>Ga0213876_10001826_pt1 | contig 12854 bp, 9 predicted proteins | sample BarmaccomBMRX_R9_FD_160113 | JGI IMG/M metagenome (GOLD analysis project Ga0213876, IMG submission 160113) | Root-associated microbial communities from Barbacenia macrantha in rupestrian grasslands, the National Park of Serra do Cipo, Brazil - RX_R9 | ecosystem: Host-associated > Plants > Roots...
AGTTGGAGTCGATCCGATGAGAAACCTGTGGCGACTGCTGGCCTTCGACATCCTCGCGCCGGTGGCCGCGATCGCCGCGCTGCTGGCGATCGGAGTCGTGCTCGGCTGGCCGCCCTGGTGGATTTCACTGTGCTCGGTCCTGGTGCTGCTGGTCGTCGAAGGTGTCGCAGTCAACTTCTGGCTGCTGCGCCGGGATTCGGTGACCGTGGGCACCGACGACGACGCCCCCGTGCTGCGATTGTCCGTCGTCTTGCTGTGCACCGCCGCCCTGGTCGCCGCGGTGTTGACCGGATATACCCACTGGACGAGGCCGGACGACGAGTTCAAACGGGACAGCCGGCAGGTGGTGCAGACCGCAACGGGCATGGCGGAGGCGATGGCGTCGTTCTCACCGGCCGCGCCCTCGGCCTCGCTGGACCGGGCCGCGGCAATGATGGTGCCGGACCGTGCGGGTGCCTTCAAAGAGCAGTACGCCAAGGCCACCGCCGACATGGTGCAGCGCAACGTCACGGCGCAGGCCGCCACCCTGTCTGCCGGTATCGAGGCGCTGGGTCCGTCGGCGGCCAGCGTGGCGGTGATCCTTCGGGTAACCCAGAACGAGCCCAATCAGCCGACCAGCCAGGCGGCACCGGCGCTGCGGGTGACCCTCACCAAACGCGACAACATCTGGCTGGTGGTGGACGTGGCGCCGCTGAACTCACGCTAACCGGACCCGGTCTGCTCCGATCGCACCGACTTCACCTTGACGAAGCGATCCGACAGCCGTCGTATGCGGATCATGAGCGACGCCGACGGGCTGGTGCTGCCGTCGAGATAGGCGGCCAGGTCTTCAGGGGCCACCCCGATTCGGGACGCGAATTCCAGCTCGGCCAAACCCGACCGTTCGATCAGCAGCCGCACGTGGCGCGCGACCTCGGCGCGTTCGTTGGCCTCCAGGTGTGCGCGGGAGCGGTCCAGCACCTCCCAGAGCGCCTTGGCGATACCGAACGGCCGCGTGCCGTCGAGCACCTCCTCGACCTGACGAGCCGTCCGGCCGAATGGATCGCGCTTGAGCGCAGCCGCGATGCGCTTCCACACGGCGATGTCGTCGCACTCCAGCGCCGAGCGGATCGCCGCGGTCGGCCAGAACTCCACCGGCTGCTCGAGCTCGTAGGGACGCCCCTGGAGGGGGCGCTGTTGTGGGGGCGCCGGCGGGCGTCGGTCGGCTGCCAACGTCACCTCGCCTCCTCCAACATCGCCACAGCCACCGACAGGCAGCGCTGCCTGACCTCGTCCCAGTCCGCCCTGGCTTCGGGATCGGACCACTGGTCATCAGTGAGGTCAACCGGATGCGGATCAGCGAGCTGGCGAACCAGCTGGGTGGCCATCCATTGTTGTTCGGGAAGCGGTCCGACGCGCTGCCGGGGTGGTTGACAACAGTAATACCTATCGATTCCGGCCAGCACCAAGGCGGCGGTCTCGGGTTCCAGCGTCTCGACCATGTCAGCAAATTCGGCATAATCGCGGCAACTGTTACGGCACATGATCAGGTAGCCCTTGAGTCGTAGCGTTTCCGCGCCCGTCGGGACCAACAGCCGGTCGCCGGTGGGCAGTTGCACATTGGTGGCCTCGACCGGGCTGCGCCGCTGGTAGGCGGGCCGCTCGGCGGCCTTGTCGGAAGGCCGGGTTTCCAGGGCGTCAAGGGCAACCGAGAGCCGCCGGCGCCACAGCGTGACGGGGTGAATCGGCCGGCCGCCCCACGCCGTGGCCCGGGTTATCCCGTTGCGAGGCGACGGCTTCTTGGCACCGGAGTCGCCGTTGGTGCCGGTCTTGGCCTCCCGGAGGGGGGCCGTGTCGGCGCTTTCGGGGGTGAGCGTTTCTTTGCCGTTGCTCCCGCAACCGGTGAAGGCCAGGGGGTCGGCCACACAGATGACGTCGGGCGCCAAGTGCTTGAGTTTGGCCGCCGACTTGAGCACCATGCGCAGGTCGGCGCTGGGCGCTATGGACGCGGCCACGATCTCGTCGGGGATGACCACGACGTCGCCGAGGTCGACCGCGGGCAGCGGCCGGTCGAAGTCGACCGACGGCAGCACGCGGGACAGCCAGCGCGGCAGCCACCAGTTCCACTGCGCGAACATCGCCATCAGCGCCGGCACCAGGATCAGCCGCACGATGCTCGCGTCCACGGCGATCGCGACGGCGCACGCCACGCCGATCTCGGCGACCAGCGGCATGCCGGCGAACGCGAACCCGATGAACACCGCGATCATGATCAGCGCGGCGCTGGTGATGGTGCGCGCACTGGTGCTCACCCCGTAGGCGACCGCATCGCGGGTGTGGCCGGTCTGCAGGAAGCGTTCCCGGATGCGGGTGAGTAGGAAGATCTCGTAGTCCATCGACAACCCGAACGTCATGGCGAGCACGAGAGGGGGAACGGTGCTGTCGATCGAACTGATATGGCTGAAGCCCAGCTTTTCCAGCCACCCCCACTGGAACACCATGACCAGGCTGCCGTAGGCGGCCGCCACCGACAGCAACGTCATGAGCACGCCCTTGAACGCCAGGAACACCGAGTGAATCGAAACCAACAGCATCACAAAGGCGATCAGCGCGACGACGATCAGCACCACCGGCTCGGTCTCGGCGACCCGGTCGTCGAAGTCCTTGATCAGCGCGGTTGATCCGCCGACGGCCACGTCGGCCACACCGGGTTCGGCGACTTGGGGTAGCTGGCTGCGCATCCAACCCACGGTTTCCCGCGCGCCCAGGTCCTCGGGGTCGACCGACAGCACCGCGCTGAGCAAAACGCTGCTGTTGTCGTCGGCAAATTGCGGCGGGGAGACGGACACGACGTTGGGCGCCTGGGTCATCTTTTGCCGCAGCGCGTTGATCGTCTGCGCGTTCTGCGGTTCGGACGCGCCGCCGTCGGAAAACGTGGTCAGCACCTGAACCGGGCCCAGCGCGCCGGGGCCCAGTGCCTGGGCCGCCGCGGCCACCCCGGCGCGGATCTCGTGCGACGAGTCGAACTGGCGCAACAGGCTGTTGCCCAGCACCATCGACAGGGCCGGCGCCGCCATGGCGATGAGCACCACCGACGCGGACAGCGCCGACATCCAGGGCCGGCGCATCACCCTGGTTACCCAGCGCGTCCAGAACCGGGACTGGGTGTATTCGGGCTGGCGCGACCAGTGCAGCAGGACCGACCGCTTGGCCGCCGATCGGCCGAACGTGGCCAGGGCAGCTGGGGTCAGGGTGGCGGCGGTCAACATCGCGACCGCGACGGCGAGGATCGCGCCGGTGGCCATCGAGCGCAGCGCCGGGGTGTTGATCAGGTAAATCGCGGTGAGCGAGGCGATGACGGTCATTCCGGACAGCACCACCGCGAGCCCGGAGGTGGCCATCGCCGCGTCGACGGCCTCGGTGGGCTGGCGCCCGGAGCGCAACTCCTCACGGAATCTCATCAGGATGAACAGCGAATAGTCGACGGCCAGCGCGATGCCGAACATGGACACCGTCGACGTCACAAACACCGACATGGTGGTGAACATCGACAACAGGTAGACCATGCCCATGGTGACCACGACCGTGCAGACGCCGAGGGTCAGCGGGATCGCCGCGGCCGCCAGCGACCCGAACACCGCGAGCAGGACGATCAAGATGATCGGCAGGTTCCATTCTTCGGCTTTGGCGATGTCGTGCTTGGTGTTTGCCGCCGCCGCGGCGCTCAGCGCGCCCTGCCCGATGACATAGAGTCGCACCCTGCCGTCCGCCGTCTGCCCGGCCTGATCGCCTTGGATGCCGACGCGGGTGCGGAGTTGCTTGGCGACGTCGCTGGTGTTATGGGATTCCAGGCGCAGCGAGACCACATAGGGCCGGTCGGGTTGCGGGGGCCGTTGGGTGGGGTTGGGCACTTCCGAGATGCCGGGGATGTCGGCGGCAATGTGGCGCAACTGGGCGACGGCGTCGTTGATGTCCTGATAGCTGGCGTCGGGGCGGGGCGCGGCCACCAGCGCGAGTGAAGATGCTCCCTGGCCGTGGTATTGCTGGTCGAGTTGATCGTGGACCAGCAGCGACTGCGAGCCGGCCACTTCGAAACCGCCGCCGGTGAGATGTCCGGATTGCGTCATCGCCAAATAGATTGCCGGCACCAATGCGAGCAGCCAGCCTGTGAAGACCAACCAGCGGTATCTGCGCAGGCTGCGGCTTAGGCGCATCATGAACTGCTGGATCTCGGACTCCCCGTATTTTTCGCGCAGTGCGTCGCAGCCGAGAATACCGCAGCACCCTGTGAGTTAGGTCTCGTTAGGAGTTGCTGAGCTGCGGCTATGAGCACCCTCGGCCCTCATCGGCGGGCCCATTCCGCGTCCAGTGGAGCTCACCGGGACGCTGGATTGGCGGCGCCGCGGCACCGGATGGCAGGATGCGAGGGACGACGCGCTGCGTCGCGGGGTGGGGCCCGCTGGGCGCCAAGGGGATTCGCAAATCGTGAGGGAGTTGTTGATGAAGGCGACCGCTGCGCGTCGCAAGGTCCTGGCCGCATTGGCTGCCGCCGCGGTGCCGGGGGTCGCGGTCCTGGTCCTGGCCGTGTCGTCAGCGTCGTCGGCGCCGACGGCCCACGGTTCGTCCGATCCCTGCGCCGCCAGCGAAGTCGCGCGGACAATCGGTTCGGTCTCCAAGCAGATGGGCGACTATTTGGACTCGCATCCGGAGACCAACCAGGCGCTGACGACGGTCTTGCAACAGCCGGCGGGCCCGCAATCGGTCGGTTTGCTGAAGAGCTACTTCGAGGCCAACCCCAAGGCGTCCGGCGATATGACGGGGATCGCCCAGCCGCTGACCAATCTATCGACGCAGTGCAAGCTGCCGATCACCATCCCGCAGGCGCTGGGCTTTGCCCAGGCAGCGCAGGGAGGGGGCGGCCTGCCCGCGTTGCCGGGCGGGCTGCCGGGCGCTATCGGGGCTGCGGGAGCTGGGGCTCCCGCGGCTGCGGGGGCCGGGGGGGCTGCACCAAGCACCACCAGCCCGGTTCCCGCACCGCCCAAGTCGAAGACCGTCGGCTGAACCGCGGATCGAGTCTGCGTCCAGGGCGGGAAAATCGCCGAAATCCCGCCCTGGACGCAGACTCGATGCCATCAGCGCAGGCTCGATGCCGTGAGCGCAGGCTCGACGCCCTGGACGCAGGCTCGATGCCGTGAGCGCAGGCTCGAGGCCGTCAGCCTGGGCCGCCCTCGCTCCCGCCCTCGCCGTCGCCATTGCGATCGGGCGGGTCGGGCGGGTCCGCCGACGGGGCGGGATCGATGACCAAGCTGAGGTTCGGGTCGGTGGGCGGGTCGTCGCCGGAGTTCGGGTCGCCGACCTTCTCGGTGCGGAACACGAAGAAGAACACCACCCAACCGATCGCCGCGATGAACAACCAGCTGATCAGCCGGTAGATCAGCATCGCGGAGATGGCATTGGGCAGGGCCATGCCGCTGGACACCAGGCCGGGCACCAGCACCGCCTCGACAACCAGCAGACCACCGGGCATCAACGGGATGGTGCCCACCGCGCGGGCCGCCGCGTAGGCGACGGTCAAGCCCGCGACCGAAGCGTGGCCGCCGGCGGCGTACGCGGCGAAGCCGAGGCAGGCGACGTCGGCGATCCAGTTGAACATCGACCAGCTGAAAGCCACACCCAGGTCGCGGCGGCCGAGGCTGACCGATTCCAGCTGCATGAGCGTTTCGCGCCACTTCGCCACACCGGCGTCGGCGGGCCTGCCGCGCAGCGAATTGACCCACGACAAGACCCGGCTGCCGATCCCCTCGATCAGCTCTGGCCGCGACGCCACCGCCTGGGCAAGCAGCAACAGCGCGACGAAACCGCCCAGCGTGAACAGCAGCGAGAACGGGTTGTTCTTGGCGCCCAGAAAGAAGGCGCCGCCCAGCCCGAGCAGCGCCAGACCGACCGCCTGCAGTACCCCTGACATCACCAGTTGCCACGACGCCACCACTGTCGAGGCGCCCCAAATGCGTTGCTGCCGAAGCAAAAACGTCGCCGATAACACCGGGCCGCCCGGCAGCGTGGTGCTTAGTGAGTTGGCGGCGTAAAACGTTGCCTCCGACCGCAGTTGCTTGACGTGCACTCCGGCGGAGCTGAGCAGGGTTCGCTGGATCTGCGCGAAGCTGTGCATCGACGCGGCCGCCGCCAACGCCGCGGCGATCAGCCACCAACCCTTGGCCTCGAACAGACTGCGCCACGCTTTGGCCAGCTGATCCGAGACCAGGCTGATCTCGGCGGTGAGCACGATCGCGACGATGCCCAGGACCACCCATCGCAGCCACCAGTATTTGCCGCGCGGTGCCTGCTCGCGCTGGCGGACCAGCTTGCGGACGGGGGCATCGTGCGACACGTGCTTTAGGGTAACCGCGCAGGTGGCGCCCTGATCCCGGTGCTGCGCCGACCGTGTCGACCTCGTAACCGGATCGGTAACCGGATCGCGTCAGCGGGCACCGGATAGGCTTGCCGGATGCCGGTCAGTGTGGACGATGCCTCGGTCGAACCTCTGGTCCGCAGGACCGCGGCGTGGGCGTGGCGGTTGCTGGTCATCCTGGCCGCCGTGGTGGCGTTGCTGTGGGTGGTCGAAAAGCTTGAAGTGATCGTCGTGCCCGTGCTGCTGGCGCTGATGTTGAGCGCATTGCTGGTGCCGGGGGTGGACTGGCTGGACCGGCGCGGCTTGCCGCGCGGTGGCGCGGTGGCACTGGTCCTGCTCAGCGGGTTCGCCGTGCTGGGTGCCATCTTGACGTTCGTCGTCAGCCAGTTCATCGTCGGTGCACCCGACCTGGTCGAGCAGGTGAGCCGCAGCATCGACTCCACCCGTAAATGGCTTATCCAGGGGCCGGCGCACCTGCGCAACGAGCAGATCGACAGCGCGGGCAACGCGGCAATCCAGGCGTTGCACAACAATCAGGCGAAGTTGACCAGCGGCGCACTTTCGACGGCGGCCACCGTCACCGAGTTGGTGACCGCGGCGGTATTGGTGCTCTTCACGCTGATCTTCTTTCTCTACGGCGGCCGCAACATCTGGCAGTACGTGGTCAAGATCTTCCCGGTCGACACTCGGGACCGGGTGCGGGAGGCGGGCGCGGCCGGGTACGGGTCGCTGATCGGCTATGTGCGAGCGACGTTCCTGGTGGCGCTGACCGACGCGGCGGGGGTGGGCACGGGACTGGCGATCATGGGGGTGCCGCTGGCGCTGCCGTTGGCGTCGTTGGTGTTCCTCGGCGCTTTCATCCCGCTGATCGGCGCCCTGGTCTCGGGCCTGGTGGCCGTGGTGGTCGCGCTGCTGGCAAAGGGAATTGTCTACGCGCTGATCACGCTGGGCTTGCTGATCGTGATCAACCAACTCGAAGCGCATTTGCTGCAACCGCTGGTGATGGGTCGCGCGGTGTCGATCCACCCGTTGGCGGTGGTGCTGGCGATCTCCACCGGCGGGGTGCTGGCCGGGATCGTCGGTGCGTTGTTGGCCGTTCCGACGGTCGCCTTCCTCAACAACGCGGTGCAGGTGTTGCTGGCCAAGGATCCCTCCGCCGAGGTGGAGAAGCAGACCGAGGACGCCGAACAGCACGGGTCCAAGGGAGCGATCCTGCAGGCGGAGTCGGACGACCCCGAGCACGGATCCGAGGAAAGCTCGGAGTGAGCCTTACAGACGGCCTTCGCGACGCAGCAGGTCCTGGGCGGTAAGTCCGCCGCCGCCGCGGCGGCGGCCACGCTGGTTGTCGACGCCACTGTCGTTTTGGCCGCCCTGGCCGCGGGCGTTGAGCTTTTCGGTGGCGGCGTCGGAGTCGCCGCCGTCACTTCGCATGACCGGTAGCGCCGTGGTGGGGTCGGCCTTGTCGCCCCCGTGATCCCCGTTGTCCGCAGGGCCGTTGCTCGCGATCGGGATCGCGTGGGTCGTGCCGGCAGACGGTGCCGGTGGCGGGGTGGGCGTGGGTGGCGCGGCGGGCGCCGGTGGTGTGGGCCTGCTCTGCGGGCGGGGCGGCGCGGACCGTTTCCGGGCGGTCGGGTCAACGCCCGGGGCGGCCATGCGACTGGTCGCCTCGGCCGACGGCTTGGCCGGTATCCGCTTGGTGCTTGCGCCCGAGGGAGCGTCCGCAACGGGCCTGGGCTCCGGCCGGCTCGCCGGAGGGGGGCTCAACGGTGCTCGTCGCGGCGGCTCGGTCAGGCTCGGATGCGTCGGGTCGTGTGCGGGGCGCGGGGCGGCTGCGACCAGCGCGGGGGCGTTGACCGGGGGGCGGGCCGGACGCGCCTTGCCGGGAGCCGGCTTGCGCTCGTCGGGCAGGTCGATCTCGCCCAGCCCGAGACGGTTCTGCAGGCGCCGCGCCCAGCGCGGAGCCCACCAGCAGTCGTCGCCGAGCAGCTTCATCACCGAGGGCACCAGGAACATCCGGACCACGGTGGCGTCCAGCAACAGCGCTGCCATCAGGCCGAACGCCAAGTACTTCATCATCACCAGGTCGGAGAACACGAACGAACCGGCGACCACGGCGAGCACCATTGCGGCGGCCGTGATGAGGCGTCCGGTGGTCGCGGTGCCGATCCGGATTGCCTCCGCGGTGGACATGCCGCGCGCTCGCGCCTCCACCATTCGGGACACCAGGAACACCTCGTAGTCGGTAGCCAGTCCGTAACCGACGGCGACGACCAGCGCGATGATGATCACCATTAGCGGCGTCGGGGTGAAATTGAGCCACTTCGCGAAGTGTCCGTCGACAAAGATCCACGTCAGGATGCCCATGGTGGAGCCCAGCGTGAGCGCGCTCATCACCGCCGCCTTGACCGGCAACACCACCGACCCGAACGCCAGGAACATCAACAGCATCGTCGTGCCGATGAGAACCACCAGCATCAAACCGGCCTTGTCGTACAAGGCGTGAATGCTGTCCTGCTCGAGCGCCGGGGTACCGCCGACCAGGAACTCCAGACCCTTGGGCGGGGTGATCGCCCGCAACTCGTCGATCTTCTTCGCGGCGTCGTTACGGTTGACCAAGCCGTTCTCGATCACTCGGATCGAGGCGTCTTCGGGGTGCGTCGTCCCGTTGGGTCCGGCGACGCACGGATTACCGGCGATGGCCGGGCAGGGCCGTTCATCCCACTGCTTACTGGTGAACCCGGTGATGCCCGAGACCCTGTTGCGGACGTCGGCGACCTGCTGGTCGGTGACCGGGCTGTGGTTGTCGCTCTTGATCACCAGCGTCAGCTGCTCGGTGCGGTATCCCGGGAAGAGCTTGTCGAAGTGCTCCTGCGCCTGGCGGGCCGGGTTGTTCGGTGGCAGGTATTTCTCGCTGATGCCACCGAGCTGCAGGTTGCCCAGCGGGATGACCAGCGCGATCATCCCGATGACGATCGGGATGGCGAAGGCCAGAGGCCGCTTCATCACCCAGGTCACCAGCTTGCCCCAGAAACCGGCCTCGACCTCTTCGCGGGTCTTGGTTTTCTGCAGCCTGTCGGCGAGCCAGTTGAGGTAGGCCCGGGACACCTTCCAGTTACGCAGGAACGGCACCCGGAACGCCGTCCGCACCCCTAGCGCGTCGACGTGTTTGCCGAGGATTCCCAGGCACGCGGGCAACAGGGTGATCGACAGCAGCGCCGCAAGCCCGACCGCCGCGATCAGCGCGTAAGTCAGCGACTTCACGAAGCCTTGGGGCAACAACAGCAGGCTGGCACCCGAGGCGATGATCAGCACCGCCGAGAACGTCACCGTCCGACCTGCAGTCATGACCGTGCGGCGCACCGCGGCCTCGGTGTCGTAGCCTTCAGCGATCTCCTCACGGAACCGGCTCACCACGAAAAGCCCGTAGTCGATCGCCAGACCCAGACCGACCAGCGACACGACGGGTTGAGCGAAGAAGTGCACCGGTGCGAAGAGCGAGATGAAACGCAGGATGCCCAGCGCACCCGCGATGCTCAGTCCGCCCACCATGACCGGGAGCCCGGCGGCGATCGCGCCGCCGAACACCAGGAACAGCACCACCGTCACCAGCGGCAGCGCGAGGACCTCCATGCGGCGCTGGTCGGTGGCAATGGTGCCGGTCAGCGAGCTCATGATTGGTTCCAGGCCGGCGAGTTGAACCGTGCCGCCGTCGAGCTTCTGTAGGGCCGGGGCGACGGTCTTGTAGTTGTTAAGGATGGTGTCGTCGTCATTGCCCTTCAGCGGGATGCTGACGAAGGTGTGCTTCTTGTCTTCGGTCGCCATCCCCTTGATTTGGGCGTTGGGGGGATCGGTGCCGGGCGGCAGGGCGAGGTACCCGGCCCAGCCGAGGACCTGGTCGGGATGGTCGTTCTTGAACTTGTTGAGCTCGTCGACGACCTTCTGTCGCCATACCGGGTCGTCGACGGTCTTGCCGTCGGGGGCGGTGAAGGTGGCGACGATGTGGCCGGTTCGGTCGCGGCCATAGGTGTTGTCGCCGAGCACCGAAGCCTTCACGGATTGACTGCCGTCGTCGTAGAAACCGCTCTGCGTGACGTGCTTACCCAGGCTCATTCCGAAGATGCCGCCGCCGAGGGACAGGGCCACCATGACCCCGATCACGATGTACCGGTAGCGGTACACGGTTCGACCCCACCAGGCGAACACTAAAAGCTCCTAACTAGGTCCTGATTAGACTTGTCTGGAATCGTCAGCGACCTGCGTTGGTGTTCCAGTGTCACACACGCGACGTCAACAGCGAGGACAGCGGCCGGAAGGGCTGCAGCCAAGCTCCTTGATCAGGCAGCGAATCCAGGCCGATTCGCGGCAACGGCTCCCGGAAAACACCCGGGATGTCCTCCAGGTCGACGAACTCCAAGGTATCCGACGCTAGCGCCCAACTGGCATGTTCACGAAATCCGAGCACTTGAACTGGGATTCCGCCGCGCGCGACTTCTTCCAGCGGGAGGCGGAACGCCTGACCGTCGGCGGAGGCCACCACCAGCGCCGCGAGCCCTTCTCCATGCCGCAGCGCGATGTGGTCCAGCATGTCGCGGTCCACGTCGCTGTCCTCGTCGATCTTCGGCTTGGCAAACACCGCGAAGCCCACGTTGCGCAGCGCGTCCACCCATGGCCGCACGACCTCGGCGCTGCTTGGCGCGATATTGGTGAAGACGGTGGCCTCGGGCTCGATCGTGGAGTCGGTGCGCCCTGCGGCCACCTCGGCGGTGCGGGCCAACAGCCAGCGGCCCAGCGCGTCGAAGCGTGGTCGTTCCAGCGCCGTGGGCCGGCGACCCAGGATGGAGCCCAGGCCCATGTCGAGGTTGGGAGCGTCCCAAACCAGCAGCACCCGGTGCACCTGTCCGGCGAAGTCGGCGAGGCTCTCGGCGGTGACCGACGACAGGGTTTCGGGCGCTGGTGCGGTTTCTTCGGTGAGGGTCATTGCTTCTTCCAAATCAGCTCGCTGACGGCGCTGCCCGCTGCTTGGGCTTTGGTCTCGTATTTAGTAGTGGGGCGAACGACGGAGATAGGTAGTGATTCGGTGCCGGGGTGGGCGCGGGCGAGCCTGGATTCGGCATCGCCGACCGCCGCGATGTGCTCGGCGTAGCCCGGGTGGTCGGTCGCGGCGTGCAGCACACCACCGGGGAGTAGCCGGTCAGCGATCAGGGAAACGGTGCCGGGCTGCAAGAACCGCCGTTTGTGGTGGCGCGCCTTGGGCCACGGATCGGGGAAGAAGACCCGCACACCGGACAGTGAGCCGGGGGGAATCAGCTTTAGTAGCACGTCGATCCCATTTCCCCGGATCAGGCGGATGTTGGGCACGTTGGCGCTATCGATCGAGCACAGCAGCTGCGCCAGTCCGCGGCGATAGATCTCCACCGCGATCACGTCGATGTCGGGCTCGGCCTGCGCCATTGCCACCGTGGAGGCCCCGTTGCCGCAACCGATCTCGAGCACCAGCGCGGCGTCGCGGCCAAACCACGCTCGGCTGTCCAGTGGTCCTTGATTGTCGGTTGACGCCCCGGCCTCGGACAGCGCCACCATGCCGAGCTGGGGCCACAGCCGCTCCCAGGTCTCACGCTGCCCGTTCGACAGGGCGGAGCGCCGCGAGCGAAAGCTGGTGGCGGGCAGATAGCCCCAGGTGCGGTCCCCGTCAGTCCGTTCGCCCACCGGCGTCTCGGGACGTATCCCGACCCCGGTTTGCGCGTGCATCCGTCCATCCTGGCCCATGAACCGCTGATGTAGCCGCGCCTGATCCAGATTGATATCCAACAGTTGCCTTCAGCTGGTAACAGGTGACGGTGGCTCGCATCTCACCGGTGCAGGTGCCACCATGCGGTATGACCGCAACCAGGGGGGTCGAGCCGGGACGATCGGATCAAGCAGGCTGACATGAGGGCACAGGGGCACCAGATTTTCGCCGACGAGCTGGCGCAATTTGCGGCCGGGGGCACCGACGCGCGGGTGAGCGAGATCGCCGAGCGCGTTGCCACGCCACTGCGCGTGACGGTGCGCGGACGTCCGGGCGCGGGCCGCGGCACGGTGGCGCGCGCCCTAGCGGCCGCGGGTCGGCCGGCGGGACTAAGCGTCGCCCCGGCTGGGGGTGCCGACGTCGTCGTTTACGTGATCACCGAGGTGGTCAAGCTCGAGGACGCCGATGAGATCGCTGTGCTGGCGAGCAGTCTCGCCCCGGTTCTGGTGGTACTGAACAAGGCCGACCTGTGCGGTTTCGCCGGAGACGGGCCGATCACGGCTGCACAGGCCCGCTGCCGACAGTTCGCCGCACACCTCGGGGCAGCCGTGGAGCCGATGATCGGGCTGCTGGCCGTGACCGCGCTCGACGATCAGCTGGACGACGAGCTGTGGGCGGCGCTGCGCGCGCTGGCCAGCTGCCCCGGTGGTCCGGTGTCCCTCGACGGGTCGTTCGACG
>Ga0213876_10001827_pt1 | contig 12847 bp, 12 predicted proteins | sample BarmaccomBMRX_R9_FD_160113 | JGI IMG/M metagenome (GOLD analysis project Ga0213876, IMG submission 160113) | Root-associated microbial communities from Barbacenia macrantha in rupestrian grasslands, the National Park of Serra do Cipo, Brazil - RX_R9 | ecosystem: Host-associated > Plants > Roots...
TTTTTTGTTCGTCCAGCTCGTGACGTTGAGACCGACGGTGCAATTTTCGCTCTCGTGCGGCCCGCATCCGGCTGCCCAATCGCCTAGAGAGCCTTTAATGTAGAAAACGAGGTAGCCTTGACCATCTCCCATATAGGGTTGGGATGTCCCAAAACCTCGTCCCGTAATGTAAATCGTCTGGGTTTGCTTGGGACGTATTCTGCTAACCTTCGAGATCTTCGGCCCCTTAGAAGCGAAGGAGATCGAATTCACGCTAAGTTGCGGGCCGGACGGAATGCCGAATTGTGAAGGGCCGTTCGTACAGGCGGTTAAAAGAGCGGCTGCAGCCGCGTTACATAGCAGCAAGCGGGAAATGCGCATCGTATTGCTCCCCTTTCGAAAGCGTGACGACCTACGACTAGAAATCCTCGGCATCCTTCCCGCTGCTAATATCTGATGTAGATCGGATTGGCGTCGGAGTCTTCGATCCGCAAGACGTTCGCCGGAAAATGCGCTGCCTCGATAAGACCACGCATACCGGCGAGCGGCATTCCCGAGAGGGGTGCCGTACCGTTCACCCGCACTCCGGAGCCCCGCATTGCCCGAATCAAACCATTTGCAGCGAGCTCGTCGTAGGCAGTGACGACGGTGTTCCGCGAGACGCGCAAGATTTTCGCCAGGGACCTGGATGAGGGGAGGTGCGCCTCGGCGCCCAGCGTGCCGTCGGCGACCGCAGCGGCGATCTGGCGCACGATTTGCCGGTGAAGCGGTTCCCCGGCACCGCGGTTCAAGATGACGCAGGGAACTCGCATGTCAGGGCGCGCCTTCAAAGTGGTCCTCCCGGATGGCTCTTTTCATTGTACACGAAATGGCGCACTATGGGTGCCTAAAGGAGACAAACCATGATTTCAGGCGGCAACGCGACGATCTTCGTTTCTAACATGGACGCGGCAATCGATTTTTATACGGGCACGCTCGGCCTCAAGCTGACGAATCGCTTCGGTGACGCGTGGGCGACCGTCGAAGCGGGGAGGGGCCTAACCATTGGGCTGCACCCCGCATCGCCAACGTATCCGGCCCCGGGCACCAAGGGCGCGATGGTGCTCGGACTAGAGATCGACGAGCCGATCGAAACAGTCATCGCGCGCCTCAACGAGAAGGGCGTTTCGATCAAAGGTTCGATCACCGAAGAGGATGCCGGGAAATTTGCAAGCTTGGAAGATCCCGACGGGAACCAGATGTACCTTTGGCAGACCTCCTTCGACGCCGCCGCAGCAAGCGAGTTCGCGCGAACCTAAGAAAGCGAATCGTGCTCGGCGAAACGGAGCGTGCGATGAGCTCGCAGTGTCATCAGGGGTGGATCGAGGCCATTTACTGATGACGTGCAACGACGTCGCGGCGGATACGCCGCCTCCCGCCGTTTCAGAGGCCGATCTTAGCTGATGAGCCTCAAGGTAGCTTCTTACAGCTCGTGTGCGCAGTGATGCGCTTCCCATGCGCCGTCCACGCGTCGTAGGTGTTCCAGGTCGTTTCGCCCATGACGATCGTGCCGGGTTCCTGCGCCGGATCGACCGGGTAGATGTTGATCCACGTTTGCCGCCGCTGGTCGGGGCCGGCAGCGCTATTGGAGAGAATCACGCCGCCGCGGTCGCTGTAGCTGTCGATGAGCCACTTCTTGGCGTGCCGGCTGTACGTCACCAACATTACAAAGGTGCGGGCCGGATTTCCGTCGTGCGCCGGCTCGTTGCCGCGGAACTGCACCCACGGGCCGTAGGTCGCGGCCCGCATCGTCAGCTTTACGGGCAGAGTCGTCGAGGTCAGCGCGACGCATGACCATCTCCCGGGCCACGCGGTGAGGATGTGTTGCGCCAGACTGGCTCGAGCCATCGTCGGATATGCGCAACCAAGAAAAGCGCCGGCTAGAAGCACGGCAGCGCGTCGCATAGGCATGATTAATTTTGAATCCCTTCGTGCAGAATGTACTTTACGATGAAGCGGTTCAGCGTTTGAGGCGACAGGGTTCGTAGACGTCGAAGACCGTATCGCCCACGGCCCGCCCGTAGTGCGGTTCCGTCTTCAGCCCTTGCATGACGGATCCAGCCGGCAAGATGCGTTCGGCCGAGGGTGCGTGGCTCTTCGCGAAACCGATGATCAGCGTGCCCTTGAGTATGGTGTAGATGTCGTATTCGTTGTTCACGTGCCACGGATAGACGTACCCGTCGGGAAACCGGTACCGGAATAGGACATCACACATGCCACGAATCGCGCCTCTCTGGAGAGATAGCGGGTGCGACGGCACTTTTCCAGCCACGATGGCATAAGTTGCGCCGCTACGTACGCCCTTGCCCGTGACCGGCATCCAGTGCACGTCTTGCGGAAGCGTGTACAGCGTGCTCGCAAGCACTAACGTCGCTAGGATCGTGCTCATGCATAGAGATTCGCCTAGATTCCGGATTCGCTTGCCGCAAATTCGGAAAGACGTACCAAGTTCGCCCGCGAAGAATACCTGCAAACGAAGGGGGTGGTATTTCGTGCGGTTCGTGTCGCTTTTAGCGCTTTTCGTTCTACTTGGTGCCGGAGAGCTCAGTTCGCTCTTCGGCGTTTACGCGTATCCGGCAAAGGGGCAATCCCAGGCGCAGCAGGCTAACGACGAGTCCGTGTGTTACAAATCGGCGCGCAGTAAGACGGGCGTCGATCCCGCAAACTTGCCGCCGGCGACCGCACAAACCGCGACGGTGCATCAAGGCGGCGCGGTTCGCGGAGCGGCCGGCGGCGCAGCAGGCGGGGCAGCGATCGGAGCGATCGCGGGGAATGCGGGACAAGGCGCTGCCATCGGCGCAGCGGCGGGCGCGTTACTCGGCCGCGGCCGCCAAAACGCGATGAACAACGCAGAGCGGCACTACGCCCAGGCGAGCGCGCAAGCGCAGCATTCTCAAAGCATCAACAACTTCCGTCGCGCTTTCGCCGCATGCATCGAGTCGAAAGGCTACACGGTTAAGTAGTCGCTCACTCGGCCTTTGTTACTCGGGTTTCGTCGTCCAGACCTGACTAGAGATCAACCAAGTCCCGCCGCTGTCGTGGAACGTGTACGTCAGCGTTCCGGACTCACCGGCTGACGGCCCATTGCCAGTCTCGAGAATTGTCATCGCCTGGATCAAATAACCGTCCTGAGCGGAGCGTTGGAAGTCACTGATGCGAACGTTGACGAGCCTGAGACGATGGTGTTCCTTTCTTATGAATGCCTCGACGGCTCGCCACCATGCAACGCCCACGCCGGCTCCGCGCCACAAGAACGGAGGAATCTCATCGACTACGATTGCGTCGTTCGTATAAAGTGTAGACAGCGATGGGGCGTCGTCCCTATTCGAGGCGTTAACGACCGCATTTGCAAGCTTCAAAATTGGCAGCGGCGGCTCGGGGCGAACCGGTGGAGCCGGGCTCGCCGCGGTGGCGGCAGCCGGTATCAGGGCAACAAGAAAAGCGAGTATCGTTCGTGCACTCATGGGACCTGAGTTCCGAAGGGGACCGCGCCTTCCTACGCGTGGTATAACAGCGCTCAGGGGTGACGGTGGCCCGCGCCGAAGGAGCGTCGGCTCTGCAATTTTATCGCCAAAGGAATAACATGAAAGAACTGTTGCCGCCAAACTTTCGAAATAACGAGGATGTCAAGTACGGCTTCCTCCGACTCGTTGACATTCCGGCCGAAGTTGCAGCGAACCAGCCTTGGTTCAACCAGACGCTCACGACCGTCAACGACGCGGTGGTGCGCCTCGGCATCTTTGAAGGCGAGTTTCCTTGGCACCAGCACGCGGAACAAGACGAGTTTTTTCTCGTTCTCGACGGCGAGATTTCTTTGGACGTCGAGGGGCGTGATCCCGTCGTGCTCGGGCGCCATCAAGGCTTCACCGTACCGAAGGCAACGATGCACCGGCCGCGTTCACCTCGGCGGTCCATCGTTCTCATGGTAGAGTCGATCGGAATCGTCGCGACGGGCGACGGGAAATAGCGAGCGCGACGCGTGGACCACGTGACAAATAACTACGAGTACGTTCTACTCGACGTTTTTACGAAAGAGCCGTTCAAGGGAAATCCGCTCGCCGTCGTGCCAACGGCGGAGGGCCTCTCCGACGCGGCGATGCAATCCATTGCCAACGAATTCAATCTCTCGGAAACCGTGTTTCTTTTTCCGCCTGAAGGAGCCGGCGCACTAGCCAATGCCCGGATCTTCACGCCGAAGCGCGAGCTGCCGTTCGCCGGTCACCCGACAATTGGAGCAGCCGCCGTGCTGGCCGAACGACATGGATCGCTCGAGCGTTGCGTTATTGAGGAGAAGGCCGGACGCATACCGATCGATCTGGAGCGTACGGCAGAAGGGCTTTGCCTTTGGCTGACGACGCCGCCGGTGACGTTTCACGAGACGCTCGACCCGGCGTTTTGCGCCCGTCTCCTTGGGTTGACTCTCGGCGACGTACGCCGGGATGTCGCACCGCAGTTTGCCTCGGCCGGGAGCCCGCTCTTGTTCGTCTGTCTCCAGAGTGCGGAAGCAGTCGACCGTGCAGCAATACAACAACAATACCTTGGCGACGCGCTAGGAAGCGTGAATTCCGTCGGGACGTTCGTGTTTGCAATGAAGCTGCAGACGCCCGCGGCTTCGTTCGACGTCTATTCGCGTATGTTCGCGCCTCAAACGGGAATTTCGGAGGACCCGGCGACCGGCGGCGCCACCGGCCCTCTCGCCGCCTACATGATGAAACACGGATTGCTTCCCGTAGATGAGTCGGTTCGTTTCACCAGCGAGCAAGGCACTCAGATGGGCCGGCAAAGCATCCTGCACGTGCATACCAACGCGGAATCCGGCGAAATAAAGGTGGGTGGATCCACTGTAACGATCGCGCGGGGCGTCCTCGCGGCTGACCAGTAGCCACGCTCAAGCCGGCCTCGTTAATGCTCGGTGGTATCGCTGCAGCGCGGCCAGATGATCTCGCTCGCAGCGCATCCCGACGTATCCGTCCGGACGGATGGCGAGGAGCGTGGCGCCGCCATCGCCTCCGAGCGAACTGTCGCTGTCCAGCGAAACCACGGTCTCGAACACGCGCGAATCCTTCACGGCGATTCGCACGTCGTCGAGGAGGGTGGCAAACTCGCCGTCCTGCGGCGCCGTGCCTCGGGCGAGCGCGAGCGTATGCCCGGCCGACCGAACCGGTATTGTGCCGGGCGCTCGTTGCCCGGCGCCGAGAGCGCGGCCCGGCTCTCCGAAAACGATCGGCGACGTGGAGTAGTCAACGTTCAGCTCGGTCTCCGCAACGATTTCGTTATGGCGCGATGCCGGAGCGGCAAACGTTCTTCTTATCGCCGCGTCGCGGTCGCGCCGCCGCGCCGCGCCGGTGACCATTTGTCCTTGTTCTGTGAGATCGCCCGATTGCGCCACCATTTCAGCAATGGGCCGGCGCTCCGCCTCGTAGCTATCGAGAAGTCCGGGATCCGCTGCGCCGTCGCAGACGAGGGCGAGTTTCCAGGCCAGGTTGAACGCGTCTTGCAGCCCAGTGTTCATTCCGTGTCCCTGAGCCGGCGAACACAGGTGCGCTGCATCGCCGGCGAGCAATACGCGCCCCGAACGGAAGCGATTGGCGACTTTGCTCGCGCAGTGAAATCGCGTTGGATTCGCGACGTGAACGAATGTCGCCGCCGGAAGGTATCGCCGTACCGTGGATGCGGCGTCGTCGACGAGGTCCGACTCGCCGGAGCTCGGCCGAAGGTAAACGCGCCAGCGCCGCGTCGGCAGCGCGGTGAGAATGACCGGAACGGAGTCGAGGTAACCGACGTTCAGCTCGAACTCGTCGGTCCAGCCCGCAATGGTCGCGTCGAATACTGCCCACGGCGCGTCAATGTCGTGCCCCTCCAAAACGACGCCGCCCAGCTCGCGCGTCCGGCTGTGAATTCCGTCGCATCCTACGATCCATTCGGCGTCAACCCGATAGCGCGAACCATCTTGCTCGATTTCTGCCAGCACGCCGTCCCCGTGCGCCGTCGCTCCGACGAGGCGAGTAGAGCGATGCACGGCCCCGCCAAGTGCGCCCAAGTAATCGGTGAGTATGGATTCGGTAACTTCTTCGGAGAGTCCGAGGTTGAATCCGTATGGACTTCCGCACTCCGACAGGTCGAGCGATCCCAGTAGCTCACCGCCGGAGTACATCTTGACGCTGCGCTGTTTCGTACCGGCGTCGAGGAATCGATCGGCGAGTCCGAGCGATTCAAAGAGCTCGAGCGAGCGAGGATGGATTACCGTCGCGCGGTCCCAGCGCAGAGGCTCCGGCTGCGCGTCAATCAGCCGGCACGACACGCCGCGCCTTTGAAGCTCCGCCGCGAGGAGGAGGCCCGTCGGCCCCGCGCCCGCGATGAGCACGGACGTCCGCTCGACTCCACCGGCGAGGTTGCGCATTACCGGCTCTTCGACAGTTCGGCGGTTCGTTCCAAACGTGCAACGAGATCGGGCATTTGGAGTCGCTCGCAGATCGCGGAGAACTCAGGGGTCGCTCCGCGCCACTTGAGTTCGTCGACGTTGTGCAAAAGGTCCGCATCGGTTTTCAGCGTCGCCAGCCGCTTGAATAGGAGCGCGAGCGCGCGCTGATCGCCCAGCACTTCGGGTGGAAAGCGCTCGATTTCGTTGTAGCGCGCGATCATGGCCGCCGCTCCTTTCGCTCCGATGCCTTTTATCCCCGGATAGCCGTCCGCGGCATCACCGACTAGCGCGAGATAGTCCGGTATGCGCTCGGGATCGACGCCGAATTTCGATCGCACCTCGGCGGCATCGCGAACGGCCTTGCTTCTTCGATCGACCTGCACGATGCGGTCGCCGCGGACGCACTGCGCGAGATCCTTGTCGGGCGACCAAATGCAAACGCGCTCGACCCGAGGATCTCGGGAGGCGATGGCGGCGGCGGACGCCAGCGCGTCGTCCGCTTCTAGATCGACCATCGCCCATAGCGCGACGCCCATCGCGCGCAACGCTTCCTCGAGCGGCTCGAACTGCGCTAGCAGCGCCGGCTCGACGCCCGCTCCCGTTTTGTATCCGTGCCAAAGTCCGTTGCGAAACGACTCGATGACGTGATCCGTCGCAACCCCTACGTGCGTCGCGCCGTCGGCGACCATGTGCAGGACTGTGTTGAGTACGCCGGCGACGGCGCCGAATCGCGTGCGTTTTTCAGTCGGAGCCCGGCGCAAGCCGTAAAAGTGACGGAACAGTTCGTACGTTCCATCGATCAGGTGAACGATCACCGGCCAGTTCTGCCGCGCGAGGTGTGGCGTCTCCCGCTTTGAACCGGTTCAGTGTCCTAGGGAGATCGGTACCAGCGCGCTAGGTCGGCCTTAACCTTCGCTAGCGCCGTTTCATCAATATACGGCATATGGCCGGCTTCGTAGCGCGCGAGCGTCAAGTTCTTGCGCAGATCCGCGGGAAGACGCAGGTGCGTGAAATCGTACTCCTGTTGAAAGTACGGCGTCGAAAGATCGTAGTAGCCCATCGCGCCGAAGACGCGCATCGCCGGATTCTGCGCCATCGCTTCGGAGAGGTCGACGACGGTGTCCGGCGGCTGCATCAGAGCGGCGGTGCCCCCGAGATCCGTTTGATGCTTCCAGCTCCACTTGTCCAGCACGTCGATCAAGGTGAGATATTCTAAGTTCGTGCGATACTGCAGACGTTCGCGGACGTAGTCGTTAAAGAGCGCCTGTACCTGAGGCGTCGTCGCGAGGTCGGACGTATCCCAGCCCGGCTCGGTGCGGTTGCCGACCGGATCGTAACCGGAATAGCGCGCGTCCATGTATCCGACGACCTTGCCCTGATCGCGCAGCAACTCGCTGCGAAAACGTCCCGGCGCCACGCGGAGGTTCGCGGCACGAATGGTCGCGGCAGAAAGCCCGGTGTAGGCACGCAGCCGCGCGACGATCGCCTCGCGCCGGTCGGCGGGAAGTGCGTCGCCCGCCGCGAGCGCTTCCAGGTAGTCCGTGAGCGCGAAGTGCTCGACGTCCGCGAGGAAGGCCTCGAGAGTTCCGGACGCACCAGGAACGCGGTGATGGTACCAAGCCGTGGCGGCTTCGGTCGGAAGAAAGAGCACGAAGGGCCAGTCGTTTCCGCCAACCATTTCGTCGTCCCACAACAGGTCCACATTGAGCGCGGACGACATCAGCACGACGCCGTTGAGATTAATCGCCTGACCGAAGCCGTTCTGCATAAGCCGCGCGACGGCCGCCGAGCGAATCGTACCGTAGCTTTCGCCGAAGAGATACTTTGGCGAGCTCCAACGACCGTACTCGGAAAAGTACCGGCGGATGAACTGTGCGAAGGCCGCGGCATCCGCATCCACGCCGTAGGCGTCGGTCGGCTTCGCGTCCTTCAGGAGGCGGCTGAAGCCCGTTCCCGGCGCGTCCACGTAGACCTCATCGGTCACGTCCAGCAGCGAGTACTGATTATCCACCATCCGATACGGCGCGGCGAGGCTTTGGCCCGGCCGTGGGACGAGCACTCGAATGGGTCCGAACGCCGCCATGTGCTGCCACACGCTCGAGCCGCCGGGTCCGCCGTTGTAGAAGAAGGTGACCGGTCGCGTCGAGGGCGCTGCGCCGTCCTGCGTGTACGCCGTATAGAACATCGAAACGACCGGCTGATCTTTGGCGTTCTTCAACGTTATCGTGCCGGCACGCGCCGTATATGCGATCGCAGTGCCGTCTAAGTGCAGCACGTGATGCGTTACCGCAACACCGTTGAAGATCGTGGCTGCGAACAGCGTTGCGAAAATCATGCCGCTTCATTAGGAGACCGTTGGCCGCGTGCCTCTTAGGGGAGCGCGTCCGCGGCTCCGAGAAAAGTGAAGCCTTGCAGCCAGCGCGCGCCAAAAAAGGCGGACGTCTTGCCATTCGTCTGTTCGGCCATTTTGAAGTCGCACTAGATGGCGCTCCCTTTCGCCTCGCGACGCCCCGAAAATCGCTCCAAGTCCTGGCCTACCTGTTACTGCACCGAGGCACTCCCGTCTCACGCGAGTATCTGGCGTTTCTGCTCTATCCGGACGATGAGGAGGGATCGGCCCGCGCGAAGCTGCGCGCCACGCTGAGCGAGCTGACGAAAATACTCCCGAGCTCCGCCGAGCGCTACGTCATCGTGGATACCGATAAGGTCGCGTGGAATCAGGACGCCGACGTTTGGCTCGACGTCGATGAGTTCATCGAAGCGATGCGCGACGAAACTCGTCTCTCGGATGCGATCGATCTGTATCGCGGCGATTTGTTGCCGGAAATCTACGACGAATGGCTCGAAGCGATCCGAGAACGTCATCGCAACGCATACCTGCGATGCCTGACGGAACGCATTTCGCAAGCTCGCCGAAACGGCAACCTGGGGCTGGCGATCGAGACGGCGCGAAACCTGCTCTCCGCCGACCCGTGGCGCGAAGACGTGGTTCGCCGCATCATGGCGATGCGATACGAAAGCGGCGACGGAGCGGGCGCCTTGCGCGAATACGCCGAGTTCGCGGACCGTTTGCGCGCGCAAATGCAGGCCGAACCGATGCTGGAAACCGCCGTGCTCGCGGAACAAATTGCCAAAGGTGCGGCGCCGGCTACCGACGATTCCGACGTGGAACGCTCCGCGGTCGTCCGCGGCTCAGCAGTTTTGCCGTTTGTCGGCCGCCGCGAAGAGATGGACCGGTTGCTGGAAACGTGGAAGCGCGCAACACGCGGCCGGGGCGCGTGCGCGTTTATCGGCGGCGAAGCGGGCATCGGAAAGTCGCGAGTTGCCTCGGAGTTGGCGCACGCGATCGAAGATCGCGGGGGACGCGTGCTTCTCGGCACCACAAGCTCGCCGGAGGCCGTTCCGTATGAGAGCGTCGTTGACGCGCTGCGTTCGGCGCTGCCGCTACTCGCTGCATTGAAACCCAGCGTCGCGCTCGCCTCGGTCGCGGCGCTCATCCCCGAGATTCATGCGCGCGTCGCGCTTCCGGCGGTGCCGCGACTCGACGCCGAGAGCGAACGGATGCGCCTGTTTGAATCGCTCTTTCGTTGTATGACCGAGTTGGCCGGGCCGCGGCCGGTGCTGCTCGTTCTCGAGGATCTGCATGCCGCGCAAGCGGCCTCCGTGGAGCTCCTCCAGTTCTTGCTTCGCCGCATTGTCGGCGCGCGCGTGATGATCGTCGCGACGTATCGCGATGAAGAGGCGACCAGGCTGCACGCGTTGCACCGCCTTCGTCGCGAGGCCCGGACCGTCGGCGGGGCGCTCAACATCTCGCTCGCCGCGCTGTCGCGTGACGACGTCGAAGATCTCCGCGCGGCCGCACCGGACGTCGGCGACCGTTCCGCCGAAAACTTGATCGCCGCCACGCACGGAAATCCGCTGTTTCTCACCCAGCTTGCGGTTGACGCGCGGGAGGGCGAGCGTGCGGCGCCGCCCACGTCGTTGCAAGGCGCCGTCGAGCGCCGCGTCGACAAGCTCTCCACGGCTGCCCGCACGGCGGCGGAGATCGCTGCCTGCATCGGCGATCGTTTTTCTCGCGACGCGGTTCGCGAGGTGAGCGCGTGGGACGATTCGGCGCTGACCGACGCGCTCGACGAGCTGCTCGATCGCCGGGTGATCTGCGAAGCGCCGGGGCGCGGCTTGCTCGAGTACGCCTTCACCCACCAGCTGATGCACGAAACGATCGCGCGCGCCGTGGCGCCAAAACAGCTTGCCGTGCGCCGCCGGCGCGTCGCTCGCGTACTCGAAGAGCTCTATCCGGAACGCTTTTCGGAGCTTTCGGCGCTCCTCGCGGGCCACTACGAAGCCGGCGGCGACGTCGGCAACGCGGTGCGCTGTTACTTCGAAGCGGTGCGCCGTTCCATCGGAATCGGCGCGTTGCAGGAAGCACGGTCCCTCGGCGAGCGCGCGCTCGCGGTCGCGAGCGATCCGGAAATGCGAGCCAAGCTGTGGCTTGAGAGCGCGACGATCGAAAGCCGCTGCGGCGATTTAACGACGCGCGATGCGGCACTGACGCAGTTGGAGCGCGCAGACGCCGAACTCGGCGACGTTGCCGTGCACCGAGAAACGCTCCTGCATCGCATCGCGTTGGGAACGAGCGTCGGCGACCTCGCCGCGAGAGAGGCCGCCGTCAACGCGTTGCGTGATTCCCTTACCGACGAGGATCCGCATTGGAACGCCGTGCTGCACTTGGAGCAGGCGAACCTGGCGATGGCGCAAGGTAAGCTGGATGAAGCACGCGCCGCGGGCGAACGAGGGCTAAGCCACAGCCGCGCCGCCGGCGACGAAGCGACAACCGTAAAGACTCTGTGCTCGATGGCGCTCCTCGAGTCGCATCGCGGTCCATTGAGCAACGCAGAGAAGCTCTCAGAGGAGGCGCTGCAAGTCGCCGGCCGCGCCGGCGACCCTGCATTGCAGCTGCTTTCCTCGAATTGCGCATGGACGATCGCCTACCAGCAGCGAAACTTCGAGCGCTGTCGCGAACTTGCGGCGAACTGCCTGCTGCTCGCGGTGAAGTTGGGAGACCGCCCGACCGAAGCCCAGACGCACCACCGCCTCGCCGTGGCCTTTGCGTACGTGGGCAACCCGGCCGACGCCCGTCAACACTTCGCCGAGGCGGAACGAATCTACGGCGAGACGGGAAATCCCGCCGGAACCGGCGGCCAATTTATGAATCGCGCCGTTCTCGAGATGCGCGTCGGCCACGTCGAGCGAGCGATTTCGGCGACGCACAAGGCGCTCGAACTCTTCGAGCAGGCCAATGAGATTCGCGGTCGCGTTCCGGTCCTTTCGAATCTCGCGCTGCAGTATTCATACGCGGGTCAACCCGACAAGGCGCTGCGCTACGGGGAAGAGTCGCTCGAGTTGGCGCGCCGATACGGTTTTCGCAACATGGAATCATCCACGCTCGAAAACCTTGCGCTGGCGGAAGGAGCCGCGGGGCATTACGAGCGTGCCATCGACTACGCGAATGCGGCGTTGACGCTGCGCTCGGAGCTGCAGTTGCAGCTGTGGTCGGGCCAAACGCTGGCCAATATGGCCATCTGGCAGGTCGCGCTCGGCAACCTTGCGGCCGCGCGCGAGACCGTGAGAAAATTGCTTGCCGATGAAGAGATTGACCGCGGCAACGATTGGCCTGCGTATTGCTACTGGGCCGCCGCCCAAATTTTTCACGTTGATGGACGCCCAACGGAAGCAACGCGTCTGCTCGAACGAGCGAAGCGGATCATGGAAAAGATGGCGAGCGATTTCGACGAGGAAGATCGCGCGTCGTTCTTAGCGCTGCCCTGGCATGCCGACATCGCCAGAGCGGCCGCCGCGGGAGTTTGGCCCGACCCGCCGCGATAGGAGCGGTCACATCGTGCAGCTTCGGATTGTTTACAGCAAGTGATGAACCGCGTCTATGTCGCCGTAGCGGCGACGCTGATCGTCGGTGCCGCAGTGGGCCGGCCCGTGCCCGGCTGGAGCAGCGTGCCATCCTCGCAGCGTCTGACACAGGCCGGCCGGTATTTGATGGCCGACCGGCAAGCCGAAATTGCTCTCGCGCGCAGCGCGGCCCCCGCGGCGATCTCGCTGCATGCGACGATCCTGGTGCTGACCGTTCACGGATATGACACGGCAGAAAAAGGCAGGAACGGCTTCACGTGTCTCGTCGAGCGTTCGTGGGAATCGCCCTTCGACGATTCGGGTTTTTGGAACTGGAGAATGCGAGGACCGGTCTGCTACAATCCCTCAGCCTCGCGCAGCGTGCTGCCCTACACGCTCGCGCGGACGCACATGGCGCTCTCCGGCGATACGGCGGCGCAGATGCTCGACGCGCTACACTCGGCCATCGCCGATCGACGGCTCCCCGAGCTTGAGGCCGGCTCC
>Ga0213876_10001828_pt1 | contig 12841 bp, 13 predicted proteins | sample BarmaccomBMRX_R9_FD_160113 | JGI IMG/M metagenome (GOLD analysis project Ga0213876, IMG submission 160113) | Root-associated microbial communities from Barbacenia macrantha in rupestrian grasslands, the National Park of Serra do Cipo, Brazil - RX_R9 | ecosystem: Host-associated > Plants > Roots...
ACGGCGCTGGGCATGGAACGTAACTGGTGCTTTAGCTACGGCGAGCTCGGTGCCTCGATAGGAGCTAAAGCCACCGTGAGTTAGTATCGGTAAATAACTTCGGCTAACTTGATTTCGCGGAAATACGTAAGACTTCAGTGAATATCCGGAGTGTTTAGCAATTACTACCGCACTTACTAAATCAGAATCAAAACCGGCTGCACACTGACCCGACTCGAGTGGGTAGTAGTGAGAATACGAATGCGATCCGATTTCCTGACCCTGCTGATCGGCAACTTGACGAATGAGTGACGGTGCAAAGTGAAAAGGATCGCTCGATTCATCGCGACCTAGCGCTTCGCGATAGGGATCAAGCTCGACGCGGTCATATTTCGGGAGGTGTCGCGGTCGGCACTCCTCTGCTTCATCACGTGAACGCGCAAACAACAATCCGACCGTCGCCCATGTGGCGCGGATATTGTGCTGACGAAATAGGCGCAATATTTCCGGCACAACGGCGCGAGCCGCCAACAAGCGTTTCCGTTCGGCACTGTCGAGCGGCGTGTGATCGCGCACACCCCAGTGGAGTTCGAAATCGAGTGAGATGACGAGCGCGCCTTTTTTGTCGCAGCCGCGCATTTAGTAAGCCCCTGCGCCAGAAATGACCGCGCGAAATGTTTTGACAAGAATTTTCGCGTCGAGGAAGAGCGACCAGTTTCGAACGTAGTAGGAGTCGTAATCCACACGCTGCTGATAAGTGGTGTCATTGCGTCCCGAGACCTGCCACAAACCCGTCAGGCCGGGACGCATACGTGCGTAAGTGGCATATTCGCGGCCGTATCTCTCAATCTCGCCCGCAACGATGGGGCGTGGCCCGATCAGACTCATGTCTCCCATCAACACGTTCCATAGTTGCGGCACCTCGTCGAGACTGAAGCGCCGCAGAAATCGGCCGACCGGAGTCACCCGAGGGTCATTCTTTAGCTTTTTGACGCTTTCCCATTGCTCGCGCAGAGCAAGATCGCTTTCCAGATAATCCTGCAGTCCCTCTTCCGCATTGACGCGCATGGTACGAAACTTCAGCGCCACAAACGGACGATTTCCCCGGCCCATGCGGGAATGCCTATACAAAATCGGTCCCTTTGAAGTAAACAGGATGGCCAATCCCGCGCCGAGGATCAGAGGCGACGCAAGCAAGCCCAACATTACGCTTCCCAAAAAGTCCACGACGCGCTTAGGTAAGCCGCCGCGGTCGGCAACGATGTTGCCGATCTGAGAAGCGAAAGCGCCCGGGTTCACACCGTCGTTGACCCGCTGAAGTAGGCAGCGAGGTTGAATTTCTTCGCTAGCTAGCTGGTGTTCGTTGAACACCTCGCCAGTGGCCCACTTGATCCGGCGCGTAGGGCCGTTATTCGTAATAGCGTTTGAGCTTCCTGCCTCGACTTCGGCGGAATGCATCAACAGTTCCCCAAACGTGTTAAAAGGGCTACAGTTATAAACTCAAAAACGAACTTGCTTGAAAGTCCATCGAGAACAGACACCTGCCAGTACAAGAGTTTCCTCCGAGTCCAGCCATCCGCGTCTTTCCCCGGCAAGAAGACACCGGAATACGCGCTCTGCAGAATTTTTTTGGGTACAACATACGTAACACGAAACGCCACGCAAGAAAAGATGGGCTAGTACTAATCTCGATTTTGCAACTTAAGTTTGCGCGCGAAATCCGTCGTATAAGAAACAGCTATGAAAATAGTATTTACAATATGCTTGAGACATTCAGAGGCTTTTTTGAAAATAAGTTACGCTTCCGCGGCCTGCTTCTCAGGCGAGCTAGCCTTGCGTTAAGTGTCACTGCTTTGGCGCTGCAAGCGGGGCGTGCCGCGCCGCCCTCCGACTTGCGAAGCTACCACTTAGTCTTTGTTGATGAATTCGATACGCTCGATTTGGGAATTCTTGACGCCCCTCTATCAGCAAAGCGGCACAAGTGGCACGAAGGCGTTTGGTTCAGTCACGAACATGCTCCCCGCGATTGCTTTACGGTCTTGAATTCTACGCTGCTTTTACGCTGGAATCGCGGCCAAAAACAACCGGATTCCAGCATTTCCACGTTTTCTCGGAACAGCTCTTCCTATAGCGCCTGGCGCTATGGGTATTTCGAAGCGCGGATGAAATGGAAACCACAAGCAGGAGCATGGCCGGCCTTCTGGATGGTGTCGGTACCACGAGTACTGCAAGCGACAGACGGTGACGAATCGGGCGAAATCGACATTTTCGAAGGCCAAGGCAACGAGCCCAATACTTTCTTTGGAACTATTCATCGCTGGCGCGGCTCGCAAGAGTTAGCGAGCAGTTCCGCCAACAACCGGTTTCCTATTCCTGCCAATGCAAATTTTGCTACTTATCACACATATGGCCTGCTGTGGGTGCCTGGCCGCGTAACATGGTATTTCGATGGCGTTCCATTACACAGCGAATCGACTTACTCGAGTTTTGATAAGCAGAACTTTTTGATGATCCTCGGGATACAAGAAGGAGTAGATTGGAAAGCTGGCGATTTGACCGGCGTGACCGCTGACACTTTGACTCTCAGCGTCGATTGGGTACGGGTGTGGCAAAAACAGTGAGCGAGTGGCGCCCGATGTGAGCCGGGTCCGCGCCACAACGGTCGATCCGATGTTCACGCTCAGGGGGGAGTCGATACGACCACTTCGCCGGTCAGCTCCAATAGGGTTTGCCGTAGCTCTTCGAGTAGCGCGGGCGGAGTATTGGTACTTGCGATCGGGTACTTCAACACTCCGGCGGGTGTGAACTGCGCGCCTGCGGTGTTGCGCACCAGCGTCATCAAACGCATCGGGTCCACTTTCGACTGCTGGTGAAATTTGAAATTGACGAAGCCTTGCCGGCGATCGACAGATTCGACACCGGTACGCCCCGCGAGGCTCTTCAGCAGCGAGAAGCGCAGTAGGTTTGTGACCTCTTCCGGAATGGGGCCGTAGCGGTCGGCGATTTCCTCGCCCATGTGTTTGGCTTCGTCCTCATCCTTCACGTCGGCAATACGCTTGTAAGTGCGGAGCCGCTGCGTTTCGTCGGCGATGTAAGTGGCGGGGATACGGATGTCGATCCCAAGGTTCAGAGTGGCGTCGATTTCGAGCGGTACTTCTTCGCCCTTAAGTTCCTTGACGGTTTCTTCGAGTAGCCGGACATACGTGTCGTACCCCACCGCTTCAATGTGACCGTGCTGCTCGCCGCCCAGCAGATTCCCGGCCCCCCTAAGTTCCAGATCGAGCGCGGCGATTTTGAAACCGGCGCCCAGATCGCTAAACTCCTTCAAAGCCGCCAAACGTTTCCGCGCTACTTCGCTGAGTTGCGTGTCTGCCGGGACAAGCAAATAGGCGTACGCTCTCCGATTCGATCGGCCCACGCGGCCTCGCAGTTGATAAAGCTCGCTGAGACCGTAGCGCTCGGCATTCTCGATGATAATCGTGTTCGCGAGCGGGATGTCGAGACCGTTTTCGACAATCGTGGTGCAGACAAAAACGTCGAATTCATGCCGCATGAAACCGAGCAGCACCTTTTCAAGTTCCGCTTCGCCCATCTGACCGTGACCCACGCCGATCCGGCACTGCGGCAGTAATTCCTGGATGAAGGCTGCGCGCATGAAGATCGTTTCGACGCGATTGTGCACGAAGTAAACCTGGCCCTGCCGCGCAAGTTCCTGCTCGATTGCGGATTTGATCAGGTCGGAGTTGAAATGCGCCACCATCGTGTTGATCGTGAGCCGATCTTTGGGCGCAGTTTCAATCACCGACATGTCACGCAGCCCCAGCAGCGACATGTGCAAGGTGCGTGGAATAGGCGTAGCACTCATTGTGAGGACGTCCACATTCGCTTTCATCTGCTTCAAGCGCTCCTTGTGCCGGACACCGAAGCGCTGTTCTTCATCGACGACCAGAAGTCCAAGGTCCTGGAAGATGACATCTTTCGATAGCAGGCGGTGCGTTCCGATTAAGATGTCAACCTTCCCGGCCGCCACGTCTTCGAGCGCGGCCTTGATTTCTTTGGCGCTGCGGAAACGGCTGACCAGTTCCACGCGCACCGGAAAGGAAGCAAAACGGCGGCGAAACGTCTCATAGTGCTGGAACGAGAGTACGGTTGTGGGCGCCAGCACAGCCACCTGCTTGCCATCGCCCAACGCTTTGAAGGCTGCGCGCATAGCCACTTCGGTTTTGCCGAATCCGACGTCGCCGCAAAGCAGGCGATCCATTGGCTGCGGGCTTTCCATGTCGCCTTTGATGTGCTTCACGGCCTGTAGCTGATCCTTTGTGGGCGTGTACTCGAAGGCGTCTTCGAACTCGCGCTGCCAGTTCGCGTCCGGTGAGAACGAAAACCCTTTGGCCACCCGGCGCTGTGCGTAGAGCTTCAGAAGCTCGTCCGCCATATCGCGCATTTTGGCTTTGACGCGCGACTTCGTTTTTTCCCACGTGACTCCACCCAGCCGATCGAGATGCGGCTTTGCTTCCCCTGCGCCGCGATATTTCTGCACCAGGTCGAGGCGCGTCAATGGCACGTATAGTTTGGAATCGCCGGCGTACTCGAGCAACATGAAGTCACCCTTTTGATCCGCTTGCACGATCTCCCGAATGCCGACGAACTGCCCGACGCCGTGGGTTGTGTGCACCACAAAGTCACCTGGCTTGAGATCGGCAATATCCGCTGCAAACGCCGCCAGGCTTGATTTGGATGGTGGGCGCGCGATCAGATCGGAGGTTTCAAAAAGATCCTCCGCGCCTAGAATAGCCAGCTGCGAATCAACCAGAACGGCCCCGCGGCGTACGCGACCCTTGATAAGGTACGCACTCGACACAGACCCGGCGTGATAAGCACGTTCGACAAGAGAAGTTCTAGTGCCCGCCGTCGAATCGAGACCCACTTGATACGGAACCGCGTATTCCTGAAGCACATCGGCGAAGCGTTCGACTTCGCCTGTCGATGCGGCAAAGAATGCGACCCGATTGCCCGCTTCAATGAGATTGCGCGCTTCGGCAACTGCGATCGGCATGTTGCCCTGGAAAGTCAATGACGGCCGCGTCGGGATATGGAACTCGGTGTGTGAACCGTTGAGAGGTCCCGTAATCAGCTCGAGCTCTTGGAACCCGATGATCACGCGATTGTCGATTGCGCCACGCAATTCCTCCCAGCGCAAGAAGTTCTTGGCGGGCTCGAGGGGCGCGGGACGATCCGGCTTTTCCAGACGCTGCCACAGACGATCCGCGGCCGATTCGATCGCACCCGGCTCATCCAGAATGACCGCCGCGTCCTGATGGAGTGAGAAAAGATGGTGGGTGCGCGGACGCACCAGCGGAACCAGAAACTCCCAGCCCGGGAAAATTTCGCCGGGATTGGATAGCTCCAGGTCAATGTCTTCGGCCGCCTCAGCAAGTTGACGCAGCAAGGCTGGCGAACGCGGGTACTCTGCTAGCGGCAGCAACGCGGCGGAGCTGACCTTCAGGACGGAACGTTGCGATTCCACGTCGAATTGGCGTATCGACTCGATCAGATCGCCGAACAATTCGACGCGAATGGGGCGCGCCGATTCAGCCGGGAAAACGTCGAGAATGCCGCCTCGCACAGAGTATTCGCCCACCATCTCAACCGGTTCACGGCGCTCGTAACCGATGCTCTCGAGATGTTGAATCAAATCTTCGAGCGGAATCTCTTCGCCCACCCGTAGCGTGAGAGCGAGTTGTCGATAAAACGCCCCGGCCTCAGTCCGCAAGAGAGCGGAGGCAACTGGCACGATCGTGATGGGTACGCGTTGCGCTGCAAGCCGCCACAACCCGACCGCGCGTGCCTCGCTGATTTCATTGTGCGGTGAGAGGCGCTGGTGCGGCAGCACGTCCGGGGCGGGGATGAGCTGCGGCTTCGGAAGATTTTGCCCTTCGAGCAGGAGATCGAAGAACACTTCCGTCGATTCCAGCAGCGTTTCGGCTTGCTTGTTGCCGTCGACCAGAACGAAGAGCGGTTTCTCCGTTGCCTGGTACAGCAGGACTAGATAGAGAGCTTTGGCGGTGTTGACAAGTCCGGAAACGGAGTACGGACCACGCTCACCGCGAGTGAGCGATTGCAGCAGCGCCTGGAACGAATGCTGGCGCGCCGCGGATTGAAGTAGCTCGCGTGTGGCGGGGTGCGTCACTGCTGAACGTCGACAGTATCCGCCTTTGTCGCGGCCAATTCTGCTCGATGATTCGAGAGTATCTTTTCGGCAATGTCTGTGGTCGAATAACCCGGCTCCAGTGGCAATGCCAGCACCTGCCCTCCCGCCGCTTCCACCGCTTCACGGCCCGCGATGAAGTGCGCCCAATCCGCACCCTTTACCAGCACATCGGGCAGCAACTCCGCAATCAGGTCACGCGGCGTATCTTCGTCAAAGAGCACCACGGCATCCACAGCTTCAAGATGCAAGGCGAGCTCTGCGCGCGTCTCTTCGTCGAAAAAGGGGCGCCAAGGGCCTTTCAGACGCTGCACGCTTGAGTCGGTGTTCAGGGCCAGGATCAGGACATCGCCAAGCGAGCGCGCGCGCTCGAGCAGGCGAATATGACCCGGATGGAGAATATCGTAACAACCATTAGTGAAAACGACTCTCTTACCCTCCGTTTTCCATTTTTGACGTTGCGCAATGAGTCGTTCGCGCGTGAAATACTCGGCCACGGTGCTTCTAAGACTTAGGGTCGCATGCGGCGGAGGCGCGGATGCTGCATGCCGCAACCCAGTATGCTGAAAATTCAGCCTCTTGTAGCTCATGGATTTCGCCAGGATATTAGTTCGTGCGACGAATTGGGTCGGGGACTCCGTCATGTCGATCCCCGCCTTGCAGTCCCTGCGGGCGCAATATCCGCACGCGCACATTTCGATTTTGGCGCGGCCCTGGGTTGCTGGTCTGTACGGTCGTGAGCCGTTCTGCGATGAACTGATGCCCTATGATGCCCCGCGCGGCTGGCAGGGTCTCAGCGAAAAATTAAACGTTGCGGCACAACTCCGGGCTCGTCGTTTTGATTGCGCGATTCTATTTCAAAACGCGTTTGAAGCTGCGGCGCTGGTCCGCATGGCCGGCATACCGGTGCGAATCGGATACGCAACGGACGGGCGAGGTTGGTTGCTCAGTCACTCAATTCCGGTTCCGCGACCGGATGAAACGCCGCGTCATCAGCGGTTCTACTATCTGGAGTTGCTGAAACGCGCACAGCTAATCCAGACTTACGGCGTCGACGGAATTATCCGGCTTTCCGGCGCTCACGCTGCCGCCGAAAACGGACACGAACGGTTTAATCAGGCGTCCGTCAACGGACCAGTGATCGGGGTGAGTCCGGGAGCCGCGTACGGAGGTGCCAAGCGTTGGCTGCCGGAACGCTTCGCTGAAGCAGCTACGCGTATTGCTCGAGGACGCCGTGCGACAGTGGCGGTGTTCGGCGCGCGAGAAGAGCTGCCCGTCTGCGAAACCGTTCAGCAGAATGTCGAGTCTCTCGGGCAGCCATGTGTGAACTTCGCAGGCACAACCAGCATCGCGGATTTTATCGAGATGGCCGCGGCGTGTGATGTGTTCCTGACCAACGATTCAGGGCCGATGCATATCGCGTCGGCACTCGGTGTTCCCACTGTCGTCATCTTTGGCGCAACAGATGAGATTGCAACGGGCCCCACCGGACCGCTGAGTCGCGTGGTGCGCCAGCCCGTCGATTGCAGCCCGTGTCTATTGCGCGAGTGCCCGATCGATCATCGCTGCATGACTGGCGTGACAGCCGAGCGAGTGGCGAATACCGCCATGAGCCTCATAGAACTGGAAAAGAGATAGTAACGAGGATTGGATACACGAGAGAAAATTGTTGTGCTGAGCGACGCAGCGGAGCGGCTGCGCACAGGTAAGTGGACCGTTGTACCCGGCCTGTTCGACCCGCTGACGGCGACGCAGGCGAAGCGATTGCATGGCCTGAAAGAAGGCGGCCGTAAACTGGCGGCCTTCGTTGAGCAGGGAGGGGAAACATTGTTGCCCGCGGAAGCACGTGCGGCTCTGGTCGCGGCATTGCGGGATGTAGATTTAGTCTGCATCGCCCATGGCGAATGGCGGAAAATGATTGCCGATTCACAACGTGTGCGCGTCGTCGAAGATCCGGACGGCGAAGCGTCGCGGTCGGCCGAATTCGTTAAGTTCGTAGTGGAACGGCAAGGCACATGAGGGCGGGGAGCTCCATTCTGGTGATTCGCCTCAGCGCTATGGGCGACATTATCCATACCTTGCCGGCAATCACCACGCTCAAAAAAAGTTTCCCTGAAAAACGCATCTCGTGGCTGGTTGCGCCGCGATGGGCGCCGCTGCTCGAAGGCAATCCGTATATGGACGAAATCATCCTGTTCGACCGGCGCAATGTGCCGCGCGCGCTGGAAACCTTGCGGACTCTGCGCGCCATTCAGGCAGACCTTGCGTTTGACTTCCAGGGATTATTTCAATCGGCTCTTGTGGGCCGTTTGGCCCGTCCGCATGCATTATTTGGGTTTGCAAAAAAGGTGGCGCGTGAGCCGTTTGCGGCCGCGCTGTATACGCACAGTATTCCGGTGAAAGGTCCCCATCGCGTGGAGCGCGCCGTACAACTGGCCCAGGCAGCGGGTGCGAATAAGCCCGATTTTTCTGCCTGGGTGCCGCACGGAGTGCCCGAAGGTGAACTGCCGGCGCGTCCTTTTATATTGACCAGCCCCTTTGCCGGCTGGGCTGGCAAAGAGTGGCCGCTCGAATCGTACGACACGCTCGGTCGTTTGCTTCGCAATGACGGCTTAGAGCTGGTTATGAATGTGACGCCGGACAGCGCACACAAGGTGAAAAATCTCAGCAACATCTTCGTTCATGTTTCCGGTTTGCAGGGTTTGCTCGATGCGACCCATCGAGCGGCCGCAGTCGTCGGTCTCGATAGCGGCCCGTTGCATTTGGCCGCCGCCTTGCGTAAACCGGGCGTCGGGTTGTATGGTCCGACTGATCCCATGCTCACGGGACCATTTGGCGGCACGATGCTTGTGCTGCGTGCTGGCGGCGTCGAAACGACGTACAAGCGACACGATGAAATCCACCACAGCATGCACGAAATCAAGCCGGAACACGTAGTCCAGGCCCTGCGCGATTCATGGCAGCAAAACTTTGGCTCACGACTAGGCGGATGCGTGGTATCGCGTACGTGAGTGCGCGGCGGTACTGGTTTCCCAAGAAATACGCCGATTTCGTCCAGCGGCTCCGCGTTCCGTGCGGCTTCCTGCTTCTGATTACATTCGCGTGGCTGTCGCGCCCCTCGGTGCCATCCCTCGGAATGGGCCTCCCGATATCTGTTCTGGGCCTCTTGCTACGCGGGTGGGCCACAGGGCATCTCGCCAAAGACCAGCGGCTCGCCACATCCGGGCCCTACGCGTTCATTCGCAACCCGCTCTATGCGGGAACGCTGATTGTCGCCGCCGGTATTGTGATTGCCTCGCGCGACGCAGGGCTTGCCATCATCTTCGCAACCGTTTTTCTGCTGGTCTATCTTCCGACAATTGAACTCGAAGAGCAGCACCTGCGCACCAAATTTGCCTCTTACGCTGAGTACGCCGAACGAGTGCCGCGCCTGATTCCGTCGCGTCATTGGGCGGCTGAACGAAGCCGGTTTTCGAGCGCCTTGTATCTGCGCAACCAAGAGTACAAGGCGCTGATCGGCTTCGCTGTTGCGGTGGTCTGGTTGATTATCAAGCTTCGCTATCCGGCCGTGATACGCTTTCGCTGATGAGAGTCGGATGCTTTACGGCGCTGCTCGCGCAATTTTCACTTGACGACGTTCTGAAGAAGCTCAAACAGCTGAACATCAATACGGTGGAGCTGGGAACCGGAAATTACCCCGGCGATCCGCATTGCAAGCTCTCCATGCTGAAGAATGAGGGCGAGCTGAAAGAGTTCAAGAAGAAACTGGACGGCGAGGGGTTCTCGATTAGCGCGCTGAGTTCGCATGGCAACCCGTTGCATCCTGATAAGTCCATCGCCAAAGGGTTCGCCGAAACCAGCAAGCGGACGATTGAACTGGCCGCCAAGCTGGGCGTACCCGTTGTGATCGATTTTTCAGGATGTCCCGGCGACAGCGACCAGGCGAAATTCCCCAACTGGGTGACCTGCCCCTGGCCTCCGGAGTATCTCGAAGTGCTTGCGTGGCAATGGGAAGAAAAAGTGACGCCCTACTGGACCGCGCATGGCAAATTCGCCAAAGATCACGGCGTAAAGATCGCAATTGAGATGCACCCGGGCTTCGTCGTTTATAGCCCCGAGACGATGCTGAAGCTGCGCTCCATCGCAGGCGATAGCGTCGGGTGCAATTACGACCCCAGCCACATGTTCTGGCAATCAATAGATCCCATCAAAGCCATCCGGGTGTTGGGCGACGCCATCTTCCACGTGCATGCGAAAGACACTCAGATCTACGACTACAACCTGCCCAAGACGGGCGTTCTAGACACCAAGAAATATACCGACGAACGCAACCGCGCCTGGATTTTCCGCTCCTGCGGCTATGGTCATCCCTATGGCTGGTGGAAAGAATTTATCTCGACGCTGCGCATGTACGGTTACGATTACGTCCTCTCGATTGAGCACGAAGACTCGCTCATGTCCCCGGACGAGGGCCTCACGAAAGCTGCCGATTTTCTGAACGAGATTATTATTCGCGAACAACCCGGCTCAGCGTGGTGGGTCTGACGATTGGCGCACCAGGAGTTCGGTTTCGTTTCGGTTGCTCACGACTTCGGAGTACATTGCATCCGGCGCCAAGTCAATTTCGCCCGGCCAGGCAACGGCTCCATTATCGATAAAAACTTGTTCGAAGAAGTGCTTGTCCCGCAGCGGTTCGAGCGCACCCGTGAATTGGTACGGATTCAGGTGGACTAGTCCTTCCAATCCATCCCGGAAACGCACGAAGAGTGCGTAGTCAGACTTTGGTGTCACTTCAACAACGTCCCAATACATAGTTGTCTTCAGACTAACGCTTGGATCTTGATTCCTCCGACCGGGCGCTCTGTGCAATTGCGAGAATAAACCTAAGCTCACGCGACGGCGTCGCGTACTCACATGTCCTTCGAAGCGTTCCCAATTTCTCGGTTTCCCCGGCGGACGCTGCTCGGCTTGCCCATCGTTGCTGGTGCCGCCGCCGTCTTCTATCCGCGCGCGCGTACGCTGCCCGATGCCGCACAACCCGGTAACGGTCCGGAAGTCCGGATCACCCTCTTCTCTAGCAACGGCAAGGCCCAGAGGGTTATCGCGATTAGAAGCCTAATCCGCGGCGATAGCGACTGGCGGCGAGACTTAACAGCAGATGAATTCTCAATTACGCGCCGCAAGGGCACCGAGTTTGCCTTTGCGAACCGCTACTGGAATTCTCACGACCCCGGTATGTACCGCTGTGTGTGTTGTGGCAACGCCCTCTTCCGGTCGCAGGACAAATTTGACTCGGGCACAGGTTGGCCAAGCTTTTCAGCGCCCTGTGCGCAAAACAACATTCGAACGGGTGTCGATTCGAGTTACTCAATGCAACGCACTGAAGTTCTGTGCCGCAAATGTGAAGCACATCTGGGACATGTCTTCGACGACGGTCCTCCGCCTTCCGGACTGCGCTATTGCTTGAACTCTACGGCGCTGCGCTTAGTCGAATACTCTAGTTGAAAATCGTCGCTTTACTTTTTCTTCGCTGAAGGTTTAGCTTTTGCCAGATCTTTCGCGCCGTCAAGATGCTTGTGCAGTACCGGCAGAACCTGGTTTGCATAGGCCTTCAGATCCGCACTCTGCGCGTCGGCTGCTTCTTTCTCGAAGACGGAGATTGCGTGGGTATGTCCCGCAATCATCTCCTGAACGTAACGATGATCCAAGGCAGCGTCCTTCAATTTCTCAAGGGGCGCGATCATCTTCTCGTGCGCGGCATCCAGCCCCTTGGGTACAACCAAGTTGGCCTTACCAGCGATCGCTGTCAGTTGGTTGTAGTCACTAGTGTGATCGTTGGTGAGCATCTGCGCGTAGTCCTTTACGCCTTGTGCAGAGGCATTGGAACTTGCGTACTGCCCCAGATTTGCCTCCGTCATGTCGGTTTGTGCGGCGAAGTCTACAAACTGTTGGTCAGTCATAGGCGTACCGGCGGCGTGCTTGGCGCTCTTCTTTGCTGCCAAAGCAGCACCGCAACAGAGAGCAATACAGCAAACAAGCGAAAGAGTAGTCTTCATATTTATCTCCTCGAAACGTAGATGCGAAAATCCGCTGCTAAAGCACTAGGATGAAAGGATTTTCACACACAATCTGATCCAATCGGAGTCAGCTCCCCCGCTGAACGATGGCTTCCGTGTCTCAGGACGCAGCGATATAAGCGTTCCTCTTGTCTAACTAGGAGAGAGCTGCTACACTCCTAGACAGACTAGGATGGCAAAATCCGCCGAGCTACTTCCAGGCACCCTGGACATGCTGATTCTCAAAGCTGTATCCCTAAAACCTTTACATGGATACGGCGTCTTGCTGCGCATCAAGCAAATGTCGCGCGAGGCCCTGGACATTCCCCAAGGGTCCTTATACCCGGCGCTCTACCGTTTGGAGCACCAGGGCCTCATCGCCGCTGAATGGGGTCAAAGCGACAACAACAGGCGCGCCAAGTACTACACCATAACCGCCGCCGGGCGCCGTCGCCTTCGCGAAGAAACCGCCGGCTGGAACCGCCTCACCTCTGCCATTGCCGCCGCCCTCAATACGACCTCGGAGGAGGTGTAACATGTTTCGCCGCCTTCGTTCCCTCTTTCGTGTCCTCAAGTCCCGCCAGAATTTCGAAGATGG
>Ga0213876_10001829_pt1 | contig 12838 bp, 10 predicted proteins | sample BarmaccomBMRX_R9_FD_160113 | JGI IMG/M metagenome (GOLD analysis project Ga0213876, IMG submission 160113) | Root-associated microbial communities from Barbacenia macrantha in rupestrian grasslands, the National Park of Serra do Cipo, Brazil - RX_R9 | ecosystem: Host-associated > Plants > Roots...
AAGCGAGCGGCGGCTCTTGGGATCGATGAGCTCGAGCAGGGCTTCTGATTCGGTGTAGCACTCGCGCGCACGTGCGGCTTCAAAGCGCATCAGTTCCCGAAAGCGCTCGTCTTCGCGGCCCGAGCGTAGCTGGTCGACAGAAACCTCGAACCGTTTCAGGTCTTCAGCAGGAAGATAGACCCGGCTGGCTTCGGCGTCTTCGCGCACATCGCGCAATATATTTGTCAGCTGAAACGCGATGCCGCATTTTTCAGCGAGCAGCAGCGCCCGTACAGACCGAAAGCCGAAGATATGGATGACAGTCAATCCCACGACGGACGCAACGTGATAGCAATACCGGTACAGATCATGAAACGTTTGCATCTGTTGCGGCTCGATGTCGGACGTGATGCCATCGATCATCTCGTGAAAGAAACGATGCGGGATCTTGTATTGTTGAACCGTGTCGTAAAATGCCGGCCAGATGGGGTCGTCGGGAAGATCTCCGTGCAAAGCGCGATCCAGGTGCACGCGCCATAGCCGAATGCTTTGGTCCAGCTTGCTTTTGTCCTGACTGATCGGTTCGTCACTCAGGTCATCGCACTGGCGCATGAACGCGTAAATAGCGCACATGGCGTCGCGCTGCGGCTTTTCAAGCAGCAGGAACGAGTAGTAGAAATTTTTCGCCCGGTCGCGCGCGATGTTTTGACAATGGCGATAGGAATCCGCGATCGAAAGCGGTTTCAGAACGGGAGCAACCGCGGAAGACATTGCAGAAGGATTCCTACGCGCTCCGGTTTAGAGATGTACGGCCGGCGCTTGAGAACATCGTAACTTTGGCGCCTGATTTTCTCGAGAATCCGTGTCCCGCCGCGGCTGAACAGTTCAATGTCGAGCGCCAGGCGCCGATCGAGCATGTAGATCAACGGCAAACCCTTTTCAAAAAGATCCTGCGCCACCTGGACCGCATCCACCATAACGCTGCGAAAGGCCGGCGTGAAGCGAAGCGCGCGCAGTTCGGACTCGCTATAGCCGTATTTGTGAAAGAGGTCCAACGGAAGATAGATGCGGTCTTTCAGTAAATCGACAGTAACATCCTGCCAAAAATTGGCGAGTTGCAGCGCAGTGCAAGTGTAGTCGGAAAGTTGTTGCCGTTCGGCATCACGGTAGCCGCACAGATACAGAACCAGGCGGCCGACGGGATTGGCGGAGTTCTCGCAATATCCGAAAACGTCTTCGAATGTTTCATAGCGCGTAATGGTCTGATCCTGCTCGAAGGCGCGAATAAGGCGCTCAAATGGCTCGATGGGTATGTCGTAACGTGCGACAGTGTCTTTCAGCGCGAGAAAAACAGGATGGCTCGCTTCACCGCGATACATCTGGTGGAGCTCGTCACGCCACCAGCTAAGGAGACGGAGGCTCTCTTCGCGCTCGCCGATCTCGTCGCCCAGATCATCCGCCCAGCGACAGTAGGAGTAAACGTTGTAGAAGTCCTGGTGCAGATCCTTCGGCAACAGGAAACTCACAACGTGAAAATTTTCGTAGTGATGCGTCGCGAGCCAGCGCGTATATTCGAGCGCCTCGGACTGCGAATAGGTCACGCTATCCGGCACTACGGTACGAACGTACTCTTTCGGTTGCAGATGTGCGACGGCCACGTATTTCTTAACTACGGGATAATCGCGGTCTTCACCTGACCGTTGCGGCCATGAGCAAGGTCTGACAGGACCTGAGGTAGATGGCTGAGCGGCTCCTCGTGATTAACCAGGTGCTCCGCGGTTACGTTCCCATCCGCAATGAACTGCAACGCGCGCCGGATGTGTTCCGGAGTGTGGTGGAAGCTGGCTTTACAGGTGATCTCCGAGTAATGGAGCAGCGAAGTATCGAGCCCGACCTTCGTTCCCGCCGGACACCCGCCAAAGAAGTTAATCGTCCCCCCCTTCCGCACTAGATGCGTGGCGAGTTCCCAGGCATCGGGGTGACCGGTCGCCTCAATCACCACGTCTGGCCCACGACCAGCGGTACGAGCTCTCAATTCCTTAATCAATGCGCTCTTTTCACCCAGCAAGATTCCTTCATCAGCCCCGAGCATCATGGCGCGATCAATTTGCTCCAGTCGCCGTGCCATAACCAGCACGCGAGCTCCGTAGGCATACTTGGCGAGCCGAACAAACATAAGCCCAAGTGGGCCCAAGCCAAGCACGGCGACGGTGTCACCCGACTGCACGTGGCACTCGTCCAACCCGCGAACCGCGCACGCGAGGGGCTCGGCAAGTGCGGCATCCTTGTAATCGAGCGTATCGGGGATAAGGTAGGTGTTCTTTTCTACGACGCGTGCCGGGATACGAATGAACTCCGCGTAGGCGCCATTGTTGAAGAGTAAGTCCTCGCACAGGTTCGGCTGATGCCGGACGCAGAAGAAACACTTTCCGCAGGGGGCGGAATTTGCAGCAACCACGCGCTGTCCCACGCTGAAACGGGTGACGTCCTCGGCGGTTGCGACCACGTCACCAGCGAGTTCATGGCCGAACAACGCCGGCGGCTGAATCATGCGAGCGTGGTAGCCGCGGCGAAAGACCTTCACATCCGTGCCGCACGTGAGCGCGGTGCGAACCTGGACCAGCAACTCACCCGCCGCGATGGCCGGCACCGGGACAGATTCAATGCGAACGTCCTCTTTCCCGTACAAAACTGCGGCTTGCATCGTCGAGGAGGCCATCAGTTCAACTCCTGCGGGTGGACCACGACTTTCAAGGACTCAGCGCTTGGGTGCATCGCGATTTCGATGCCGCTCTGGATTTCAGTCAAAGACAGCCGGTGCGATATGAGGCGCTCGAGGGGCAACTCACGGTCAAACACAAGCCGTGCCGATTCGCTTTGCAGATCGACATCAGCACTATAGGACCCAAACAGCGTTCGTTCGCCGACGCAGATATCCGCACCTGCCATCTCGATGCGTTCTTTCGCGGACGTCTGCGCGAAAAGCAAAATCCTGGCACCAGGACGTGACATTTGCAGCGCCTGCTCAACCAACCCATGTACGCTCGTCGCGAGAACGACAGCATCAGCACCTCGGCCGTCGGTGGCGCTGCGAATTGCCGTTGCGAAGCCGGCATCTCGCGGATCGAAAGCGGCGGCACCGAATTCGCCGGACAGGTTGCGCCGAAACGCAATCGTGTCGGTGGCGAACACGCGCGCGCCGATGCGCTTGGCCAGCATGGTGAAGATCAAACCGATTGGACCTTGGCCTAACACGGCAACGACCTCACCGGGTTGCAGCTTTAGCAACTCCACACCTTTAAGAATCGTGTTTACGGGCTCGACCCAACACGCCTGGTCGAAGGAGATACCGTTCGGAATGCGCTCGACGCCACGCTCCACAATCCAATTCATCACACGGACGTACTGCGCAAATCCGCCGCCCGCCGGTTCATACCCCGCAGTCACCCCCACTTTCTTATACCGAGGGCACTGCGCATATAGCCGGCGTTGACAGTAGAAACAATTACCGCACGGGATGTGATGGAACACGATAACGCGATCACCGGCCGCATGGCGGGTCACGTTCTTTCCGACGGCTGCCACGACTCCTGCGGTTTCGTGCCCGTATATTCGAGGTGGCTCGAGAAGGTTGTACTCGATCTTTTTCAGATCGGTGTGGCAGATGCCGCAGCTCTCGACGCGAACCAGGATCTCGCCTGGGCCGATCGTTGGCGTCTCGAGCGTCTGAACGGACACCCGCCCTTCGCCAACGTAGACCGCCGCCTTCATGAAACGAGGAACGACCTCACTCGCCGGGTCCAGCGCTGTCTGGTACTGGACTGATTCTGCAACTGACAAGAAACTCTCCCAACGCCCTCGCTGCACCCTCGGCGCGGCGCTTCAAGCGCAGAAGCCCGCCGATCTGATTTGGGTGCGTAAGTGCGTACACTCCAATTTTCCCACGTGAGATGCGCCCTTCCTCGCTGCGCATCTCGTTGAAATCCAGATTGAAAGACTCATCTGCCCGGTCCGATACTACTTTGATGCAGGCGAACGGAAGCCGGGCGCGTTTTGAATGCGCGGCAATTGCGGCGGATTCCATATCAACTCCAACCGCGCCCGAGTGCGAGAGTTCCGCCTTTTCGCCAGCTGTGTTGGCCACGCGATTCTGCGTCACAACCACTCCCGACAGGAAACTTTTCTCGGAGAGAACCGGAGCGCAGACATACCGTTCGTTGGTGACACGGTCGAGGACCTCCGTTGCAACCAATATTTCATTTTCCTTTAAGTTCGGGTCTAGCGCACCGCATAAGCCGGTGCTTACTACAGTTTCGAGTCGCGAAGCCGACAGTTCGGCGGCCGATACGGCCCGAATGGCGGTCTCCACCGCTCGCACCGCGAGTTTAGGACCGGCCCCATTGGCGGCCAGCATGACGCGGCGCCCCTCCCAGATGCCTTCGTAGGCGTAATCGATGGGCCACTTCAGTTTGCGCAGACCGGTCAACTGTTTCGCAAGCGGTTCGAGTTCACGTGCCTCAGAAGCAACGTAGAGGATTGCCATGTTTGTGAATGCTGCTGTAGTTAGGCACAACCAGCGCAGAAACGGCCCTGACGTTCCCGCATAGCTATTTCTTGTTCAACCTGGTGAGCTCTTTCAGCCGCTCTTCGGTCATATCTGCCAACGCGCCTACGCGGAGTAGAGGCGCGAGTGTGCCGCCTTCGGCTTCACTCGCAAGGAAGTCTGCGTTTTTTTCTCTGAACTGAATCCAGGCTGATTCGGCGGCGCGCAGCTTTTCTTTACGGCTGGGGTTGAGTGTGGTCAGGAGCTGCGAATACGCCGCTTCGAGTTTGTGATTGGCGCCTTCGTAGCGAGCGTTTTCACAGGCGCGCATGGCGGCGGTCGTGCTGGCGTTTTGGCAATCGCCCTGCGCTGCCAAGCAATTTGCGACAAACCCGACGAGCAGAGCCGGGACGAATATGAAGGACCGAAGCGAGAATGTTCTCATTGGGTGAGCTTGCCTTTAACCAGTTCGCTGAGTTCTTTGCCTTCGACGCGCCTGCCGGCGAGGCGAGTTTGGGCGGCCTTCATGACCAAGCCCATTTGTTTCGAGGAGGTGGCGCCGATTTCTGAAATCGCCGCTGCGACTGCTTGCTCCATTTCTTCGCGAGAGGCAGTCGCCGGCAGATAGCTCTCGATCACGCGGATCTCCGCTTCTTCTAAAACCGCGAGTTCTTCACGACCTCCTTTGCGAAACATGTCAGCGGACTCCCGTCGCTGCTTCATCAGCGTGTTCATCACTTGCATTTCGCTCGTCTCGTTGAGAGGCTTCATCCCGTCGATTTGCTGCTTCTGAAGCGCCGCTTTGATCATGCGTAGGGCGCTGAGACGCGCCTCCTCTTTGGCCTTCATGGCTTCCACCATGTCTTTTTGAATTTTGTCGAGTAGAGCCATCGCCCGAATTGTACACGGAGGAGAGTGCCGGGAAGTGCTGGGCTGGCGTCATAATATGAGCCGTCATGAGAAAGATTCGCTTTGCCTGGATCGCGGTGATGGCCGCAAATTTTGTCGCGGTTGTGTGGGCGCAAACGCCGCGGCCGGGAGACTTCACCATTTCGGGCTTTCGCTTCGTCGATGGCGAGACATTGCCTAGCCTGAAACTGCACTACCTGACTCTGGGAGAGCCGAAGCGCGATGGATCGGGTCATGTGACCAATGCCGTGCTGATTTTGCATGGGACGGGTGGAAGCGCGCGGCAATTTCTTCAGCCGCAGTTTCATGACGTGGTACTGCGCAGTGGCGGACTGCTAGATCCAGCGAAGTACTTCATCATTCTGCCCGACGACATCGGGCACGGAGAATCGTCAAAACCGAGTGAGGGCTTGCGCGGTCATTTTCCGCATTACGGCTACTACGACATGGTAGCGGCCGAGTATCGGCTTGTCACGGAGTGTCTGCACGTAGATCATCTGCGGCTGATTTTGGGAACTTCGATGGGTTGCATGCATGCGTGGATGTGGGGCGAGCAGAATCCGGAGTTTATGGATGCCCTGATGCCGTTGGCGTGCCTGCCAGAGCCGATCGCGGGCCGCAACAGGATGTGGCGCAAGATGCTGATGGATTCGATCACGAATGATCCCAAGTGGGACCATGGCGATTACCAACAGCAGCCGCAAGAAGGATTGACGGACGCGATTCACCTGTTGCTAATTGCGGGAAGCGCTCCGATTCAACTGCAAGAGCAGGCGCCCACGCCGGATACAGCGGAAGGTTTATTAGCGCGGCAAGTCGAGCAGCGCTTAAAGACAACTGATGCGAACGATCTCCTGTACGCGGTGGCTTCGTCGCGCGATTACGATCCGTCGAGCGATTTGGAAAGGGTGAAAGCCTGGGTGATGTTTATCAATTCAGCGGACGATTTCATTAATCCGCCCGAGCTCGGCATCGCTCCGCGGGACATTCAACGAGTGAAGCATGGGCGCTTTGTCCTGATTCCGGCAAGCGAAGCGACGCACGGGCATGGGACGCACACTTACGCAGCGGTGTGGCAGCAGTATCTGGCGGAGTTGCTGACGGAATCGGAGCGTTAAAGTGACGGTCGACGCGAGCGCTCTAAGAAGCAGGCATTTCGGCGGGAGAGCAGGCCGGCCCGATGCCGGGATTGCTCGCTTCGTAGTAGTAGCCGTGCCACAACAGGGAACCCTGGAGCGGAGCGCCGCGCCACACAGTGAGGTGAATGCCGTTATCGGCACTGCAGGCGCGAAATGTTTCGGTCTGGCCGTTTTGATCGAGGTCCGTTTGCGCGACGTTGTTGGTATTAAACGTTATAGGAGGATTTCCGAGAACGGCGATCATCGGGATCAGCTTCTGAACCGAGCCTTGAGGCGTAACGTTGTAGTTCGACACAGTGGTATCGACATTCTGAGTCAGCGGGCAGGCCTGTTGCGCGACACCGGAAACGGTGGCCGGTGTAAACGTGGCCGGCGACAAGGGCGAAATCAGAGTGATGACAGTGCCGGCTGAAAGATTGCCATTTTGAATAGCGATGCAGGTACGCGAATTGGTGCTGACGCCGATGCCAATGCGCGGCGTGTAACTTGCGGGAGCGGCGGCAACGCTGGAGGTCGACGTCGTACTTGCAGTACTGCCCGGGCCCTTGCTGCAGGCAGTGAGAGCTACGAAGGCGAGCGGCAAGGCGCAAAGTTGGTTTATTTTCATTCAGTTGTTTTCCGCTGATTAGAGGGACGGGCAAGCACGGCAGTTTCCGGGGATGAACAATGGCGACTGAGCGCGGCGGCCAGGATTTGCAATTGCCGATCCGCCGGCAAAGCGATTTTGCCCGATTAACGGCTTGGGCATGCAACCTGACGGCGCGGGTTAACGTCCCACGCGCGTTATACTTCTATGGATTGCCCGGCCGGCACCGCCGAGCGGACGTTTGGCGATTCTCGTTACTGCGGACCAAGCGTCACCCGGGTGTCAGGCCAGGCTGCCTCGGCGTAAGTGTTGCTTCGCGCCCTGGCATTTTGGACGAGTGCGGCAGTTGCAGTCTCGTCCAACTGAATCGAATTTTTTTGGGGCATTTTGTTTGCGAAACAGTACACTCTGTGTTTTTTTCCTCTCCGCCTGCATAGTACACGCGCAGCAGACGTTTGTGAACGGACAAGCTGCGCGAGCCGAAATCGGGCAACCGAACTTTACGAGCGGACAGTCGGGCACGGCGGCTAACTTAATCGGCGGCGCAAGTGGTATTGCCTACGCCAATGGGTACTTGTGGGTCGCCGACGGCAATCGCCTGGCCGCTACGCCGCAAAACAACCGAGTGCTCTCTTTTCCAACCGCCGCGATCCCGGACCGCTATGCGGACTTGACGACAATCACGCCCGCGACACCGGCGTGCGGTCTCTGCGGCTACACCGCGAACCTTGTTCTTGGTCAGCCGGATTTCGTCAGCAGCAATTTGGGGCGTTCACAGGTGGCGACGACAGCAAGCGGAAGCACCGCGGAATCGGGCAGCATGCAGACACCGACTGCTGTGTCAACGGATGGCACCTACCTGGCGGTTGCGGATACCGATAATAATCGCGTTCTCATCTGGAATAGCATTCCGACCACCACGAACGCTGCGCCTAACGTAGTCGTTGGGCAGGCAAATTTTACGAGCGGCGCATCTGCGACAACCGAAACGGGAATGCGAGGACCGCAAGGCGTCTGGATTCAAAACGGCGCACTATTTGTGGCCGATACGCAGAACTATCGCATTCTGATTTGGAGGCACATTCCCACCCAGAACGGTCAAGCCGCCGACCTGGAGCTGGGACAGCCAAACTTCACAACCGCGAACGGGCCTACACCCAACCCGGGCAATCCATTTCCAGGTACCGCGGCAAACCTGTTGCTGAACCCGACCGCGGTGACCTCCGACGGAACGCGCGTCTATGTTGCCGATTTAGGCAACAATCGAGTGCTGATCTGGAACACGGCCTTCGTGAACGGTCAGTTGAACCTGAGTAACGACCAAAATGCCGACGTTGCTGTCGGGCAGCCGCTTTTAACAACCGCCGTTCCCAATTGGAGCAGCGCTCTGTGCGGCGCAACCAATAACGCGGCCCCTTGCGCTGCAAGCCTAGATAATCCGCGTTTCGCGCTTTCCGACGGAACGCGGTTGTTCATTGCTGACGGCGGAAACGATCGTGTTTTGATCTACAACACCATTCCGACCCAGAATGGCGCGAGCGCCGACGAGGTTTTGGGCCAGGTTGATTTCGTGACTGACCAGGATACGAGCGCGACGATAGGGTCACCAGCACGGCGGTTGACAATACAGGAGCTGTTGACATCACATCTTCTCCCACATCTCTGGCCTATGACGGCACTAACTTATATGTTGCAGATCCGTATAACCGTCGGGTTTTGATTTTCACTCCGGGTGACACTCCTCTGCCGGACAAGTCGGCTGTGAATTGGGCTGCCGAAATTATTCGTCAGGAAGGCTTAGTAACCGTATCTCTTCCCACCGGTGGGTCGATTGTCCCGGGAGACACCGTGACGATCACTATTCAGGGTGTGAATTACACGTACACCATCGTCAAGGGTAACAGCCTGGATACAATCGCCCAAGGTCTTGTCAAGGCGATCAACAGCGCCAACTCGGGAGCGGGCGATCCGAACGCGATGGCCATATTTGCGGGTGCCGGCACCGCGACCGTATATCTTTCGTCGAAGGCGACCAACCTTGGCTTTGACACGATCTCACTGGCCGCGAGCACGTCAAATGCGGCGGATATTGCCGCGACCGCGCCGATTGCTTATCTGAGCTCCGGAAACGCCGGCACGGGAGCCGCGGGGATGCTGGTAGAGATTGACGGCACTAATCTCTCAGACAATACGGCATCGGCTTCGCTGACGAGCGGGAGTGTGCTTCCGACTTCGCTAGGCGGCGTTGAAGTGTTTATGGATGGTCTCGCGTCACCGCTGCTCAGCGTGTCACCGACTCAGATCATTACGGAAATTCCGTTCAATTTCACAAACGGAAGCCTGACGAGCGGAACTGTTGGAACCAGCTCTTCCACAGACCGGAATAGCACGAGTATCTACGTCAGAACGGTTCATAATCGCGGATCAAAGACTGTCACAAATGCCACGCCGATGTACATTGCCCCGGCAAACCCGGGGCTGTTCAATGCGCCGAGTTACTCGGGACAGGCGCGACCGTGGCCCGTAATTAACGCTTTTCACCAGCCTGGCAACGCGACGGCAGTAGTGTCCGTGGATGGTTCAGTTACAGCGGGGAACACGGCCAGTATAACCATTGGATCGAATACTTACACGTACACTGTTGCTTCAGGTAACACTCTATTAACCATCGCGCAGAACCTGGTGAACATGATTAACAACGCGCCTGATCCGAACGTGTCAGCGTCTCTGGGCGGAGCTTTCCAACGCATCGTGCTGACAGCACGCAAGGGAGGCGCGGCAGGAACGGGCATTGCGGTGTCGGCAACGAGCAGCGCGGGCGCGACGGTCACCATGAGTGCTTACACGTCCTCGACCTGTTGCAACGTGACGCCTGGCAGCTTGATCACTACGGCGAATCCCGCGGTTCCTGGCGAGTTGATCACCATTTCGGCGACTGGACTCGGGACGGTGCAGGATGTGAACGGCAACGTACTAACGGTAACGACGGGCGCACCCTGGCAAGGACCGGTGTTAAACAGCGCAACGAGTCCGGTGACGGCAACGATGGGTGGGCAGACGGCCGAGACCATTACTGCTGGGCTGGTGCAGAACGGTTATGGCATCTATGCCATTGAAATGGTGGTGCCCTCGGGGCTCACGCAAAACGCAACTACGGAGCTCTATGTTGCACAGAACGCGTTCATCAGCAACACAGTGACGATCCCGGTCGGGCCGCCGGGCACCGCCCCGCCCGGGGGACAAACCGGTGGTACACCTGGTGCAGGTTTGTCGGGCGCACAGTTGATTGTCAATCCGTCCAGCGTTGTCTTGGACGGAGTGCAGGGATCACCGAATAACCCGGCCGTAATTACGATATCGAACCCCAATGGGTTTTCGCTCTCGGTAAATAGCGTTCAAATTACCGGTGCAAATGCGTCCAGTTTCACTTTCACGACGACCTGCGGCAGCAACGTTGTTCAGAGTTGCACGATCACGGTGACTTATACGCCGGCCGCGACAATGTCGAACGCCAAAGTGGTGATCTCCACCAATGCAGCTGGATCGCCAGAAACTGTATCGCTTTTGGGAATGCCTGCGGAACAGTTTGAAATTATGAATAAGTTGAGTGGGAAGGTGCTGGATGTTTATGGCGGTTCGACGGCAGATACAGCACCGATCCAGCAGTGGGACTACCTCGGCGGCAATAACCAGAAATGGACTTTGGCACCCGTAGGCGGCGGCGCCTTTGCGATCGTAAATGTGCAGAGCGGTAAGGTCCTCGATGTCGTGAACGCATCACCGACCGGCGGTGCGGCCATTCAGCAATATGGTTACTGGGGCGGCGATAACCAGAAATGGACTTTCACCTCCACAGGGAATGGCTATTACGCCATCATCAACGTTGGAAGCGGATTAGCCCTAGATGATACGAACATGTCGACTGCGGACGGAACCATCATGCAGCAGTGGACGTATCTCGGCGGCGATAACCAGCAGTGGCAGTTGCTGAGCCTGGAGAATTACAGGATTCAGAACGTGCAGAGCGGGTTAGTGTTGGACGTCGTTAATTTTTCAGTCCAGGATGGGGCGCTGTTACAGCAGTATCCTTATCTCGCTGGAACGAACGAGCAGTGGCAGTTGATCCCGGTCGACAGCACATATTTTAAAATACAGAACGTTGGTAGCGGGAAGGTGCTGGATGTGATCGGAGGTTACTTCGCAGACGGCACTCTGATCCAGCAGTGGGATTACCTGGGCGGCGATAACCAGAAATGGGCTTTAGCGCCGACAGATATAAGCGGCGCTTACTCCATTGTCAATAAGCTGACGGGACGAGTGCTCGACGTGATTGGTGGCTACACGACACCGACCACGGGAATTCAGCAATGGGATTACCTGGGCGGCGATAACCAGAAATGGTATGTGATTCCGAACCAGTAATCCAATCATGACCAGCTGCTAAGAAGAGGCAGTAAAAACCGCGGTTTCTTTGCTCGCCATGCGGCGAGAGCGAGTCAGGAACCCTCCGGCGACAACAATCGCGAGCGTCACGAGCGCAATCGCCAGACCGCTATACAAACTGCGGGGTCGATACGCAAAGCGAACCACGTGGCTGCCAGCCGGCAACAGAACGGCACGAAATATATAATTCGCGTTGATGGATTGTACTGGCCGGCCGTCTATCTCAGCGCTCCATCCGGGATAATCGGTGTCGTTCAGGACCAAAATGCCATCCCTGGCCATCGATGCACGGACGATAACCTCCTGTGACCTGTAGGATGCAATGGATGCCTCCTGGACTCGGGCGGCTGGTTGCGTGTTTATCTTCGAGATGAACGTCCGCTGTGAGTTGCTGAGGCCCGAGTTACTGAGGATGACGGTGTTAAATACGTCTAAGCCCGGATCCGCGAGCTTATCCAGAACGTCCGCATCACTGTTGCCGATCACGGCGTGATTGAAGATGGCGGCGCGGGGGAGAACGTCGTCGTATCGATAAATCTTTGCCTCCTGGTTGTAGATGAGTTTGTAAGGAGGGGCTGAGCCCTGAACTTCTAGGGCGTGGCCTTCGAAATAGAATCCTGACCAGGCCGCCCAGTCGTAAGATGTGTCGCCTCTCGGGCCGGGAGTGGTGCTGAGCAGTAGGTCGACAGTTTGCCCGCGATACGCGCTTAGGTCAACCTCGCCGTCGTTCCAGCGCCGTTCTTCGGCATTGTGCTTGGGATCGATATACTTCGAAAACAGCTTCGCAATTTTACCGGTTGCGTCACGCAGTTCAAGTATGAACTCGACGCCATCCCCAGCAGTCTTGTCGAAAACAAACGGATCAAGGGCGTATGACAAGTGAAAAACGGCCCGGGGATCGTTCGGAACACGAAATCGATACGGCATTCTTTCATACGGCGGATGTTCACCGAGGGCGTCCCTGGACTCGCCGCCCAGAATGAATTCCTTGCGAGCGATGGCGGCTTCACGGCCGGGGATTAAGTGGCCCACGTTCTGTGCGAGTATGTCATCCACGATCCGATTGGGGATAGTAAATGCTCTCGACGTTGCGATGTACTTTACGGAGGAGAGCTGGAATAAGCGCTTGGCGAGAAGTGTAGTTACATCATAAAAGCCCGTACCATTGAATCGATCCTCTAAGTCAGATGGCGACGATACATTTTTTTGATCCTGGAAAAAGTTGTGGAGGAACGGGAA
>Ga0213876_10001830_pt1 | contig 12836 bp, 12 predicted proteins | sample BarmaccomBMRX_R9_FD_160113 | JGI IMG/M metagenome (GOLD analysis project Ga0213876, IMG submission 160113) | Root-associated microbial communities from Barbacenia macrantha in rupestrian grasslands, the National Park of Serra do Cipo, Brazil - RX_R9 | ecosystem: Host-associated > Plants > Roots...
AGCGGGCCATCCTCGAGCTGGCCCGCGCTCTGGCCAGACGCCACGAGGTGCGCCTGCTCCTGGGCGGCTTCGACCCACGGCGGACCTACCCGGAGCTGGCCAGCCTGCCGGCCCAGCGCCTCAGTCGGCTCGCCTGGCCGTTGGCGCGGCCGGCCGGCGATGCGCTCATCACCAACACCTTTGGCGCCAACCTGCTGGCGCTGCGCAACGGGCCGCGCGTCGTCTACTGGGTGCACACCACGCGCAGCCTGTACCTGCGGCCGGGCGCACGGCGGCTGGACCTGCAGCTGCGCCGCATGCTCGACTGGGCGGCGGTGCGGCGCTCGGCGCGGCTGGTCGCCAACAGCCGCTACACGGCCGGCCGGCTGCGGGCGCTCTACGGCCGCGAGCCGGACGCCATCGTCTACCCCGGCGTCGACCTCGACCTGTTCCAGCCGCTGCGGGCCGACCAGCCGCCGGCCGGCGAGTACGCCATCACCGTCGGGCGGCTGTCGCCAGAAAAAGGGCTCGACCGTCTGCTCGACCTGTGGCGCGAGCTGCCCGACTTGCCACTGCAGGTGATCGGCGACGGGCCGCCCGACGTGGTCCGTGAGCTGCGCCAACGGGCGCCGACCGGCGTGACCATCCGTGGTCGGCTGCTGCCGACTGAACTGGCCGAGGCCTACCGGCGCGCGGCGGTGGCCGTGTTTGCCCCCTATGGCGAGGAGTTCGGCCTGGCGCCGCTGGAGGCCATGGCCAGCGGCATCCCCGTCGTCGCCTGGCGCGACGGTGGGCTCCAGGAGACGGTCGTCGACGGCCAGACGGGCTACCTGGTCGACGACGCCATCACGCTGCGCCAGCGCGTCCGTGTGCTGCTGCACGACCGTCGCCGCTGGCAAGGCTTCGCCACCGCCGCGAGGGCCCGCGCCGAAGCCTTCACCTGGGACCAAGCCGCCACCGCCTTCGAGCGCCTGTGCGCCGGCCTCGTGGCGGCGTAAGTGATATCGATCTGGCGTCGCGAGGACGGGCCAGGGCACGTTCAGTGTGCGGCGACGCGGGTGAGGACGTCGGCGGTGACGCGGGCCGCTTCCGGCCAGGTGAAAGCGGCAGCGTGGGCGGGGCCGGCGTGGCGCAGGCGACTGGCCAGGGCCGCGTCGCCGACGGCTCGGCTGAGGCCGGCGGCGATGCCTTCCACGGACAGCGGATCGACCAGCAGGCCGGCCTCGGCCACGATCTCGGGCAACGAGCCACGGTTGCTGGCCACGACCGGCGCGCCGCAGGCCAGCGCTTCGAGGGCCGGCATGCCGAAGCCCTCGTACAGGCTCACGATGGCCACTGCCGCCGCCCCGCCGTACAGCGCCGGCAGGTCGGCCTCGGGCACATAGGCCAGCGCCCGCACCCGCTCGCTCAGGCCCGTCTGCATGATTGCCCGTTGCAGCGCGCCGCCGCCGAAGGTCGTCATGCCGCCCAGCGCCAGCAGCGTGCCAGACGGCAGGTCAGCGCCGGCGAAGGCGTGCACCAACCGCGGCAGGTTCTTGCGTGGCTTGATCGTACCGAGGTGCAGTACGTATGGCCGGTCGAGCCCGTAGCGCTGGCGCACGCGCTGGATCTCTCCCTCGCTGGGCGGCGCAAAGCGCGGCTCGACGGCCGGATAGGCGACCGCGATGCGCTCCGGCGGCGCCCCGTACAGACGGACCAGGTCGCGTTTGCTGGCCTCGGAGATGGTCAGCAGCGCACTGGCCAGGCGCACGTGGCGCCGGATGGCCCACTCAACGTACAGCCACTCGCTCACGGTGTGGGCGCGCGGGAAGAAGCGGTGGCCGACGTCGTAGACGACGGCCACGCTGCGGCGCGGGACGACCAGCGGCAGGACGTGGCTGGGCACGAACAGCACGTCCGGCGCGGCGCGCAGCATCTCGGCCGACAGCCCGAGCTGGGTCCACAGCCGCGGCAGGCGGATCAGCCGAGTGGTCACGTTCGGCGCACGCGGCAAGAGGCCGTCGGGCAGCGGCGCCTGGAGGTACAGACGGTAGTGGTGCTCGTGATCGGCGGCCAGCAGGTGCCGCAGGACGTGGAGCGAGTAGTTCTCGGTGCCGGTCCGCCGCGGCCGGGTGACGCGACTGGCGTCCACTCCGATCAGCACGCTGCCGATATACCATCCGCTGCATGCCGGCGAACCAGCCGATCGCGCTGAACGTGCTCGACCTGTCGCAGAACTGGGACACCAACACGCCCGGCTTCGCCCGCTACGACGGGCCGACCATCAAGTGGGTCAAACGGGTGGCCTTCGAGGGCGTGGGCGGGATGGAGATCACCTCGACCCTGCACGTCGGCACTCACCTGGATGCACCGAATCACTTCATCACCAACGCCCGCGGCATCGGCGAGTTGCCGCTCGATTTCCTGACCGGCCCGGCGTGCGTCGTCGACCTGCAGAAGATGGGTCTCGGTGACTATCAGATCTACGGCCCGCGGCACTTCGAGCAGTGGGAGCGCCAGACCGGCATCGAGATCCAGCGCGGCGACATCCTGGTCATCCACACCGGCTACCACCGCTTCTACCCGTCGAACTGGACGGCCAGTTGCGGCCCCGTCCAGCCGGACGAGACGCGCTACTTCATCAAGCACCCCGGCCCGACGCGTGAGTTCGCCAACTGGGTCAAGGCGCGCGGCATTCGCTGGTTGGCCATCGACGCCGGCAGCGCCGACCACCCGATGAACACCGTCATTCGCCAGGTGCGGCCAGACCTGGCCAAGAAGTGCGCCGCGGCACTGGGCCGGCCGCTCGACGAGATCTGGCCAGACGACGACATCCAGGTCATGCACTACGACCTGTTCCCGCACGAGATCATCCACATCGAGAACGCGGGCGGCCAGATCGACCAGATCCTCGACCAGCGGGTGACGGTCGGCTGCTTCCCGTGGCGATTTGTGGGCGGCGAGGCCGCCTTCTGCCGCTTCGTCGCCTTCGTCTCACCAGCATGACATCTCGTGCTGGTGAGAGCGTGGCGCGGAGCGTCGTGCGCCGCAACGCGTACGCCGACTCGATCACGCTGCTCCAGGTCACTGCGCTGGTGGCTGAGCAACGTGGCGTGCAGGACGCGGCGCTGGTCATGGCCACCGAGCTCAATCGTGATGTGTTACGTCAATCAGGGCTGCTGACCGACGAGGCGGCGGCGGCCGGGCCGAACGATCTGGTCATCGCCGTGCGGGCCGTCGACGAGGCGACTGCCAATGGCCTGCTCGTCTTCGCTGAGGGCAAACTCCAGCAACGTCGTCGCCCGCCCGGCGGGCTTGCCGAGCAACCGCCGCGGACGCTGCGCAGCGCCCAGCGGGAGTTCCCCGAGGCTACCCTGGCCGTCATCAGTGTGCCCGGACCGTACGCGGCGGCCGAAGCGCGCCAGGCGCTGCTGGCCGGCTTGCACGTGTTCCTGTTCAGCGACAACGTGCCGCTCGAGGATGAGATCGAGCTCAAGCAGCGGGGCCAGGCGGCCGGCCTGCTGGTCATGGGTCCCGACTGCGGCACGGCCATCGTGGGTGGCGTCGGCCTGGGCTTCGCCAACGTCGTGCGGCGCGGGTCCATCGGGCTGATCGGCGCCTCGGGTACCGGCCTCCAGGAGGTCAGCTGCCTGCTAGACCGCGCCGGCCTGGGCGTCAGCCACGCCATCGGCACCGGTGGGCGCGACCTGGACGCGCGCGTCGGCGGCCGCACCACGCTCCAGGCGCTCGACCTGCTGCGCGATGATCCCGCCACCGAACGCATCGTGCTGCTGTCCAAGCCGGCGGCAGCGGCGGTGGCCGAGCGCGTCCTCGGTGCCGCGGTCGCCACCGGCAAGCCCATCGTCGCCTGCCTGCTCGGCGCCGAGAGCACGCTTGCACCAACCGGCGTGCGGCTCGCCCGAACCCTCGAGGAGGCTGCCTGGCTGGCCGCGGGCGCCGCCGCTCGCATGGACGACGCCGACGACCTGCCGCGGCCGCCGCTGGTCGCCGGCCAGCGCCAGGTGCGCGGCCTGTTCTGCGGCGGCACGCTGTGCCAGGAGGCGGCGCTGCTGCTTGGCGAGACGGTCGAGCACTACCTCGTCGACTTCGGCGCCGACGAGTACACCCGCGGCCGGGCGCACCCGATGATCGACCCCAGCCTGCGCAACCAGGCCATCATGGAGGCGGCCGACGATTCGCGCGTGGCAGTCCTGCTGCTCGACGTGATCCTGGGCTACGGCGCCCACGCCGATCCAGCCGGCGCCATGGCGCCGACCCTACGCGCCGCCCAGCAGCGCGCCCGGGCGGGCGGTCGCGAACTCACCGTCCTGGCCCACGTGGTCGGCACGCCCGGCGATCCGCAGCGGCTGGAGCAGCAGGCGGCCACGCTGCGCGGCCTCGGGGTGCACCTGTGCGGCTCGAACGCCCAGATGGCGCTAGCCGCCGCCCGCCTGCTGTCGATCGGCTGCGCATGACCGGCGGGCTGTCGAGCGTGGCGCACGACTTCGGCGCTGTCGCGTGGCCGCACATGGCGGGCCCGCTGTCGCGTGGCTGCGCATGAGCGGCGGGCTGTCGAGCGAGGCGGATGACCAGGCTGCCGTCGACGGGCTGCGCATGACTGACACGCCCGTTCGTCCACTGCTCGATGGCCCGCCAGGGGTCCTGAGCGTCGGCGCGCCGCTCTTTGCCGAGACGCTCGTGCAGCAGGGTGTCGCCGTCGGACGCGTCGACTGGCGGCCGCCGGCCGACGGTGACCCGGCGCTGGCCGCGATCCTGGCCCGCGCCTGGCACCCGCGCATCGAGGCGGCGAACGCGACCGCCCTGCGCCGCCTGCTCGATGCCCAGCCGGTGCTGGTCGACGTGCGGCCAGCCGGCGAAGTCATCCCCGGCATGCAGCCCAACCTGGTGCTGCACGCCGGCCCGCCCATCGCCTGGGAGCGCCTCAGCGCGCCGGTGCGGGCGGCGGCCATCGGCGCCATGCTGCACGAAGGCTTAGCCCAGGACGAGGCCGACGCCGAGCGGCGCGTCCTGTCGGGCGCGGTGCGGCTGGAGCCGTGCCACCATCACCAGGCCGTCGGGCCGATGGCCGGCATGACCACCTGGTCGATGCCGGTGCTCGTCGTCGAGAACCGCGCCTTCGGCAATCGGTCGTTCTCCAACCTGAATGAGGGCCTGGGGCGCGTGCTGCGCTACGGCGGCCTGGGGCCGGATGTGCTCGAACGGCTCGACTGGATGCGGCGTGTGCTCGGGCCGGCCCTCGGCGAGGCGCTGCGGCGCATCCCCGACGGCATCGACCTGCGGGCACTGATCGCTCAGGCGCTGCACATGGGCGACGAGTGCCACAACCGCAACCGCGCCGCCAGCGCGCTGCTGATCAAGGCGCTGGCGCCGCACATCGCCGCCCTCGATGGCCTGGCGTCCGCCGACCGCCAGCGCGTCCTGGAGTTCGCCGCCTCCAACGAGCACTTCTTCCTGAACGTCGGTATGGCCGCCTGCAAGGCCAGCCTCGATGCCGCCCACGACACCCCGTTCAGCACCCTGGTGACGGTGATGGCCCGCAACGGGACCGAGTTCGGTATCCGTGTCAGTGGCCTGGGCGACCAGTGGTTCAGCGGTCCCTCGCAGACGCCGGCCGGGCTGTACTTCGCCGGCTGCAGCGCCGAGGACGCCAACCCCGACATGGGCGATTCGGCCATCACCGAGACCGGCGGCCTGGGTGGCTTCGCCATGGCCGCGGCGCCGGCCATCGTCCAGTTCGTCGGCGGCACGCCGGCCGACGCCATCGGCTACTCGCGCCGCATGTACGAGATCACCCTCGGCGAGAGCGCCGCCTACAGCCTGCCGATCCTGAACTTCCGCGGCACGCCGACCGGCATCGACGTCCGCCTGGTCATGCAGACGGGCATCCTGCCGCAGATCAACACCGGCATCGCCTCACGGCGCGCTGGCGTTGGCCAGATTGGCGCCGGCCTGGTCAACCCGCCCGCCACCTGCTTCCGCGACGCCCTCCAAGCGATCGGCGAGCACCTGGTCCCCCGCCTCGGCCCCCCCGCCCCCTAACGCCAAGACGGCGCCCCCCGCACCCGGCTTGTCTGTCACGCCCCCCTCACCCGGCTCGCTCCGCTCGCCGGCCGTAATCCACCCCTCCAGGGGCGAGGCTGCGTGCGCCGTCTGCCTCAGGAGGACACTGCACCGTTACTGCCCACCGCGTCAGTGTGCTCAGAAACGTGGGCAGCACGTACCGCCTCGCCCCCTTGGGGAGAGGCCGGCGAGCGGAGCGAGCCGGGTGAGGGGGGGCGGCGTTGCAGCCCGCCGCGCCAGGGTCCATCAAGCGTGGACGGCCCGGTCCGCCTCGCCCCGCTGGGGAGAGGCCGCGCGATAGCGCGGGTGAGGGGGTGGCGTTGGTGCCCGCCGCGTTAGGGCGCTTGGCGCGTGGACGGCGGGGTCCGCCTCAGCGGGCCATGCGGCGGCGCGGGTGAGGTGAGGGGCGGCGCCGACAGCCGCGCCGGCTGCTTGAGGCGGCGGGTGGCACAGGCCTTGCCCTTTACACGGTTCGCAAGGAGAGTAAACCGATCATGCTTCTCACGATTCTCGTCATCTTGCTCTTGCTTGCGCTGTTGGGTGGCGGCTACGGCCACTCGCGCGGCTGGGGCTATTACGGTTGGTCGCCGCTCGGTCTGTTGGTCCTGATCGTCCTGATCCTGGCCCTGACCGGCAACCTCAGCTTCTAGCCGTCTGCGCGCCGGGTGCGGCGCAACGCGCCAAGCGCCCGGCTGCCATCCGAGGCGCCTAGCGGCAGCAGGCTCATCGCCGCTGCCGCGAGGTTGCCGGCGACCAGCAGCAGCAGCACCACGTCGACTGGGCCGCTGGTCGCCAGCACGACGTGCGCCAGGCCGCTCAGCGCGGCCAGCGCCAGGTTCGTGGCCGGTCCGACGAGCGCGATGAGCGCCTCGTGGGCCGGCTCGGGCTGCTGCTCGCCGAGGACCGTTTCGGCCATGAAGCCGTGGAAGACGATACGTTGGACTTCGTGGCCGCGGCCGCGGGCGACCAGGGCGTGGCTGAGTTCGTGCAGCAGTAGTGCCGCCTCGCCGGCCAGGATGGCGGCGGCGCTGGTTAGCCAGAAGGTGCCGGGCTCCCAGGCTGGGAAGCGCACTGGCAGCACGCTGTGGGCTAGCAGAATGGTGCCCAGGACCAGCACCGCCGGCCAGCGCCAGTGCAGGGCGATCTCGGTCGCATCGACGCGCGCAATGGTGAGGGCGCGGGGCGCGCGGGCAAGCGACACGGTGCGCCGAGTGTAGCCGCCGGCCGCCGCCCGTCCTAGACCCGAGCGTACCGCGATGCAGCCGCCACTCGTCCCGTCGCCGGGCGGCGGCAGTCGGGCGGGGCGGGTTGGGTAGCATCAGGCCCAGGATGGGCCGCTGTTGCTGCTGAACCTGTTCAAGGCGCTGCTCGTGCTCGTGCTGCTGGCGGTCCCGGTTCTCGTCGTCATGGCGCTGCCGCGGTTCGTTGAGTTGGCCTCCTCGGTGCCGGCCCCGACGAGCGAGCCGGCCACGCCGGTGCCCGCGTTCCGTCTGGTGCCGACCACGCCGCAGACGGCGCGCTCGCGGCTGGTCATCGACGGCCCGCCGCCCACGCTGGCCCCACCCGAGGCCACGGCGACGGCCGTGCCAACCCCGCGGCCGACGCCGACCGGCGAGCGCATCGTCATCACCAACACCGGCGGTCGTGGCGCCGTCCTACGCGCCGAGCCGGTCAGCGGCCGCGCGGTGGCCGCCCTGCGCGAGCAGCAGGTGCTCGACGTCCTCGAGCACCGCAGTGTGCCCGGCAGCGGCGACTGGCTACACGTCCGCACCGCCGATGGCGCCGAAGGCTGGGTCACCAGCCTGGTCGCCCAGCAGGCCCCGCCCCGCACCCCCTAGTGCCGGGCGGCGGCGACGCCCCCGATGACCCGGGGGAGAGTCCCCGTCAGCACGCCTGAGGCGCCCGCGCCGTCGGGTGATTTCCCGCTTCATTGCCGGCCGCCCGAGCCGCAGACTGGCTGGGCCACGACGTGGCAGTCAACGAAGAAAGGAGGACGGCCCATGAAGGCGATCGCCCTACAGGACTGCGTGGGCGGCAGCTAAGCGACCGCTCCGACGCTGGCACCGAGGCGTGGGTAACCACCTCTCGGTGCTCCCGCCCCGTTCGCACCCGCCCTGGAGGTGTATGTCGCTCTCGGCATCAGCCATTCGCGAGCTCGCCGGGTTGATCGGCCTTGAGCTGCCGGCAGGCCGACCCGTGGAGCTCGCTCGCGAGCTCGAGCTCGTTCAGTCGCTGGCCGACCGCTACCGGGCCGGCCTGTGTCCAGATGACGGGCCGTATCTCAGGCCGGCCGACCACAGGTCCACTGTATGACCGATGAGTCCGAGCTCTGGTCACTGTCCCTAGCCGGCTTGGCTGATCGGCTGCGCGACCGGCGGGTGTCACCGGTCGAGGTGGCCGAGGCGGCCATCGCCCGCGCCGAGATCGTGCAGTCGGTGCTCCATCCCCTCCTCGGCTTCGACGCCGCCGCTGTGCTCGACACGGCACGCCGCGCCGAGCGGGAGCTGTCTCGTGGGCGCTACCGCGGCCCGCTGCACGGCGTGCCGCTCACTGTAAAGGACCTGATCGACGTGCGCGGCCACGCCACGACGGCGGGCTCGGGCCAACCCGAACGGCTGAGCCGGCCTGCCGCCGTCGATGCGACCGTGTGGCGGCGGCTGCGTCGCGCCGGCGCGATCCTGTTGGGCAAGACGAACCTGGACGAGTTCGGCCTGGGCGCCACGACGGAGAACCCGCACCATGGGCCGAGCCGCAACCCATGGGACCCAGCGCGCGTGGCCGGCGGATCCAGCGGGGGCAGCGCCGTGGCGGTCGCCTCTGGCGTCGGCTGCGGCTCGGTCGGGACCGACAGCGGCGGGTCGACACGCGTGCCGGCGGCGCTGTGCGGCGTGACCGGCCTGAAGCCGACCTTCGGCCGCGTGTCGCGAGCCGGCGTGTTCCCGCTCTCGTGGTCGCTCGATCACGTTGGCCTGATGGCGCGGACGGCGCACGATTGCGCCCTGCTGCTGGACTGCGTCAGCGGGCGCGATCCCGCCGACCCGACGACATCGACGGCGCGGCCGAGCCGCGCCGCGCGGGCCGTGGCGGACCAGGCCATGGGCCTGTGCGGACTGCGGATCGGCGTCCTGGAGAACCATCGTGGCGCCGTGCTCGACCAGGCGGTCCTCGATGCGTTCGACCGCGCCGTTGCCTGCCTCGCCGAGCGGGGCGCGACGGTCGCCTCCTTCGAGGTGGCCGATGAGGTACTGGCCAAGCAGGCCGGTGACACGATCCTGGTCTGCGAGGCGGCCGCGGCCCACCTGCCGGCTCTGCGGGCCGCGCCAGCGACGTTCGGCCCGCACGCGCGGGGCGTCCTCGAATTGGGCGCCAGCGTACGCGCGGTGGACTATATCGACGCCCGGCGCGCGGCCGGCCTGCACGTCGGCCGTCTGCTGCGCGAGATGGCGCCCTACGACGTGGTGGTCGGGCCCACCGTTGGCATCGGGGCGCCCGCGCTCGGCCAGGCGACCATCGTCGGTCCAGACGATCAGCAGGTCGCGGTGTCCCACGTCCTGCTGAGGTTCACCCGGCCCTGGAGGCCGTCGGGGGTCATCGCCTGGCGCAGGCTGTCGAAGTTGACGCGGTACAGCAGCGCGCTGACGACCAGGGCTAGTCGGGCGGCGGCCAGGGTGGCGATGAGGGCCGCCCGCGGCAGCCAGCCTGGGCCGGCGGCGGAGCCGAGATCCCCGGCGATCGGCACGACCAGCAGGGACAGCCCGTAGACGAGGGTGGATGCCAGGAAGATCGTCCCCAGGCCCCAGCGCCGACCGAGCGCACCGGCCAGCGCTGCGCCGGCCAGCGCGCCGCCCCCTCCGACGGCCAGGATCACGCCAATCAGGAACGGCTCAATCGACAGGTCGCGGGCCAGGTACAGCGCGTACAGCGCCAGATTGACGTTGACGAACAAGTTCATCAGGCCGGCCCCGATAGCCAACGGACGCAGCACTGGGTTGCCGAGCAGCAGTCGCAGCCCCTCGGCGATGTCAGCACGCAGGTTCTGCGGGCGACTGGCGCGCGGCTGGGGCTGGTCTGGGGTGCGGATCGGGGCGATGAGCAGGGCCGAGATCACGAACGACAGGGCATCCAGCACGATCGCCATCGGCGCCGTGACGATCTGGATGACGCCGCCGGCCAGGCTCGGGCCTGTCAGTCGCGCCGCCGCGAGGCCCGCCTCCATCTTGCTGTTGGCTTCGATCAACTGCTCGCGGGGCACGATGCGCGGGATGTACGACACCTGGGCTACGTCGAAGAACACACCCAGGCAGCCCACCGCGAAGGCCACCAGGTACAGCTGGGTGAGGGTCAAGGCGCCGAAGGCGGCGGCCACCGGGACCGAGAGGAGCACCGCCGCCCGCCCCAGGTCGGCGGTGATGAGGATGCGGCGCTTGCGGAACCGATCCACCCACACCCCGGCGATCAGGCTCAGCAGCAGCACCGGCACGTACTGGGCGGCTTGCAGGAGGCCCATGTCGGCGGGTCGCGCGTTCAGCGCCAGGACGGCGGCCAGCGGGATGCCGAGGTTGGAGAAGTCCGAGCCGACCTGCGAGACGAGCTGGGCCGTCCACAGGTGCCGGAAGTTGGGCTCGCGCCACAGCCCCGTCAGGCGTGGCAGTCCGAGAGCCAGGGCGAAACGGGGTCTCGCTTGCAGACGCGTGATCACGCGACGCGCCTCCCTTTCGATGTGGCAGTAGGCGCGAGCCAACACCCCGGCCGGAGCTCCGGCCGCGCCGGCTTAGATTGGCCCCGGGCCGTTGTAGCCGATGACAATGGAGCCGCAGGACTCCTGCACGACACCGTCCACGGTACGCTGGTAGGTCACCGGAATCCGGATGGCCTTACTGACCGTGACCTCGTCCGGGCCAAACGGCCAGTGCATCAGCCGCCCACGCTCGTCGGCCGTGAGATCCGGCAGGCTGCTGTGGAATGGCCGGCTGGCGTTGAAGTCAGTGGTCAGTCCGGCAACTTCGTGCCCGGCGTCGAGATCGGCCGGTAGGTGCGCCCGCGCGCCGGTCGGGTGCTGCGAGCAAACCAGGGTGGCCAGGCTGTGGTAGCTGGCTTCGTCCTGGCTGTGATCGGCGAGGGCCTCGTCGTCGTCGACGACGGGCCAGGCGGAGACGCGCTCTCGTGGATGGGCCATGATGGCTCCTCCCGTGCTGTGTGGTGTGCCCTCACCTGGCGGCGACCAACTGGTGGAGCGCCGGGATCGAGGGCACAAAGAAGTAGCCGCCGCCGGTGACGGTGACGTACTGTTCGATCCCGACGCGGTGGACCGCGCCGTTGTGCTGGAGACAGACCGGCCGCTTGGTGTCGGCGGCTCCGAACAGCGGGTCCGGTCCATCCGAGAGGTGCGGAAACGACGGATTCCGCAACCACTCGCGCTGGATGTGCTCGAACTGGCGCGCGATGTTCGCCTGATAGGCGAGGAAGAGTAGGCCACGATCGTGACCGTCGTCGCGGGTGACACCCTCCGGCAGGGGGGTGCCGTACGGGATCGCCCGCCGGATCAACCGTCGACGGTTGACGATCTCCGGCGCGAAGTCCCGCGGCCGCGCCTTGCGGATGTGGGCGAAGCGGGGCACGCGTTCACCCTTGGGATCGGCGCAGAAGTCGCTGCGCACCACCTCGGCGGTGCGGGGGTCCGAGACGCCTGGATCGCGCTCCTCGAGTGGCGACCCCAACTTCGCACCGCTGGGCCAGCGGCCCATCATCTTGGCGCTCAACTGCTGCGGGGTGAGCCCCACCCTGGCGGCCTCACGGGCGAGCATCTGGCGGAAGGCGGCCACGTGCTGCTGGAGCCGACGGAAGACCAGGAAGCTGCCGTCACCGGCCCAGTCCGGTGCATCGTCCGGCACACCACCGCTCTCATCTGGGTAGCCCAGCACAAACTCGCCGGCGGCGATGGCTTCCTCATCCGGGCTTACGTTCGGCGGTGTGGCCAGCCCGCGGATCAGCGGCTGAGAGAGCCCGTCACGGAAGCCGAAGTGCTCATGGCCGCGGAGCTGCCCGGGCAGGCTCGCGCCGTCGTAGATGGCCAGGTGCTGCACGCCCAGGTCGACGATGCGAGCTGTCTCACGATGCAGCCGCGCCTGGAGCGCCTGCTGCTGGTCGGCGGCCAGCAGGAGGAGGGCGTCGGCTTCCGTGTCTTCGGTGCCGCCGATCTGCCAGCGCGCGATCGTGGGGTCGTCGCCGTCGCCGAGTCGCGTCGCTCGCTGCCGCAGCCCCTCGCGAAAGGCGGTCGAGAAGCGCTCGATCTGGGGTGAGCCCAGGCGCTGGAGCCCGCGCCAGGCGAAGCCGACGTTGGTCCACACCGGCTCGGTGGGGTCGCCGTGACTCGTCCCCAACGTCGCGTCGACCACCTGGCGTGCCGATGTCACGTGTGGCTGGATCAGGCGCAGCCACGTGTTGGCTGCGGCGCGGTGGGGGAATCGCAGAAGCAGCAGGGCTTGGTAGTCGGTGCAGAACCCTGGGACGATGTTGCCCTGGATTACGTCCAACCGGAGACTCGTCATCTGCCGCCATCGTGCGCCCCATCCCGGCCCCCGACAATGGGCGATACACCTGTCCTTGCGCGGGACGGTACCGACTGGGTGCGGAAAACCTCCTGCCCGCGTGGAGCAATCCCCGTCCGCCAGCCGACAGCGTCGAGCGCGGTGGAGTGGCCCGTGGGGTTGGTACCCTTCCGCCGTGGTGCGGGTCGGCATCGACACGGGCGGGACGTTCACCGACGTGGTGGCCTTCGATGAGGCGACGGGGGCCAT
>Ga0213876_10001831_pt1 | contig 12826 bp, 10 predicted proteins | sample BarmaccomBMRX_R9_FD_160113 | JGI IMG/M metagenome (GOLD analysis project Ga0213876, IMG submission 160113) | Root-associated microbial communities from Barbacenia macrantha in rupestrian grasslands, the National Park of Serra do Cipo, Brazil - RX_R9 | ecosystem: Host-associated > Plants > Roots...
GTCGCAAAGCGCATCGCGGCGGAAGGCGCGCGCGTTCTCGTCCATGGCCGCAGCATCGAGCGCGGCGCAAGCCTCTTGACCGAGCTGCGTGCTGAAGGCCGCACAGACGCGGATTTTCTCGAAGCGGATCTTTCCTCGCTCGCCGAGGTTCGCAAGCTCGCCCTTGCGGTGGACACGAGCGAAGAGCGCCTCGATGTGCTCATCAACAATGCGGGCATCGGCTCGGGCGGGCCGGCGGGGAAGCGGGCGCTCAGCGCCGACGGCTATGAGCTGCGCTTTGCGGTCAATTACCTCGCCGGCTTTCTCCTCACGCGTCTCTTGCTCCCGAAGATCCTGGCGAGCACACCGGCGCGTATCGTGAACGTCGCTTCGTTGGGCCAGGCCCCGATCGATTTCGCCGATGTGATGATCACGCGCGGCTACACGGGCACGCGTGCCTATTCGCAAAGCAAGCTCGCGCAGATCATGTTCACCATCGATCTTCATGAGGAACTCGCGGAAAAAGGCGTCACGGTGAACAGCCTCCATCCGGCGACCTATATGAACACCACCATGGTACGCCAATCCGGCGCTACGCCGTTGAGCACCGTCGAAGAGGGGGCAGAAGCCATCCTGCACCTCGTGCTTTCTCCCGAGGTCGAAGAGCGCGGCGGCTTGTTCTTCGATCGGCGAAAGGAAGCACGCGCCCAGGCTCAGGCCTATGATCAGGCGGCGCGCGCACGCTTGCGTGCGCTGAGCTTGCGCCTCACAGGACTCGAGGGCTGAGACTTGCCGCTTCGTCCTGGCGGTCGCGCTTTTCGGCAATGACGGCAAGCGCTGCGTCGAGCGCCGCGTCGGGCTCGAGATGCGTGGTGTCGATCAGCACGGCATCGGGCGCTTGCCGAAGCGGGGCGGCAGATCGCGTCGAATCGCGCTCGTCGCGGCGACGGATATCGGCGAGCACGGCGTCGAAATCGAGCGGAGAACCGCCGAGCACGAGCTCCCGCCAGCGCCGGCGCGCGCGTTCCTCGGACGACGCGGTGACGAAGAGCTTCACCTGCGCATCCGGAAAGATCACCGTGCCGATGTCACGCCCGTCGATGACGGCTCCGCCCGGCCGGAGGGCGAAATTTCGTTGCAGATGAACAAGCGCGGCGCGCACCGTCGGGTAAGCAGCGACGCGGGAGGCCGCCTCGCCCATTTCGGCGCCTCGTAGCGCGGCGGGGTCCAGGCCGGAGAGATCGAGCGCTGCGGCGACATGTTGGGCCTCAGGCTCGGCATCGAGCGAAACGCCTCGATCGAGTAGACGCTTCGCCACGGCGCGGTAGAGAAGGCCCGAGTCGAGATGCGCGAGGTGCAGGCGCTCAGCGACGGCCTTCGCGAGCGTGCCTTTTCCAGAAGCGGCGGGACCGTCGATCGCGATGATCACCTCGGCGCCGCTCCCAGGAACTCGCCGCCGAGCTCGGCCATCATCTCGACGAAACTCGGGAAGCTCGTCGCGATCATCGCCGTGTCATCGACGGAGACCGGCCGGCGCGACGCAAGCCCCATCACGAGGAAGCTCATCGCGATGCGGTGGTCGAGATGGGTGAGCACGTGCCCCCCACCCGTGGCTTCACCCTTGCCCCCTTCGATTACGAGGTCATCGCCCTCGATCGCGTACGGGACGCCGCAAGACGCGAGCCCCGCCGCGACCGCCGCGAGACGATCGCTTTCCTTCACGCGCAATTCGCTCAGGCCGCGCAGCCGGGTCCTGCCGTGTGCGAAGGAAGCCGCAATCGCGATCACCGGATATTCATCGATCATGGAGGGGGCGCGAGCGGCGGGCACATCGACGCCGTGAAGCTCGCACGCGCGCACATTGAGATCGGCCACTTCCTCGCCGCCCTCTTGGCGTTGCTTCACGGGTTCGATGCGCGCGCCCATCTCGCGAAGCGTGGTGAGAAAGCCGGTGCGCAACGGGTTGAGCATGACGCCCTCGACCGTGACCTCAGAACCCGCGACGATCGAGGCGGCAACGATCGGGAACGCTGCCGAGGACGGGTCGCCCGGCACGACGACAGGGGCCGGTCGCAGCTCAGGCTGTCCCGTGAGCGTAATGCGACGTCCCGTTTGCCCATGCGGCTCGACGGTGAGTTTCGCGCCGAAATGGCGGAGCATGCGCTCCGTGTGGTCGCGCGAAGCTTCTGTCTCGATCACGGTGGTGAGCCCAGGCGCGTTGAGGCCGGCGAGCAGCACCGCCGATTTGATTTGCGCCGAGGCGACAGGGGTATGGTATTCGATCGGCGCGGCGTGGCGCGCGCCCGCGAGCGTGATGGGGCAGCGGCCACCCTCAGCCTGCGCCATCACTTGCGCGCCCATCGTCGCCAACGGATCGAGAATGCGGCGCATCGGCCTTTTGCGAAGCGAAGCATCGCCATCGAAAGTCGCGGTGATCGGATGGCCGCCGACGACGCCCATCATCAGGCGCGTGCCCGTGCCGGCGTTGCCGAAATCGAGAACCGCCTCGGGCTCGGCGAGGCCGCCGATGCCTACGCCGCGCACGCTCCAGTTTCCATCGCCGTGCCGTTCGATCCCGGCGCCGAGCTGCCGGCAAGCCTGCGCGGTGCGCAGCACATCATCGCTCTCGAGAAGACCCTCGATCCGCGTCTCGCCGATCGACAAGAGCCCGAGGATCAAGGCCCGGTGAGATGTCGATTTATCTCCCGGGACGCGCGCGTGTCCGGCGAGCGCGCCGGAGCGTTTGGCCGTGAGCGGCCGTGCTTCGGTCGATCCGGCGCCGGACATGCACATTCCTCTCTTTGGCGGCGAGATCCTCGAGGCTGGCGATTTCATCGAGCAGCCGCCGGCCGGGCTTGTGGCGCGGGCTCGGCGAGGCGTCAAGCCGGGCTATGATTGTCAGTTAGGGGGTTGTCCGAGCTTTGCCGCGAGGCGCGGCATTCTCTCGACCGGTGTGGGCAAGTGAGCGAGCGGCAGTCGCGGAAATTCGCGAAGCAGCCCGAGCCGATCGGCCGGCCCGGCATCCGACTGCGCGTGGTCCTGCGACGGCACGCGTGCTTTCATGGCGGGCGGCCGCAAAAGCCCGTTCTTGCGCAAAGCCTAGGTGTCGAACGTACCGGAATCGTCGAAAGAGGCGGGGTCGTCGAAGGAGCCGTCGTCATTCGACCCCTGATCCGAGGAATCATCCTGCGAGGGATCGTAGGAGGCATCGACCGGCCGGTCGTGATCCGGGCCGGCGAACGCCCCGCTGTCTTGCGACGATGCGTCCTGCCGGTTCGTGCTGTCGCTTGTCCCGAAGCCTGGAAGCGAGGTGCCGCTCGAACCGAACGAGCCGAGGCCCGATCCCAGGCCCGAGTCCAGGCCGAAACCCGACCGATGCCCGAAAGCGCTCGTCAGAGCATTCGCGAGCACCATGCCACCAGCCACACCGGCTGCTGTCGATAGGGCGCTTTGAAAGAAGCCTCCGCCTTGCGGCTGCCCACCCCACCCCGGCGCGCCAGGAGCTTGCCCGCCCCAAGGTCCACCAGCCTGGGTGGGACCACCAGGCTGCGGCGCGACACCGGACATCGGTCCGGTCGGCGCAGGTCCGCCTGATCCATAGGGCTGCGGCCCATATCCCGGGCGCGGCGCAGCCGTCTGCGAAGCACCGGAGGGGGCTTGAGTACCTGGGCCGCCGAACAGGCTCGAGAGAAAGCCGCCCGATTGCGGCCGCGCTTGCGCTTCCTCATGCGCTTTTTGGAGTTCGTGATCGAGCGCCTCGACTCGTTGCTGCAGGTTGGCGAGCGCCTGTTCGTCCACATAGATCAGCTGGGCCATCGCGTAAGGCGCATAGGGCTGCCGAGCCACCAAATCGCTGATGAGCTTCTCGGCCTCGGGGTCGCGCGGGCGATTCTCGGCGGCCTTCAGCCGCTCGAAGATGCCGGTGATCACTTGGCGCTCTTCGGGGGTCATGATCCTGCCTCCATTGCTTCCAGGCATGTTCGGCGCATTTTCGGCGTTACGGCTTCGAGGCGAGTTTCGGCCCCGCTCAGGTTCAAACCCCCGCGCCGTAGCCACGTAAGGCTTTGCGTGGCGGGCGGCATCGTACCTGGGCCCCGCTCGACTTTTACGCTTAACTCCTGGGCTCACTTAGGGGGCACCCACGATTGCCGCAAGGGCGGCGCTTGCTCCTTCGGTCCCGGCTTGCTAGCGAGAACCGGGGCCACAGCTCGACGAGCGGCCGCTGCGGCCTGGTCTTCCGAGGAGCGAAGCTTGTGGCCCGGGCCACGCGAACACGAACGCCGGTTTAGCTCAGCTGGTAGAGCAACCGCCTTGTAAGCGGTAGGTCGGGGGTTCGACTCCCTCAACCGGCACCATTGAATCAATGGTTTAGCTTGGTCTGGTCGGAGGCCTGATGGGCAGGCATGGCCCGGTCCTCCCAAAAAGCAAAGCCGAAAAATGCCGGTCGTTCGCGCCGCCTTTTCCCGCCACGAGAACAGCAGGCCGGTCTTGGCGGGCGAGTTCATCGTAAGGGATGCCGCGGGGAACTATCCGCCTGGAGGCCAATAGTCGAAGGCATCCCCCAAGATTAAAATTCCTCGTCCTGGGAGCGTTCCGGGCATCCTATGCTTCGGGGGCACAATAACGGTGTGAATCCTGCCCTTACGCGCGAACAAGAACGGCGCCGGCCACGAGCATTGCTGCCCCGGCCAGACGACTTGGATTGAGCGGATGGACGCTCATGCCCAAGAGACCGAAATGGTCGACCAGGATCGAACCGATCAATTGACCTGCGACGATGAACCCTATTACCGTCGTTGCCCCTAGCTTTGAAAGCAGCAGTATTGAGATGGCGATGTAGATCGCCCCAAAGACCCCGCCGCTCCAAGAGATCGCATTGCTCTTCACGATCAGATTTGCCGATGGCCATGGATCACGCATCAAGATTGCCATGAACAGCATTGCCAGTGTGCCACCCAGATAGCTGACAAATCCGGCCCACCACGGTGATCCGATTTCATTCCGAAGCGCCGCGTTGACACCCTGTTGAACCACAAAGCTCAGGCCAGCGACAAACGCGAGCAGGCTTCCGACAATTGCAGGTCCTGAGTTCACTTAGCCCTCCCGCGCGTCTCTGGCTGGCAACGGCTGATGAGGCCGGTCATGGCCGGCAGGTATGTGGTCTTGCGACCATATGTGATTTCGGTGAATGATAGCCAAGCGCCCCGCTATCCCACGCACGCGCGGCGGCATTGCTGGTTCATCTATTGGGGCGGTTTCTCAATGACCCTTATGCCTTGTCGCAATGTGAGCTGGGTGCTCGCGCGTCGAGCATATGATCTCATGAGGAACGCGTTCCGGCGCCGGCCAAAGCGCCGACGTCGTGCCGCAAACACATCTGATGCGCGTTAAGAACGGATGCCGAATTGGCTTCGAGACCCAATACGAGCTGATCATCTTCGATTGCGACGGAGTGCTCGTCGATAGCGAGGTGCTCAGCTGCCACTGCCTCACGAACATGCTTCGCGACATGAGATCGAGGCCGATCTCCGCTTCTCCCGATTAACACCGCGCCAGGTGAGTTCGGGCCGGTGTCGAATTGATCGAGAGGCTGGCTTTTGATCCAACTCGGGACCGAACAATCACCAAGCGTCACGTTGTTGGGCGCGCATTCAATTTGGAATAAGCGCCAGACGCCCAGGGTCAAGTAGCGTCGTTTGAGGCGAACCTGGAAGAGCGAATTAAGAAAAATCCGCTCGTCGCAGTCGGCGTCGGGGGTTGAATCGAATTCGTGCTTGGCAAAATCACCTGACGCGAAAGGGTTCGCAATCTGGCCGCTGTGTCGCGCGCAGGAAGTGGATCGGCACGAAGACGGAGTGACAGTCTGCTGTCGGTGACGCCAGTTTGCTTCGCGTCGGTCACATTGTTTTTGGTGCGTCAGTTCACTGCCAGGAACCCCGGGCGAACGGACCCGTTGAACCAATAATCACAAGTGGAACATTCCAGACGGGGAGAAAAGTGATGAGACACTTCGCTCTAAGTGCTGTCCTTGCGGTCCTCATTTTAAGTTACGCTCCACATCTCGCCGCCAACACCGAGGGGCCTCACGCGTGGCAGCGCTATCACGAGCCAACTTCTGGCGTATCGGTGAACATGCCACGCGATCTGTTCCCGTTCGACGCCGGACCGTCCCTGGTCGGAACGGGACACCTATACTCATCGCCCGACCAGAGCGCCTTCATTGCCGTGTATTCCGTGCCCACGCCCGACGGCGGGAACCCTATCCAGGATTTGATCCGCAACATGCAGCTAAAAAATGGGGCGGTGGTAACCTACAGGCGTGAGACGCGGCGTTTTTTCGTAGCTTCCGGTTTCGACGGGGACAGTATCTTTTACGACCGCTGCAATTTCAGCGGTCTGTCGGAGAAATGCGTCCATATTGAATATCCGAAAAAGGACATTCGCTCCTGGGATAAGATCGTCACCCGCATCAGCTTGTCCCTGCGCAGCTAAGGGTGGGCAGACGCTGAGGTAAGTGCAGCAAGCCGAGCGCACGCGGACAAATCCGGAGAATACATCACGGCGCGAGCGGACCGGGGACAAAGATGAAAAATCAGTTTGGTGACCGACGTTTGAAGTAATATTGTTTCTCAACAAGTCCTACTGCTCCTCCAGCCGGGAGCCGCGATGACAAAGAAACCGAGCGAGAAGAGTTCCGGAGCCTCGAAGGATCCGACGCGGCGCAGGAAAGTCGCAAGCGGCGCGGGTGTACCATCGGCTGTCGCGGCGAAGGCGCGCCCGACGACATCGGATATGGTGTCGGTGAGCCTCGTCGTAAATAACGTGCATCATTCGCTTGCTCTCGACCCGCGTACCACGCTGCTCGACCTCCTGCGCGAACATCTCGACCTTACGGGCACCAAAAAGGGCTGTGATCAGGGTCAATGCGGCGCCTGCACCGTGCTGGTCGACGGGCGGCGCATCAACTCGTGCCTCACCTTCGCGGCCATGTACGATGGTGCGCAGATCACCACGATAGAGGGCCTCGCGAGGAACGGCGCGCTGCATCCGCTGCAGCAGGCGTTCATCGATCATGATGCGTTCCAATGCGGTTACTGCACGCCGGGCCAAATTTGTTCGGCTGTCGGGTTGCTCGCCGAAGGCAGGGCAAAAACGGCCGACGAGATTCGCGAGCTGATGAGCGGCAATATCTGTCGTTGTGGGGCTTACACCAACATCGTCGCGGCAATCCAGCAAGCGATGGGGCAATCGTGATCGGCTTCCAATATGCGCGTGCCGGCGATGTCACGGACGCGGTCCGCCTGATGGCTGGCGATCCAAGAGCGAAATTCGTCGCCGGTGGCACCAATCTCATCGATTTGATGAAGATGGATGTCGAGCGCCCGTCCATGGTGATCGACATCAACCGCTTACCGCTCAAAGAGGTCGAAGAGGTTCCAGGCGGCGGCCTGCGCATCGGCGCTTTGGTACGCAACACCGATCTTGCCTATAACGCGCTCGTCGAAGAGCGCTACCCCGTTCTTGCCAGCGCGCTCCTTGCTGGCGCCACGCAGCAATTGCGCAACATGGCTTCGACCGGCGGCAATCTTCTTCAGCGCACGCGCTGCCATTACTTTTACGATACGGCAACGCCCTGCAACAAAAGAGAGCCGGGCAGCGGCTGCTCCGCCATCGGCGGCCAGAATCGAATGCACGCCATCCTGGGTGCGAGCGACGCCTGCATCGCGGTGCACCCATCGGACATGTGCGTGGCGATGGCAATGCTGGAGGCGATGGTTCGTGTGACGGGCGCCTCCGGCGAGCGTGCCATTCCGTTCGCGGAGTTTCATCGGTTGCCGGGCGAGACGCCTGAGCGCGACACGAATCTGAGCGCCGGCGAGATCATCACCGCGGTGGAATTGCCGCCGCGAGGCTTTGCCACGAATTACACCTATTTGAAGATCCGCGACCGCCTCTCCTATGCGTTCGCGCTTGTGTCCGTGGCGGCCGGGCTCGAGCTCGAGGGCGGCACCATAAAGGAGGGACACTTCGCGCTGGGCGGCATCGCGCATAAGCCATGGCGCGATCCTCAGGCGGAAGCCGCCCTGCGCGGACAGCCCGCAAATGCCAAGACCTTTGCGCTCGCGGCCGACATCTTCCTGCGCGATGCCGAGGGCTACGAGCACAATGCCTTCAAGATCGATCTTGCTCGTCGCTGCATCATGCGCGCGCTTTCGCAAGCGGCGGCGGGCACTCCGCAGTCGCAATCTTCCAAGAAGATCGTCTGAGCGCCGCCATGGCACCTTACATCGGCACTGCCACCTCCCGCATAGACGGCATCGCCAAAGTAACCGGTGCCGCGAAATACGCCGCCGAGTTCAACGTCCCCGGCCTTTTGCATGGCAGCGTCGTCACCTCGACGATCGCGAAAGGGCGCATCACCCGCCTCGATACGAGCGCCGCAATGCGCGTCAAGGGTGTGATCGACGTGCTCACGCACGAGAACCGCCCGCCCATGGCGGATAACGATCAAGCGTACAAGGACGATGTTGCCCCGCCCGGCTCACCATTCCGCCCGCTTTACGACGACAAGATCAAGTTCAATCTCCAGCCGATTGCTCTGGTTGTCGCCGAAACCTCAGAAGTTGCGCGTTTCGCGGCCTCGCTCGTGACCGTCGAGTACGAGGAGGTGGCGCATGTTACGGATATATTTGCGGCGCGCGATGCGGCTGTGCCAATCAAGCCTCCAGCCAGTCCCGTCGGGTTCACGCCGCCGAAGGCGCGCGGCCAGCCGAATCGGGCACTCGCCAGAGCAGCGGTCCGTCACGAGGGCGAATACTACGTCCCCATCGAGCACCACAATCCAATGGAGCTCTACGGCGCGACCGTGATTCATGAAAGCGACGGCAAGCTCACCGTCTACGACAAGACACAAGGCGTGCAGAATGTGCAGCGCTATCTCTGCGGCGTCTTTGGCATGAAGCCTGAAGGTGTGCGCGTCCTGTCGCCATTCGTGGGTGGTGCATTCGGCTCAGGATTGCGCCCGCAATTCGAGGCGGTGCTCGCGGTGCTAGCGGCCCGCGCTCTCGAGCGCTCTGTCCGCGTTGTGCTCACTCGCCCGCAGATGTATGCGCTCGGCTATCGCCCCGCGATGGTCCAGCGCATCGCGCTTGGTGCAGACGCGGATGGCACGCTCGATGCGATCGCACATGATGCGGTCACCGCGACATCGCAATTCGAGGAGTATTTTCGACAAGAGACGGGCTGGTCCGGCCTACTCTACAAATGCGCCAACGCAAAATACGAGCACAAGCTCGCGCGGCTTGATCTGCCGACGTCATGCGATATGCGCGCGCCCAGCGCTCCGACGGCCCTCTTTGCGCTCGAAAGCGCGATGGACGAGCTTGCAGTTGCGCTTGAGCTCGACCCTCTCGAGCTTCGCCTGCGCTGCTATTCGGAACGTGACCAGAATCACGATCGGCCGTTCAGCAGCAAGGCGCTCCGGGAATGCTATCGCCAGGGTGCGGAGGCGTTCGGTTGGAACAAGCGCAATGGCGCTCCACGCTCGATGCGGGATGGCAGCGAGTTGGTCGGTTGGGGCATGGCGACCGGCATTTGGGAGGCGTTGCAGATGCCGATCACGGTGCGTATCGCGCTCACGGCCAACGGCAGTGCGGAAGTCGCTTGCGCCACCTCCGACATCGGCACCGGCACCTATACGATCATGGCACAGGTCGCGGCCGACATGCTCGGCTTGCCGCTTGAAAATATCAGCATCAAGCTTGGTGATTCTACTCTCCCAAATTCGCCGGTCGAAGGTGGCTCATGGATCGCGGCGTCCGTGTCGAACGGGATCGCGACGACCGTGGCCGCGGTCCGAAACGAGCTGTTGGAGCTGGCCAAGAAAGTGCCGAATTCACCGCTCGCCAACGCCGCCCCCGATGAGGTGAAGCTGGCAGATGGAATGATTGTCGACGAGCGGGACGGATCGCGCTCGGTTTCGATCGCCGACGCAATGCGCCATGGTGGCGTCGAGCGCATCGAGCAAGAAGAAACCACGAACCCGACAGCCGACGACTCGCGTGCGCGCAACACACATTCGGCGGTCTTTGCCGAGGTCAAGATCGACGAGGAAATTGGCGTGATCCGGGTCACGCGCGTGGTCAGCGCGATTGCAGGCGGACGCGTGCTCAACACGAAGACCGCGAGCAGCCAGATCCTGGGCAGCGTGGTCTGGGGCATCGGCATGGCGCTGCACGAGGAGACTTTGATCGACCACAAGCTCGGCCGAGTCATGAATGCCAACATCGCCGAATACCATGTGCCGGTGAATGCCGACGTGCACGACATCAAGGTCATCTTCGTCCACGAGCACGACGACAGCAATCCACTCGGCGTCAAAGGGCTCGGCGAGATCGGCATTATCGGGGTCGCGCCCGCGATTGCCAATGCGGTGTATCACGCGACAGGAAAGCGAGTCCGTGACTTGCCGATTACGCTCGACAAGCTACACCCATAGCAGGCGTCACCATGACCGCAACCGAGTTTGTGTCGTGCCGGCGCTACGGCTGCAAAGACAGTATCTGTCCGTCAAGGCGCTGACCGATTCGACCTAGCGTGGAAGGAGATTGGTCTTGACGAGATCAATCACTTCATCGCCGCGACCGTTCATGACAGCGCGCACCTCCCATAAGCTGAAGCCTTTGACTTCTTCGGGTCTGATGGTGGGCAGCATCGAAAGCTCATGCTTGGCGGTTACGACATCCAGCAGTGCCGGCCCATCATGCTTTAAGATGTCGACCATCGCACCTGGCAATTCGCCGGGGTCTTCGACCCGCCGGGCAAAAATGCCCATCGCCCGCGCGGTCGCCGCGAAATCAGGATTGTCGAGGCCCACATTGGAATCCACTAATCCCGCCGCAAGCGGGCATCGCAGGAAGGAAGTCGTCACCAAAGGGGGTAGGTTGAGGTCAGCCAGCTAAGCCAGGCGAAATCATTTGGGGTTGGGCCAACTTTCCTGCTCCCGACGGCAACCGATCAGAACCTCGGCAATCATCGATGGGGTGCCGAGACTTGGGTCAGAACCCTCGGCTCCCCAGTCCGGCACGTGGAGCAATCACCAAAAATCGGAAGTGAAGTAACGTGGTAGTTCATTACCTTGTAAGCGTTAGGTCGCGGGTTCGACTCCCTCAACCGGCACCACCAGATCGCCGCGGAGCATGACCAGCGAGATTTGATACTCATGTGTCCGGGACGCTTTGTCACCCATGCCTCGGGAACGCTGAGCAACCGGCACCCTCGGATCGCTGGAGCGTTGCGCCTCTCGCAAAAAGCGAGACGAAGCTGAAAAGATGTAACCGCATGCGGCTTAGGCTGCCCAGTCAGGCACGCGCGGCGATGTGGTCCGCCAAATAAGTGGCGTCGTATTCGACCCCGAAGATGAAGCTTGACGCTCTTCGCGAAAGCCAGCTCAGACCCAGAAAGTACAATCCGGGGACGTCGCTGACACCGCGTCGATGCGCGGGCACTCCGCGCTTGTCGAAGCAATCGATCTTCAGCCAATCGAAATCGAGCGCGTAGCCGGTCGCCCAGATGATCGTGGCGATGCCGGCCTTCTGAAGGTCGAGGCCCAAAATGGGATCGCTGACGCAAGCCGGCTCGGGAGCGACGGCTCGTGCGGTCGGCTCCTCGGGCAGATCGAGACCCTCTTGCGCCACATAGGCATCGGCCGCGTCGAGCAAGGACGCCTGGTAAGCATCCCCTTGTGTTAAATTGCTTGCGAGGTCGGGGCGAAAGCGCATGACGCCGTTGGCGAAATTTTCCGTTCTGCCCAACAGGGTCACTCCGCGCGCTGCAAGGTGGCGAAAGTCGATCGTGTTGCCCCCATAAGCGCCGCTCACCGCGATCGTGACGTGCTTCTCTGATGGCCCGCGCGTCGTTGCCTGCCAGATGCCGAGAACACCCAGCCACCAACAAACGTCGCGCCCGCGATAGCGTCGCGGAGGTCTTTGATGCCGGCCGACGGACAAAAAAACGCGCCGTCCCGCGCGCGAAAGTTCGTCGGCGATCTGAGCCCCCGAGGAGCCCGCCCCGACGACGAGCACGGCGCCTTCCGGCAGCTGCGCGGGATTGCGGTATGCGTTGGAATGCATCTGCACGATACGGACATCTGACGGCACGAGGTCAGGGATGACCGGGCGTTGAAACGGCCCGGTGGCAACGACGACGTTTTCGGCTTCGATCGCGCGCTGCGACGTTTCGGCTCGGAAGCCATCACCGCGCTCCGTCCTGCGCAGGGAGGTCACCGCGACACCAACGCGAATGGGTGCGGCGATCCGTTCGGCATAGGCGACCAGGTAATCGACCATCTGGTCGCGCGTGGCGAAGCCGTCAGGGTCGACGCCCGCGATGGTCAAGCCGGAGAGCCTGTCATGCCAGGCGGGCCCATTGGCGTGCAAACCATCCCACCTTTCCGATCGCCAGCGCTCGGCGATCCGATCGCGTTCGAGAACGAGGTGAGGTAGGCCGCGCTTGCTCAGTTGCTCGCTCATCGCCAAGCCGGCCTGGCCACCGCCGATGATAAGCGTCTCGACTTTCTCGACCGCGTTTCGATCTTCCATGCCCGGGAGTCATGCACAGGAAGCATTGCGGCACAAGGTCGGCGCCGCGCTCCCGCGCGACACTGCATGTGCACGCCCCCGTTCGCATGCTCGCAAGCAGGCGGCTCGCCCGAGCGTCTTTGCTCGCGGTCGGACAATCGAGCACCCGGACAGTTTTTCTCTGACCCGCGCGCAGGCCGTGAGATCATCCGACCGCTCGGGTTGTGAATCGCGATCGTATCGGTTGTTATAGGATAGAAGAGACAAGC
>Ga0213876_10001832_pt1 | contig 12824 bp, 11 predicted proteins | sample BarmaccomBMRX_R9_FD_160113 | JGI IMG/M metagenome (GOLD analysis project Ga0213876, IMG submission 160113) | Root-associated microbial communities from Barbacenia macrantha in rupestrian grasslands, the National Park of Serra do Cipo, Brazil - RX_R9 | ecosystem: Host-associated > Plants > Roots...
CGATTGATCATTGCTGCCACTACCGAATCCAAGGCATGGCAGGTAGTTTGCGAAATCACCAAGAAAGCGTCATTCATTAGCTTCCTTGCTCTGCAGCTTCCTTTCACTCCTGCCATGAAGATTCGTGCCGAGTCGGCTTTGACACCGAGGCGCAGACCAAAACGCAGGCCGATGTCATGTCGGAAAACTCAAGTGCTACGGTTGGGCTTACATCGTGGTTGATATTTAGAGCATCTACCAAAACCTGATTTTCTGGTAGGTTTGGCGCATGGCCAAGCCGTTGGTGAATGACAAGTTATGGGAGGAAATCGAGCCGCTTTGCCGCCGGTGCCGCCGCGTCCACGCGGTGGCCGACCCCGCCTCCCGGACCGGGTGTTCGGTTTTCGTTCGACGACATCTGTGTGAGGTGGACGTTGCGCATGAAGAGTTGCTGGTTGCTGTCGGCTCAAAAATTTGAACCGCGCGACGCTAAGCCTCGGGCGTCGTGGTGGCCATTTCATCCAGTTCACGTTTGCCAACGCGAGTGGTGGCAATGGCGCGAATGGCAACGATCGCTCCCGCCACCACCAGCGCGCCGGCCACATAGAAAGCGGAACGCGGCACTTCACCAAAAAAGTAATAAGCCAGCGCGCCGGCGAAGAGGAATTGGAACAAGTTGACGATGCTGACGACTTGTCCGCGCACATGCTTCATCGCATAATTGTAAATGGAGTGACCCAGGATGGTTGGAACCAATGCCTGTCCGAGCACGAGGAGATATTCCCGCGGTGGCTGCGGGCGGAACGGATCCGCCATGAACAACGCGATCACCAGGCAGATCAATCCGGCAACCGCGTAGAGTGGCACCAAATACAACCAGATGCTCGGGAACCCGCGATTCACGCGGCCTTGAGCGAGATAGTAGCTAAAGAGCAGCATCGACACGAAGCACGTCACATCGCCCCACCAGCTCTGGCGGCTGACGCTGAAGTCGGCCGCGCTCAACCAGGCGGCGCCGCCGAGGGCTACCAGCGTGCCCAGCAACTCGGCTCGCGAGATGACTTCACCGACCATGAAGTAGAGCAGGAACGGCATCACGACCGGCACCATGCAAACAATCAGCGTGGCGTTCGCGGCGTGCGTCCACTGCGCACCCTGCGTCCAAGTGATGAAGTGCAGCGCCAGTCCTAACGCCGGCGGCAGCACCACGCGCAAATGGCGCGCCATAGATTCGTTGCGATATTTCTTGAGGTTGCGGAAGTAGAAAGGAGCAAGCAGCAGCGCGGATAACAGCAGGCGATAGGCGGAAAGAACGGCGGGATGCAAATGACTGGCTTTAATCATCACCACCGCGGTGGCTCCGCAGAAGACACCGAAGGGAAGCAGGAGAATGGCCGACGCGGAGGGATGACGATGATTCAAAGTGACGGGTGTGTTGTGAAATTCGCTAATTCGGCGTCGGCGAGCAGAAACGCTTTGCGATCACTGCGTTTCTGTTTGCCAGCGGTAGTGTCTCAGTTTGAAAATTGCGTTACCGTTAAGTCCTTGAATTCCAAGCGGAGAATCTGTGCGTTGCTTACAAACTGAGACACTACCACCTTGCGGATCATCTCCCGCTCGTCCCAAAGATGAGTTTTTCTCCGGTGAGATCATTATCCGACCGGGCGATTTTCGCGACCGAGTGAAGTGTCGTTATGAAACTCGTCCGCTTTTTCTTGCCGCTGGCGAAAGTGTGGACATAGTAACGTTGATTTTGATGCCAATACTTATCAACCAGGAAGAGTGGCTGAGCCCGGTTTAAGGCACTCGACTCGAAATCGAACGAAGGGTAAAACCTTCCGTGGGTTCGAATCCCACCTCTTCCGCCACTTCTTGCATCGAGGCCAAGAACAGCGTGCCCGGTCGGCGTGACGCTGCTTGAGCCGGGAACGGATCGCAGTTATTTCTTTGTTTCAGCGACCCCGCCTGACCTTTCTATGCACAATCCACAAGACACGGTGCTCCGGCGGGCGCTTGCCGCGGTGGCGCGGCGTTGCCAGTGGGCGCTCTTTGGCCGGCGCTTGCGGTGGGCCTCGCTGGCAATGGCGACTCTCATCGCAGCGGGATTGTTGCTAACGCGGCTGACCGGCTGGTTTGCTTGGCCGCCAGCCGACGCAAAGTCCGCGGGCTTCTGCGGGCTGGCGACGCTCTTCGCTGCGTTCCTTTGCGCCGCCGCAATCTGGCGCTGGCGTCGGCCCACGCTTGCTCAGGCAGCCACGCTCGCTGACCGCACGTTAGCCAACGACCCCCAGCATCAAGATTTGTTTTCCACTGCCGTGCGTCTCGACGCGCCGGGCGCGCGCGACGATTTCTCCGCGCTCGTCCTCGCCCGCGCCGAGCAGGCAGCCGCCGCGCTCGCGCCGGCTAGAGTCGTGCCGTTTTGCTGGCTGCATGGCGCGCGCGACATCGGTCTCGCGCTTGTTGTCGTGGGCTTGTGCGCCGCGTTCGTTCCCGCGCTCGATCCGTTCGGTTTCGGCAGGACGCGACAAAAAACCGCGCAGCTCCGCGAGCGCCTGACGCAAACCGAGCGCGCCACGGCACAGCAGCTTGCCACGCTCACCGAGCGGCCGGCGGAACGTCACGCCGAAGTCGAGCGCGCTCTGGCGCGATTGAGCGATACTTTCCAGACCGCACAACCGAACGCGACTGACGCCAATCGCCAGCGACTGTTGGAAAATCAACGCGACCTCGGACAGCTCTGGCGTCAACTCAGCGAAGAAAAACTCCGCGCCGCGCTGGCCTCAGACACCGCCGGGCAAACGCTTGGACGCAGCACCAATGCGGCCGATGAGAAAGCGCGCGGCGAATGGCAGGAGGCGCTCCGCCGCGGCGACACGAGTCCCTTGCAAAAAGAAGTCGCCGACCTGCGGGAAAAAGTCCGCCGCCTGGAAGCGATGCCGGATTCCGCCGAAAAACAAACGCTGCGCGACCAAGTGCGCCAGCGTCTCCAAACGCTCGCCGACGCCGCAGCGAAAGAAGGCCGCTCGCCCGCGCTCGATTCCGCGCTCACCCGCGCGCTGGAGCAACTCGACCTTTCCAGTGGCGCCGACCTCGCCAAGCAGTCGCTCGCCGCGGCGGAAAACTCCTTGAAATTGAGCGAACAAGAACTTGCCGCGCTGAGCCAGTCATTGGCCGATTTGAAAAATTTGGAGAACGCGCTCAAGGCGTTGCAACTGGCGAAGCGTCTCAACGACGAAGGCCAGCTCGATGGCGGTCACGGCCAGCCCGCGGGCAACGGCGCGCCGTCGTCGCCCGGCGATTATGCCAGCCTGTATGCGCAGAAGCTCGCCGGCCTCCAACCAGGCGAAGGCAACGGGCAAAATCCCGGTCCCGGCGGCAGCGGCGCGGGCATCGGACAAGGCGGCACTCGCCCGGAAAACGGCGGCGCCGACAGCGCCTTTCGACCGGAGGAATCCACCTCCGCGCTGGCCGGCGGCAAACTGCTCTTGCAATGGAAAACGCGCGAGCTGGCCGACGCCGGCCAAGCCCGCGAGGAATACGACCGCGCCGCGCGCCAGGTCCGCGATGGCGTGGGCGAGGCCATCGTGCGCGAAAATGTGCCGCCCGGTTATCACACGGGCATTCAAAAATATTTCGACAACCTGCCCGCGCCGTCGCCGTCACCGGCAGGGAATCGTTGAACCCGACGAATGCCGCGTCGTCGCTTTTTTTTGCTGCTGCTCGGTTTGTGCGGGCTGGCGTTTGCCTGGACCACATTTCGCCGGGCGCGGGCGGATGCGCTGGTCGTTTACTGCGCGCACGACGCGGTATTTGCGGAAAAAATTTTGCGCGATTTTGAGCGCGCGACCGGCGTGCCCGTCGCGGTGCGCTTCGACACGGAGGCCACGAAATCGCTCGGCCTCGTCGAGCTGCTCCTGCGCGAAACGGCGACGCCGCGCTGCGACGTTTTTTGGAACAACGAATGGCTCGGCACGCGCCGACTCGCCGACGCCAATCTGCTCCTGCCCTACCGCGGCCCCGGCCACGCGCGCATCCCTGCGGAGTGGAAAGACGCCGCGGCGCGCTGGACCGGATTTGCCGCGCGTCTGCGCGTCTGGATCGTAAACACGCGCGCCCTTCCCGCGTTCAATGACGCGGCGTTGGAGCGTGCCCTGGCTGCGCCGAATCTCACGCGCGTCGCCCTCGCCAAGCCACTGTTCGGCACGACGTTCACCCATTACACCGCGCTGTGGGATCGCTGGGGGCCGGAGCGCACGCGGGCGTGGCATCGCGACTGGCGCGCGCGTGGCGTCACCGAAGCTGCGGGCGGCAACGCCGCGGTGAAAACACTCGTCGCCAGCGGCGTCTGCGACCTGGGCTTGACTGACACCGACGATTTTTTTGAAGCCCAGGACGACGGCGCCCCGGTCGCGATGCTGCCCGTCCGGCTCGCCGACGGCGCGACGATTGTCATTCCCAACACGGTCGCCATCCTGCGCAGCACGCGCCGGCTGGCGGCGGCGCAACGGCTCGTCGATTTCCTGCTCTCGGCGGAGACCGAGCTGGCGCTGGCAAAGTCCGGTTCGCGCCAGATTCCGCTCGGTCCGGTGGCGGACGCAAACGCGCTGCCGCCGGAGGTGCAGACATTGCGCGGCGAACTGACGCGCGCTTATCCGCTGGCGCAGCAACCGGATGCCGTCGCCGAAGCTTGTTTGACTTGGCTGAAAGCGGAGTCCGGTCTGGCGCAGGCGCGGCGTTAAATCAAAGGAACGTTTGGATGCCAACTGCGCCCTTGCCCATTCCTTCCCTTTGGCCCACTGCCGGACGCGCCTTGCTCGTGGCGCTCGTTTCGCTCGGCGCGGCTCGTTGCATCATCCAAGCGCGCTTGCTCGAAGCGAACGGTGGGCGGCGCCAGGTCGCGTGGATTTGTTTGCTCGCGCCATTTTTTGCGCCGGCGCTGCTGGTCGGTTACGCCTTCGCGCCGCTGGCGCAAATGCTCGTGCGCGCGCCGACCGCTCAGACTGCTTTGTATGCCTGGCTGCTCTGGACGCGGCTGCTGCCCGTGGCTGTGATCGCCCTGCTGCTCGCGCCGTCCGCACTGACGCCGCAGGGCGAACATTGCGCGCATCTGCTGCCGCATCGCGCCGCGCAAAAAAGAATCGTTGCCTGGCGCTTGCGCTGGCGCGCGGCGGGACCGGCGCCGTTCGTGGCGCTGGCCAGCGTTTTTTTGCTCGCGTTCGGCGAGTTCGAGCTGGCTTCGCTCGTGGGAGTCAAGACGTGGACCGTCGCGATTTTCAACGCGCAGGCCGGCGGTCTCGCGCCAGGCGCCGCGTTGCGTCTGGCGGCTGCGCCCGCACTGCTCCAAGCCGCGGCTCTCGGCAGCGTGCTCGGACTGCTCGCGCTGCAATCCAAATCCAACGAACGCCGGCCGATTTTGCACCAAGCAGAAAAACCGTCTGGAAAAAAAAGCGCGCGCTTGTCTGCGTGGCTGCTGCTCGGCGCGAGCGCCATCATCGGCGCGGCCTTGCCCGTGGCGTTGCTCGCGTTCGGAGCGTGGCGCGGGCTGGCGCGCTTGACCGAACATCCGGCGCTCGCGCAGGAGATCGCGACCAGCGCCGGGTTTGCCGCGCTGGCTGCGTGCTGCGCCGGTTGGCTCGCGGCGGCGTTCTGGCAACGCCGCGCCCGCTGCCGCTGGTGCGGGTTCGTCCTCGCTGCGCCGGCAATGGGCGGCACGCTGCTCCTTGCGCTCGGCGTGCTGACACTTTTCCAAGCCACGCTGACCCTGGGCCAGCTCTACGATTCGCCGTTGCCGCTGCTGCTGGCCCTAACGTGGATGTTGCTCCCGCCGGCGTTGCTGTTCACCGCGCTGCGGCAAGCCACGCGGCCGGCAGAGGCGCTGCACGTTGCGCAACTTGCCGGCAGCCCGCCGGCGTTATTCTGGCAACTCGAGGGCCGGACGCGGGCCGGCGTAGTTTTTGCGCTCTTTTGCCTGGCATATTTCGATCTCACTTGCAGTTCGCTCCTCGCGCCGACGGGTCTGCCGCCGGTCTTCGTGCGGCTTTACAATCTCGCCCATTACGGCCACAGCGCGGTGCTCTCCGCGATGCTGCTGCTCGCTTATCTGGCACCGGGATGCGTGGGATTGCTCGGTGCATTCGTTTGCCAACATGTCGCCCTACTCCGTTCGGATCGTTGAAAAAAATGCGCCGCCTTCCGCGTGGCTGTGGCGGCTGCAAGAAATCCGGCTCGGCGACCGGCTCCGCATCCCGGCGCTGGATTTCCCTGCGGATCAAGTCACGGCGGTGCTCGGCCATTCCGGCGCAGGCAAAACGTCGTTGCTCAACCTGCTCGTCGGCTTTGAAAAACCGGACGCCGGAACCGTGACGCCGCACCCACGTGCGCAGCCATTTTTTTGGGTGCCCCAAAACGCCGGACTATGGCCGCACCTGACGGCGCGCGAGCACCTGCGCCTCGTGCGAGGCAAGGCACACGCGGAGTGCGATGCCGCGTTGGACGCGCGGCTGGCGGCCTTTGATCTTGCGGAGCGCGCGCGCGCCCGACCCGCGACGCTGTCGTCCGGCGAGTGCGCGCGGCTGGCGGTGGCGCGGGCGCTGGCATTTCCGAACGCCGCGGTGCTGGTCATGGACGAGCCGTTGGCGCACGTGGATTCGGCGCGCAGCGGGAGCTATTGGCGGACGATGCGCGGGCACTTGCAGGCGCAAGGGACGGCGCTGATTTTTTCGACACACTCGCCGGAGATCGTGCTGGCCGAGGCGACGCACGCGGTGTGTTTGCAAGCGAGCAGGCTGCGCTTCGCCGGCGACGTGCCGACGTTGTATCAGAGCGCGCCGGATGAGGAACTGGCAAATTTTCTCGGCCCCGTGAACTGGCTGCCGGCGGCGGAAGCCGCGCGCTGGCTGAGCAACCAGCCGACGCTGGAAACGCCCTGTGTTCGACCGGAAAAAATCTCGCTGGAAGTCGCGGACGACGCGCGGTTCGTCGTCACAGCAACGCGCTTTTTCGGAAGCCACGCGGAAGCCGAACTGCACGATCCGGCGACCGGTGAAACCCGCCGTTTTTTCCATCGTCCAGCGAACAACGCGGGATTGCGCCCCGGCTCGCGAGTGCGGATACAATGCCTGCGATGAAAACGCTCTCGCGACGCCGCTTTCTTGAAACGCTCGGCGCGTCAGCGGCAGCGGGCGCGCTGGCCGGTTGTCAGCGGGAAAAACACGGCAACGCGACGCTGCCGGTGAGTGACTGGCGGGCTTGGAATTTGCCGCCGGAAGGCGCGCTCCTGCCGGCGCCGCGCGGGGTCACGCTCGCGGGCGAAGGCACGCCTGCGGAGGCGCTCCTGGTGCTCGACACCGCGGGGCGGATTTTGTGTTGCCGTCCGGAATCCGGCGAGGTCTTGCGGCAATGGCGGATGCCGGAAACGGGCGTCGGCAAACCCGAAGGCATCTGCGCCTTGCGCGATGGACGCACGATTGTTTGCGACACGCACTATCATCGCATCCTCGTCTTCGACGCGCGCGGCCAAGTCACCGCGCAATGGGGCCGCTACGGCACGGGACAGGGTGAACTGATTTATCCCGTCGGCATCGCGAAGGATGACGCGGAAAATTTGTTTGTTTGCGAATACGGCGGCAACGACCGCGTGCAACGCTGGAGCCGCGACGGCGTCTGGCAGGCGGCGTTTGGGAAATTCGGCACGGCGCCCGGCGAGCTCCAACGGCCGAGCGGCCTGTGCTGGCACGACGGCCGGGTGTTCGTCGCGGACGCGATCAACAATCGGGTGAGCATTTATCGCGCGGACAACGGCGAATTTCTCACCGCTTGCGGCCACGCGCCCGGCGCGCTCGATCTGCCCTACGGCGTCATCTGGAATCCCGCCGCCGCGCGCGGCCGGGGCGCGCTCGACGTGATCGAATACGGCGCGGGCCGCCTGACGCGCCTCGATCCCGATTCCGGCCAGGTGCTCGCCCGCTACGGCCAGGCCGGTGGCGGCGGCGCGGAAGGAGAATTTGGCACGCCGTGGGCCTTGTGCGCCGATGCCACCGGGCACCGGCTGTGGATTGCGGACACGAAAAACCGGCGCGTCGTCAGCTTGCGCGTTTGACGATTTTTTGCGCCGTCGGCCTGGTGGATTACACTGCCTGCCCGCCAACGCATGGACTCCGCACCCATCCTGCCATCGCCGACGCTCGCCTGTCACGATTGTGACGCGCTCTACACCGCGCCCGCCGTTGCCGAAGGTGAAAAAATCATCTGCGCGCGTTGTGGCGCGCGCCTCTTCGCGCGCTGGCCCAACGCGCTGCAACGCGCGACGGCGCTCGTGTGCGCGTCGGCCTGGTTTTTCGTTCTCGCGAACATTTTCCCCTTCCTCTCGCTGCAAGCCGAATACCGGGAGAGCGGCATGGTGCTGGGTGGGACCGTCTCCGGATTGGAGGAACACGGTTTTCCCCTGTTGGGCGCGCTGGTCGGCGTATTCATGCTCGGCGCGCCGACGCTCATCATCGGCGGGTTGCTTTACGTGCTCGTGCCGCTTTTCCACCATCGCCGGCTGCCGGGCGCGGGCCGGCTCTATCGCGCCATCCTGGAAGCGCGGCGGTGGAACATGGTGGAAGTGTATCTGCTCGGGGTGCTGGTGAGCCTTTTGAAACTGGGCAAGCTGGCCACGCTGTCGCTGGGCACGTCGTTCTGGGCCTTTGTCGGACTCATCGTCTGCCTGACGGCCGCGCTGTCGGCCATCGACCACCGCGAGCTTTGGTCCAAAATGGAAGGAGCCAGCCGGTGACGGCGTCGAAAACCGCCTTCGATCCCGCCAGCGCGGCGGCGCGCGGACTGGCGCTCTGCCATTTTTGCGCACAAGTGCAGCCCGTCGCCCACGCGCACTGCGCGCGCTGCCACGCGGCGCTGCACCTGCGCAAGCCGCACTCGCTCCAGCGAACCCTCGCGCTCACCCTCGGCGCGATGCTGCTCTACCTGCCGGCCAATCTCCTGCCGGTGCTCAACGTCGAGAGCAGCGTGAAGGGCAACCAGCAAAACACGATCCTCAGCGGCGTGATCCAATTCTGGCAGGACGGCGACTACCCGGTGGCGCTCATCATTTTCACCGCCAGCATCGTCATTCCCATCGCGAAGATCATTTCCATTTTAATCCTCTGCCGCGCCGCGCAAACCGGCCGCCGTCCATCGGCGATGACGCGCCTGCACCGCATCACCGATTTCGTCGGGCGCTGGTCGATGGTCGATGTTTTCGTGGTGGCGATCCTCGTCGGCGTCGTGCAGCTCGGCACGGTGATGACCGTCACTCCCGGCGGCGGCGCGTTTGCCTTTGCGGCCGTCGTCATCCTCACCATGCTCGCGGCCCACTCCTTCGATCCGCGCCTGATCTGGGACGCCGCGGCACGTCGTTTGAACACCGCTTCCCACCGCAACCGTCCCGACGGCGCGGCGTGAGTTTTTTGAAAAAAATTTGCATGACTGAATCCGCGCCCATTGCTTCCCACCCCGCGTCGCCACCGCCGCCCGTGGCGCCCGTGCGTCGTCCGCGCCGCGGCGGTTTGTCGCCCGTCTGGATCGTTCCCTTCATCGCCGCCGCGCTCGGCCTTTGGCTGGCCTGGCGGTATTATTCGGCAAAAGGGCCGGAAATCGCGGTGCGGTTCGACACCGCGGAAGGGATCATTGCCGGCAAGACGCCCGTGCTCTGCCGCAGCGTCAACGTCGGCACCGTCGGCGAGGTCCGGCTCACCGATGATCTCAAAGGCGTCGTGGTGAAGCTCGACATGAACAGCGATGCGTCGCGGCTGCTGGTCGATGACACGCAGATTTGGATCGTGCGTGCGCGCTATTCCGCGGCCGGAATTTCAGGCTTGAACACGCTCTTTTCCGGCAACTACCTCGAACTCCAGCCGGGAATTTCCAAGGCGCCCCGCCGCGAATTTACCGGTTTGGAAAACCCGCCAGCCACGCCGCCGGGCGTGCCGGGATTGCGCTTCCGGCTGCTCGCCAAACAGGCCGGCGGACTCGGGCCGGGCGCGTCGATCATCTACAAAGGCATCGGCGTCGGCAAGGTCGAGACGCGCACCTTTCATCCCGAAAACGGCGAGGTGGAGTTCAGCGCTTTCATTGAAAAAGAATACGCCCGCCTCGTGGACGAAACGACGCGCTTCTTCAACGCCGGCGGCCTCGATTTGAAGATCGGCGCGGACGGCGTGCAGTTGCGCTCCGGCACGCTGGAATCGCTGCTCGCCTCCAGCGTCACCTTCACCGAGCCGGATTCCAACAAGCCGCGCGCGCAAGTTCTGCCGGATGGGCACACGTTCATCCTTTACGGAAGTTTTGACGAGACGCGCAAAGCCGATTTCAACCCGAGCCTGCCGTATCTGCTGCTCTTCACCGGCAGCGTGCGCGGCCTCAGCGTCGATGCGCCGGTGGAGTTCCGCGGCATTCGCGTCGGCACCGTCATCAGCGCTTCGTTTCAATACTACCCCGACGATCCGGAGCGCCGCGTGCCGGTGCTCATCAAGCTCGATCCGACTCTGCTCGTGGCGAGCGGCGAGAACGATCCCACCACGGCGCAGAGGCTCATCGCGCAGAGCGTGGAAAAAGGTCTGCGCGCCAGCTTGAAAACCGGCAGTTTTCTGACCGGACAGCTTTTCGTGGAACTGGATTTTCAAAAGGACGCGCCGCCCGCCGAGGTCGTCAGCATCCCCGGCTACGACGTGCTGCCCACGATCTCCTCGGGGCTGGAAGAGTTGCAGGAAAAACTCGCGACGCTGCTCGATAAATTCAACGACCTGCCGCTGGACAAAACCGTGGACAGCGCCAACCAGGCGCTGCTCGCCGTCAAGGACGCCGCGGCCAATCTCAGCAAGTTCCTCGGCTCATCCGAAACGCAGGCGTTGCCCGGCAGCCTGCGCAAGGACCTGACCGAGTTGCAGCGGACGCTGGCGGGTTACAACGACAAGTCGCCGTTCTATCAAGACCTCTCCGCCACGCTGCGGCAGCTCACGGAAACCTTGCGCGCTTTGCAGGGCTTGTCGGGCACGCTGGATCGCAACCCGAACTCGATTATTTTCGGCAAACCCGGCAACGTCGCTCCGCCGCGCGGCAGCCGTTGATTCTTTGGGGAGCAGGCACCAAGCGGAATTTTTTTTAAACAATGAAAAACCCCATTGTGCGGCGCGCGCTCTCTGCCTTGCTGGCCACGGGTCTCCTCGCCGGTTGCAGCGCCGCGCAGCAATACTACCGGCTGAGCGCCGACGGCCCCGCGCCGGCGGCCGCGCGCGGCGCGAGCGTGGGCGTCGGCCCCATCGCGCTGCCCGGCTACGTGGACCGCGCCGAGCTGGTTTTTCAAAGTAACGCGAACCAGTTTCAAATCCCCGGCAACGTGCACTGGGCCGGCACGCTCCAGGACAACATTGCACGCACGCTCGCCGCCGACCTCGCGCGACGGCGCGGTTGGGGCAACGTCGCGAGCTATCCGTGGGACGCCGCGGTTGCCGGCACGCTGCGTTATCAAGTCGTGCTCAACGTGCGGCAGTTTCACGCGGTCAGCGGTGTCGGCGCCATCCTTGAAACGACGTGGACGATTGAAAATCCGCGCGCCGGGCGCGGCGTGATCGTCCGGCAGGGAAACGTGAATTTTCAGGAACCGATCATCGGCGACGGCTATGGGCCGGTGGTGGCCGCCGAGAGCCGCTTGATCGCGCGCTTGGCCGACGAGATTGCGCGCGCGCTGCCGGCGCGCTGACCGCGCGGCATTTTTCATCTTCCGGCTTGCCGTCGGTGGCGGGGTCGCCGCTAAGTTAAGGGCCGCTCCCGCCGCGCCCGATGTTGCTCCGCATTTTCCACGCGCTTTTTCCCACGCCACGTCGCGCGGTGCGCGGGCGCGAGGGCTGGCCGCTCGGGATTTTTCTGCTACTGTTTCTCGGCGGCGCGCTCCTGGCTCATGCGCGCGGCTGGCTGCGTTTTTCCAATCCCGCGGCGTTCTGGCTGACGCTGACTCTGCCGTGGTTTTGGTGGCAGCACGTCGCCTCCGCCGGCGGCGGGCTGCGCGGCGCGCGCGCCACCGTCGCGCTACTCACTCGGTTCACCTTGGCGGCCGCGCTGATCCTGCTGCTCGCGCAACCGCGCGCCGTTCGCACGAGCCGCGATCTTTCGCTCATTTACGCGCTCGATCTCAGCGATTCGATGGGATCGCGCGTGTCCGACAACGCGCTCAACTTCGTGCTCACCACCGCGCGCGACAAGCCGCCGCGCGACGAAGCCGGCCTCGTCGTTTTCGCCCGCGACGCCGCCGTGGAATTGCCGCCGCGGCGCAACCTGCCCTTCGAGGCAATCAACTCCCGCGTGAGCCGCGACGCCACCGATCTCAACGCCGCGCTCGCGCTCTCCGCCGCCGTGCTGCCCGAAACGAACACGGGCCGCATCGTGCTCATTTCCGACGGCAACGCGACCGACGGCAACCTGCGCCTTGCCGCGACGCTGGACGAGTTGAAAGCACGCGGTGTCGCGGTCGATGTGCTGCCGGTGAGTTACGATTTGAAAAACGAAGTCTGGCTCGAACGGCTCGACCTGCCGCGCTTCGTCAAAGCCGGCGAGACCTACGAAGCCGCCGTCATTCTTTCGTCGCTCCAACGCGGCAGCGGCAAGCTCACGCTGCGCGAAAACGGCAAGGTCATCGTGGAAGAAAACGTGACCTTCGACGCCGGCAAAAACCGCTTTGCGCTGCCGCTTTATTTGCGCGGGCCGGGTTATTACGAATACACCGCCACCATCGACCCCGCGCCGGGCGCCGACACCTGGCGGGAAAACAACGTCGCGCTCGGCGAACTCTTTCTCCCCGGCGCGGGCCGCGT
>Ga0213876_10001833_pt1 | contig 12817 bp, 9 predicted proteins | sample BarmaccomBMRX_R9_FD_160113 | JGI IMG/M metagenome (GOLD analysis project Ga0213876, IMG submission 160113) | Root-associated microbial communities from Barbacenia macrantha in rupestrian grasslands, the National Park of Serra do Cipo, Brazil - RX_R9 | ecosystem: Host-associated > Plants > Roots...
GTGAGGATTTCATCGCGGCTTACTTCTGTTCCGTGAAAAAAACGCTCGCCATGGGAGTGCCGCTGGCAATCCTCATCTTCGGGACTCGCGCCGACCTGAGCCTGATCCTTTTGCCGATCATGTTTTATCACCCGTTCCAGCTTCTGGTGAACGGTATCCTGGCAAATCGTTGGGCCGGACAGACGGCGCCCCGATAATTGCCCGGCGTCGGGGAACTTGCGAACCTACTTGCGAAACGGCGCCATGCTGTCAAGCTTGGTGTAGGACACGGGAAAGTCTTTCGTAAAATGCAGGGAACCAAAAAGAAATCACGCATGGTCCTGTCGGAAACTATCAGGACCGCATTGCCCGCCCTGGGGATCATCGCAGTTGGCATCTGGACGCAGTTTTCCAGGGTTCCTGACCCGCAACCAGCGCCGGACCCGGCTGTTTCTGATACCTTTGAGACCTTTAACGCCTTGGCGCCCGCCGTGGCCGTGGAACCAGGGGATCCACCCGATAACGACGCGGCTCCCACTGTGCCGGACTTCTCGCCGGCTTCGCCCGATGCAGATAACGTCTGAGCGGAGCGGGCCCAGAAAAAGTTCTGAATTTACCGCCGCGGCAAGAGCGCCTGGAAGAGGCTTGGTTGGATTTGCTGAAGGGGCGGCAGCAAATACGAGCGACACCTTCCCTGCCGGCCCTTCAGACCTCCGACGAGGAAGAGGACCGCTTCCCAGGGATATAAACCCTGGGCTGAGTCCTGCCGCTTCTTCGGCGCTAAAATCGGTTCACCCGCGCAACGAGCCGCTCAACCAACTCGAAAACGGGTGTAAGGACGGCCGCCGGTGCATAGGTGTTAGGAGCCATCGATAAAGGTAAAGGTAATTGAGAGTTGATCCCGCCGGTTTCTCGAAAACCCGCTTTCTCTCGTCCTCTCAGCATCCCAGGCCGGTTGTACCTAACCGGTTCACCTTCCAGAATGCCCGGAGAACTACCTCTTTCCTCGGGAATTGTCCTACCTTATCAATAGGATTTAGGGCTGCCAGCCGGCCCCCGATACTACGCATTTATCCCGCGAACAGCTTTCGTTTTCCGCGCGGCATCCGCGGCGCGCCAGAGGTACCATGCAGCCGTCGTGCGATGCGGGCGCCAGCGTTCCCCCAGCAGATGCAACTCTTTTGCGGAAGGCAGTGCCGGCAAATCGTACGCGATCCGGTAACCGTTGCGTACCCCGAAGTCGTCCACGGGCCATACATCGGCGCGGCCAAGTTTAAAAATCAGCATCATCTCGACCGTCCACCGGCCCACCCCGCGTACCTGCGTGAGGCGCGCGATGATCTCGTCGTCCGTCATTCGCGCGATCGCACGAGAACTCGGGACGACGCCGGCAACGGTCTTTTCGGCGATATCTCGCAACGCGGCGATCTTCGCCCGGGAAAAGCCGGCCCCACGCAGCGCCTCATCGGAAATCGCGGCAAGGTCCGCCGGACCCGGAAAACGTTTTCCCGGAAAAAGCGCTCGGAACCGGCCCAGGATGCTCTCGGCCGCCGTACCGTTCAATTGCTGATGAGCGACGGCGCGCACCAGCGATTCGAAGGGTGAACGGCGCGGGTCGGCCACGAGCCTGCAGTCGCCGTGTTCGCGGATCAGGCGATCCATGGTGCTGCACTGGCTTGAAAGGTGTCGCAGGGCGTCAGGAGTCATTTTTTATCATCATAAACCCGGCCGGATACCCGTGCCGCTGCGTCCGCGCAAAAAACCAATCCTCAAATCGCAGAATTGATTTGCAACAACTCAATCTATAAAATTTATGGTGCTGGTGCAACTCCTCCCGATTTCCTTCGTCTCACCCAAAAGCATTATTGTTCTACCTCCCGCTTTCTGATGTCGTGCCGTGTGCAGGCGGATGAAGTTTATCGGCCTGTTCATCGGAGGTAAGCACTGCCCGTTTGGCGGGGGACGTTCGCCGCGTCGCCTGATTACCCGATTGTCCATGCCTGACTGCCTGAGCGCCTGATCGCCTCACTAATTACTATCACCATCACCATCGCCACGAGAACTTCGCGTTCTGCATGACCATGAGGCCGTCGCAACTCCAAGACCTCGACCGTTTATCAGAATCGCTGCATGACTTGTACTCACCGGTGAGCGCAGCGGAATTTCCGGAACGTTTGTTCCGCCTTCTGCGCAGGTTTATCGCCTGCGACTATTGCTCCTACAGCGAACAGGTTGGTGCGCAGACGCAGCGCATGGCGACCTGTCCGGCCTGCATGGACGAGATCAAACTCGAGATCTTTAACCGCTACCTTCATCAACACCCGTCGCTGCGGGCCGTCCGGGCCACGGGCACCCAGGCAGCCGTGAAGATCTCCGATTTTGTCACCCTGACCGAATGGCGCCGGACTGACCTGTACGATGCGATTTTCCGGCCCGAGCAACAGGACTACGAGCTTGCCTACATTGATCTTTGCGAGCTGCCGAACCTGGTCATTACCCTTAGCCGGTCCCAAGGCGACTTTTCCGAGAGGGACCGCGCGATGCTCAACCTTCTTCGCCCGCACCTGGTGCAGGCGTACCGGCTCAACAAGCTGCTGACGCACTTCAACGAGGCCAGCGAAGACAGCGGCCGGGGCTACCTTATCGTTGACTCGAAATTCCGGATTCGTTTCGCCACCCGCCGGGCCTTGGCCTGGTTGCGCGAATATTTTGGGGAAGAAGTGCTTGCCGGGGCGCCGGGCAAGCTCCAGGAGTTCCTGCGCGCCATTCGTGCCCCTTTGGCGCAAAAGCCCGTTCCTTCTCTGGCCGTGCCGGCCGAGTTTTCCATTCAGCGCGGCGCCAAGCGGTTGGTGGTGCACCCGCTGCCGGCGCTGCGCACCGACGAGCATCGGGTCTTTCTCAGCGAATCCGTGCAGAGCTGGGATGCACGTCCCCTGGAGACCCTCGGTCTTACCCGGCGCGAAGCTGAAGTCCTGCTCTGGGTGGCGCAGGGAAAGAGCAACGCCGCCATCGCCAGCATCCTCGACATCCAGGAGCGCACCGCCTGCAAGCACATGGAAAACATCCTGGCCAAGCTCTACGTGGAAAATCGTACCGCCGCCGCTCAGCGCGCCATGGAAGTGTTGCGTTAGTCGCACCCGCCCCCCCGCTACTCGTTACTCGTTACCCGACACCCGGCACCCGGCACTCGACACCCGACACCCGACACTCGCCACTCAAATAGGGTGGACACCTCAGTCCGCCACCGGCATGCTGGCGGGTGACGATCGACCCTGACGCGGCCAAGCCGCCCGTGCAGCCCACGGTTCTCGCCATCTTCCTGGCCGCCCTGTCGATGCTCGGGCCCTTCTCGATCGACACCATCTTTCCGGCTTTTCCCCCGATCGGGCGTGAATTTGGGGCGGACCCGGTGGCAATGCAGCAGACCGTAAGCGTTTACCTGATTTCCTATGCCGTCATGAGCCTATTTCTGGGCCCTTGGTCTGACGCGCAGGGCCGCAAGCCCGTCATCCTGGCAGGAACCTTTTTGTACGCCGTCAGTTCCGCTGCCGCCGCCTTGAGCGTGTCCCTGCCGATGCTCCTGGTGTGCCGGGCGTTGCAGGGGCTGAGTGCCGGTGCAGGCATGGTGGTTGGCCGCGCCATCATCCGCGATCTCCTTCACGGCGCGGACGCTCAGCGGTTGATGTCCCAGATAACGATGATTTTTGGGATCGCACCGGCGATCGCGCCCGTCGCCGGCGCGTTTCTGCTCCGGGCGGGAGGGTGGCGCGGCATCTTCTGGTCCTTGGCCATTTTCGCCACCTTGCTTGCCCTGGTGAGCGCCTGGTGGTTGCGCGAATCCCATCCGATCTCGCAGCGCCACCCGTTTGCCCCTGAAACCCTGCTTCAGACCTACCGGCGCATCGGGTTGGAGCCGCGCTTTTGCGCCTTGGCCCTTACCGCGGCCATGAACTTCGGGGCCTTGTTCCTTTACATCGCCTCGGCGCCGGCTTTCGTGCTTGGTTTGCTCCGGCTCGGCCCCACCGGATTTCCCTGGCTTTTTGTGCCCCTGATTACCGGTCTTACCGGAGGCGCATGGGTTTCCGGCAGACTCGCCGGGCGGTTCTCCGCCTGGCAGGCCATCAACCTCGGCTTCCTGTGCATCGCGTCAGCTTGCGGCCTCAACCTCCTCTGTTGCGCAATTTTCCCGGTGCCCGTCCTGCCTTGGTCGGTGTTGCCGATGGCCCTGCAGGCGTTCGGAGTCTCTGTCTCGCTGCCGTCCCTAACGTTGCTGGCCCTCGATTGTTTTCCGGCGCAACGGGGGGCCGCGTCTTCCGTCCAGGCGTTCTGCAGCCTTACGGCCAACGCCCTCATCGCAGGCGCGCTGTCGCCCTTCCTCTCGAGCCGCGCCTCACGGCTGGCGCTCGGGATGACAGGCCTCAGCGCGGTCGCCCTGATCGGCTGGTGGTTTTACGCCGCCAAAGCCGCGCCTGAAATCCAGGGGGCAAAGGCCGGTGATCAGGCGCTCGACCTGGAAGTCGAACCGCCGCTTTGATCTGACATCCGCGCCGGCGGGCGCCGAACCGGAGCTTGCTCCTGGGCGTTACGCAGGAACGGCTCCGCTGGCGGCCGGGATATTGCCCACGGACCCGCGCCGCAACAAGAGAAGGGGGGAATTTATCGGCGTTAGAGTGCTCTGCAGACCGAAGGATGCCGCAACGTCGCCGGCTTCGCGGTCAGCTTGCTGGGCCTGAACCCGGCGTCCTGAAGTCCGGCTTGTTCCCCAGGACAAAAGAACTCTACCGGAACCTTATCCCCGCGACTGACGGGCATACCCAGCCGTAGAGTCACTTTGAACCTGCGCGCCGCCCCGCGCTCCGGCCGGTCTAGCGGGTGCGCATTTCGGGAGGCACACCCGGGCTGAGATCTGAAATCTAATGGTGAACCCTTATCAAAGCTTAAGGAATCACAAGCGGTGTGCCTGGCGAATAAAGGCCATCCTTGTACCGTCGATCTCTACTAAATCTATGAGGCGAACATTACTTTTCGCGTTAACTGCGGTCGCGCTTCCTGTTTCTCTGTCCTCGACGGGTAAGGCGCAGGTGGTCGAAGTCGGGCCGGGGCCGGTTATCGTTCACCGGCATTACCATCACCATGACTGGGAGCGGCGCCGGTACTGGCGTGAACGGCATTGGCGTGAACACCGTTACTGGCGCCATCATCACCACGACTGGGATTAAGGAGTTCTGGTCGAGTCCGGATTTGACAGTGGAAGCCTCACGAATGCCCCGGTTTGACCGGGGCATTTTGCTGTTGTTTTTGGTTACCCGATAGTACCCGGGGCGGCTTGGTTTGGGGGAGGGACGCTGCATTGCGCTTGGCAAATTGCCGCCTTATGGCATTCTCTCGTTCCTGCCTGGTTGCACCCGTAGCTCAATCGGATAGAGCATCTGACTTCGGATCAGAAGGCTGGGGGTTCGAGCCCCTCCGGGTGCGTGGCTCAGGTTGAGGCACTTACGACGCAGAGGGTGTACATATTCGGTGAACACGGTGGAGGTTAGCGCGTGAGGATCTTTTTGAAATCGGGACGCAAGGGATAAAGGAAAATGGCTTTCTGGGGCAAAATGGTGTGATGATGTTTCTCCAGTTTGCCCCGGCCCTTGGTGAGCCCGACGCAGAGCCAGTTGGCCGCCCGATAGGCCGTGCCGCTAAAGCGGGGCCATTGGACGAAGGTTTCCAACAGCACCGGCCGGTAGCCATAATGGTCGAACCAGTCGGCCCCCAGGCGACGGCATACCCGACCCAGCACGCGGGAGGCCAGGTTGGGGCTGCGCACCCAGGGCAGCAAGAGGAAGCGGTGATTGTTGAGCACCAGGTGGAGGTTGCGCTGGCGTTGGGGGCCCGACCAGCCGATGAAGCGATCCCGGTCGGCCAGCGACCAGGCGCTGGCGCCAAAGCCCAGGCCGCCCAGCAGCTGGGCGTCATGGTAGAGGAGGTAGCGCAGCTGAGCGCCGGGCATCGGGTAGTAGCCCAGGTAGTGATGCTGAAACATCATCTGGCGGTAAAGCAGCCGCTCCAGGGGGCTACGAACTAACTCCAGCCTTAAGGCATGCAGGTGATGGGCGGGTAGGGTCAGGGGAGCGGGCTCCAAGGCCAAGAGATGCCGAGCCGGCGCGGCCTTTTTGCCGTTGCCGTTGCGGCCGCGGGGGAGTGGCAGCACCAGCAGGCCGGCGCGCTGCATGCGCAGCAGCGCGACCTTACAACTCATCTCCTTGAGCTGACCCTGGGCATTGCGCCAGCCGAATTCCTGGCAGACTTGCCGCGCCAACTGACTGCGCCAAGTGTTACCTTGGGCGATCAGGCCTCGGATGCGTTCCAATTCGGCCGGGCTGAAGTCCCGGCCGCAGAAGCGCGCCGAAGCGCCGGCTTCGGGCGCACTCATGGGGCGCGCGCCCGAGACCGCCTGAGGGGCGGCCTGGGCAGCGCGTCCTCCATGCCGGCTGCCTCTGGCTCGATAAAGTTCCACGGTAGCCAGCATTCGAGCGGTTCGGGCGCTTTGGACCCATTGCGCGCGCAGGCATCCAGGTAAGCGCATAGGTAGGCCCGCGCATTGATTTTGTACAGCCCCAGCGTCTGCAACAGCGTTAACATCAAGGCCAGCAGGTGCGCGCTCCACTTTGCGCCGCTGCCGTAGTAGTTTTTGCGCCCGATCGTGCCGGGCCGGATGGCCCGTTCGGCCCCGTTGTTGTCCATCGGGATTTGCGGGTGATCGGCAAAGAGCGTCAACCCCGGCCAATGGGTCTGCAGGCTGGTGAGCACTTTGCGCCGCAGCCGCTCCAGATTACTTTGGGCCAGTTCCTGGGCGCACTGCTGCTCCATGGAGGTGAGCGCCTGGCGCACGGCCGCATCGGCTTGCGCATATGCCGCGCGGTTCATGCGGGCGGGGTCCAGTGCCACAAAGGGCGCCGGCAAGGCTTCCGGGCCGTCCGGGCTTTTGGCCAACGTGAGTCGCTGAGCGTTTAATTCATAGAGCTTACCGATGCTTTCGATCCAGCCGTCCGCCCAAACCTCCTGCTCTGGACCGCCTAATCGCACATGAAGGAAATCGCGCCGCACATGCGCCCAACAATAGGCGACCTGCAGCAGCTCTTTTAAGAAGGCATAGGCCTTAAAACGATCGACGACCACCATCGGCTCGTAGCGGCAGCGGGCCCCTTCGGGCTCGTAGCCAAAATAGGCTTTGGGCACGGCGGCCGAGCGCGAGGGGGCGACGATGTAGAGCCGGGTCTGGTGCGTCACCACGACCCAAAGCCACCAACGGTGCGTGCCTTTGTTAGGTAGGTCCACAAAGACTTCCCACCGCGTCTCATCCATCAGGCACAACGGCGCTTGGCGGCTCTGGGCCTGAATGGCCTCATAGAGCGGCTCAAAGAGCGGCACAAGCTTTTGGAGCGCCCCGCAGAGCGTCCCGGCGCTCAACGCTAACCCGGCGCTGCGAGCCATGGCCCGGATGCGTTCCAGCGGCACATGGTAGAGAAATTTCAGCACCAACACTTCCGTTAGGAAGCTGTTGGCCAGCAGGCCCTTGGGAATCAAGGTGGGCGCCAGGGGCGCGGAGATGATGTCGGGCCGCTGCGGTTGGCATTGGCAGCCGGCCGGCCGGCGGTACTTCAGTCGAGTCGTGCGCCCCCGGAACAGGCGCACCTCCCATTCGATTTGTTCCCTGGCGTGCGGGGGACCCCCGGGATCCCACCTCAAGCCGCAGGAGGGACAACGTAACTCTGCGTCGCTGAGAGCCAAGACCGTTTCCACCACCGGAAGCGTTTGGCGCAAGGTGCGGCCATGACCGGCCCGGCCGGGTTGCTGCCCCCGGGCGCGAGGGGCCAGGCCGCTTGGCTCGCTTCCGCCTAAAAGGGGCGCTCGGTTGCGTCGCTCGCTCTTACGACCAAACAGCCGCTGCTGCAGGTCGGCCACTTTGGCTTTGAGCGCCTCCACCTGGGCCTGGAGTTCCTCGGCCCGGGCCACCGCGCGCCGGTGCTGGCTGCGGTGGTAATGGGCCTGCTGACGCAGGGCGATCACTTCGGCCTGCAGCAGCCGATTCTGCTCGCGGAGCGCGGCCGCTTCCGGCCCGAGCGTCGTTGCCTGGCTCTCGCCCGATGGCGTGGTAGTCCCCATGCGTGGGGCCTCACCCTAGCAGCTTGCCCGCGACGTGTCCCGCACAAAATGAGCTTCAAGCCGCTCTTTCGACAGACGCGTTCACCGAATATTTACCCAGATCAGGTTACCGCGGGTCAGGAAGGGTCTGCGTATTGGACGTTTGGATGACCGGCAGCACTTCTTTCAACAAATCCACCGTGAGCCCGTAGGAGGCCAGGGTCGCAAACTTGGTCTCCTGGTATGGTAACCCGGGCGAGGTCCGTCCGCAAAGAACTCCGCCAGCAAGCTGAACGTTTTTCGCGTTTCCGAATCGTACGGGCAACGATACAGGCGCGGGCTGTCCAAGGTCAGTTTGCCAAAGGGCCTGCGGAACACGATCGCATGGTAACCTTTGCACGCGCGTTCCCGACGGCATTGAAGGCAATGGCGTTCTTGGTCGACAAACTCTGCCGCTTGCGGTTCGGCCATCGATTGCTCCAGTCCGGCCAGAATCGGGTGCGCTTCGGCCAAGGATAGCTTAACGTGCCCGGACGTGAGGGCACGCGTTCCAGGTAAGCCATCTCGTGGACTACCTCCGCTTGACCTTCATCCGACTGGATCGCGATGGCAGCTTGAACCTTCATGCTGCTTTCTCCGGGGCACTTTAGCGATCATAATTTGGCGGCAGGAGGAAGTCGGCCAGCGGCAAGCCTCATGTGAGGAGGTGCGCAGGGAGCGACATCGGATCTGCGGAGTCAACCAACTTCCGTGAAGACCTTTGACCGGAACCGGAATCGTCAACCTGACTTATCGCCGGTTTGCCCAGCCTCTAAACCAAGTAGTTGGTAAACGGTTCGTGAAAAATAGCAGATGAATGGATCGAAGCCGGGGCTCACCTTCTCCAAATCCGTACCCAGGTGTTTAAGGGAGACCGGCGCGCCACCCTGTCGCGGTGGTACCTCGGGGTGAGGGCGAGCGTCGAGGGAAGGCTGCGTCGCCCCGGCTTGTGCTGATCTCATGCCAAATCAGCCAGTTTCGTTTGCAATGCAAATGATCCCAAACGATATCTCGACGGAACCATCTTCACCCATGACGGACATTGAGTTTTTGACGATGTTTAGTTCTGGTCAGCCGGTCATCGATGCAAAAGTCGAGTGTCCGATTGTCCCCCCGGCGTCTCAAGCCTATGAGCAACCGATCGTCGTGCGCAAGTCGCACTTTACTAAGCCCGTCCGTCTCGAGCGACTTTCGTTACGTGGCTTGCATTTCGAGGACTGTGCCTTTGATGATTCCATCGAGATTATTGCTTGCGAATCACGAGATGTAATCACACTGACGGATTGCACCGTTTCCGGGGACTGCTGCCTTAACAGTACAACACTTTCCGATGAAAGCGGTCGAAAGCAACTTACCGTTCGCGGCTGTAAGCTCCAACGAAACCTGCACTGCAGGCTACTCAAAGCCGCAAGCGTGGACCTCACACATTCCACGATTTCTGGCGATCTAGATCTGACTGCGGCTCACGTGGCGGGCGATGCGGTTCTCTGGAAAGCCACGGTCCAGAGGAGCGTTTTAATGTACAGCGCCAACGATCCTCGAATCTCTACGCAAATCGATGGCAGTCTGATGCTAAACAAAGCGACCATCTCTGGGAGCGTATTTTTGGTCTCTGTCAACATCAGAGGGCATGCCAACTTTACGGGTGCAACCATCTCAGAGGGCATAATCTGCTATATCGAAGAATCCGAACGCCGTAGGCCTCCATCGGTACCCACGAGAGTAGGGGGTGACCTTCGCCTCGTATCGACGACCCTGGGGAGCGGCGGTTTGGCATTACGTGGTTTGAAGGTGAGGAGACACGTGGTGATAAGTCAACTCGCGCTGAGCGGACCGCTAGAACTCGCTGCGGCGCCCAAACTAAGCACTATCGGCGCTCGAGAAAGCACCTCTGGGGAAGACCCTTCCAGTGCGTTCGAAGTCGGCGGCGATATCCGTATAACCAACTGTAATCTTGATGATGAACTGAGGATGCAGGGCATCGAAACCGGCGGTTTCAGGATCGAGCACACCGAGATACGCAATGGGCTAGCTTTCATCAGTACACCCCACGTTGCGAGCCACGTGCGAGAAACGGCGATCATCCGCCACTGCAATACGGGGGGCTTCTTTGTAATCGCCGGTGTGACATTTGAGAAATTTCTGTTCTTAGCGAATGGCCGAATCGATGACTCGCTGTTCATTGCGCCTGCGCACGGGAAGCGGACCTCGGTCGTAAAGCAGTTCGGCATGCACACACTCGAGGTCAATGGCAATGTGGTAATTACAGGCCTCGAGTTAAGAACTCCGCCAAACAGGGCAGATTCGTCGTCCGAGAGGACGGCCGTACCGTCGGACGAGTTGTTGGCACTGGGCACAAACGCCATTGTTCTGCAGGCGCTAACAGTCAAGGGTCAATTGTGCTACCAATCAGACCAAGCCTTGGCCATCGATGTTCCGGGCACACTACGCATATTGAATTGCAACATTTCACGCGACCTACGTCTCGATCGCGTTCAGATGCAAGGACTAGAGATCGATGCTACGACGGTCGGAGGCAACCTGAGTCTGATCGGAATGACTGTCCGATCTTCGGGCGCGCCGGCCGTTACGCCGCCAGGGCTGCTCACCTACGTATACGAAGAGACGCCGACTCACCCGGTCGTAATACACAACGTAACGGTTGCAGGAAACTTTGCTTGCGGTAACTCTCTGCTGTCATTAACGCGGGTTAAAGGGTCATTCGCGTTACTTAACTCAACAATCACGCGAGACGTCTTCTTCCAAGCGTTAAATACTCAAGAGCTGCATCTGCACGAGCTAGAAGTTGGCAACGATCTCTATTTTGGCGACGTTCAGGTCGGTGACGAATCAGATGGCAAATCGAAATATCTGGCTAGCCTTTCCATTAACGGGCTTACAGTGCGCGGTCGACTTCGGTTTGGTGGTGGATGGCACGGCCCAAAGGTGTTCGGTTCAGCGAGTTTAACGAACAGCAAGGTTTATCGTAATTGGATTTTGAACGAATTCGTCGTCGACGGTTCGTTTGAAATAGCGCATCTGGATATAGAAGGTAATTGGGAAAGGGGGCCTTCTAGGGTCGGCACCGTTAAAGTTACGGGGACAACGCTTGTAACCTACCTGAAGGTTACCGGGGGATTGGATCTTACAAACTTTGAGTGCCTCGGATTATTCCGCATCGCATTTTCGGACATTGGCGGCGACCTAAATTGTGCACCTGCGCTGTTCATTGATTGTCCGAACCAAATGCGTGTGTTTGAGTTTGACAACGGAACGATTCGGACCATCCATGTTAATCGTAGGTTCTGTCACAGTTTTGGAGTAACAAGGTCTAAGATTGTCAGCTTTATCTGTACTGACGATTGGCCGGAGAAGACTGACCTCGGCGATACAAGCTTCGGGGCGCTGGTAGTTCCTTTCGACGGGTTTAAGGACCTATTGAGCGGTGCACCTGAGTTTCGAAGGAGCGATTGGTACGCGGTGGAGAACTGGCTTCGGTCTCATGGACGAGATGATGACGCGAATGCCCTGTATTTGTTTATGAGACGGGCGGAACGCAGGTCGGAGCGTACACGGCATGCGAAGCGGCAGAAGCAACAGAAAGACTTACAGTTGATGCGAAAAATCTTTACGCCCGAACAAGTTCGGAATGAACCAGGAGCCGCCGCGCAAAGGGAAAGTGAATCCCCGGCTATTGATGAGGGTGAGAGCAAGCCTCAGGCTGCTGAGGAAGGAGAGGGTGAGCCTAGCATGGAGTCGAAGAGTACGGCGATCTGGGCAGCGTGCGTTGCGGTCTGGCATTGGATTCTCAGAATGTACAGGTCCGTGTGGGACATGTTTGTGGATCTCCTGCTTTGGTTCAGCTTAGGGGCCCATCGCTCGGTACCATTGATCGTCTCGCTAGTCTGTTTTTCGGTGTGGGTGTTTTCCCATCCTGGCGCTTGCCAGGTCGTTGAGGCAGGGTCGAAGTTAGCGGCAGTGAGTCCGCAGCATAGTGTCAATTTGCTTCTGTTATCCGGTCTATCGGTCGGATTGAGCCAGAGTATTCCGGCTCTCAGGGTGATTCATTTGCCAGTCGAACCGTCAACCAAAGCACTTGGTCCGGTTTGCACCTATGCCGAACTCGGCGCGTGTATACAGATTTTAGGTTGGCTTTTTTCAGCGTTGTTTCTCGCCGGTGTGACCGGGGTCGTCAAGCGAGTGCGACCTAAGTAGTGGAGCGAGGTGGATCTTCAAAAGTAATGCCGCATTGAAGGGGTTGCGATCGGCGGTTACGGGGTGAGCGTCGCCGATCCTCGGCGTTCATTTTCAACAACGCGACCGTCGCCCGGCCGATCGCCGTGCACACGACGACCACGCCCTGTTACGCCCGAAGTGCTCCTCGCAAGGGTCCTGGCGTGGGTGAAATATACGCACGAGCGCCCCGCTCTCCGGGTCAAGAGCGCTCAGAGTCGGCCCCTTGCGCGCATTGCAATGGTAGCAAGCCAAGGCAAGGCTCTCGAGGCTATCGCCTCCGCCGTACTGGCGGGCGATGATGTATTCGATATGGTAGGCAAAGAAAGGCTCTACCGTTTGCGGCAGGCCGCAGTACTCACAACGATTGGAGGCCCGTTCGCGGACGAAGCGCCGCAGCCGTTCGTCCATCAAGCCGCATTTCCTTGCGCTA
>Ga0213876_10001834_pt1 | contig 12816 bp, 8 predicted proteins | sample BarmaccomBMRX_R9_FD_160113 | JGI IMG/M metagenome (GOLD analysis project Ga0213876, IMG submission 160113) | Root-associated microbial communities from Barbacenia macrantha in rupestrian grasslands, the National Park of Serra do Cipo, Brazil - RX_R9 | ecosystem: Host-associated > Plants > Roots...
GCCGAGGGCGTTGGCATCGGCGAAGCGCTGCTGGGGCGCGCGGGCCAGCGCCCGACACACGATCGCGTCCAGGTCGGCGTCGACGGCGGGGTTGTGGCGGCTCGGCGGAGCCAGTGGGACGTCGAACACGCGCGGCCCGATCTCGGGTAAGGCCGGGATGGGGAACGGCCAGCGGTCGGTGAGCAGCAGGTAGAGGGTGACGCCAACGGACCACACGTCGCCGGCGCACGAGTCGCTCTGCGGATCGGCGAAGACCTCGGGCGCCTTGAAGGCGATCGTGCCGCGGGCGCTCAGCAGCAGCGTCAGCGGGTTGGCGTGCTTGGCCAGCCCAAAGTCGCTGACGCGGATACGCAGGCCGTCGATGTCGTAGCCGACCAGGATGTTGGTCGGCTTGATGTCGCGGTGGACGATGGGCGGCTGCTCCCGATGGGCCACGCCGAGCCCGCGACACACCTGCTGCACGATGTCGACGGTGGTCGCGAGTGGCACGAAGCTGTCCTGGTGGGCCTGCCAGAAGCGCTCCAGCGTGCCGCCGCCGACGTACTCCATGGTGAAGTAGCCCAGACTGCCACGCGGCGTCTCGATGACGTCGGCGTCGAAGACGCGCACGATGTTCGGGTGCCCGAGCCGCGACAGCAGGATCGCTTCGCCCAACCACTGCTCGGTCTCGGCGGGCGTCATGCCGACGGCCTTGAAGACCTTCATCGCCTGCCGACCCAGGAAGCGGTGCCGCACGCGGTACACCTCGCCGAAGGCGCCCTCGCCAAGGAAGCGCTCGACGACGTAGGCGGTGCCAAGCGCCTGCCCCTCCTCCAGCAGCATCAGGCGGCCTCCGCCTCGACCACGATGCGGTCCCCGCTCCGCCTGAGCCGCAGCCCGGCCGCCGCCAGCTCGTGCTGGGCGGCGGCGACGCCGCCGCCCAGCACGAGCTGGCTGATCGGGCGGGCGACCAGCCGCTCGATGCTGGCTTCGAGGCCCCGCGCGCCGCGCTCGTCGCTCTGGCTGAGACGACACAGCCGCTCGACCGCGCCGGGCTCGACCACCAGACTCAGGCCGTGCTGGTCGGCCAGCCGCTCGGCCAGCCGGCCAAGGTGCAGCCGCGCGACGGCCTCGATCCCGGCCACCTCGAGCGGCCGGAACACGACGATGTCGTCCAGACGGTTCAGCAACTCCGGCCGGAAGTAGCTCTTGAGACTGGCCACCAGCGCCTGCCGCCGCTGCACCTCGGGCACCGACCCGGCCGGCGGCGGACCGAAGCCCAACGGCCGCTGGCCGGCCGGGCTGGCCGCCAGCAGGTTCGAGGTCATGATGAAGATGGCGTTCCGCCCATCCACTAGCCGGCCCTGGGCGTCGGTCAGGCGGCCCTCGTCGAACAGCTGGAGGAACAGGTCGCACACCCGCGGATGGGCCTTCTCGATCTCATCAAGCAGCACCACGGTGTACGGCTGGCGGTGGAGTGGGCCCGTGAGCTGGCCTTCTTCGCCGTGGCCGACCAGGCCGGGCGCCGCGCCGATCAGCCGCGAGGTGGTGTACGGCTCGCCATACTCGGACATGTCGAGGCGGACGAGCGCCCGCTCGGTCCCGAACAGCGCCTCGGCCAGCGCCTTGGCGAGCTCGGTCTTGCCCACCCCACTCGGGCCGACGAACAGGAACGTGCCGGTCGGTCGGCCCGGCGGACGGAGCCCGGCCCGCGCCAGCCGCACGGCGCTGGCCACCGCGGCGACCGCCTCGGGCTGGCCGACGACCCGCCGGCCGAGCACCGCTTCGAGCTCCAGCAGCTGCTGCTGGTCGGCCGCCGTCAGGCGCGCGGCCGGCACCCCGGTCCAATCGGCCACCACCCGCGCGACCGCCTCGGCGTCGATCGTGACCGGCGCCTGCCCGTCGGCGTCGGCCCGCCCGGGCCACTGGCTCAGCGAGCCGACCTTGGCCCGCACACACGCCTCGTCGATCAGGTCGACCGCCTTGTCCGGCAGCCGCCGGTCGGGCAGGTAGCGCACCGCGAGCCGGACCGCGGCCTCCAGCGCCGCCTCGGCCAGGCGCACGCCGTGGTGCTGCTCGTAGCGCGCCCGCGTCTGCTGGAGCATCTCGAGCGTCTCATCGGCGGTCGGCTCCTCGACCCTGATCGGCTGGAAGCGGCGTTCGAGCGCCGCGTCGCGGGCGATGCTGCGCTGGAACTCGGCGGGGGTGGTCGCGCCGATGAGGCGGATGTCGCCGCGGGCGAGGGCCGGCTTGAGCATGTTGGCCACGCCGAGCGTGCCGCCGATCGTCTCGCCGGCCCCGACCAGGGTGTGGATCTCGTCCAGGAACAGGATGATCTCGGGCCGCCGCGCCTCCCGCAGCACCTGGTCCAGCCGTTGCTCCAGGTCGCCCCGCAGGCGGGTGCCGGCGACCAGCGAGCCGATCGGCACCTCGATCAGCCGCGCGCCCTGGAGGTGGGCCGGCGCCGTGCCGTCGGCGATCCGCCGGGCCAGGCCCTCGACGATGGCCGTCTTGCCCACGCCCGCCTCGCCGATCAGCAGGGGCGCGTTCTTGTCCGCCCGCGCCAGCGCCTGGGCCACGCGCGCCAGCTCGCGGCGGCGGCCGACCAGCGGCCTCAGCCGCTGCGCCCGCGCCTCGGCCGTGAGGTCGCGCCCCAGACTGTCGAGCAGCAGCGTCTGGCCGTCGGCCGTCGCTGAGGTGGCCAGCCGCAGCAGCGCCTCGAGATCGACGCCGGCGGCGCGCAGGCGCTGCGCGGTCGCGCTCCCCTCGACCTTCAGAAAGCCGATCAGCAGGTGGCGGTCATCGATCGCCGCCGCCTCAGCGCTGGCCACGACCGCGGCCAGGTGCATCAGCTGGAGCAGGCGCGGCGACAGCACGTCGGCGCCGAGGGGCGGCACCGCCCTGGCCGGCCCGGCCGCCGGGAAGGCGCGCAGGATGCCAACAACGGGCTCGGGCGGCTGGCCAAGCACGCGCAGCAGGCGGGTCGTCCAGCCACCCTCCAGACCGACCAGGCCGAGCACCAGGTGCGGCGTCAGAATCTGCTCGTAGCCCTGGGCCGACGCTTCGGCGAGCGCCAGGCCGAGCACCTGCAAGCCACGGTCGGCGAGTGGCACCTCCTGGGGTGGCACCGGCCCCGCGTCGGGCGGATGGTCGCGCGCTTCGGCCGCGCCGTCACCAGCCGTGGCGCGCTGGCCCTGCGGCGCGTGCGCCTCTCGACGCAGGGCGTCCAGGTCGAGTCCCTGCTCGGCCAGCACGCGCCGCAGGCGTGGATCGTCGCTGTCGAGCACCGCCCCCAGCAGGACGCGTTCGTCGACCTGAGTGCCCCCGGCCGGTTGCGCCGCGGCGTCGGCCTGCTCCAGCAGGCGCTGCATGGCCGCTGAACAGCCGGCCCGCGCCAGCGTGGGCGGGTGCGCTGCCGCCCGGCCGCGAAAGAGCGCTCGCCGCAGTCGCTCACCAAGGCCGGCGGGCTCGTAGCCGAGCCGCCGCAGCAGCCGACTGGCCGGGCCATCGTCGGCGCGCAGCAGCGCCAGCAGGAGATGCACCACCTCCAGGCTCGGGTCGCCTAAGAGCTGCGCTTCGAGGGGTAGCCGCTCAAGCAGCTCGCGTGTCGAACTGGTGAAGCGGCCGAGGTCGAGTGCGCCATCCTCCCCAAACATGCCCGGCTGCCGCCCTGGCGGCGGGGGGATTGTAGCCGGCACGCCCGACGGCTCAACGACCGTCCGCGACCCACTCGTAGCGAGCAGCGTTGAGATTCAGTTGACCGGTCCCGGCCCGGCCAGATACGCGTGCAGCCGGCGGCCGACCGGCTCCACCTGCTCGAGCGCCGAGCGGACCTCGAAGTGCTGGTGCGCGAACGCCTGCTGGTCGGGGTCGACCGTCTCGCTGAGCAGCGTCTGCACGTGGGTCGCCGCCTCGGCCCAGGTGAAGGTGCAGGCGAGCTCGAAGTGATACTGCACCATCCGTTCGAGCTCGCGCGGGGTGTTCCAGTGCAGGTTCACGTACGCCCTGCCAAGGAACGACCGACCACGCAGCGATTGCTTGCGGTTCAGGCTCGACTCGAAGGTGAGCTGGAGCCGGCTGCCGTCGGGCGCCCAATGGTCGTGCACCTTGCGCCAGCGGCGCATGTCGCCGCTGGCGAAGAAGCGCTCGACGTCGTCCAGGATGTCACTCAGCTGGCGTGCGACCTGGAAGTCGTAGCGACTGCTGGACTGGTCCCACCCCACGCCGTCGTCCGCGGCTCCAAGCGCGCCGATTGTAGCCGCTGCGAGATGTCGCAGCAGGCGGCGCATACAGGAGGGATGGACCACCAGCACAGACACACGGTTGCGGCGCGGCTTGCCGCGACCGGAGAACGGCCCTAAACTCGGCATGCCACAGGGGTGGAGGCGACACACGGCTCGCGAACAGGCACAACCAGACGCGGCCCAGGAGCGGCGACTCGCCGCGGCGGCGCGTGCCGCTCAGCTCGCCGGCCAGCGCGGTCGGCTGGGCATCGGCCAGAAGGGCGAGGCCGTCGAGGCAGCCCGCGCCGTGCTGCACCAGCAGCACAACGTCAAGACGACGAACATGAACCGCTTCACGCCGAAGGCGGAGAACTTCCCGGTCGTTGACGTCTCGTCGCGCCGCGGGTTCGAGTCGGCCAAGGGCTGGAGCGGCAAGAGTGCCGCCCAGCAGGCCGCCCGGCACGTGTGGGAGCTGCGCAACATCCGCGACACCCCGGGTCGACTGAAGTTGGCCACCGAGCGCGTGTCGCGCGCGCTGCCCGAGCTGCGGCGGCAGGGCACCGCCCCGCACAGCCTGCGCACGAGCTCGTCGAAGGCGGCCATCGCCACCGAGCTCAGCAAGACGAAGGTGGTGGTCTTTGACGACGTGGTCGGCGACGCGCGCAAGCAGGTGACGCGCTCGGCGCTCCAGTTCCCTGGCGACTACGGCATCGACCGCGGCAAGCCGCTCCTGCCGCAGATCCGGGAGCTGCGGCAGCAGATCCAGGGCTGTGGTCTGACCCGTGGTCAGTACCAACTGGCCCAGCAGACGGGCTGGAACCCACAGTGGAGCAAGCTGCCCCAGTCAAGCCCGTCGGGCGGCCTCCAGGGCAAGCTCGGCAATCGCGGCCCAGCCGGCGCGAGCCGCACGCCCAGCGCCGCGCCGAGCGCCGCCGCCCGGCCGGCCAGCGTGGGCCACGCAGCCAAGGCCACACCGAACGCTCCGGTCCGGCCGGCCAGCGTCGGCGCGACGCTGCTCGGCAAGCTCGGCGCCCGGGCCGGCCGGGCCGCGACGGCCGCCGCACCTACCGCCCGCGGCTCCGGCGCCGCCACCACCCGCGTTGCACCGTCGTCGCCGGCCGCCGCCCGTGGCGGCCCATCGCCGGCGTCCGGCAGCGCCCCGCGCGGCTCGGCCGGCAGCGGTGGTGGTGGGGCGGCCACTCCGTCAGCCGGGACACAGCCGCCGCCCCCGCCCCAGTTCCACATGCCGCCGGGCGGCCCATACTGATCGAGGATCGAGCCCTCGGCCACGCCCACAGGAGGTTTCCCGCCATGACCAGCCGCCCGCCCCAGCCGCCCCGGCCGCCACGGCCGCGCCGTGCATCGGCCCCGGTCGCCGACAACGCCGCCTGGCTGTTCCAACCGCCGCGCGCCTGGCGGATGCCGCGCGCGCTGCGCGGCGTGGGCCTCTCGTTCCGCAGCGGGCCGAAGCGGCCGCCCCGCTAGGCATCACCTGCCGCCTGTCGGCCGCTCGACCCGCATGCCCCCGCCCCTCCAGCGTCTGGGCCAGCGCTCGCTCGACTGGTTCATCGACCAGCACCTCCTGGGCAGCTACCAGCCGTCCGGCCGCTTCGCCAAGCCCCGCTTCTCGAGACCGCTCATCCCCGAGGAGTTCCGTCGCCTGGCGCACTACCGCAACTGCGTGGGCGCGCTGTACCGCGACCGCGCCGACTGGGAGTTTGCCTACCGGCTCATCGCCGGCTTCACCCTCAGCGGTCGCAAGGGGGGCCACGAGCAGCTCATGCTGCCGAGCCTGTACGGCCGACTGCCGGCCAAGCTGGAGAAGGTGCTGGAGCAACTCCCCTTCGCCTTTGAGCAGGCCGGCTTCCAGGCGCTGGCGCCGAACCCCGGCCTGCGCGAGCTGCGCTTCCGGGCCAGCGGCAACTGCCGCGTGAGCGACCTCCCCGAACCGTACGGCAAGTGGCAGCAGATCCAGCTCGGCCGGCCGCGTTGGGACGAGCGCGTGGAGCTCGAAGTCGAGGCCCACTGCACCCTGCGCGGCCTGTCGAGTGCCGAGACGGGGCTGGCGATCGAACTCTCGGCGATCGCACCGCCGGTGCTGGACGATCTCGCCCGCGCGCTCTCGGCCCGCCTCCAGGCCCGGCCGCCGCTGCCGCCACCAGCCCCCGCCTACCTCCTCATTCAGCTCGATCGCGCCCATCGCCAGGGCCGGCTCGGCGACTGGATCGCGCCGTGCATGCGGCGCGCCGCCCGACAGCTCCAGCAGGGTACCCTGGCCGGCGCGCTCCCCGCGCCGTCCGTGACACGCTGAGCCCACCTCGCCGGCTATGGACGTCCTGCTCCAGCACCTTGAAGCCACCGCCCAACGCTTGCCCAAGGCCCAGCACGCGCGACTGGTCGAGCGCTTCGAGCGCAGCCAGCCGCCGCGCTGGCGCTCGATCAGCCTCGATCTGGGCGCGCCGCCAGCAGTCGTGCTCGAAGCGCTCGGCCGCGTGCTGCTGCACGACCGGTTTGTGATCGGCAAGGGCGTCGACTACCAGCGCCAGTGCGTCGAGGGCGCGCTCGAAGGCGATTACCGCGCCACCCAGGGCTGGCTGGCGACCGTTGATGGGCCGCTCACCGCCCGCCTCGAGCTGACGTTCGAGGTGCGGGCCACCGTCCAGCCCGACGGGACGCTGCGGGTCGCCTACGGGCGTCCGCTGCGAAGCTGGGTCGCGACCCTCGAAGCCCGCCTCCAAGGCCTCCTCGACCGCACCCCATGGGGGGAGCTCGGCCTGCTGCCGAGCCGCCACAACCCGGTCCTCGGTCCGGGCGACGACCTCCGCGAGCCGGTCACTGGCAACCTGCGCGATTACTCCGGCTGCGCCGCCCTGGCCGAACTGGGCGATCTGGTCGGCTACGACCCCACCGCGCGCGTGCTGCCGCTCGGCATCTGGACCTTCGAGCCCGACCCGGATGCCGCGGCCCGCCGCGCGGCACCTGACCCAGCCGCCGATGCCAGGCGCCTCCTCTACCTCGGCACCTATCGCACCGGCGCCCAGATGGAGCACAACGGTACGCTGATCATCGCCCCCCAGAACTCGGGCAAGACGGAGCTCATCGTCCGCTGGGCACTGGCCGCCAACCGCGCCGGCTACAGCCTGTTCATCGTCGACGTCAAAGGCAACCTCTACCAGCGGCTGGCCGCCGAACGCCTGCGCGGCCGCCTGCACTACTTCTCGACCGATCCGGCGCTCGACACCGGTGTCCGCTTCAACGTGCTGGCTGATCTGCGCTGCACGAGTCCCACCGATCGACGGACCATCGAGCAGGTCGTCGCCGCGCTGCTGCCGCTCAATCAGTACGCCCAGGGCGAGAACTTCATCCACGGCCAGCTCAGCCAGAAGTGGCTGGTGGCGTTCATCAACCTGCTCAAGCTCGTCGAAAGCTACCCATCTGAGGCACCGGAGCCGTTCGATCTCGGCGACGTCTACGAGTTGGCGAGCTCGGAGGAGGCACTGTCCGGTGTGCTGCGAACGCTCTACGCGCTGGAAGCGGAGCACGGCACCGACCCGACCCAGCCGGGTGCGGCCTACTGGCACACCGAGCTGGCCCTGCTCATCGCCCGCGATCTCGAGCTGGTGCCGGGCGCGCCGCACGGCCAGCGCGCGCCCGAGCACACCTACCAGGGGCTGACCGTCAGCATCCAGACCGCCCTGCGGCCGTTCTCGCGCCAGGGGACGCTGGCCCACAAGGTCCAGGGACCCAACGACTTCCGGCTCGACGCGCTGAACGAGGCGCACCAGGTCACGTTGATCCTCGGCGCGCGCGAGCAGGACCTGGCCGACGCCGAGACCGTGCTCGGGATGACCATCGCCCGTCTGCACCACGTGCTGGCCGAGCGGCGCACGCTCCGACCCCACCCACCCCGGCGGGTGCTCCTGCTGCTGGACGAGACCCGCCGCATCCGCGGCTTCGACGCCGGCCGCTACGTGACGTTCGCGCGCGACTCACAGGCTGGCTGCGTCCTGGTCTATCAGTCGATCAGCCAGATCAAGACCGAGGCCGAGATGGTCGAGATCCTGGAGAATGTCGGGACCCAGATCTACCTGGGCGGTCTGGTGGGCGCGACCGCCCAGCGCTTCATCGACATCCTCCCCAGACGCATACGGCCGACCTTCTCACGGACGGTGGCGACCGGCGACAGTTGGTCGACCAGCCAGCAGACCGGCCAGGAGTCCGTGCCGTACTTCACCACCAGTGAGCTGTATCGCTTGCCCGCCGGCGCCTGGCCGGCCCTCGTCTATATCCGCGACCACCCGAGCGGCAAGCCGTTCCTGGTCGATATGGACGCCCGGCGCCTCAACGCTGCGCTGGCGGCCGCGCGCGAGGGCAACGTCGGCTGATGACACTCGGCCACGAGCTGCCCGCGCCGCCACCGCCCGAACGGACCGCCCCGACCGGTGGCCACCCACGCGACCACCTGGCCGAGCTCGACGTGGCCGTCGCGGAGCTGGCCGCCGCCGCCCGCGTCGCAGCGCCCGACCAGGAGCGCGCCGCCTTCGACGCGCTGGCCGAGGCGCACTACGCGCGGGGGCTGGCCTGGATGGCGCTGGGCGACTGGCCGCGCGCCGAGGCCGACCTGCGCCAGGCGGTGCGCTTCGTGCCCGGGCACGCCCCGGCCAGCTACGCCGCGGCGCTCCTCCGCCTCCGACTGGACGACCCGACCGGCGCCCTGGCCGGGTTGGATCGGCTGCTGGCGGGCAACCCTGACTGCGTCCCAGCCCGCCACGCGCGCGGCTGCCTGCGCCGTGAGCAGGGCCTGCTCGGGCTCGCCCGCGACGACCTCGACCACGCCCTGTCACTCCAGCCCGCCGACGCGGAGCTGTACGCCAGCCGCGCCGCCCTCCATCGGCTGGCGGGTGATCTCGACGCGGCGCTGGTCGACTGCGCGACCGCGCTCCGCCTCCAGCCGCGCTCGGCGCACGCCTGGCTCCAGCAGGGCCTCGTCCGCGCGCAGCGCGGCGACCGGGCCACCGCCCTGGCCGACCTCCAGCAGGCCGCGCAGCGCTTCCTGGCCCGTGGCGCCAACGACGCCTTCGTGCTCGCCACCGACGCCATCCAGGCGCTGCGGGCCCTACCGGAGTCGGCGCCCGCCGAGACGACGGAGCCGGCCGAGCCGGTCCAGACGGCGCCACAGGTCCCGCCGCCACTGCCGCCGCAGCCGCCGCTCGGCGTCGGCCGCGATGAGGTGCGGGTCTTCCTCGACACCTCGTCGCTGATGTTCGAGGCCGCCCCCGCCTTCTTCGAGGGCTGGGTCGTGCCACTCGCCGCCCAGCCCGGCGTCCGCTTCGTGGTCACCGGGCAGACCCTGGTGGAGCTCGACAAGCACCTCCACAGCACCAACGCCGCCAAGCGCCAGCGCGCCGAGTCGGCCCGCGCGCTGCTCGAACGCTACCGCCGCGGGCCGGCCATCCTGGAGGTCTTCGGCGACGCCAACGACCCCTTCGTCGACAACCTGATCCAGGCTCGGGTGACCGAGTTCTGCCTGCGCTACGCCTGCTGTGTCGTGACGCAGGACTGGGCCCTGGCCGAGGACGTCCTGCACATCGGGCAGCGCAAGTCGGTCCGCCGCACCAAGCCGATCAGCGTCGTCCGCATCGGCCGCGACGGCGCGGCCCAGGACTTCGCGCACCTGCTCGCACGGCGGGACGCACGCGCGCAGCGCCAGCCGGCGCCCCGGCCCCTCTCGCACGTCTTTCGTCTGGTGAGCGGGACGGTCACGCCCGATGCGACCCCCCTCGCGGCGCTGGGTCCGCTGGCGGAGGGCACCACCGTCGTGACCGCCCAGGGCCGGCCGGTCCAGTTGCAGCGGGCGCTCAAGCGCGGCGGTGAGGGCACCATCTATCTGACCGACAGCGGCCTGGTCTGCAAGGTCTACACGGAGCGACCCCCAACGGTCGCCATGCGCCAGAAGCTCGAGCTGATGACGGCCCACCCGGTCCACTACCGCGGCATCTGCTGGCCCCGCGAGCTGGTCTTCGCCGAACCCGGCGGCGCGTTCGTCGGCTACCTCATGCCGCGCGTCCCGGATGGGGTGCACGACGTCGCTGACATCGCCAGTCGCGCCAAGATCAAGCGGGCCTTCCCCACCTGGGACCGGCGCAACCTGGTCATCTTCGCCACCACGCTCCTGCAAGCGATCGCCCACCTCCACCGCTGCAACGTTCTGCTCGGCGACATCAGCCTGGCCAACTTCATGGTCCAGGACGAGCGCACCATCTTCCTGGTCGACACCGACAGCTACCAGGTCGAGGGCTTCCCCAGTCCGGTTACGACCCTGCCATTCACCCATCCGGACCTGCTCGGCAAGGACTGCCGGACGGTCCTGCGCACGCTCGTGCACGAGGAGTTCGCCCTGGCCACGCTGCTGTTCATGGTCCTGGTGCCCGGGCAGTCGCCATACGCCCGCCAGGGTGGCAGCTCGCTGGTGGAGAACCTCAAGGCGGCGCTGTTCCCCTACCCGATGCCCGGCAAACGCGGCGCTGGCGCGCCGGACTACGCCCGCTACATCTGGAGCTGGCTTCCGCTGCGCGTCCGGCAATGCTTCGCCGGCGTCTTCGCCGAACGCCGCACCATCTCCGCGCGGGGCTGGCTGGAGGTCCTGACGGCCTACCGCGCCGAGCTCGACACCGCCACCGACGCCCAGGCCGCCGGCGGACCTACCGCACCAGCGCTGGCGATCTTCCCGGCTGGCTACAAGCCCGGCCCGAAACGGCAGCCAGGACCGGGCGAGACGCTCCAGACGTGCCAGGCACCTGGCTGCGGCTACGTCTTCGTCGAGCCGGCCGAGCCCGAGCCCGACGAGCCGAAGCTGTGCAAGCACTGCCGTATCAAGCGCCTCGAGCTGCCGTGCGCCCGAGCCGGCTGCCGCAACACGACCCAGGTCAAGCTCGCCCAGACGCTCAAAGCTCCCCATCGGCGCTGGTACTGTGCGGCGTGCCGCGAGGCGCGCCAGTTCCAGCGGCGTGCTTGACCACCCACACCACGCCTGCGGGAGGACACCATGCCACCTCAAGATCTCGACGACCTCGACGAGGAGCTCGAGTTCACCGACAACCCCGCGCCACGACTGGCCGTCTGCCTGTGCCTGGACACCAGCGGCTCGATGAGCGGTGAGAAACTCGACGGGCTGAACAGTGGCATCCAACAGTTCCTCGAGGCAGTGCGCAACGAGCCCCGCGCACGCGACTCCGTCGAGGTCGCGGTCGTGACGTTCGACGACACGGCCGAGTTGGTGGCCGACTTCAGCACCGTCGAGCGCATCGCCGTCCCGCCGCTGCTGGCCGGCGGGAGCACCGCGCTCGGGGCGGGCGTGCGGCTGGCGCTCGACCAGCTCGCGCTGCGCAAGGCCCGCTACGGGAGCGCGGGCATCGAGTATTACCAGCCCTGGCTGGTGTTGATGACCGACGGCCGGCCGACCGACCCGCAGGCGGTGGCCGATGCCGCCCGCCGCGCCGCCCAGCAGGTCCAGGAGCGCAAGCTCACCGTCATGGCGATCGGCATCGGCGCCGACGCCGACCTCGCCGCGCTGCAACCGCTGTCCCCGAAGCGGCCGCCCGTGCGGCTGAAGGGGCTCGCCTTCCGCGAGCTGTTCGAGTGGCTCAGCCGCAGCGCGGTGCGGGTGTCCGAGAGCACCCCCGGCGAGGAGGTCGAGGCTGATCTCGACGGGCTCAAGCGTTGGGCCACCTTCTGAATCCAGCGCGCGGAGGGCACGGGCGATGAAGCTCAGCCGCTGGCTGGTGGCCAGCGTGACGCTCCAGGGACGTGGCCACCAGGCCGCCGGCGTCGCCTGCCAGGACCGGGTGGCCGTTGGCCAGCGCGGGGACCTGGTGGCCGTCGCGTTGGCCGATGGCGCCAGCTCGGCCAGCCACGCCGAGGTGGGTGCCAGTGAGGCGGTGGCCAGTGTCTGCGCCACGCTTCTGGACGGCTTCGCCGACCTGGCCGCGGCGCCGCCCGAGCGCCTGCCGGAGCTGCTGCTCCAGCCGCTCCAGATAGGGCAGGCGCGGCTGGCCGCCAGCCTCGGGGTGCCGCGCCACGCGCTCGCTAGCACGCTCCTGTTCGTGGCCGTCGACCGCCAGCGCTACCTGGCCGGCAATCTCGGCGACGGGGTCGTCGGCTGCCTACGGGCGCGCGCGGCCAGCGTCGTGCTGCACCCGCGCACGGGCGAGCACCACAACGAGACGTTCTTCGCCACCTCCCGCCGGGCGGCCGACCACCTCGAGGTGGCGCGCGGCGCGCTCGACCGCCGCGACGGCTTCTGCCTGATGACCGATGGCGCGGCCGAGGTCCTCTACAACCGCCGAGCGCGTCGCCTGGTCGCGGCGCCGGCCCAGGCGGCGGCCTGGCTGACCACGCGGCCGCCGGCGGACGTCGAGGGCGCCTTCGCCCGCGCCTTGCGGGCGCAGACCTGGGAGCGCACCGCTGACGACTGCTCGGTGGTGCTGCTGCGGCGCGTGCAACTGAGCCCCGCGGCGCTCGGATCGGCCACGCCGGAGTTCCAGCGCGCCATGCTCGCCTGCGCAACGCTGCGCGGCGCGCGCCATCGCCTGCGCGTGCTCACCGCGGCAGCCGC
>Ga0213876_10001835_pt1 | contig 12811 bp, 10 predicted proteins | sample BarmaccomBMRX_R9_FD_160113 | JGI IMG/M metagenome (GOLD analysis project Ga0213876, IMG submission 160113) | Root-associated microbial communities from Barbacenia macrantha in rupestrian grasslands, the National Park of Serra do Cipo, Brazil - RX_R9 | ecosystem: Host-associated > Plants > Roots...
GTGAAGACGAGTCTGGTTCGCCTCGTCCGCGATTTCGGTTATGCTCCGGAATACATCAACGATCTCGCCGCTGTCTATCGCGAAGCTTTCTCGGGCGCCCGCTCCGGCCGCCGAAAAGCCGTTCGCGTCGACAAGCCCTGGCGAACTTATATGCGGCTCTCACGCGTCATCCCGCAAGGCCGTAATAAAGAGGTTGCGAATCTGCGCAGCGCCGCCATAACCGGTCTCATCGGCAAGCGCGCCGCCGGCCTCAAACTCCGCCCGTCTGCGCGAGTCGGTCTCGAATGGGCTCGCCTCGCCGCCGGTGCGCCCGTTTAGCAATATTCATCCGGAAGGAACCGCAACATGCCTGAAGTCGAAGAGAAAAAAACCGAAGAACGCCGCCCCGCCGAAGGTCGTCCTGAACGTGGCGATAACCGCCCGCCCCGCGACAATCGTCCCGGCGGTGGCGGTGGCGGCCCGCGCGGCGAAAATCGTGGTGGCGAAAACCGTGGCGGCGGCGATCGGGATCGTGGTCGCGATCAACGCGGCGGTCCGGGCGGCCGCGGCCCCGGCGACCGACGTCCCGAAGGTCCGCCCGAGATCGAACTCGAAAAGCTGATCGCCGACAGCCTCTATCTCGATAACCAGGCCCACGTCGTGGTCAGCCGCATGCGCGACATGGATTCCGGAACCAGAAGCCAGCTCCGCCGTCTCTACAACGCGGTTCGCCGCGCCACTCGCGCCCCTGAAAGCGAGCGCCAGCACGAATTCGTCATGGTTCGCGCGCGCCTCGCCTACACTATCGCGCGCCACGGACTTCGCAGTCTCGATGCGCTCGAACGCCTGCTGCTGCAGGTCACGCGCAAGAACGACACCAAGGGCTACGAACGTTTTCGCGATCTCTTTGAAGCCATCATTGCTTACAACGAATAGGGCTTACAACGAATAGGCATCACCCAGGAATCTGAGCATGAGTTCTCACACGGTATCTACTGAACTGACTTTTCTCGGCAAGCTGATTCTCGAAGGCGAGATTCAGTGCCACACCGGCTTGCACATTGGCGCCGGCAAAGGCTCGCTTGAAATCGGCGGCGCCGACAATCCGGTCGTCAAAGACGCCTTCGGCATTCCGTACATTCCCGGCAGCTCTCTGCGCGGCCGTCTTCGCTCGCTGCTCGAACAAACGCTCGGCCTCGCCGTGCCCAGCGAGTTGGTCTATCTTTCCAAACGCAAAGGGCAGGAAGTTCGCATCCATCACAGCGATCGTCCCGACGACGAAGTCTGCATCCTCTTCGGCCGCAATCCCGGTCGTGTCGAGAAAGTCACCGGCGAAGCCATCGAAGCGGCGACCGCCACTCCCGCGCGCCTCACCGTCTATGACGCTCCGCTCATCGTCGACAGCATCACGCCCCAGATGCGCGAAAATCTCGACGACGAATTGACGGAAGTCAAAAGCGAAAACGCGGTGGATCGCATCACCTCGCAAGCCAATCCCCGCACGCTCGAGCGTGTTCCTTCTGGCGCGCGTTTCCGCTTCCGCATGGTGCTCGACGTTCTGTGCCCGGAAGACCGGCCCTTGCTAGGCCGCGTTGCAGAAGCACTGCGCCTGCTTGAAGACGACGCGCTCGGCGGCGGCGGTAGTCGCGGCAATGGACGCATCTCCTTCAGCAACCTCAGCCTCACCTGGCGCGGCAAAGATTACTACGCCAAAGGTGCGACCGAAGCGAGCCTGCTCTCGGCTGTCGATCTCGCCGCTCTCCAGCAGTTGTCCACGGCCGACGACTTCGCAGAAAAACTAACCTAAGAATGTCAGCGGCTGTTCTCATTCGGTTACGCCCGCTCGGGCCTTGGCGCTACGGTTCCGGCGAGGGGGGAAAAGATCGCGTCGACAAAATCTTTCGCAGCGATCGTCTCTACTCAGCCATCACACTCGCCATGCGCCAGTTCGGCTATCTCGAAGATTGGCTCGAGGCAACCGCTCGCGCATCCGCTCCGCAGGTGGCCTTCAGCTCGCTCTTTCCCTATCAAGCCGAGACTCTGTTAGCCGCGCCGCCGCGCACGCTCTGGCCTCCGCCGCCGAACTTAGTTACATCGCCCAGCCCCGGTTTTCTTTCGAAGATTCGCTGGAGCGCCGCCCAATTCGTTCCGGTCACCGTGATCGATTCGTTGCTCACCGGCCGCCCTATTCTCGCCGAACAGTGGACGCCCGATCCCGAGAGCGCTTGCTTGCTCCGCCGCGATCGTCCAAGCACTAGCCCCTTCCGTGTTGTGATGCGTTCCCGCGCGACCGTCGATCGACTCACGCAAACTTCCGCCTATGTCGAATCCTTCGCCTGCGTCGAATTCGAATCGACCTCCGGGCTGTGGTGCGTGGCGCGCTTCGCCGATTCGAACGCCGCCAGTGAATGGCGTGACAAGTTGAAGGCAGCCTTTCGCCTGCTCGCCGACACCGGCTTCGGCGGCGGCCGCACCATCGGTTGGGGCCAAACCGCAGCACCCGAATTTCAGGATGGCGAATGGCCCAGCCTGCTTTTGCCCCGCACTGGAAAAACGCGACGCAACGGCGCCGGCAACGGCGACTCCGCCAGCTACTGGTTTCTATCGCTCTATTCGCCAGCGCCATCGGATGAGCCCGATTGGTCAGCTGGCGATTACGAACTGATCACGCGCGGTGGCCACGCCCGGAAAACCACGCGCATGATTGCCGAAGGCTCGGTACTGCTTGCCTCGCGCGAACCTTCCGGTAAAGCCCTCGACGTCGCTCCCGACGGTCACGCGCATCCTATTTATCGCTCCGGTTTCGCGCTCGCTCTGCGCCTGCCCGAAGTGACGGAAGAAGACATCAAGCCAGTCGAAGAGCCAACCGACGAAGAGGCACCCGAAGCCAAACCCTGCCTGGCCCCATCCCCGGAATCCGAACCCGCGCCTGCCGCCCCCGACGCGCCCACACCGGAATCTCTCGACGTGCAGCCTGAACTCGCCCCCGACGCGCCCACCCCCGACCCCGAGCAACCCCAACAGAACCCCGACCGTGAGGGAGGGGAGGTTTCCACGCCCGAACCCGCACCACCTGAGGAGCCCAATGACCTATAACCTCACCGCCCTCACTCCCCTCCTCGTCGGCGATGGCCGCGAACTCTCGCCCATCGATTACATGGTGTGGAAGGATCAGGTCAACGTCCTCGATCAGCCGCGCATCTTCAAACTTCTCTCACGCGGACCGCGTCTCGAAGGCTACTTAACCCAGCTCCGCAAAGCCACCAAGCTCGACTTCGCATCCTGGGGCGGCTTCGCGCAAAATTTTTCGCAGCGGCGCATCCCGTTTGAAAGCGCCGAGTCAACCGGCATTTGGAACAACGCGCCTTCCGAATCGCTCTTCATCCCGACTTTTGCCTCGAGCTATCAGGGCGCTTATCTTCCCGCCTCCACTTTGAAAGGCGCGCTCCGCACCGGACTCGTTTTCTCGCGCTGGTCGCCGTCGACCATGGAGCGCGTCGCCAACTCGCTCGAAGGGGATCGCGTGCCTCGTCGAACCGCCGAAGCCGCCGAATCACAAGCCGGCGCCTCACAAACCAAAATCGTCTCCGCTGCCGACAGCAAACCGGTCCCTTCCTCGGTCTTCAAGATCTATCTCACGCGTGTCGCCAATCTCGACACTCGCCAGCCGGGCAAACCGCAGCTCGCCTGGAAGGTCGCTGGCCGTGGCAGCGTTCCTAATCAGCGCCTCAACGATTCCAGCCCCGTCTTCACCGAAATGGCCGCTCCCGGAACCGGTTTCGAAGGCGAATGGAAGCTCGAACGGTTCTTCGAAAACGAAGAGATCACACGCGCTCTCGGCTGGCGTTCCGTGCCCACGGTGCAGATGCTCATCGACGCTGCCAACCAGTTCGCGACGGCCCAATTGCAGATTCACTCGCGTTACGCCGAGATGGCCGGCCTCACTGTTCTCCAGCAAACAATCCAGCAATTGCAAGCGCGTTTGGAAGAAGCCAGGAACACTTCGTCCACTTGCCTGCTCTGCCTCGGCTGGGGCAGCGGGTTCGTCTCCAAATCCGGCTTCCTCGAAACAGACAATGAGGCTTACAGAAAAATCCTGCGCGCCGTCCCGCCGATCGCCCGATCCATTCGCGAAGGCGTCCAATTCCCCAAGACCCGCCGCATCGTCTTCTCCGGTGGCCAGCCCGCGTTTCTGCCCGGCTGGACCGCACTAAAGCTTCATAACTCCTAGTACGCCCGAGCCACCGGCCGAGGCCATATACCAGAATTAACTAAATGTTCTCAGCGAAATAGCCGATTCCTTCGTTATGCTGGATGTAACGCTTGCCGGTCGCGAGCACGTAATAACACTAACACCGCTTCCGACAATCTGAAATCACACGAATAGACCATGCAAAGCGCGATCTACAATGCGTATTTCGGATTTTCTGAAAACCCGTTCAACATCAGTCCGGATCCCGAGTTTCTCTACCGTAGTCCACAGCACGAAGAAGCTCTCGCCAACCTGATCTACGGCGTGCGCAGCCGGAAAGGCTTTATCGTCCTGACCGGCGAAGTGGGCACCGGCAAGACGACTATGCTTGAATGTCTGCGGGACTACTTAGACTCGCAGCGCACCGAATTTGCCTTCATCTTCAACTCGCGCCTGACTCCGGATCAATTCTTCGAGATGATGGCCTTCGATTTCGAGCTCGATTGCAACCGCAAGTCGAAGACCGAGATTCTGTTCGCCCTGAACGCGCTCCTCATCCAGCAGGCCGAGCGCGGCCGCACGTGCGTGCTCATCGTCGATGAAGCGCACAATCTCGAATGGGAAGTGCTTGAAGAGATTCGCCTGTTGGGCAATTTGGAGAATCGGCAGGGCAAGCTGCTGCAGATCATCCTCGCCGGCCAGCCGGAACTGGATCGCAAGCTGGACGCCCCGAATCTTCGCCAGCTCAAGCAGCGCATCGTACTGCGTTGCAGCCTCAACCCGTTGACACCGGACGAATCCACCGGCTACATCGAAACGCGTCTTGCCCGGGTCGGCATGACCCAGCAAACGGTGTTTGCGCCTGAGCTTCTGGAAGAGATCTACAAGCGCTCGCGCGGCATTCCCCGCCTCATCAATCTGCTCTGCGATAACCTGCTCGTCACCGCTTTCGCGATGGAACAGCGCACCGCCACCATCGAGATGCTGAACGAAGTCTGCCACGACCTGCGCCTCGAATGGCCGGGCAGCAACCGCGACCGCCGCAGCCGCTCGCGCTACGGGATGACGGAAGAGTCATTCCAAGAGCCGGGACTCTCCGTTCCCGGCGATTAAGGTTTCCAAACTTCGCGACAAGCCTCGCCGCGTGATTAAAGAAGCCGGGGGAGCAGCCGTTGAGCAGAAAAACTTGCGCAGCCTGTCGTAAAAGCGGCAAGCACAAGACTCTGTACAGCCATGATCAGATCGATACTCATCTGCCTGGCTGGCCTGACCGCAGTTGCCCACTCCCTGGATGCGCAAAGCAGCGTCACTCTGGGCGTTGGAGGCGAGACGCCCCTAGGCAGCCAGGACCCGTTCCGCGCTGGCAGCGGACCGGCATTCAGCGCCGATTACGAGTTCCGGTTCGGCAAGTATTTCTCCGTTGACGCGGGCGAACAGACATGGCTGCCCAGCGGATACACGATCCTCCACAGCGGGGTTGTATCCATTAATTCTGGAGCGAACCTCATCACCTTTACTCCCGTTTCTCCTGCGGAGGCCGTCTTCATTCCCGTACCGACTCATCTTCTCTCCACAGCCGTTCACACTACAGCCCGGGGCATCCTGCCGCTTCGAAGCGATCGCATCGAGTTGTATCTGGGAGTGGGACCCGGATATGCATGGAATGCCCGCCGATCTCTTTATCCGCTCTCTGCATTTGTAGTTGACTTCGAGGCAGGCGCGCGCTTCGCATTGGACAGGCAGGGTCGCTTTTGGGTCGGTGCCGGAAACCAGTTCTTCGGAAACTTCAGCCAGAACAGACAGCAATGGCTCGAGACCACTGCCGGCATTACCTACCGCTTTGGCCGCAAACGATAATCGCGAGAGAGACAGTCCATTCTGTTCGACTCTGCGAAAACCCGCAAGGAGGATGTGCGTTCGGAGGTAGAACAGATCTACATCGAAACGCGCGCCTCGGTGGCCTCGTACCTGCGTTATCTTGGGCTCTCCGAGGCACAGGCTCAGGAATCGCTGCAGGAGGTATATCTCTGCTTGTATCAGACGCTTCTCCGCCGCGAGCCGATTGAACACATTAAGGCCTGGATCTTCCGCGTGGCACACAATGACGGCGTAAAGAGGAGGAAGCGCGATAAGACCTTCGCCGCGGAACCGGACTGGAGCCGATTCGTACACCCGTCCGATTCCCCCGAACGCATCTTGCTCGACCGGGAACGGATGGAACGCCTCAAACAATCATTGGCCACGTTGTCGCCCCAACAACGGCAATGCTTGTACCTGCGGGCGGAAGGTCTGCGCTACCGCGAGATCGCAGATACCCTCGATATCGAAGTATCCACCGTGAACGAATATCTACGCCGCGCACTCGCCCGGCTTGCGGAGGCGGTGCATGCCTGAACCAAATCACATCGGACAGGACGAATTACTCGCGCTGGTCGATGGGGAACTCACGCCGGAGCATGTCCTCACGGTGGAAGCGCACCTGCGCGATTGCGCATCCTGTCGCGCCGAGTTCGCGGCCTTCCTACAGGCGAGCGTAGTCTACGCGCAATTTCACGAGGAACTGCTGGAGCCGAATCTGACGCCTCAGATCTGGCCGGCTCTACGACTTCCGAAGAGCCGGTCGTCAGCGGTTTATGGCTGGATGGGCGCCTTGGCCGCCGTTATCGCGATCGCCGCGCTAATGTTCGTTCATCAGCGCCACCCGCAGCCAAGCCGATTTCAGGAAATCCTGGATCGCTCGGAGGTTATCCCACCCCGCCCCCATGAGCGAATCCAAGTCACCGCGGCCGGCCTTACCTGGATTCGGTCGGCCTCTCATAATGACCGGAGAGTAGCGGCGCTCTTCATCAAGGCCCACTACAACTGGGATGATCCGCTAAGCGCGCGTTCCTTCGCTTCCTGGCGCAAGCTGTTGCGGCACAAGAGAGATCGTCTGAGCTCGTTATCAACCGGCGACGGTCAGGCGCCTCTGTACGTAATCCGCACAGAGACCGACGACAGTTCTCTGCGCTTTGCCACTTTAACTTTGCGCAGCAACGACCTTGCCGCTCTCAAGGGAGCGTTTCGTTTCGAAGGAGACCAGGATGTCGAACTGAACGATGTCGGCCCGGAATCGCCGGCCGCGCCCGCCGCTCCAAGCCAGAACCCTACGCCCCTACGCGAAAGCGCTGTGACCCCGGCCGACGAATTGCGCGTAATGGCGGCGCTGAATGAGATCGGTGCGGACGTGAACGATCCGCTGACCGTACAAACGGACGCCACTAAACGGCACGTCATCGTGACCGGCGTCGGGATTCAACCTTCGCGTCAAAACGAGATTCGGCGGAAATTGCTCGCCCTTCCGCGGACGCTTGTGACCTTCCTCTCGCACGCTCCACTGGCCCATCCGCCTGCTTCGGGGAACTTCCTCTCTACCGATGCAAATTCGGATGCAAGACGCTTCCTCGAAGATCGGGCCGGCGGACCTCGCCAGCTTGAAACAATAGCTGAAAAATCGCTGGACGCCAGCACGTACTCGCTCGCCTATTCGCATGCTCTTGATGTACTGGCGGACAAGTTCCCGGCGGCGGTCGAGTCCACTCTCAACTCCGAGGATCGGGCCACCCTCCTGCTCCTTCGGCATCGGCACGCCGCCGCTGTCGAACACAACTCAGCGCAGCTCGCCGATTCATTGCGGCCATTGCTGCCCGCGAGACCACAATCCCAGGCAACCGTTCCCCAATCGTATACGTCCTGGCAAGCCGAGGCTGGGAAACTATATGAGGATGCACGGCGCTTGGACGATACCGTTAGCCACCTGCTTGGTGGTCTTCTCTCCAAGGAACAGACCGAGCGCGCGTTAGCCAGTCTGCCGGATGCTATTGAGAACGTGCAAACCCAGGCGCGCGCGGAAGCTGCTGCTCAGTAATCTCATCCTGCTTCTCTTCTGCATGCGCGTGTTCGCAGCGTCCGCTGAAAGCTTCATCGAAGGCGTAGTTCAGGATGCATCGGGAACCCCGATACCGGGCGCTCAGGTCAACATCCAGGAGCAGTCTACCGGCGCTCGGCAAAAGCTGGCGACAGACGCAAGTGGCCGTTACGAAAGCGCTGAGTTGACGCCTGGCCGCTATAAGATTTCCGTCAGAAGCGAAGGCTTCCGCAGTGCCTTCGCCTACGACCTCACGCTTGCCGCGCGAGAAACCAAGCAGGCAAGCTTCGTGCTCACTCTCTTGCCCATCAAACAGGAAATCACGGTTGTCACGGGGACCGATAGTAACGATCCCACCGCCACCGGCATCACAGTAGCGCGTCAGTCTTCCGCCGCCGCCATACCTGCCAATGGGCGCGATCTACATTCGCTCTATACTCTCGTTCCCGGCTCGGTATTGACGCCTGCGGCTTCCACCGACGGCGGACAATTCAGCGTCGACGGCCAGCGTCCCAATGCAAATACCTTCCGCGTCGACGGCATCAGTGGCAACACCGGTATCGGCATTGCTCCGGTGCCGGGCGCCTATCCTGGTTCGACTCTGCCCGGCATGACTGCGCTTGGTAGTTCCCAAAGCCTGGCGGCCAAAGAGGAGATTGAACGCGTCGAGATGCGCTCCTCCGACTTTGCCCCTGAGTACGGCGATCGTCCCGGCGGCCAGGTCCTGATCGAAACCAGATCGGGTTCCAACGACTATCACGGCGATGCATTCGGCTACCTGCGCCCGCGGGCGTTCGACTCGGTAGATTGGTTTGCGCGGTACTACCATACGCCCTTGGACCCCGCCTCTGTGAACGGTTACGGAGCTAGTTTCGGTGGCCCCATCCGCCCGGATCGCAGCTTCTTTTTTGCAGCCTTCGAGCAAGCCGATGTTCACGATACGGCCCTTCAAACCATGGCAACCCCGTCCTTACCCGCGCGTTTGGCCGCCTCTCCTCTTGCGCCCTTCTTGCAAGGCTTCCCGACCCCTATTGGCCCTGCTTTGAGCGATGACACCGCGCTCGCCGTTGTCCCGCTTTTGAAATCCGCTCGCCTGCACAACTACAGCCTCCGGCTCGACGAGGCTCTAGGCGCTAACGCACGCCTGTTCGCCCGTTTCGCCGATACGCCCTCGGAATCCGCAACTCAGCATCTTGGCAACGCTGACGTGGAAATCGCCTCCCAAACCGCAACCCTGGGCCTAAGCCTGCAAGCGGGCTCCTGGGTTCACGATCTTCGATTCAATTATTCGAGCGCAATTGCTCATTCGGCTTGGTCTGCTCCCAACGATGACGCTGCCCGGGCACTCAGCGCCATCTCGCAATCCTCCGGTTTTGAAGGCCCCACCGTCAGCGCCTTTTCGATTCCCGGAGTTGGGCAACTGCTGTTAGGCAGCGGAGCCGCCAACCGGCAGCAGCAAATCGAGAGTCGCTACACACTGCAGAAAGCAGCCGGCAAACATGAATTCCACATTGGCGTCGACTTCATCGCGGTCGTTCCCGCGCTCACCAATCTCCAATTTGTTCCCACCGCATCGGCCGTAGCTGCCGGCGTTCCCGCACTTCTCGACGGCGAACCCTTGGCAATGACATACTCCGGCGGTCATTTCCAGAATGCCAACGCGTTCCTCCCCATCGGGTCGGCATTTGTACAGGACACCTACAAGCTTTCCCCGCGGCTCACGGTTCTCTATGGCCTGCGCTGGGAGATCACCCACCGCTCTGACTCGGCTTACTCGACTTACTTCTTTCTGGGGTCGTGGCAGGGACCGGGGAGCGCGGTCAGTCCAGCAGGCTACTCGACCCTCGTAAACCCCACCCTCGTAGGATCAGCCTACTGGCCCATGCGATGGAAACAAATCGCGCCGCGTTTGGGCGTCGCTTATCAGCTGCGACCGAAGTTGATCCTGCGGGTGGGCGCCGGTTTGTTCTACGATGACTCTCTCGGTTCTCTCATCGACCCGGTGAATCTGTCGCCCCTCAATACTTTCCAGTTTGCGCCCGGCACTACGGTCGGCCAACCGGCTTCCAACACTCTCTCCCCGCCCGTTCTCTTCCTGCCACAGGTCTGGGAGTGGCGTGCTGCAGTCGAGCGTCAATTGACTGTCAAATCTACTCTGTCGCTCGCGTATGTAGGCTCATCGGGCACGCATGAACTCCGCGAAGAGGCAACCTTGCAGCCCGGTGGGCAACTGCCGAACTATCTCACTTTCGCAAGCGACGGCAGGTCAAACTACACCGCCCTCGAAGCGCAACTCAGAGGCGATATCGCGTCGAGCCTCTACTCCCTGCTCTCTTACACCTGGGCGCATTCGATCGACACCGGCTCGCAGGTCGGCGCGGTCTTTCTTACCGGCGCAGGCTTCGGTGCGGCAACCGATCGCGGCTCGTCCTCCTTCGACACCCGCCATAACCTGAGCGCATCCACTGCCTGGAATCCACGTTTTCTAAAAGGCTTCTCGTTGAGCGCAGCTGCATCTGCCAGGACCGGTTTTCCTTTCGATGTGACGACGGTGGATCGCAGCATCGGCCTCGGTTTCGCGAACTCCAATCGGCCCGATCTGGTCCCGGGAATGCCACTCTGGATCGATAATCCAAGCCTGCCTGGTGGTCGCCAGTTGAATCCCCAAGCCTTCACCACGCCGAACGGGGAGATCGGCAATCTCGGCCGGAATGTACTAACAGGTCCCGGCCTCTTTCAAATCGATGCGAGTCTACGCCGCCAGTTCCGGCTAACGGATTCGCTCACACTTGAATGCAACGCTAGCGCATTCAACCTGTTCAACCACGCAAGCTTCGCGAACCCCATCGGCTACCTTGGCAGTCCGCTTTTCGGCCGGCCGACGTCAATGCAGAATTTGATGCTTGGCTCCGGCACACCCAACTCTGGCTTAACGCCCCTCTTCCAACCAGGTGGCCCCAGAACCGCTGAAGTCGGAATAAAATTCAGCTTTTGAACCGAGACTCCGGCGGATGGAGCCACTACTGACGTTGCGGGCTTCCCTTGCGCTTCGACAGTAGTCTCTGCTATCCTTTCTTGTAGAAGAAAAAGGGGAATGAAAGCATGGCCGAGCGCATTGATTTGCCGCAGGGCACGTTAGATCTCCTGATCCTACGTACGCTGTCGCTCGAACCTCAGCATGGCTGGGGGATTTCAGAACGAGTGCAGCAGATGTCGAGCGACGTGCTGCGAATTCAGCAGGGCTCTCTCTACCCGGCACTGCACCGGCTCGAGCGCCGCGGATGGATCAAAGCCCGCTGGGGCACTTCGGACAACAACCGGCGCGCCAAGTACTACGAATTGACCAAAGCGGGGCGCCGGCAGTTGGCCGCGGAGAAGGATTCGTGGCAAAAGCTCACCGCCGCTGTAGCCCAAGTTCTTGGCCCGGCTTAGGAATTTCTAATGCTGAGCGACTTATGGATTCGTTTCCGCTCTCTGCTGCGGCGTGAAACAGTTGAGTCGGAGATGGACGACGAGCTGCGGTTTCACTCAGAACGCCAACTTGAAAAGTATCTCAGGGACGGACTGAGCCGCGATGAAGCAGCGCGACGAGTGCGAATGGCCTTTGGCGGAATGGAGCAAGTGAAAGAAGATTACCGGGACGCACGGGGCGTGTCGCTCTTCGAAGACCTGGTGCAGGACTTTCGCTATGGCTGGCGGACTCTGCTCAAATCGCCCGGCTTCGCGGCGACGGCGCTGTTAACAATCGCCTTGGGGATCGGGGCGAATGCCGCTCTATTCTCGGTAATTTATAGCGTCCTGCTAAGTCCTCTGCCTTTTAAAGATGCCTCGCGTCTGGTTCAGCTGAATGAGGTGACACCGCAAGTTGGGGACATGAGCGTCTCCTATCCGAATTTTCAGGATTGGCGCGCTGGAAGCCGCACACTTTCGGAAATGGCTGCGGTGGTCCCCACAGCTTTCAACCTGGCCGGTATTCGCCAGCCGGAGTATATCCGCGGTTTGGCTGTTTCGCCCGAATTCCTTTCCATGACAGATGTGCAGCCCATCCTGGGGCGCCGCTTCGCTTCGGGCGAGGCGGCGGCCGGCGCACGTCCTGTGCTGCTGCTGAGCTACTCGCTTTGGCAATCGCACTTCGGAGGAGACCGAAATGTGATCGGGAAAGCCGTCCGGCTCGACAGCCGGGAATTCACCATTTTAGGCGTGCTGCCGCCGAACTTTCGATGGACGGAAAAATGCGACGTGATGGAGCCGCTCGGCGTTTGGCTCACAAAAAACGATGATGCTAAGAATAGGGCCGACCGTGATGATCTGCTAGCGGTGGCGCGGCTTGCACCCGGTGTTACAATCGAGCGCGCCCGGGCCGAAATGGAAGGCATTGCTCGAAATCTGGCGCGCGAGTATCCGAATACAAACGCCCACTACGGCGTCAAGCTACAGCTTCTTAGGGACGTTTTTTCGGGCGACCTGCGTCCGGCGATGATACTGCTACAGATCGCCGCATTGTTCGTGCTGATGGTGGCGTGCGCGAATGTGGCGAATCTGTTCTTGATGCGCGGCACGGCAAGAGCTAAAGAAATAGCTCTACGCACCGCGATTGGGGCGAGCAGCGGCCGAATCATTCGGCAGATTTTGACGGAGAGTCTTCTGGTAGGGCTGCTGGGCGGCGCGGCCGGTATCGGCCTGGCGATTGTGGCAATTCCTGCGCTTTCCCATTGGATTCCTCCGGACACTTT
>Ga0213876_10001836_pt1 | contig 12808 bp, 12 predicted proteins | sample BarmaccomBMRX_R9_FD_160113 | JGI IMG/M metagenome (GOLD analysis project Ga0213876, IMG submission 160113) | Root-associated microbial communities from Barbacenia macrantha in rupestrian grasslands, the National Park of Serra do Cipo, Brazil - RX_R9 | ecosystem: Host-associated > Plants > Roots...
GCGCGCACATGCCGGCCGCCGCCACGGCAAGGCCCACGGCGAGGCCCATCCAGATGCCGAATCCTTTCAGGTGGAAGGAAAACGCCAGGATGAGACCGGCCGGCGCGCCGACCAGCCAGTAGCTTGCGCCGGCTATCCACATCGGCGCGCGGGCATCCTTCAGGCCACGCAACGATAACGCCCCAATCACCTGGATGCCGTCCACGATCTGGAACGCCGCCGCCACGTGCAGGAACACCACCGCGAGCGCGATGACTTCATGCGCCGACGGCGTATCCGCCAGCCACAGCGACGCGATCTCGCGCGGCCACGTCCACAGCACGATGGCCATCACGCTCATGAACGCCGCGCCGATCAGAATCGCGCTGTAGCCCGCGCGGCGCACGCCTTCGAAATCGCGAGCGCCGGCGGCCAACCCCACACGCACCGTCGCTGCCATCGCCACCCCCAGCGGCACCATGAAGGTGAACGACGGGATGAGCAGCGAAATCTGGTGCGCGGCCACGCTCGCGGTTCCAAACGTGCCCATCACCAGCGCCGCGCAATTGAACAGCATCGCTTCGAAGATGGTGGTGAGCCCAATCGGCAAACCGAGCCGGAACACTTCCGCGAGCTTCTCCCAATGGGGCCGATGGATGCGGCGCAGAATGCGATATTTGTTCAACGTCGGGGTGAGCCGGATCACCAGCAGCATCGCACAGAAGCTGAAGAGAAACGAGCATGAACTCGCGATGCCGGAGCCGGTGAGCCCCAGCCGCGGAAAGCCGAAATGCCCGAAGATCAGCGCGTAGTCCGCCACCGCGTTGAACAGGATGGCGCTGCCCATCACGATCAGCGGCGCCGTAGGTCTGCTCAGTGCCGTCGAGTAGTTGCGCAGCACCTGATAGCCGAGCGTGAACGGTACGCCGAACGCCAGTGCGCCGACGAAGTGCCCTGCCCCTTCCGCCAGTTCCGGTCTCTGCCCCAACGCGAGCAATATCGGCCCCGCGAACTGCAGCAGCACAAACAGCGGCACCGAGACGATCACCACCGACCATAAGCCCATGCGCGCCACCGCGCGCACACCAGTGCGATTGTTCGGCGAGGCGCCAAGAATGTGCGCGATCATCGGCGAAACCGCGGATGCCGGCCCGAAACCCATCAGCCAGGCGAAGAAGAAGATAGTGTTGCCGAGCGCAGCCGAGGCCAGCGCCTGGGTGCTGAAATGCCCCAGCATGTACATGTCGGTGCCCATGATCGTCATTTGCGCGAGCTGCGTGAGCGCCAGCGGACCCGCAAGCTTCAGCAGCTCGCGCGCTTCCGCGAGCCACGCGTCAAGCCCGTGTCCGCTGACGCGGCGGCCGGCATGGGCAATGTCGAACTCTGCAATATCGGTCATGACACGGGCTTTTTCCTGATTCCCGAACCCGGAAAGCCGCAGAGAGGCAGAGACAAAAATCCCCTCCGAAGCGCTTTCCAGGCTCGGGAGGGGTGAAACTTTCGAACGAACTAGACGAATCTAATCTGCGTTCACCTCGCGAGCCGGACAGCCGGCTGGACGCCAATCGGCGTAGCGGCTGACTTGTTGATGCCAAACTGGTTCATCAAAACGACTCGCTGGTGGGTGAACGATGGATGGTAGCTAGGCGCGCACCCCGCACGAGTCAACACACGCGCCGCGCATGCGGTGCATTCCCCGCCCGCGTGACAGAACCGCCACATGGCTCACCCAGCCAGCTCGCGGATACAATGTATCTATATACTGTTTAGAATTCGAATGGTGGAGAACACGTTGAACGCGTGGAAGAGACTGGCCTCGACCCTTCCAGCCATACTATCTCACTGACCGCCACCGAAGGATGCGGAGGCGCTGGCAGGCCAACAATCCGCGTCGGAATCGGCATGACGGTCGATGAGTTGCGCGCCGGCTCGACCTACAAATTCAAGGACGAAGCGCCAAGCTTCCAGATGGCACCGGGACAGAGACTCCAATATCCGGCGAACCGGACTTTGCATGATTGGGTTATCACCGAACCTTACAATCTCATCTTTCTTTACAAGGGACACGAGCTGAAAAAAAATGATCTCGGCGGTAGCAATTACCTCATCGCCATTACCACCGCGCCAACGTCTCAAAAGATCGTGGATCACATCCAGATTACATTCCAGAGCCGTGCTTCGACGCTGGACGAGGCACTGGTCGAATCGAAAATGCTCAATAATTGGTTCGTTAAGGCGGGCTTTCGTCCGCATTCTTATAGCGATCCCGAGCCGGGCAGGGTTGTTAGCGCATTTCATATTGAGGCTCAGGAACGCCACGCAGTGCCATACGAACATAAGATCGCCAGCTATCAAGATGCGCGCTCGGCGTTCCTTAATACGCGGTCTGCCATCATAGGAATGACGCCGTTCGAACTAGAGACTGACGATGCCTATGTTGGCCTCAAGATCACTAATGCACGCCGTCAACGGGAAGATGCCGGTGCTGACAAAGACGAAAGCAGCGCCGCAACAGAGCGCACATACTTCTTGGATCTGAGCATGTCCGCGCGGCCTATTCAAAGATATTGGAACTCTGTTGAGTAGCGTGAGCCGCAGAACGTTGTGGCGCGGTGGCTTGCGCGAATTACGACGACGCGCGCGCCACGACAGCGTTGACCGACATCGCGATAAGGATGGTGTTGAAGAAAAAGGAGACGATGGCGTGCAAGGTCGTCACCTTCCGCAGCTTGGTGTTCTGCACATCGACATCGGACGTCTGCGCCGTCATCGCGATCACGAACGCATAGTAGAGAAACTCCCAGGTGCCAGGTTCTGCGGTTTTTGGAAATGCCAATGGTGGCGGCTCCTGCGGCTCGCCGTTTTCGCTTCGCCGGTAGAAGAGGTAGGCGTAGTGGAAGGCAGCCATCATGTGGAACATCGCCCAGCCCAGCGGCGCGCCGATTAGAACGACAGCGGTCGTAAGCCCTCGGACAGACTGCTTCTGGTTCAGGACGGTGAATATCTCGGCGCAGTAATAGCCGAGCGCCACAAGCGCCATCAGCGCGACCAAATAGCCGCCCTCATCATCTGTCTCGGCATGCATGCGCAGCTCGGCAGGGGAACGCGTGGCGGCAACGACGCCCATCATGATGACATACGAGAAGAAGAACGCGTCGCCGGCCACCGCAAGCGGCAGCGGCGGCGAAAGCGATCGGCAGGCCAGATAGGCCAGGCCGCCAAGCCCGGCAGCCACATAGAATCGCCCGTGATGGTGCCAATGCGCGCTCAGTGGGTTTGGCATGAAGCGATCCGCGCGACTCAACTGCCCCGCAAACGATCATCCAGGCACGTGATCCAGTCAAATGCAGCGCATAAGTGGATTAGATGTCATCGGTACACCGTCTTTGTCCGCATGGCGCAATTGCACATGGACGTCCGGTCAAGAACGGCCATTCGTGGGCACTCGTTCGAATAACGGATTTGGGGGTTCGGGTATTTTGATTTCGACGTTCGTTACCCTCGAATTTTGCGTCCTGGCAATAGGAATGTCGCGCTCGCTTTGGTCCGACAGTTGAAATTTCGCGCCGGCAGGCACAGGCAAACCAAGCAGGAGAAGGCTTGGGCGCGACATCGGCATCGCACGAAATTCACCAAGATAAATTGTCTGCTTCGGCTTTATCGTGAACGGGATGGAAAACGGCTCTTTGGAGCTGAATGTTTCCTGCACGAACCCGTTGGTGTAAAAGATTTCCAGATCGTAGATTTCATAGTCCCCTGGCGTCAGGGAGTATGTGCGAACAGCGCCGGCAATATAGTCGTTGGAATAGTCCGGTCTGGCTCTTGGATTGTAAGTAAGGCGCCCCGTCTTGGTCTTTTCACGCGTCCGGAAAATTAATTTGTAGACGGAATAGTTGGCTTCCTTATAAGCGCCGAGTGACAGCGCGAGCACGCCGGCATCGGCCCCCTGATATTCGTGCAGGTCATCGCCGCTCGAAAACCATCCGGCATCGGTCCGGCTAGAGCTTCCCAGCAGAACACCCAGAACGCACAACATTACAATCCATCGCGATTGCGTCACTTTTCAACTCCTTCTCATCGTCTTGGCACAACCCGAAGAAAGCAGCGGACGCATATTGAAAAGCGGAAAGCGGACAGAGATCCTGCGGACCGGTTCCCTTATGGAATCAGGACTTAGGCAGTAACCCGGGCTCATGTTTGAGGGGCTGGTTGTCGCATGGACGGACCGGCGCGGCTTGGTCCCGTGAATGCGCCCCCTGTGCAGCACTCCCCCGACCAGGGCCAAGCCGCCTGCTGTGGATAAGTCCACATTTGCGGCGGCACCACAAGGGTTCAGCAATGGCAGGCTAACACCACGCGACGGCGAGCGTGGCCATTCACCGGATTAATCCGTAGGCGGATCGAATTTGTTTTCGTATGTCAGCCACTTGAAGAATATTTGCCGCTTCCGCGTCTACCACCGGAGTTTCCGTGGTATGATACGCGCATGACACGCCTGAGCGCGGGATATGAATCGGAAACTTTGGACTGGAGGTCTTGCTCCGGCGAAAGCCCGCGCGCGCAGTATGATTCCCAGCCGTGTGACCGCGAAAGAGCGCGATTCTTTGATTTCGACTGCTCGCGGCAAGTGCGAGCCACAACATCTGGTGTCGTGGTAAACGGAGTCCGGCATCCCCCCTCCTCCTTTTCGGAGGTTCGAATGGGAACTTCTTGGGGAACACGCTATCGCGCGATTCCTTACGAACGCGCTCTCGCGCGCTTCGCTGGGAGGGAGGGGGGCGCGCTTTTTTCGCCGAACAAAACGAACAATTCCATCCGTGCCGGGTCACGCTCACGTGAATGCGACCGTCCCAATTGGGCGAAACGGAAACGCCGCGATGGAGGGTTCTTCTGTAAGCCATTGAATGAATTAGAAGACAAAAACTTCTGGCTGGCTCCAGAACCCATCGTTTCGAAGGGACCGGGCGGCGTTGTCGGCCGCGCCTCGGTCGGCCCCTTGGGAAAATTCCAAAAGGCGAGTAATCTGGAGTGCTTTAGGGTCGTCGGGAGGCGCCCATGCAGAAGGTTTATATCGGGGCCATCTTGGTGACAGCGATGGCTTTTGCGGTGCCGGCCGCCGCTCAAGCGCCGGCTCCCGTTGCCGTGGCGACGGCCGTGTCGGGCTTCGGCAACGACCGTGAGATCGTTCCCAGCGTCACGCCGGGCGACGAGATCATCGTCGCCTGCGCGCCGATCGAGCAACGCGACGCGAATGCGGATGTTCGCGTGGTGCTCACGATCGCGGCCGTACCGAGCGAAGTATCCCCCGGCTTCAAAAAGGTGCTTGCGACGGACGAGCAGTTGAGCAAGTACGGCGTGCGCGTACGGGTGCCAGACGTGCCCGAGCTTCCGGAGCACACGGTGAATCTCAACGTCTATGTCGTGGGCGAGAATACGCGCGGCTGCGACGGCGGGCATTTGAAGGTGGTGGCGAAGCACGTCCCCGACTTCCGCCATGAGGTGAAGTCCTCCTCGCCGATTTCCTGACAAGTCGCGAAGCGTTCAGGCCCGGAACAAAAGAACGCCCGCAAGCAAGATCGCTGCGGCGGCAGCAAGCCACAACGCGGCGCGGATATATCTCGCGCGCCTGATTTGCACATCCGCGAAGCGGCGCATCGTGTCGGGATGAAGCCGCAGGCCTCCCTCGGCCAGCATCTGGGAAATCGATTCGGCGTCGCGCACCAGCCGCGGCAGATGCTGGGCGGCTCGGGAAAGCGCCTCAAGGCCCTCGGCAGCGTCTCGCAGCCTGGCTTCCGGGCCTACGCTCTGCACCATCCACTGCTCGACGACGGGCCGCGATGCAGCCCATATGTCGAATTCTGGATCCAAGCTTCGTGCGACACCTTCCGCCACCATCATGGTTTTCTGCAGCAGCAGCAATTGCGGCTGGGCGGCCATTTCGAATTTGCGCGTGGTATCGAAGAGCTGCTGCAAAAGACGTCCCATCGACATGTCGCGCGCCGTACGGCCGAAGATCGGCTCACCGATGGCACGCAGAGCCTGCGCAAAAGTGGCGATGGGGTGCGTGAGCGGCACAAAGCCGAAATCGTAATGCACTTGAGCGACGCGCATATAGTCGCGGTTCAAGAAACCATTGAGCGTCTCGGCCAGGAAGCGGCGCATATCGGGGCTGAGCCGCCCCATGATCCCGAAGTCCACCGCCACCAGGCGTCCCTCCGCATCGACGAACAGGTTTCCCTGATGCATATCCGCGTGAAAGAAGCCGTCACGTAGAGCCTGAGTCAAAAAAGTACGGATGACCGTTACGGCTAGGCGCTGCGGATCATGCCCGGCGGCTTCCACCGCTGCGGGATCGCGCACCGAAATCCCCTCGATCCACTCGACCGTCATCACGCGCTGTCCGGTGCGATCCCAAATCACTTCGGGCACGCGGAAGTCCTGATCGTTCTTTGTATTTTCGCGCAGCTCCGAGGCGGCTGCGGCTTCCATACGAAGATCCAGTTCGAGCGTCACCGAGGCGGCCAGGCGGTCGATTACTGCAATCATCCGTAGGCGCCGAGCCTCCGTCGAGAATCGTTCGGCCATTCGGGCGGCGAACGCGAAGGCGGACAGATCTTCGGCAAATTGCCGCTCCACGCCGGGGCGCAAAACCTTGACCGCTACCTGGCGGCCGCCGTCATGCGTGCGCGCCTTATGTACTTGCGCGATGGATGCGGCGGCGACCGCATCTCCAAAGCTTGAAAACAACACGTCGATGGTTTTACCGAGCGTGAGTTCGACCTGGTTCTTGGCGGCATCGGTTGGAACTGCCGGGAGACGATCCTGCAACGCCTCCAAGGCAAGTGCTACGTCGTCACCGATGAGATCAGGGCGCGTCGCTAGCACCTGTCCCAATTTGATGTACGCAGGCCCAAGGCTTTCAAGCGCGCGGGCCAGCCGCATTCCGGCGGCGAGCCCTTCTCCCTTGGCATCGCGGGTACCGAAAAAACGGCGCGTGAGCCCGACCCACAAAGGCATGCCGGCCAAGTATTCGCGTGGGACAAGCGCGTCGTGGCGCGCCAGCACACGCGCGGCATGAAGAAGCCGATTGACGTTGTTGAGGGTCCGAACCATCCTCAAAGCCGCCAAGCGGAATGCATCGCGGCGATTCCACCCATCATGTTGCGGACCTTTACCCGTGATAGGCCCGCTTTCTCGACCATTTTTGTGAAGGCCGCCTGGGCCGGAAAACGCCGGATGCTCTCTATCAGATATTGATAGGCGTCCGCATCGCCCGTCACAGCGTCGCCAAGGCGCGGCAAAACAGAAAACGAGAAACGATCGTAAAGCACATCAAGGCCGGCCGCCTCCACCCGCGAAAATTCCAGGCAAAGAAAACGTCCACCCGGCTTTAACACGCGTCGCGCTTCGGCAAGGGCGCGCTCGGTATGCGTCACATTCCGTATGCCGAAAGCGATTGTGTAGGCATCGATACTCGCCGCCGCCACAGGCAAAGTCTCTGCATCGGCGCAGAGCCAGTTCATGCCGCCCTCGCCTTTCAGATGCGCCCGCCGCATGCCTTCGCGCAGCATGTCCGGATTGACGTCGCACACCGCGATATCCGCCGCGCCGCCACGCCGCCTTACGGCGCCGGCGATTCGGAACGCGATGTCCCCTGTGCCGCCCGCGACGTCCAGCACCCGCCACCCTGGCCGCGGATTGAGCCACTCCACCAGGGCGTCTTTCCACAGCCGGTGGACGCCGCCGCTCATCAGGTCATTCATCAGATCGTATCGGCTCGCCACCGATGAAAAAACATCCCGCACCAGGCTTTGCTTTTCCGATTCCGGTACTACGCGGTAGCCGAAGGATGTTATGGGATCGGGCATCGACGATCAGTATAGGTGCTGCTCCCAATACCTGATACCTGATCCGTCATGCCTGAACTACCCGAAGTAGAAACCGTCCGGATGGGCCTGAGGCCCGCACTGGAAAAACGCCGAATCGTCTTTGCCGAAACCCGGCGTGGCGATCTGCGAGTGCCGTTCCCAAGGAACTTCGCCAAACGATTGACCGGACGCTGTGTCACGTCCCTTATCCGCCGCGCCAAATATCTGCTCGCCGAACTCGACAGTGGAGAAACCCTCGTCATCCATCTCGGCATGAGCGGGCGCCTGAGCGTGTTGGCAGAGGGGTGCGCTCGAAAACTCGGTCGCTATGTGTACGACACGGCGCCAGCCGAGGCTGGCACCGGCAAGCATGACCACGTCGTGATCGAAACCGATGCGCCCGCCCGGATCGTCTTCACGGACCATCGCCGCTTTGGGCTGATGACGCTGATCAATACGAAGACGATAGGCAGCGATCCGTTATTCGAAGGTTTGGGTATAGAACCGCTCTCCAATGGATTCGACGCCACCTATCTCGAGCGGGCGCTCGCGGGCAAGAAAACACCCATCAAGTCGGCCATGCTGGATCAGAGGGTGATTGCCGGCATTGGCAATATCTACGCCTGCGAAGCACTGTTCCGCGCGCGTATCTCCCCAAAGCGGCTTGCGAAGAATGTCGGCCCCAGTTTGGTCGCGCCATTGGTCAGCGCCATCAAGTCAGTGCTGGAAGACGCAATCAAGGCTGGCGGTTCATCGTTGCGTGATCACAAGCGAGTGAACGGCGAGCTTGGCAATTTCCAACACCATTTCCAGGTCTACGACCGCCAAGGCAAGCGATGCCCAAACGATTGCGGTGGCCTTATCAAACGGATCGTGCAGTCCGGACGCTCTACATATTACTGTGCAAAATGCCAGAGGTAGATCGAACGGGATAACGTTCGGTTCGAAAAAGCCAGTCTGGCACTACTTGCCGTTCGTGTCGGTTGCCCACAAGGGCGAGCGATCGGAGGAATAAAGCACGAGGTTGCCGTCCATTTGAAAGGCCAAAAAAGCTCCCTGGTTGCCCGCGGTTCCAGTGCTCCATACCGGAGCGGCATCGCCAGCGGCACAGATTGCCAGATCACCGCTGCTTTCCAAGCGCAGCCGGCTGGCGCCGGCGTCTCGGGTACGGCTCTCCCATACGAGCTGACCGGCGGGATTGCGGACCTCCAAGTTGCCCTGCCGTGTAAATTGGAACAGATACCCGCTCGCGACGCGCCACTGAGTACCCGTTACAAACTCCACATTTCTCTCCCCGGCAGAATATATCTCCAGATTACCGGTAGGCTGTTGACTGGCTTCGGGCATAGCAAATTCGATGGCGCTCAACGTGCGGCTACCCAAACGTCCGGGGGGGCGAAGTGTTGCTTCTGCAGCAATCGTCTTTAAGTATATTTCGCCATAACTCCAAGTTTAGACGGGTTAAAGGGTGTGGGCCATAGGCGTTGCGCATAAGAGGCATTTGCATGCACAACCGATAACAGGCGAAGTCCCGAGTCCGTCCGGGCGAACGTTTTTGAGGGACCATATTGTCCGTTTATCGCATTACTCCGGAAATCTGGGTTTCTGAATCGGAATTGAAGGAGGCCTTTGTGCGTTCGCCGGGCCCTGGCGGTCAGAACGTCAACAAGGTTGCCAGTGCGGTCGAACTGCGTTTCGACGTCGCGCATTCGCCCTCGTTGCCTGAAGACGTGAAACAGCGGTTGCGACAACTGGCCGGTCGGCAAATTAACAAGGACGGCGTTCTGGTTCTGAAAGGCCGTCGCTTCCGCGACCAGCACAGAAATCGTGACGATGTGCGGGCGCGGCTTGTGGACCTGCTCATTCGGGCCGCCCATACGCCAAAGCTCCGCCTGCGTTCGGCACCTCCCCGTGCGGTAAAGGAACGACGGTTAACGGAAAAAAGAGCACATTCGACACTTAAGCGCCTGCGCTCACGGAATATCGAAGCCTAGCACCTATGAGTGCGAAAAGTGCTTCGTGACCGGCAGAATATCCTATTGCGCTCATAATCGTGTACGATCGGTGACCGCAGCAGAACCAGCACATTAAGGCTGGAGCAATGCCACGAAATAGACCAAGGACCGATAACATGGAATACAACAATATCATCGCGAAGACAGAAGGCGCGGTCGGCATCATAACGCTAAACCGGCCCACGGCGCTGAACGCGCTCAGTCAGGAGCTTCTTGAGGAACTCTGCGACACACTCGAGCGATGGGACGTGGACGATGGCGTCCGCTGTATCGTTCTCACTGGATCTGAGCGGGCATTCGCGGCCGGTGCTGATATCAAGGAGATGCAGCGCCGCTCGTACATGGATATGTTCAGATCCAACTACTTCGCGGATGCTGCCGACCGCATCACTGCGATACGTAAACCGATTATTGCGGCAGTGGCCGGGTACGCTCTCGGAGGCGGCTGTGAGCTGGCCATGCTCTGCGACTTTATCATCGCGGCCGACACGGCGAAGTTCGGCCAGCCGGAAATTAATCTTGGCGTCATGCCGGGAATCGGCGGCACGCAGCGACTGACCCGCTTTGTTGGAAAATCCAAAGCCATGGAATTGTGTCTTACAGGACGCAATATGGATGCTGGCGAGGCCGAGCGGAGCGGACTTGTCTCGCGTGTGGTGCCTGCTGCGGACCTGATGGTGGAAGCGTTGAGAGCCGCCAAGAGCATCGCGGAAAAATCCGTACCTATCGCGATGATGACCAAGGAAGCAATCAACCGCGCATATGAAACTACGCTCGCCGAAGGGGTCCGTTTCGAACGCAGGCTCTTTCATTCCATGTTCGCAACCGAAGACCAGAAAGAAGGAATGGCTGCCTTTTCCGAGAAGAGGAAACCAACCTTCACGAACCGCTAGCAACCGGGTTGCGGCGTCTGTCATAACCCGCTAAAAGCCGCGCCTTCCCCAGGAAACTGAAGAGAACCGTATGCCAAATATCGCCTCGGCCAAGAAGCGCGTCCGCACTGCGAAAAAGCGCACAGAGATCAATCATGCCCGGAAGGGCCGCGTGCGTACCTTTGCGCGCAAGGTCGAGGAGGCGATTGCGGCGGGCGACAAAGCCGCTGCCGCTGCAGCCCTGAAGGCCGCCGAGCCCGAAATCATGCGTGGCGTAACCAAAGGGATACTCCACAAGAACACGGGCGCGCGCAAAGTGTCGCGGTTGGCCCACCGAGTGGCGGCGCTCGCCGGCCGTTAACCATTGCGAATTGTTACATAATTTGAAATGCAAGTTTTTTCTTTGCGAGGGCCTATATTTTTCTTTGTCTGTAGACGGAAAGAGCCTCAGCGTCGCGCAAATGTCATAAAGCTTTGAAATCTTCGCATTTCGTTGAGCAGACCCTCCGGATACTGACGAACCCCTTGTCCGAACTGCTATTTTGCCTGGAATCGTTCAGCCTCCGTTCACTTGCGGGCCTCTTCTGCACTGATATTGTCACGATCATCGAGAGGGAGCACGGAGACTCAGCCAGTCAAGTGGTAAGAAAATTCCGAATAAAACTGCTTATCAGGCAAGGCGTTACGGCTCATAAGTAAATAAAACTGGAATTTTTATTGTGAAACTGCCGAGAATCTCTCGCGCAGCCGGGGAAGCTTGTCGAAAAACAGCGCTTTACCGGGGATCGCTTTCAGAAGGGAATGCAGGCCGAAAAAGGCCTGCGAGAAGGAGGTACTGGAGCCAAACCACACACACGAAAGCTAACGCGTAGTGAGCTGACGCGTCGGTGCGAGTTCTCAAGAAAAACAAAAGGGGCACCCGGGCGAGCCCGGTGAAGGAAAGGCAAAGAACGATGGCACAAACAACGAACAATAACGCTCATCAAGACGGCAGCGTACTATGGACTTCTACCCGGGAGCGGCTGCGGCGCGAACTGGGAGATCCCGTCTTCGACGCCTGGATCGCGTCACTTCAATTGCTCAGTCTGGAAAAGGGCGAGGCGAGGATTGGAGCTTCAAAGCCATTCGTGCGCAATTGGGTCGCCAATCATTATACAGCCCGTATTGAGCGTGCTCTGCGGGCAGAAGGGGGCAATCCGCGGTCGGTTTCCATCGTGCTCGCGCCAGCGGTGATCGGAGGTGGAACCGATCATTCACTAGAGCGCCCTTCGCCGGCCCCCGCACAGCACACTCAAGACACGCGGCATGGCCTCCATGAGCAGCACCGCGGCCTTTGGAACAGGGTCCTTCATCCGACCCAATCCTTTGATGGGCTTGTTATCGGTGCGGCGAACGAATTCGCCTGCCGCGTAGCAAGACAATTTGCCGAAGGCGATGACAGTGCAGCGGCCCTGCTCTACCTGCATGCCGGCTTTGGCTTCGGCAAAAGTCATATTCTGAACGCCACAGCGCTTGAGGCGAGGAAGCGCGGGAGGCGGGTACTGTTTCTTGGTGCCGAAGACTTTATGCGTCAGTTCCTTGGCGCAATTCACCGTCGTGAAACACTCGCCTTTAAGGATGAGATCCGCGCGGCGGAACTCCTGCTAATAGACGATCTTCAGCACATCTGCCGCAGCAGCACCACAATCTCAGAGTTCCTGCATACTGTGAATGCCTTTTCGGACTTGCGCCGTAAAGTTGTTATCGCGGCGGACCGGGCTCCCGAAGGTTTCGATGCTTTGGGGGCAGATATCCGTTCGCGGCTCACAGGCGGGCTCGTGATCGCCTTGGGCAGGCCCGACCGGGAAATGCGGCTCGCAATTCTGCGAACTCGTGCAACCGAATTCACGAAACAACGACCCCACGTGATTGTTCCGGACGAGGTTCTGGAACGCATTGCAGGTCTCGAAGAGGCAAGTCCGCGGGAGTTGATTGGAATGCTGACCAAGCTTGCGACCTACGCCGATCTAACAAAGAAGCCCGTCACTACCGAGTTTGCGGAAGAGACTATTTCGCAGCGACGGGCGCCACCGAA
>Ga0213876_10001837_pt1 | contig 12807 bp, 7 predicted proteins | sample BarmaccomBMRX_R9_FD_160113 | JGI IMG/M metagenome (GOLD analysis project Ga0213876, IMG submission 160113) | Root-associated microbial communities from Barbacenia macrantha in rupestrian grasslands, the National Park of Serra do Cipo, Brazil - RX_R9 | ecosystem: Host-associated > Plants > Roots...
CCAGGAAGTTGGAAGGCGCGAAGACGTCGGTGAGCAGCTTGGTGAAGAACGCGACCCGGCGCCTCGTGGAAGGGTCGCTGGCCGCGACGCTGCCGGCCAGGCTGTTGAGCCACTTAGCCTGCGCCAGATAGGCCTGGCGGATGGCGTCGAAGAACGGCTGGTCCCAGCTAGGGTCGGCGAAACGCTTGTCGGCCGCCCCGGCTTTCTCGGTCTGGCCGATGATCCGCTGGAAGCCCGAGCGCCACATCTCCAGGGCGCTGTCGAGCAACATCGCCTGCGCGCCCCAGATGCTCTCGGGGCGCTGGGCGGTCCGCATGAACACGTCGATCAGCGAAGGCGCCAGGTTGAGAGGATCAGGATTGGGGTGGAGGCGACCGGCCTGCTGCAGCCCGCTTTCCAGGACCGCGCCGTGAGCGATCATCGCCGCGCGGGCCAGGTTCGAAGAAAACTCCCCGAGGTCGCCGGGGCTTAGGGTCGGCCTCCGGCCAGCGGTAGCGGACATGCCGTGGTTCCCAAGAAGGGCCTCCTCGCGAGCTGAACGCAGAAGCCTCGCCCGTCTCGCCAGAGGTCGGTCCGCCGGGGGCGAGGCTGGATTCCTCCCTTGCCCGGCAAAGCCTGTGCGCCGGCCGCGCCGGCCATCCCTCCGGAACCTCAGCTGCGGGCGGGCGGTTCTATCCGGCCAAGCCTCGCCGGAGAGTCCATGAGTTTGCCGCAGGCCTTCGCCTTCTCCATCGTCGCCGGGGCGATCGGCTTCTTCGTCTGGGGACGGTTCCGCTACGACGTGGTGGCGCTGATCGCGCTCCTGGCCGGGGTCGCCTGCGGGGTGGTGCCGGCGGCCAAGGCCTTTTCCGGCTTCACCAGCGACGTGGTGGTGATCATCGCCAGCGCCCTGGTGATCAGCGCCGCCATCGCCCGCTCGGGGGTGGTGGAGCAGGCGCTGCAGCCGCTGCTCGCCCGCCTGAAGACCCCGGCCGGCCTGACGCCGGTGCTGGCGGCGGCGACCGCGGCGCTCTCCATGCTCACCAAGAACGTCGGCGCCCTTGCGATCCTGATGCCGGTGGCGGTCCGCGCGGCGCGTGGGGCCGGCGCCTCGCCCGCCTCCCTCCTGATGCCGATGTCGTTCATGGCGCTGCTGGGCGGGCTGGTGACCCTGGTGGGCACCTCCACCAACATCATCGTCAGTCAGGTGCGCGAGCAGGCGCTCGGCAAGCCGTTCCAGATGTTCGACTTCGCCCCCGTGGGACTGGCGCTGACGGCCCTCGGCTTCCTCTATGTGAGCTTCGCCTGGCGCCTGCTGCCCCGGGACCGCCAGCCGGGGGCGGCGCTGGGCGACGCGCTGGCCGCCGCCTACGTGGCCGAGGCGGCGCTGCCGGACGGCTGGCCCGCGGCGCTCGCCCGGGTCGGCGACCTGAAGCTGGAGGCGGACGGGGTGAGGATCACCGCCCTGGCGCGCGGGCGCCGGACGGTCCAGGCGCCCGGGCCGCGCCAGCGGCTGAGGGCAGGGGACATCCTGGTGATCGAAGGCCCACAGGAGGCGCTGAACGCGGTCTTCAGCCGAACGCCGCTGATCCACACCCGAGCCGGCAAGGCGGCGCCCACGGAGGACGGGCGCGAGGAGACGCGCCAGATCGAGGCGGTGATCCAGCCGAAATCGGCGCTCGCGGGCCGCTCGGCGGCGCGGATGCAGCTGAGCGCGCAGTTCGGGGTCAACCTGCTGGCCGTGAGCCGCAGCGGCGCGCGGATCTCTCAGCAGCTGCGCACCCTCACCCTGCGGGCGGGCGACGTACTGATCCTGGAGGCGGGCGAGCGGACGCTGCCGGCCGCTCTGGTGGGGCTGGGCCTGCTGCCCCTGGTGGAGCGCGACGTGCAGGTGGTGGGCGCCTCGCGGCGCTACCTGCCGGTGACCATCCTCGCCCTCGCCATGGCGCTGGTGGTGATGAAGGTCACGCCGGTGGCGGTGGGCTTCTTCGGGGCGGCGGCGCTCATGGCGGCCAGCGGGGCGCTCTCCATGCGCGAGGCCTACAACGCCCTGGACGCCCAGGTGCTGGTCCTCGTAGGCGCCCTGACGCCGCTCAGCCAGGCGGTGCAGGACACCGGCGGCGCGGCCCTGATCGCCCAGGCCCTGGCCGCTCTTGCACACGGCCTGCCGGCGCTCCTCACTCTGGGCGCGCTGATGGTGGCGGCGATGGCCGCCGCGCCCTTCCTCCACAACGCGCCGACCGTCCTCGTGCTGGGTCCCATCGGCGTGGCGCTCGCCCGCCAGCTCCACCTCAATCCCGACGCCTTCCTGATGGCCGTGGCGACCGGCGCGGGCTGCGACTTCCTCACCCCGGTGGGCCACCAGTGCAACACCCTGATCATGGGCCCCGGCGGCTACCGCTTCGGAGACTACGCCCGCTTCGGCGCCCCCCTCGCGGCCCTGGTGATCCTCGCCGGCGTCCCGCTGATCGCGCTGGTCTGGCCGCTCGGGTGAGCGCCCGGGCCTGCTCCTGGCGGCCCTACCGTCCGCGCGGAAGGTAGCAGGCGGGCTCGTCCGGCTTGTTCCCGTAGGAACAGTCCAGGGTCATCCTGTCCGTCCAGCCGTGGTCGTACATGCACGGGCCCACCGCCTGGGCGTTGGGGACCGCGGCGGCGCGCTGGCAGGCAGACAGGGCTTGACGCGCGGCGGCGATCTGGTCGGCGGGCGGCGCCGGACTGGCCGGCGCGCCGGCGGATGGGGCGGGGGGATCCGGGGCGGCCTGCCGAGGCGTGTCCTTGCGGCAGGCGGTCAGGGCCAGCAGCGCCATCGCGCCGGCCGCCGCGAGCGTCAGCCCCCTCATCGCGATCCCCGCCAAAGTTCCAGTTCGCCGGCCGGCATGGCCCCCCCGATCACGAGCGCAAAGCTGACGGAGGTCAAGCGCCCTCGGCGCCTGCGCGCCCGCCCGGCTGCGGGCATCCGGCTTGCGCGCCCGGTCGGCGGCCCGATACGGTCGCGCTCGGGCGGCGGAGCGCGGGCCCGTACGCGTCGGGGGGCGCCAGATGCTGACGACAGCGGAGGTCTCGGCGGTTCCGATCTTCGCGGCGCTGCCCCCGGAGCTGCTCGAGCGGCTCGCGAGGACTTCGGCCGACGTGCGCCTGGCGGCCGGCGAGTTCGCCGTGGCGGAAGGCGGCGAGCGGGCGCTGTTCGCGGTGCTCTCGGGCCTGCTCGAGGTGGTCAAGCTGTTCGACGGGGTGGAGCGCACCTTGGGCTGGCGCCGGCCCGGCGCCGTCTTCGGCGAGGTGCCGCTGGCGCTGGCCTCCCCCTTTCCGGGCGGCTACCGCGCCGCCGAGCCTTCGCGGGTGATGCGCGTCGGCCTCGAAGAGTACTACCGCCTGGCGGCCGCCTCGACGGACTTCGCAGAGAAGGTGGGCGCGTTGGCGCGCGAGCGCCTGGGCGGCCTGCAGAGCATCAGCGCCGAGCCGCACGCGCCGAGGGTGACCCTGGTGGCGCGCGAGGACGCGGCCGAATGCCGTGCGCTCCGCACCTTCCTCGCGCGCAATCAGATCTCGTTCGAGCAGCTGTCCCCCGACTCGCCGGACCTGAAGTCCAGATGGCCGCAGGCCTGGGGGGCGGCCGGCCGGCCCCTGGTCCGGCTCGCCGACGGCGAGGTGCTGGTGGCCCCGGAGCCGCGCGAGCTCGCCGACCGGCTCGGCCTGCAGACCCGTCCGCGGCTGGGCGCCTACGACGTGGCGATCGTGGGCGCCGGCCCGGCGGGGCTCGCGGCGGCGGTCTATGGGGCCTCCGAGGGGCTGAGCACCGTCGTCATCGAACGCGAGGCGCCGGGCGGGCAGGCCGGCGCCTCGTCGCGCATCGAGAACTATCTGGGCTTTCCGAACGGCGTCTCCGGCGACGAGCTCGCCAGCCGGGCGCTGCAGCAGGCGCGGCGTCTGGGCGCCGAGATCCTGGTGACACGGCGCGTGGAGCGCATCGACCCGGCGGCGCGGCAGGTGCTCCTGGACGGCGGCGAACGGGTGATGGCGCGCAGCTTCGTGCTGACCACCGGCGTCTCGTGGCGCAGGCTGGATAGACCCGGCGTCGAGCGTCTGATCGGCCGGGGCGTTTTCTACGGGGCCGCGCGCAGCGACGCGCCGAACGTGGCCGGGCTCGACGTCTGCCTGGTGGGAGCCGGCAACTCCGCCGGACAGGCCGCGCTCCACCTTTCCACCTATGCGCGCCAGGTGACCATGCTGGTGCGCGGCGAGGCGCTGGGGAAGACCATGTCGCGCTACCTGATCGACCAGCTCGCGGCGCGCTCGAACATCGAGGTGCGCCTGCGCTCCGAGCTGCGCGCGGCGCACGGTGAGACGCGGCTCGTCGCCATCGACGTCTGCGAGGCCGGCGGCGCTGTCGAGCGCCAGGGGTGCGGCGGCCTCTTCATCTTCATCGGCGCGGACGCCGAAACGGGCTGGCTGCCGCGCGAGATCGCGCGCGACGAGCGCGGCTTCGTCCTGACCGGCGCGGAGGCGCGCAAGGGCGCGCGCTGGCCGCTGGCGCGCGATCCCTTCCTGCTGGAGACCAGCGTGCCGGGCGTCTTCGCCTGCGGGGACGTCCGCTCCGGGCCGATCAAGCGGGTCGCCGCCGCGGTGGGGGAGGGCAGCATGGCGATCGCCTTCGTCCACCGTCACCTCGCCTCCGAGCCGGCCGGCGATCCATAGCGCGGGCTGGGCGCGGGCGAGCCAAGCGCGCCGAAGCCAGAGCGGGTCGAGTTGGAATCGCTCCTCTCATCGTCACCCCGGACGGCCTGCAAGGCCGATCTAGCCGCCGGTCTTTTCGCGCGCATCCTCTGCAGGATGAGGACGGCAGCCTCAAAGGCCGCCGTAATCTGCAGGTCTTCCACATCGTCGCACTCCGTCGAGCGGGAGTGCGCCGGCGAGTGTCCGGACTTCTCTCAGCCGATGGCGCTCGGGGGCCGTGACCTGCGATACGAAGAACCTTGCGCTTCAATGGCGTCGGAAGCGAGACGAAGATCGCGGCGGCCCGCATCCGCCCGTCGTCGTTTCCGCCTCGCCGGCGCCGTCTTCAGCCCATGACCACGAGGACGACGCGGCGGTTCTCGGCCCGGCCCGCGGCCGCCTCGTTCGGCGCCTTCGGGATGTGCTCGCCGTAGGAGAGGGCGCTCATGTGGTGGAGCGGGACGCCCCGGGCGTGCAGGAAGCGGACGACCGCGTCCGCCCGCCGCTGGCCGAGCTGCAGGTTGTGCTGGGTGCGCCCGCTGGAGTCGGCGTGGCCGATGACCTCGACGTGGACGTTGCGGTTCTCGGCCTTGAGCCGCGCGGCGAAACCGGCCAGCCAGGCCCTGGCGCTGTCCGACAGGGCCGACTTGTCGGTCTCGAACTTCACCGAGTCGTCGGTCATCAGGACGGTGTGCTGGAAGTCGCCCCTGGCCAGCCGGTGGGCCTCCTCGGCGCGCGCCAGCGCCGCCTGGGTGTCACGTTGCACCGCGTCGATGCGGGCGTTGGTGACGGCGATCTGCTGGTCGACGTAGTCCTGGGTGGCGCAGCCGCCCATGGCCAGCGCGGCGGCGGCGAGGGCCGCGGCCGATCGTTGGCGAGATGCATTGGGTGTCATGTTCATCCCTCGCAACCTTGCGGGGCTCGCCGCCTCCGATCCTCGCAGGGTAGATCGGCCCGCCGCCGGGGACGATCCGGTGTTCACCCGAAGGACCGCCTTCCCGACCACAATCGCCGGTTCGCCCAGGCGCCCCCGCAAGCTTGGCCGTGTTGCGCGAGCGGCGGCGAGGCGCCACAGATCGGGGGATGACGGACGTATTCGTGAGCTACGCGCACGAGGATGCGGCTGTGGCCGACGCCTTGGCGGTGGCGCTGGCGGCGGATGGCTGGTCGGTGTGGATCGACCGCACCGGGCTCGCCGAGGGGACCCAGTTCGACGAGGAGATAGAGGCGGCGATCGGCCAGGCCACGGTGGTCATCGTGCTCTGGTCCGAAGCGTCGGTGAAATCGCGCTGGGTGCGGGCCGAGGCCGCCTTCGCCCTCGACCGCGGCAAGCTCGTGCCGGTGGTGATCGACCAGGCGCTGCCGCCGCTGCAGTTCCTGCACGTCCACAACGTGGAGCTGGGCGGCTGGGACGGCCGCGCCGACGACGCGCGCTTCCAGGTCCTGCAGAGGGCCCTGCGCCGCCGGCTGACGACGGACCCCGGCGCGGCTTCGCCCCCGCCGCTGGCGCCCGGGGCCGGCGACGAAAGCGTCTTGCGGACCGGCTTGAGCGGCATGGACCGCGCCCTGGTGTCCATGGGTCTGAGGTTTCCCGGCGCCGGCCAGGAGGACCAGTTCCTCGAGCGGCTTTCGGAGGGGGTCTACCGGGCCACCCAGGGGGGCCTTCTGCTGGCGATCGCCGTCATGGCCGTCTACAGCGCCACCGATTCCATGGCGGGGGTCAGCAACGCCCTGATCACGCGGGTCAGATTCATGCTTCTGATTCCGATCCTCATCGCCGCCTTCCTCATGTCCCGAACGAACCTCTCGAGACGGCGTTGGCGGATCGCCGTGCCGGCCTACCTCGCCACCGCGGTGGGGGTGGGCCTGGTGATGATCTATTTCATCGCCACCAAGAGCGCGTTCGGCGTCAATCTCGCGGTTCCCACCATGAACATCATGGTGATGTTCGGGATCGTCGCGCTGATACCCGTCCCGGCGCGCACCACCTTTTGCCTCTCCCTGCCGATCCTGGCGCTCTACGTGGTCTATCTCGGCCTCTTCGCCCGATTGTCCTTCGAGACCGACGCGGCCTACGCCATCAATGTGGTGGTGGCGTTCTTCTTGTGCGTCACGGCCTCCTATCTGCGCGAGCGCGAGCTTCGCCGGACGTTCGTCGCCGACCTGGCGCTCAGCGACAACGTCGCGACCCTGCGCGAAGCGGTGCTCCGGCTCGGGTCGGACAAGGGCGCAAATGACGGCGCCGAGCGGTCGCGGCGGGAACTGCGACGCTCGAGCTGACCTGCGAGCTGGGCCCGAGCCGAAGGCGCGGAACGCGCTTTAGGCGGCCGCCTCCAGAGGGCGGTCGGCGGTCAGCAGGGACTCGACGCCCGCGATCCGCACCTCGATCGGCTCGCCCCTGACCAGCGTCGCCTGGACCTGGCCGTCCCCGATGCGGACCGCCACGGCTCGCCCGCGGAAGCAGACCTGGTAGGAGAGGCTCTTCCACCGCGGCGGCAGCTTCGGGTCGATGGCGAGCGTCTCGCCGGAGATGTCGAGACCCCCGAAGCCCATGACGATCGCCTGCCAGATGCCGCCGAGGCCGGCGATGCGCACGCCGCCGGCGGCGTTGGGATCGGGGTCCAGCCGGGAAATCCGGTCGAGGTAGCGCAGCGCCAGGTCCGCGTCCCCGAGCCGGGCGGCGACCAGGGCGTGCATGGCCGGGCTCAGCGAGCTTCCGTGGGCGCAGCGCGGCTCGTAGTGGCGGAAGTTGGTCATCGCCGCCACGCCCGGGAAGGCTTCGGGCAGCAGCGCCAGCAACGCCACCACGTCTGCCTGCTTGACCACCTGTGAGGCCTGGGTGCGCTCCCGCCCGATGATGACGTCGATGGGGACCGTGCGCCCGGCGTAGTCGGCGAGGTTGATCGCCTCCAGACGGTGATAGCCGGCGAACTGCTCGTAGAGGCCGGTGGCCGGATCGAAGCCGGTGACGATCTTGTCGACCGCGTCGGCCCAGTCCGCGAGCTCCGCCGCGTCGATCCCCAGCCGCCCCAGCAGGGCCTGGGCGCGCTCGGGCCAGCGGGCCCGGATCGTCTCCACCGCCTCCAGCGCCCGGGCGATATTCCAGCGGGCCATGACGTTGGTGAAGGCGTTGTCGTCGATCTCCTCGTGGTATTCGTCGGGACCGATGACGGCGCGGATGTGCCGGCGCCCGTCGGCCTCCGGCTCGGCGCGCGAGGCCCAGAAGCGGGCCGTCTCCAGCAGGATCTCGGCCCCGGCGGCGAGCAGGAAGTCGTCGTCGCCGGTGGCGCGCCAGTATCGCCACACCGCGTAGGCGATGTCGGCGCTCACGTGTTGCTCCAGCCGGCCGCAGAGGATGTCGACCCGCTCGCCGTTTGCGCCCGCCACATGGTCGGGCGTGGTCTCCTCGCCGGTGTCGGCCGACTCCCAGGCGTAGAGCGCGCCCCGCCAGCCCATCCGCGCGGCCTTGGCGCGGGCCGCGGGCAGGGTGTGGAAGCGGTACATGAGCATCGCCCGGGCCGCCTCGGGCCAGACCGCCGTGTAGAACGGCAGCAGGTAGATCTCGGTGTCCCAGAACACGTGGCCGAAATAGGCGTCGCCGCTCAGGGCCCGGGCGCCCACCGAGACCCGCTCGTCCTCGGGGTTCGCGGTGCTCACCAGATGGTAGATCGCGAAGCGCGCGGCCCGCTGCAGGGTCTCGTCGCCGTCGATGGCTACGTCGCCGTCGCTCCAGCGCCGGTCCCAGGCCGCCTCGTGGCGGTCGAGCGCAGCGCGCCAGCCGAGCCTGCGCACCGCCTCCAGGGTGTGGGCGGCGGCGGGAAGCGGATCCTCGCCTCGCTCGGCGCGGGCGAAGGTCGCGATCCGGTCGAGCTCGGCGACCTCGCCGGCCCGCGAGCTCCAGCGCCACACCCACTTCAGCGGGAACGGACGCTCGGGCGCCAGCGCCTCGCCCCCCACCGTCAGCCGCGCCGCCCCGCCCATAGCCAGGCCCTTGCCGGTGACCTCGGTGCGCCAGGCGGTGACGTCCTGCTCCAGCCGCACCGGCTCCAGGGCCAGCCCCGAGAAGCTGAAGTTCGCCTCCACCTGCACGTCGACGCCGTCGCGGTCGAGCCAGAACCGCATCAGCTGCAGCCCGGCGGCGCGGTCGGCCTGCGAGACGAGCCGCAGCTCCTCGCCGGCGACGGTGACCCCGGAGGGGGCGCGATGGGTGACGGTGGAGCGCAGCAGCCCGCGGCGCATGTCGAGCTCGCGGGCGCTGAACATGGCCTGACCCTCGCTGGCGAGCAGCACTTGGCCGTCGAGCAGGACGCGCACCCGCGTCCAGTCGCTGACCGGCGCCAGGGCCGGGATCGGCGGCTCGGTGTTGGGGATGTCGAAGAGGCCCGCCACGTAGCAGCGCGGCCATGACGCCCACCGAAGGTAGCCGAGCCAGCTCGCCCAGGTGGGCCCGCGGCTCACCGAGCGCGAGGCGCGCATGCCGAGGAAGCCGTTGCCGATGGCGAAGCGCGACTCCACCGCGCTCTCGCTCATCACGTCGTAGCCGTCGTGGCGCAGGACCCAGTTGGGCGGCTGGGCGACCCCGATCGCCGCCTGCATGGGCGTGGCGGGCGCGCCGGGCCGGGCGCGCAGGGCGCCCTTGCCCAGGGCGGCGAGGTCGACCTGGTCGAGGCTGGTGACCACGAGGTCGGCCCCGGCCCCGGCGAGCAGGGCCTCGTCGCCCAGCCGGGCAACGCCCACCGCCAGCATGCCGCCAGCGTGGGCCGCCTGGACGCCGGCCGGCGCGTCCTCCACCACCAGGCACTCGGCGGGCGCCACGCCCAGGGCGTCGGCGGCGAGGCGGAAGAGGGCCGGGTCCGGCTTGCCGCGTGGGACGTCCGCGCCGCTGAGGTCGGCGTCGAAGGCCGAGAGCAGCGGGCGCCCGTCGGGCAGAGAAAGCTGGCTCAGCATGGCGTCGGCGTTCTTGGACGAGGAGGCGAGCGCCAGGCGCACGCCGGCCCGGTGCAGGGAGTCGGCAAGCCGCACCGCGTCCGGGAAGGCCTCGAACTTGCCGTGGCCGATGAGGTCGTCGATGAGCGCCTGCTTGGTCTCGGCGTAGGCGGGGGCGAGCCGGGCCGCGTCGACGACGCCCAGATGCTCGAGGGCCGAGCGCGCGCCGTCGAGGCGCGGCCGGCCGGCCACGTGCGCCTGGTAGAAGGCGGTGGTGAAGCCGTCGGGGTCGGCGTAGCCGGCCAGGGCCTCGCGCCAGGCTTGCTCATGGGGCGAGGCGACCAGGACTCCGTCGACGTCGAAGATCGCGGCCGACACGGTCATGGCCAATCTCCCTGGAAGGATCGCACAAGGGGTCCAGGGCCGATCCGCGAGCGTGCGCACGCCCGCCGAGGCAGCCGCCGGCGCGGGAGAAGGATAGGGAGGCCGATCGGGGGCGCCCTGCGTCCAACACCTGAGATGTCCCCCGGCTTCACCTGATTCCCAGGGCGGCGGCTTGCCGCTAGCCTGGCGACCGTCCCGGGGGGCTGAGGCGGCGGAGGCCACGGCCATGACCCAGGATCTCACAGGCGTCGCCGGGGCCCTGGTGGCGCGCGGCAAGGGCATCCTGGCCGCCGACGAGACGCCGGGCACGCTCGGCCGGCGCTTCGAGGCGCTGGGGATCGCCTGCACGGAAGAGAGCCGCCGCGCCTACCGCGAGATGCTGTTCACCGCTCCCGGCGCCGCCGAGTTCATCAGCGGCGTCATCATGCAGGACGAGACCATCCGACAGCGGGGCTCGGCGGGGCGCCCGCTGGCCGCGACCCTGGCGGACCAGGGGATCTTGCCGGGCGTCAAGGTCGACGCCGGCGCGCGCCCGATCGCCGGATCTCCCACCGAAACGGTGACCGAGGGCCTCGATGGCCTGCGCGAGCGGCTGGCCGAATACCACCGGCTGGGCGCCCGGTTCGCCAAGTGGCGGGCGGTGATCAAGATCGGCGAGGCCCTGCCCAGCCGCATGTGCGTGGCCGCCAACGCCCATGCGCTGGCGAGGTACGCGGCCCTCAGCCAGGAGCAGGGGCTGGTCCCGATCGTCGAGCCGGAGGTGCTGATGGACGGCGACCACACCCTGGAGCGCTGCGAGGCGGTCACCGGCCAGGTGCTGCACGCGGTGTTCGAGGCGCTGGACGAGCAGGGCGTGGCGCTGGAGGCCATGCTCTTGAAGCCCAACATGGTGGTGAGCGGCGACGAGTGCGCCGAGGACGCCTCGGTGGCCGAGGTGGCGGCCGCGACCCTGCGCTGCCTGCGCCGGTGCGTGCCGGCCGCCGCGCCGGGGATCGTCTTCCTCTCCGGCGGCCAGGACGCCCGGCTCGCCACCTTGCATCTCGACGCCATCAACCGCGCGCCGGGGCCCAAGCCCTGGGCGATCAGCTTCTCCTACGGGCGGGCGCTGCAGGACGACGCGCTGCAGGCCTGGCATGGCCGCGACGAAGGCCTGGCCGCCGGCGGCCAGGCGCTGGCGCACCGGGCGCGCTGCAACAGCGCCGCCTGCCTCGGGACCTACACGGACGAGCTAGAGCAGACCCTGTTCACGGTGCGCGCCGGCGCGCCCGGACGGGCGTTGCGCGACGACTGAGATCGGCGGCGCTCGGGCCGCTGCGGTGAAGCCAATCGGCGGAGGCGAAGGTGTCGGAAGTGCTGTCCAACCCTGAGACCCAGGCGTTGTCGGATCGGGAGCGCGAGCTGCTCGACGCCTACTGGCGGGCCGCGAACTACCTGTCGGTGGGCCAGATCTATCTCTACGACAACCCGCTGCTCGAGGCGCCGCTCTCCAAGGCGCACATCAAGCCGCGCCTGCTCGGCCACTGGGGCACCACGCCGGGGCTCAACTTCATCTACGCGCACCTGAACCGGGTCATCAAACGCGACGACCTCGACATGATCTTCATCACCGGCCCCGGCCACGGCGGCCCGGCGCTGGTGGCCAACGCCTACCTCGAGGGGACCTACAGCGAGGTCTACCCCAACATCACCGCCGACGCGGTGGGGATGCAGCGCCTCTTCAAGCAGTTCTCGTTCCCGGGCGGGGTGCCGAGCCACGTGTCGCCGGAGACGCCGGGGTCCATCCACGAGGGCGGGGAGCTGGGCTATGCGCTCTCGCACGCGTTCGGCGCGGCCTTCGACAACCCGGACCTGATCGTCGCCTGCATCGTGGGCGACGGCGAGGCCGAGACCGGGCCCTTGGCCACCAGCTGGCACTCCAACAAGTTCCTGAACCCCGCCGCCGACGGGGCGGTGCTGCCGATCCTGCACCTCAACGGCTACAAGATCGCCAACCCCACGGTGCTGGCGCGCATCAGCCACGAGGAGCTGGACCATCTCTTCCGCGGCTACGGCTACACGCCCTATTTCGTGGAGGGGAGCGACCCGGCGACCATGCACGCCCTGATGGCCGCGACCCTGGACACGGTGGTCGCCGAGATCCACGCCATCCAGGACGCCGCCCGCAAGGGAGTCTCCGAGCGCCCGCGCTGGCCGATGATCGTGTTGCGCACCCCCAAGGGCTGGACCTGCCCCAAGGAGATCGACGGCCGGCGCACCGAGGACTACTGGCGCTCGCACCAGGTGCCCATGGGCGAGATGCACGAGAACCCCGAGCACGTGCGGATCCTGGAAGCCTGGATGAAGAGCTACCGCCCGCAGGAGCTCTTCGACGCGGAGGGCCGGCTCAGTCCCGCGCTCGCCGACCTGCCGCCGAAGGGACAGCGGCGGATGAGCGCCAACCCGCACGCCAACGGCGGCCTGCTGCTGCGCGACCTGCGGCTGCCGGACTTCCGCGACTATGCGGTGGAGGTTCCGGCGCCGGGCGCGGCGACCGCCGAGTCCACCCGGGTGATGGGCCGTTTCCTGCGCGACGTGCTGAAGCTCAACATGGAGGCGCGGAACTTCCGCCTGTTCAGTCCGGACGAGAACAACTCCAACCGCTGGCAGGACGCCCTGGAGGTGACCAACCGGGCCTGGGAGGCGGACGCCTATCCCTGGGACGACCACCTGGCCCGCGACGGGCGGGTCATGGAGATGCTCAGCGAGCACCAGTGCCAGGGCTGGCTGGAGGGCTATCTGCTCACCGGGCGGCACGGGTTCTTCTCG
>Ga0213876_10001838_pt1 | contig 12806 bp, 10 predicted proteins | sample BarmaccomBMRX_R9_FD_160113 | JGI IMG/M metagenome (GOLD analysis project Ga0213876, IMG submission 160113) | Root-associated microbial communities from Barbacenia macrantha in rupestrian grasslands, the National Park of Serra do Cipo, Brazil - RX_R9 | ecosystem: Host-associated > Plants > Roots...
GCGAGGTTCGCTAAGCGACTTCGCTCGCTGGCGATCGCGCCGAGCCGCGAGTCAGGCGGACAGTCGCTCATCACATGTCACCTCACGTTCTGTGGCGTTGCGTCGTCGTACTTGCTGGTGGTGAGCGGGGACGCCGCGTTTGTGCATATGCTCCACCGGGACAGTGGCAACAGGAATGGCGACTATTCAGGGGTCTGGTTGCGTTCGACGGTTTGCTGCCAACGCGTCAATGGCAGGTGGTTGATTACGCACGAACACATTTCATTGCCAATCGATTGGGCGAAGAGCGGGATGGTTGCGTTGGACCTCCTACCCGAGTAACGCAAGTCGTGTCCCGCGTCTGTTCTACGAGCGAAAGCGACAATCCCTTATACTGGCCTCACTAGTACGAATCGGCGGCCGTCATGCCCGCGCGTCTGCGCTCTGTTGGCCCGTTCACGTCGCGCTGACCGTCTCGACCAGTTCACTTTTCTTACGACCCGGCTTTACCAAGCCGTGTCCACGGAGTCAGCGCTACAAACATGCCAATTGCTGTTCAGGCGGCGTCGTTCGCCGCATTTTCGTTGCCCTCTCGATTGCATCGCATTCTCGATGCACAAGGCATCAGTCAACCCACGCCCATCCAATCGCAGGCGATTCCTGTTCTCCTGGCCGGCCAGGATGTGATCGCGCAGGCACGCACAGGCTCAGGCAAAACGCTGGCCTTTGTGCTGCCACTGCTGCATCGCATCGACGCAGACGTGCGCGGAGTGCAAGCGCTCGTACTCGTGCCAACACGCGAGCTGGCCATTCAGGTCGGCTCCGTCCTGGCGCCACTGGCGGGCGCACTACATTTGCGGCACACCATGCTGTACGGAGGCCGCGCGCTCGGACCTGAGAAGCGCTCGCTGATGAGCGCCCAGATCGTGATCGGCACTCCCGGCCGAACCCTGGATCATCTCCGCCAGGGAAATCTCTCCCTCAACCGCCTCTCGTTTTTTGTCCTGGACGAGGCTGATGAGATGCTTGACCGAGGTTTTGCGCCTGATGTCGAGCGCATCCTGAGCCATGCTCCGCGCAAGCGTCAGACCGCACTCTTTTCCGCGACATTGCCGAACTGGGTTGCGGACATTGCTGCTCGCCATGTGCACAACGCCGTGACGATCGAGGTCGATGCGGACGCCCCAGCGCCGCCGGAGATCGACCACGTGGTCTACGACATCGAGACTGCTGCCAAGCTCGGAGCTTTGCGGACCCTGCTGGACCGACGCGGCGCGAAACCAGTCATTGTGTTTGGGCGCACGAAGCATGGTGTCAAGAAGCTTGCGCAGCACCTGGAGGCGCTCGGTTATCCAGCCGCCGCCCTGCAGGGCAACCTGAGCCAGAACGCGCGCGAGCGGGTGATGGCCGGCTTCCGTTCGGGCGCGATGCCGATTCTGTTGGCGACCAACGTCGCCGCCCGTGGTCTGGACGTGCCTGGCGTGGGTCAGGTGATCAATTACGAGCTGCCCGAATCTGCCGAATGGTTCACACATCGTGTTGGCCGTACCGGCAGGATGGGCAACGCCGGCACGGCGATCACGCTGCTGACGCCAGAGGACTCCGTCAAGTGGCGGCAGATCGAACGCGCCCTTGGCCGCAAGCTTGCGCGACAGCGCTGGGCACATACAATTGCAAATCCGGTAGATGAGGGAGACGTTTCAGACATGTCTAAACGTGGTGGTAACCGCACAACGAAGTCCGCGCCCAAACAGCCAATGGTCAACAAGGGGCCGAAGAAGAAGTAATAGACGCAGGTACTCTTCGGGTCATGCGCCCACCGGCGCAGCGGTACTCCGCGCGACCGTTGCTCAGACCGTGGTAGGACACGAGCAGCTGTCGCGAGTATCCGTTGAATGCCTGCAGTGGCACGCCTACCGGCGCAAAGATGTCCGCTCCAACGGGCACAAAGCGCCGCGGCGGAAACGGGGATGATCCGCCCGCGAATCCGCTGAAAATTCGCTGTTGAGCCGCGTTGAGCGGCTCGTATGTCACCTTCTCCTCCAGTTGACCGTCGACGACGTTCACGTCGACCCGGAGTTGGTTCGAACGGTACGTGCCCGCATACGGAGTCAGGTCGCTATTCGCGCTCCCACCCGAGACAAGGTTGGGAACCTCAACGGCGAGATGTTCGTTCAGTAGCCACAGCAGAATCTGGTCGTGGAGCGGCATCGCCATTGGACTATTGCCAAACGCGGCAAATGCCAGATCGTGTTCCGGCACAAGAGCCAGCACCGCGACTCCACCAGGTGATGCCCCGGACATGGAGAGCACTGTTGTTTTCCCGAACGGCACAAGCAACCACCCGAAACCAATAGGTGAGACATTTGGGGTTCCCATGTCGTGTGACACCAACTGCATTCGAGCCACTGACTCATGCGAGAGAACGTGTGCGCCGGATGGTGCAACACCGTTGGCGAGATGAGTCCGTGCGAAGGCGAGAAGATCGTGGATCGTACCGATCGGGGTGCTTCCAGCCGGTGCCCAGGAATCCGGCAGCATGAACATGTCGGTACGCCGCACGCTGTTCGACGCCGGATCGGGGAAGTGGCCGACCGCAGTGCTTCGGAGGATGGCTTTCTCAGCAGACGTGCACGAGTCGTTCATGCCGACAGTCGAGTACAACTCGCGTTCGAGCAGGTCATGATATGACGTGCCAGTCACGACCTCCAGCATGCGCCCGGCCACCATCATCCCACCATTCGAATAACTGACGTATTCGTCTGGTTCGAAGAGCGCTCCGCACGACTGCCCGAGCTGGGCGAGGTAGACCTTCAATGCAGCGCCACCGTTCGCATCGACAAGGAATAGGTCTGCATCGATGCCGTTCGTATGCGACAGGAGGTGCCGTACGCGGATCTTTTCGGCCGCCTCGGGCGTCGCAAGTTTGAATTCCGGCAAGTAGTTGACGACTCTGTCATCGAGATCGATAACGCCTCGCTCGACCTGCTGAAGAACAAGAGTCGTGGTCAGCACTTTTGTGATGGACCCGTACAGGAATCCAGTGTCATCGCGCATTAGTGCCTGTGCAGTGATGTTCGCCACGCCGTGCGAAATGACTGTCTGCTCGCCAGCCTGATAGACGCCCGCAAGATAGCCGGGGACCTTACTCGACTCGCAATAAGTGATCGCCTGCTCGCGAATGTGCGCGGCGACATCGGAGAGTGTGTGCTGCGACATCGCACCATCCTCAGACATTGACCCAGGGTCAAGGTCAAGCCTTTTTTTTTTGCGTGCTTGAGGCCCCCGATGCGTCAGGCGGCGATGTCGCTGATCGCGTCGTTTCCGGCGAGCAGGCTTGCTACAACGTCGGGGGCCTGTGGCCTAGAGAACAGGAACCCCTGTCCCAGCTCACAGCCCAGCGAACGGACCTGTGCTTCTTGCAAGGCGGTCTCAATTCCCTCCGCGGTCACACTCAGACCAAGTGTTCTTGCCAGCGCCACAACGCTTCGGACGATGGCCGCGTCGTGCTGATCCTGACCGAGTCCATCCACAAATGACCGGTCTATCTTGAGCGCATCAAATGGGAAACGCTTCAGTTGGCCCAGGCTGGAGTAACCAGTGCCGAAGTCATCGATTGCAAGTTGAACGCCCAACCGCTTCAACGCATCGCACGTGGCCACCGCGGCTTCGACGTCACGCATCAGGACCGACTCGGTGATCTCGAGCTTCAACGAGTGGGGTGCGATGCCGGTCTCCTGGAGGGTGCGCTGCACATCCGCTACCAGGTTGATGTGCTGGAACTGTCGACCGGAGAGGTTCACGCTGACAACGAGTGGTGGAGCTTTCGGAAACTGTTGCTGCCAGATGCGAATCTGGCGGCATGCCTGCTCCAGCACCCACTGACCGATTGACACGATCAGACCCCGTTCCTCCGCGACCGGAATAAAGACGGCAGGGGACAGCAACCCCCGCTGCGGATGGTTCCAGCGCACGAGTGCTTCGACCTCCATGATGTTTCGACTGTCCAAACTGAGGATTGGCTGATACAGGACTCGCAATTCGCCGCGCTGGAGTGCGTGGCGAAGATCATTCTCGATTTCCAGTCGCTCGAGCGCGCGCGACTCCAGGCTTGGGTCGAAAACCGCGCACGTGCCTTTGCCTTCGGCTTTGGCGCGGTACAACGCGAGATCCGCCTGGCGTAAGAGGTCGACAACGGTAGTGCTGGTGGTGCTCAATGCGACGCCCACACTCAGCCCGACCGTTACGTCGCGACCGGCAACTTCAATCGGAACCGCAAGCGCACGAACGAGCTTCTCGGCGACAGCCAGCGCATCCGCCTCAGACGCGATCCCCTCCAGCAGAACCGCAAACTCATCGCCACCCAATCGGGCCGGCGTATCATCCGCGCGCACGCAGGTCCGGATCCGTGAAGCGACCTCGTTCAGGAGCGTGTCTCCCGCCTGGTGGCCTAAGCTGTCGTTGACAAGCTTGAAGTCGTCAAGGTCCAGCAGGAGCACACCCACCGGCTTCTCATGTCGACCGGCGCGCGCGAGCGCATGCTCCAGTCGATCTCCCAGCAGCGCACGGTTCGCCAGACCGGTGAGCGGATCATGAAAGGCGAGCTCGGTGAGCTGGTGCTCCAGGAGCTTGCGTTCCGTAACGTCGTGGCAGTTCAGGACGATGCCGCGGATGGCAGGTTGGCCGAGGAGATTCGTTGCGACTACTTCGAAGTCTCGCCAGGAACCATCGGCGTGGCGCATGCGGATCTCTGCGCGAGCGGTTGCGGACGACTCGCGGACGGTCGCAAAAAGCTGACGAACAGCGAACACGCTGTCTGGATGGATGAGCTGGAGTGCTACGCTGCCCACCACATCTTCCTCGACGCGACCCAACACCTGGACCATGGACGGGCTCGCGTACTCGACTCCACCGTCATCACCAATGATGACGATGACATCCGCACTATGCTGGACGAGGGCGCGGAAGCGTTCCTCACCTTCGCGCCGATGCAGGTCTTCAGTCGCCGTCGTACTCTCCAGCGCCAACGCTACTTGCGCAGCAAGCACGTGCAAGCTGTCATGCGTTTCTTGCGAGAGCCTGCAGGCGGACCAGATGCAAAAGACTCCTCGCAACTCGCTCTGGATCACGAGCGGCACAATCAAACATGGAGCCTCGGACGGGTCGCCGGTCGGGGAGGCGTCGGCGTCGCCGGCTGGTGAACCAATGTTCAACTCGGTCGGGTTGCCTGCAAGCAGGTCGGTTCGGGCATCTTCGGGAAGATCCTCGAACCTCAGATCGCTCAGTAAGGTTTGGAGCTCGGGATCAGTCGCAGCCTCCAGGTGGAGCGTCTGCGGTGAGCCGAACCAGATCGCGCTGCTGAACGCGGTTTCTTTCACCAGATCCGAGACGGCTGTCAACGCTGCATGTGCAATGCCGCTACGGTCGGTCGCCGCGACCAGCGCAGCCCCCGCCTGGCGCAGCGCTTGCTCGCGCGCGAGACTCCGCTCGTTCTGTGTAAGCGCTCTCACGACCACGTGCATCAACAGTGCGACGCCGATGAAGCCGATGGCGTTGGTGAGCAATAAACCTGCCAGCAGCTGCACGTACGCCGGATACGGACTGGCAAAGGCGAGCCATGGGCCGACAACGATCAAGTTGACGAGTGCCAACAGACAGAACACCCAGCGCACGCGTGCCAGCGCCGAGCCAGGCAGCCGACAGATAGCTACCCAGCGCATCGACTGCTGGAACAAACCAAACGGCATGCGCGGGTTTCCTCGGTGCAACTATCGGCTGACTTGGGCTCTGCCATGAGTAGACCTTGAGGACGCGGCAGCGGCCGTGGCACAGCCTATGCGCTCCCTGCTCTTTCAGGCGAGCTCCAATGTCGAAGCTTTCGAGTGCCAGCACAGCGCTGTGCGCATCACACGTCACCTGTACACCTTTGGCGGGAGGCACTCATGACAGTCGTTCGACTTCAACGAAACGCACCAGAGGCGCACCACGCCACCACCTGTGCGGTGTGTGGCAGCACTGACTCACGCGGCGTGACCGATCATCTGCAAGCTGGCACACCAGGTGTGCCGCACGAGGATGCGGGCGTCTGCGAAAACTGCGGAAGCGTAATCGATCGCGTAGCACGTAAATACGGACCCGACGTGACCATGATCGTGGAGCAAGCGCAAACTGAGGCGAGCGAGCGCGAGATCACGACCGCCGATCCCCCTGCAAGGCCCGGGCAATCGCCCGGGGTTTAGGCAGTGGCGCGGACCACGAGCTCGGGCACGATGACATCCGACCGCGCGGCGGCTCGATGATCCGCCGACTCGATCAACTCCAGCACGCGGCGTGATGCACGTCGGCCGATCTCGACAAGTGGAATACTCATCGTCGTAAGTCCCGGCACCATCTCGCGCGCAAGCGGAATATCGTCGAAGCCGACCAGCGCCATGTCGTCGGGTACACGCATTCCGGCCAGGTGCAAAATACCCAGCGCCCGAAATGCGAGGTTGTCGTTCGCGGCAAAGATCGCCGTTGGCGGTTGCGCGAGCGCACACAGGGCCTCCACCGCCGCGTCGGCCGTGGCCGGGTCCCAGGAGTCACCCTTGATCAACTCAGCATCGATCGGCAGCCCTGCATCTTGCAGGGCTTGCTCGTAGCCCCTTCTGCGCTCGCGCGCGCTGTCATAGAGTTGATCACCCTGCAGGTGCGCGATGCGACGATGTCCGCGGCGGATCAGGTACGCCGTTGCTGCGTATGCGCCTGCGGCGCTGTCGAACAGCACCGAATCGAGTCCGAAACGGCGGTGCGGTGGCTGCTCGAGACATACGCACGGAACGCGCGCTGAAGCGATCAACTCCAGCAGCGCATCGTTGGCTGAATCCTCCGCCTCCACCAGCCTCACCACCAGGCCATCCAAACGGCCGCTGCGCAGGAGCGTGGCAACCGATTCCAGGTCCTCGCCAATGAGGAGCGGATGCACCAGCAAGTAGTATCCGTGCTCCTTCAGCTCGGCGGTCAAACCAGTGAGCACGCCCGCGCTATAAGGCGAAATGAACAGGTCCAGCGGCGAATAATCGCGTGCGAGAAAGCCAACCGTGTGCGTTCGCTGTGAACGTAATCCACGCGCAAAAGCGTGCGGATGATAGTCCAGCTCCTGGATAGCGCGAAGTACCCGTTCTCTGGCCGAGGCGGACGTGGCGCGCGGGCCATTGTTGATCACGTACGACACGACGGCCGGCGACACACCGGCCAATCGCGCAACATCGAGATGCGTTACGCGCTGGGTGCGTCCCGTATCCATACTTGCATCTGCCCAGGCGACCGGTTGTCCCACACGGCATAGGGCACCGCCACGAGTGGGATCCGTCGCGTTCGCGGTGGCACGGTACGATAGAGCTGCCCATCCCAGTCATCGCTTTCAGCCAGCATGCCTTCGGCGGTGAGGACCATCACGCCACCGAGGAGGTCGGGCTCGAAGTGGGACTGGAGTTCAGCCGCTCGCGGCAGCAGGGCGCGTGATAAGTCAGGATTATCGGTTTGCTCGAAACAGAACACGATCGGTCCGCGCCGAAGCGCCACACGGTCGGCGTCGGCGGCGACTGCCGGATGGGCGTACACGCGCTCGATGGGCATGGGCACATCCAGCTGGACCTGGTCGCCAGGCGACCACAGTCGTTCGAGCCGCAGGTAGCCGGCATCTGGCTTCAATGGCAGCGGCTCACCGTTAATGCGCAGGTCGGCGCGATGGCTCCAGCCCGGTACTCGCATCCAGAGACCAAACGTCGAAGGGCGGTCCAGCTGGAGCTCCAGGCGGATGCAGCCGTCCCATGGATAATCGTGCAGCTGGCGGATGCACACGCGCTGACCCATAACCTGCAGCTCGGCCTCGCCGCGCATATACAGATGCACTGCGATATGGCCGTCGCCAATCGAATACACGTACCGCCCCAGCGACATCACCAGGCGGGCCACATTTGGCGGACAGCACGCGACGCGGAACCAGGGCTGTCGGTGCGCAGTGCCGTCACTTGCCAACGGGTCGGCGTAAAAGAAATGCTCGCCGGCCAGCGACATGCCGGCAGCCACGGCGTTGTACAGCGTCGTCTCGATCGCATCGGCGTACTGCCCATTGCCCGTCAACTGGAGCATGCGGTGGGCCCAGAACACAAGGCCCACCGCGGCGCAGGTCTCGGCGTACGCCCCCGCATTGGGGAGGTCAAAGTCAGTGGTGAACCCCTCGTTGTGAGCCGACGAACCGACACCGCCAGTGAGATAGACGCGGCGCGACATGAGATGCCGCCACAGGCGCTCGCACGTGGCGCGCAGCGACGCGTCATTCGTTTCGACGGCCAGGTCCGCCGCCGCCGAATACAGGTACATCGCCCGCACCGCATGGCCCACCACCTCAGCGTGCTCGCGGACTGGCGCATGTGACTGGTTGTAGCGTCGCAGGTCCTGGCCGCGCAGACCATGTCGATGATAGTGGCTGTCGCTGGCGCGTGGTCCGCTCCGCCCCACCGCCTCCTCGTCGAAGTAGTACGGCTCCCGACCACGCTCGTCGACAAAATACTGGCTGAGCTCGAGGTAGCGCTGCTCGCCGGTCGCGCGGTAAAGGCGCACCAGCGCAAGCTCTATTTCAGGGTGCCCGCAGTACCCACGCGTCTGGCCTGGTTGGCTGCCGAAGACACTGCTTATGTAGTCCGCGTATCTGCAAACCACCTTCAGCAGGGTTGAATCATGGGTGGCGAGAAAATGCGCGACGCCGGCCTCGATCAGGTGGCCAGCGCAATACAGCTCGTGCCCATCACGCAGATCGGACCAGCGGTTTTGTGGCTCGACCTGGGTGATGTACGTATTGAGGTATCCGTCTGGCTGTTGCGCCGATTGGAGCAGTGCGATGACCTCGTCAACACGTGACTCCAACAAAGTGTCGGGCTCGAGTGCAAGGGCGTAACTGGCGGCTTCCAGAAATTTGGCGATATCGGAATCCCAGAAACGGTGCGGGACGGGCCGCCGCCCGGGCTGCCAACCCAGTCGCAAGGCATCGATGCGGCCGCTCTCCAGGCACTGGCGGTAGAGCGCAGGCAGCGTGCGCTCGCGCACGGTGCGCAGGCGTGGAGCCCAGAACGGATCGTCGAAACGCACCGCGGTCCAGGGCACGGCCACCTGGAGCGGGTGGCCAGGCAGCGGGCGCGGTGGCGAATCGGCTGTTGACACGCTGGGGGCAGGGTATTAACGTGCAAATCGATTTGTCAAATGGATTAGAGGGAGGTGCGCACATGCGCCACGCACGCGTGTCCCGGGTGTCCTTCGGCTTGACGGGGATCGCAGCCCTGCTTCTGCTCGCGGCCTGGGTGCCGTCGGCCGCCGTCGCCCAGACAGCCCCCGACCAGGCCTCCGCCTGCGCCGCCAATGCCTCGTCGACGGCCATGCAGATGTGGGAACGCACCGGCGCCAATAGCCAGATGGTCAACGCGCTGGCGTGCGCCTGGAATAACGCCAATCCAAACCGTCCCATCAACGTCACCTATGTGGAGCATGACTCGGTTGTTCCCAAGCTCGCCCAGGCAATCGCCTCCGGATCACCGCCGGACCTGCTTGGAATGGACCTCATCTATGGTCCACAGTTCGAGGCTGCCGACCAGTTGACGGACGTTACCGATCTGATTGGCAATGATCCGGACCTGCAAACCGCAAGTGCGGGCCACATGCAGGTCGCCACGTACAACAACCGTTTGTACGGCGTACCCTTCTTCGTCGACGATTCCTACCTGTTCTGGAACAAGAACCTGTTCCGCCAGGCGGGGCTTGATCCGGAGACACCGCCGACCAACCTGCAAGAGATCCACGACATGGCGGCCAAGATCACCGCGCTGGGCTTGCCGGGTGTGTACGGTTTCTATGCGGCAGGCAACTGCGCTGGCTGCAACATCTTCACCATCGCTCCGCACATCTGGGCCTCCGGTGGCACGATCGAGCCCGCGAAGTGTGGCGATGAGCCGCTCAGTGGCGAGAACATTCCAACCGTCTTACAGTGGTTGCGCCAGATGCACCAGGACGGCCTGGTCGATCCTGCCGATCAGAGTGAAAATGGCGATACGTTCGTGAACAACTTCGCCAGCGGCAAGGTCGGCATCATGGGTGGCGGCAACTTCTGGGTAGTCCTGGCCAAACAGACGGACCCGAACGCCGACATTGGTATGACACTGATCCCTGGCGTGGAAACCGGGCAGACCGCATCTTTTGCTGGTGGTGACATCGTCGCCATTCCGAAAGGCTCCAAGCGCGTCAACGACGCGGTGGACTTCGAGAAGTGGGTCCTCTCCAGCGACCAGCAGATCAACATCTACGCCAAGCTCGGCAACCTGCCTACTCGGCTGGACATGATGAACAACCAGTACACCAGCCAGAGTCCGTATGCGGCGGGCTGGGCAGCCGCGTTCCCCGTCTCGCGGACGCCGGCGACGCCTCACTTTTTCGAATTGATCAACTCGCCGCAGGGGCCCTGGCTGCAGATGCTCCAGCGGGTCTACTACACCACTGACGACATCAACCAGGTCATCTCGGACACGAAGCAGCAGATGAGGGACATTTCCTGCCAGTAACCTTCACGCTGGTCATGCGCTCCGGTTTCGCGGCCCCGCGCTGCCCTATCCGGAGCGCGTCTGCGCCGGGGCGCAAGCGACATTGGCTCGCCAGGATGAAGGCTTCAACGGTCCGCAGGCACATGCCGCTGCGCGGGCACCGCTGCGCGGAGCAGCAAATTTCGTAACGACAGTAGATGTATTACGCGAAGCGCAACAGGCTGATCGGACTCGCGTATCTTGCTCCGGCAATTGTGTTCGTCAGCCTGTTCACCGCGTACCCATTCCTCCAGATGGTGTGGGTCTCGTTCAACAACTGGTCGCTGATCGAGCCGCCGCGACCCGTCGGCCTGGACAATTTCACGCGAGCATTCACCGATCGACAGTTCTGGACGTCCCTCGGCTACACCCTCAAATACACCCTGCTCATCACGCCGATTCTGATGCTGGCCGGCTATCTGCTGGCGCTGCTCACCGCGCGCAACACCCCCATCAATCGGCTGACGCGCACGCTGGTGTTCATGCCAGTGGTCATCGGGCTGGGCGCTTCGAGCCTGCTGTGGTACTGGCTGTACAGTCCGCGGTTCGGGCTCGTGAACCGGTTTCTCGAGGACCTCGGAGTCATCCGCCAACCGGTTGTCTGGCTGGGGACTGATACGGACCTGTCGACGTGGGCGATTATTCTCTCAGTCGTCTGGAAGGTGCTCGGCTTCGGCATGATCCTCTTCGTCGCCGCGATACAGGCAGTGCCAGCCGAAGTCAGCGAAGCTGCCATGGTCGACGGAGCCACGGCGTGGCAGCGCGCATGGCGCGTCATCGTACCGCTGACGATGCCAACCATTCTGCTCGTGACGCTTGTGAGCATGATCGGCTCGTTGCTGGCGTTCGATCAGTTCTTTCTGATGACCGCCGGCCAGCCGCGCAATCTCACCGCGACGGCCGTGTTCTACGTTTACCTCAACTCTTTTCCCTATCTGAAGCTCGGGTACGGCGCCGCGCTGTCGTTGATCCTGGCGGTGCTGATTCTGTTCTTTACCGTGGCGCAGGTCGTCGTTACGCGGCGGGTGCGCATGTGAGCGCCTACGGTTACGCCGAACTGAGATCACAGCGCCGCGTGACCGGCGCGCTCGGCGTTATCTGGAGTCGGCGCACGACGTTCGTCGCCGGAGTGGTTTGCACCGCTCTCTGCGCGTTCGCTATTACGCCGGTTGCATTGACGGTGCTGTCGTCGTTCAAGTCGCAAGGCGAGGAGGCGACGAGCCCGCCAGCGTATTTGCCGCGTGGGTTGGACCTGGAAAGTTACCAGCGATTGTGGAACTTTCAGCTGGGGCTGCCGACGTACATTTTCAACAGCCTCGGCACGGCGTTTCTCGCGATTACACTCGCACTGGCGGTGACAATCCCGGCCGGCTATGCGCTGGCGCGCTTTCCGGTCCCGCGCAAGGAAGCATGGTTCGTTTTCCTGTTGCTGGGCTTGATTATTCCGTACCAGGCATTACTGACGCCGATCTTCCTGATGTTCGCCCAGCTCAATTTGACCAATACGCTGCTCGGCCTGGCGATTATTCATACACATATCCAACTGCCGTTCAGTCTGTATGTCATGCGCAACAGCTTCGAAGCGGTGCCGCGTGAGCTCGACGAAGCGGCGGTGGTGGACGGTGCCAATTCCTGGCAGGTGCTGACCCGGGTCTTCCTGCCGTCGGTGCGGCCCGCCATTATCACCGTTGCACTGTTTTCGTTCATCACTTCCTGGAATGAATTCCTTGGGGCATTGGTGATGATGAACCGCGGCTCGTCGTTCACGCTGCCACTGGTGCTGTGGAGTAATCGCGCCACGACGACCATCGGTGGTACCGATTGGGGCGTGCTGCAGGCAGGTGTAACGATTTCGATCGTGCCGTGTGTGCTGTTCTATCTCCTGTTACAGCGCTACTACGTCTCGGGGTTGACCAGCGGCGCGATAAAGTAGCGGGCGCTCTGGCGACTACCCAGCTCGACGGCAAGCATCGCAACGGTTGCGTGGTTCTCGTCGATAATTTCGTCGCGGCACAAGCTGTAAATGAGGTCGCAAACGGCACGCACACGCCTCGCCACGAGGCGCTCGGGGTCTTCAGGATTCGACTGATCCTCCATTCCTGCGTGGGCGGGCGCATATTGCGTGCCCATCACCGACGTCGGATGGGGGAAGGTTCAGTGAACGCGAATTCGACGCGACCGCCGTGGCAGAATTACATCGATCAGTGGCTGCCGGCTATG
>Ga0213876_10001839_pt1 | contig 12794 bp, 12 predicted proteins | sample BarmaccomBMRX_R9_FD_160113 | JGI IMG/M metagenome (GOLD analysis project Ga0213876, IMG submission 160113) | Root-associated microbial communities from Barbacenia macrantha in rupestrian grasslands, the National Park of Serra do Cipo, Brazil - RX_R9 | ecosystem: Host-associated > Plants > Roots...
CGGGACTGCTGCGGCAGGCGCCGTATCGGTGCTTGATCCGAACTTCCGGCCGGCCGCGACCTATAACTACAACCTCAGTGTCCAGCGTCAAATCGCGAACAAGGTGCTTTTCGAGGTGGGTTACATCGGGCGCCAAATCAGGCATGAATTCCAGCAGCGAGATCTGAACGCTGTGCCCACAATGCTGACCTTGAACGGCCAGAGTTTTGCATCCGCGTTTGCGCAGACTTACTTTGCAGTAGCGAACGGAGGTACACCGGCACCGCAGCCATGGTTCGAGGCGGCGTTGGGTGGGCCTACGTCCGCGTTCTGCGCAGGGCATTCAAGTTGCACGGCGGCAGTGGTTGCGGACCCGCACATGAACGGCTATATCTCGTTGACGGAGGTCTTCCAGTTGTGGTCGGCGCTTAGCAACCAGTCCTCGTGGAAGTTGGGACGCACGCTCCCAAGCAGCGGCGGTCCGGGAATTCCGAAGGGTCAGGCGTTCGCCATCAATGCAGACGACAGCTCGGGTTACGGCAATTACAATGCGCTCTACACTACCTTCACGATGCACGACTGGCACAACGTGACGACGACGTCGAACTTCACCTGGGGCCGCGCGCTGGGTACCGGCAGTGAGTCGCAGGCAACATCCGGCTATACCACTCTGAATCCGTTTAACGTGCGTCAATCCATGTACGGACCGCAGTTCTTTGATTACAAATTTATCTATAGCCAAAGCTTCCTGTATTCCGAGCCGTGGTTCAAGAGCGGCAGGGGCTTGCTCGGGTACGCACTCGGCGGTTGGAGATTCGGCGCCATCATGACCGCGCGCAGCGGGGCGCCTCTCGCGGTCGCCACGATCAATAACAGCGACGCCGGTTTCGGGGAGTCTTTTGGCGAAGGCCAAAACTCTGGCGTCGTCAATGCCGGTAATGTTTTTGGTTCAGACGGCGCAGTGCTCGCGACCAATTACACCGGCGGAAACTCCGCTCATTACAATGTCAACGTCCCGAATACTGCGACCGGCGCGGGCGTAAACAGCAACGGTGCAAATGGCGGCAACAACCTCAATATGTTTACCAACCCTTCGGCGATTTACAATGAATTCCGGCCTTGCATCCTTGGCTATGACACAAGCTGCGGAGGCAACGGGCAGATTCGCGGATTGCCGAGCTGGAACCTGGATGCGAATGTAGCAAAGGATTTCCGGCTCTTCCGGGAGCGGGTCTTCGCAACGCTATCGTTCCAGTTCACGAACCTGTTCAATCATGTAGTTCTTAACGATCCGCTTTTGGACCTGAGCGATCCAGGGAATTTCGGCGTTCTTGGTAGCAACAATCCGGCTAACGGCAGCGAAGGGCAGGGAATCGCTGGACAGGGCCAAGCGAACAACCCGAGACAGATAACCTTCAATTTGCGATTGAGTTTTTAGCGGCGGTCGCCGGAAAAGGCGAGATCAATTCTATCGGCGGGGACGGCCGGCTCAAATTGCAATCTCGTGCTGCAGGTGCTTGACCCGCAGCACGAAAGCTCGGTCGCGGTTTTCCCATGCGGTGGACATTCATGAGCTCCCATGAGTAATAACAAGCGGCCCCTGTCCGTCACCATCCTCGCGTGTGTCTACATTGCCGTGGGCACAATCGGCTTTGCTTATCACTTCTCCGAATTGGGCGCCGTGCGGGCGGCGCAATATGACAGTGTTTTGGTGGAACTCGTCGAAATCGTGGCGATCGTGTGTGGAGCATTCATGCTGCGAGGTCGAAATTGGGCACGCTGGCTTGCGCTCGCCTGGATCGTATTCCACGTCATTCTGAGCGCCTTTCGCAACCTACGGGAATTCGGCATTCATTGCCTTTTTTGTGCTCTCATTGCGTGGATTCTTTTCCAATCAGCGGCCAGGCGGTATTTTGGCGCCGCTCGACTTGAGCCGCCGCGCTGCTGAGTTGTGAGGTTGTTGCGCGGCTGAATAACGTGCTACAGGCGTCGGCTGCCCAATAGTACACTCGCAGACACGATGCCCGTTTTATGCACCGCGGCAGTTTTGCTTTTGCTTGCTGCCCGGAGTGCTCCATGTGATGACGAAATCGGAGGTGCTTGCGAAATCAACCTGTTTTGGAGCGGCGGGAAGCAGGTGGGCGAGGCGGAGAAGAGTCACGACTGGGAACGGCTCATCGCCTTACGGAAGCAAGAGGTTAGGGCCGGCTGCGGCATTGCGTACCGTTGGTACGAACTCGTTGACACTCTTTTGCAGGCCGGCCGTCCCGAAGAAGCCTCGCGAGTACTGCAAAGAATGGACGCGCGCGGTTTCGAGGTCAGTCCTTGTCGCGAAGCCAAGTATTTCGCCAGAGTGGAGAGCTTCCTAAAGACACCTCTATTTGAAGCCTCGCCACTCGGACAAAAACTCCGGAAGCTAGAGGCCATCTCTAATAAGCGGCGGCGAGAGTTTGGGCGGGAATTAAAGCGGCTACCAGTGAACAAAAGGCCTCCTGAGCACTACATAGCAAAGAATGCATGCCCCTTTGAGTGCTGTCGCTTTGGAGATTGGACGGTTCTTGCCAATACGAGGTTGGTTGCAAAGCCCGGCAGCGATCGCGTCGTTGGAACCGCATTAAAGGGCAGTCGTGTGACAGCTCTGACAGGCGAAGTTCATCTAACCCCGGAGCCGGTTGGAGTTCTCATCAACGGGCATTTCCCGAAAGACAGCATCGTGTTCGTACTGGACAACTTGGGTGAGGGCTATGCCAACGTTTATACGAACGGCAAGATCGTTGAGGCAGAGGAAAGCTACGCGGAGTACTGCTTTCGACCCTCGGAGGCCTGCTGGGGTGAGACCATTCTGCCGCGGGTTCCGGTGGCGATCTGGTGGGTCAAAATCCGACTCCCGAACGGTGTTGTTGGTTGGAGTAGTCAGTCAAATCGCTTCGGCAACAATGACGCTTGCGGCTAAATGCGCTGATTGCACTGTCTTGATATAGTGGCAAAACCGCGGTGTACGCCGCAGACCGAGTGTTGTAATCGACGAACACGCACCGGGCGCACCGTTGGGTGGGCGCCTGAGTTTCTCTACTTGGCGGCGGGGCCGTTGCCTGCGGCGTGTGACCACGGCTGCGGCTGATAGTTCCAGGATCGCGTACTGTAGTCGCTGTATGTGATCAGGACCATAATGCTCAGCCAGACGAGGCCGGCGACAACGAACAACTTTGTCAAGTTGGTTGTGTGGCGAACGCCCATGAAGATCCACACCACCAGCGACGCTTTGACTACGGCGATGAGCAGCGCGATGACGATGTTCAGCCAGCCAAGGTCAAAGTAAGCGACCGTGGAAGTAAGTCCGGTAGCGACCAGCAGCGCCGCCCAGACGGCAACGAGCGTGCCAACTTTCGGGATGTGTGCGTGTACTGTCATTTGTGATGAAGGTGGAGGTGATAACCGATCAGGTAAAGCAACGGAAAGAGGAAGATCCAGACAATATCGACGAAGTGCCAATAAAGCCCGATCATTTCTACCGGCGTATAGTAGCTGGCGCCGAAAATGTTGCGGCGCGCTTGAATCAGCAGATACGATAACAACCCAAGGCCAACGACCATGTGCAGCGCGTGCATACCGGTCATGCAGAAATACAGGAAAAATAAGATTTCTGCATGGTAGGCGTATTGCGGGAACTCCGGATAACCGAACCAATGAATGCCCGGAATCAAGCCCTCTACCCATTTGTCGTGATATTCAAATCCCTTGATCACCAGGAACGCTGCGCCGAAGATCATGGTCAGAATCAGAAAGAGCTGCAGGTGCTTGCGGTTACTCAACTGGGCGGCGCGAACGGCCAGGGCCATGGTCAAGCTGCTGCAAATTAGAACCGCAGTGTTGGTCCCGCCGAGCACCACGTTCATATACAAGCTGGTACTGGCGAAGGCATCCAGATACAAGTTGCGGTAAACGGCGTAACTCGCGAACATTCCGCCGAAGAACAAAACTTCGGTAATCAGAAAGGTCCACATGCCCAGCGTGTCAGCATCCATCTGCTGGGCCGCTGTGGCGAAGTGGTGTTTGAGATGTGTCCCCTCGAGCGCGGGCTCATGGCCCTCAGATACGACAATGTCAGCCAACGACTTCCTCCAGAGGACCGTAGTTATACGCCTCTTCGGTAACAATAGGCGTTTCGTCGAAATTGAAAGTGGTGGGCGGGGACGGAATCTGCCATTCCAGACCTGCCGCGCCCCAAGGATTGTTGCCGGCTTTCGGGCCCGATTTCAGCGACCAGATGAAATATACCATCGGAATTATGTAGCCGACTCCGAGGATAGAGGCGCCCGCAGTGGACAGCACGTTCAAAGCCTGAAACTCCGGCGGATACGCATGATAACGCCGCGGCATACCGAGGTAACCGAGGATGAATTGCGGGAAGAACGTGAGATTGAATCCGATGAACACGATAAGCGCGGCGAACTTCGACCAGGCTTCCGGATACAGGCGTCCCGTCATCTTCGGCCACCAGAAGTGCAGGCCGCCCATGAACGCCATCACCATGCCCCCGACCATGACGTAGTGGAAGTGCGCGACGACGAAGTAGGTACCGTGTGTCGCGACATCGGTTCCTAAGGTCGCCAGATGCAACCCGGTCAATCCGCCAATGGTGAACAGGCCGATGAATCCGAAAGCGTAGAGCATCGGCGTGTCGAATTGCACGGAGCCTTTGTACATTGTGGCGGTCCAGTTGAATACCTTAATGGCGGATGGCACAGCAACCATGAAGCTGAGCAGCGAAAACGCGAGGCCGGTATACATGCTCTCGCCGGTGAGGAACATGTGATGGCCCCATACCACGAAGCTGAGAACCGCGATGGCCATGCTTGAAAACGCGACGAAGTTATAGCCGAAGACGCGCTTGCGCGAGAAGCACGAGACGATCTCGCTAATGACGCCCATCCCCGGCAGGATCATGATGTAGACGGCGGGATGGGAGTAAAACCAGAACAGATGCTGGAACAGAATCGGGTCGCCGCCGATATTCGGATCGAAGATTCCCACGTGCGCGATGCGCTCGAACGCGAGCAGCAACAGCGTGATCGCAAGTACAGGAGTACCGAGAACCTGAATTAAGCCGGTGGCATAGTTCGACCAGACGAACAGGGGCAGACGCGACCACGTCATGCCCGGGGCGCGCATCTTGTGCACGGTGACGATGAAATTCAATCCGGTCAGAATGGACGAGAAGCCGGCCGTGAACACTCCGAAAGCCGCGGCTAAGACATACGAGTTTGAGTAAGTGCTGCTGTAGGGTGCGTAGAAGGTCCAGCCGGTGTCGACGCCGCCCCTGACTACGGCATACAACGTGAGAATGGCGCCGAGCACATAGATATACCAACTGAGGAGGTTCACACGCGGGAACGCCAGGTCTTTGGCGCCGATCATGATGGGGATCAGGAAATTCGCAAGGGTGGCGGGGATGGATGGGACCAGGAAGAAGAACACCATGACGATGCCATGCATCGAGAAGAGGCGGTTGTAAGTCTCCGCGGAGAACAAGCCTTCAGGCTCGAGCAGGTTGATGCGGAACAGCACCGCCATCAAGCCGCCGACAAAGAACATCAGCGTGATGGAAATGACGTAGAGCATTGCGATGCGCTTGTGGTCGGTTGTCAGAAGCCAGCTCTTCCAGCCGTGCTCGACGTTTAAATAGTTGACCTCTTGCGCCTCTACCTCAGGAGACCTGTGTACGAGAGTTGCCATAATTTCTCTTTCTTCTCTACCGCTACTTCTAATGCTGCGCCGCGTTCGCCACTTTGGGCGGGTTTGCCGAGCGCGGCGCAATCACCACCGCCGGTTGTTGTGTTCCCTGTTGCGAAGCAGGCCCGCCGGGAGAAAGCGACTTGATGTACGCAATCAGCTGAATCACATTCTCCTCACTCAACTGTCCCTTGAAATTGGGCATCACATTGGGTTCGAAGCCCGCCACGATTTTCGCGTTCGGGTCCAAAATCGATTCGCGCAAATAAGCGTCGTCTGCCAGCACCGTGCGCCCATCATTCAACTGGACCGGCTTGTTATACAGGCCGCGCAAGATAGGACAACGTCCTTGCTGATCGAGTAAGTGACAGGTGGCGCATCCGTTTTGCTGAAACAGTTTTTCACCCTGTTCGGCCAAACTGCCCTGCGCTCCGCCGCCACTCGCCCAATTGGCATATTCACGCGGTTCGAGAACATCTACCCAGCCGATCATGCCCGCATGTTGGTTACCGCAATACTCTGTGCAAAACAAGTGATAGCGTCCCGGTTTCGTCGCGGTAAACCACAGGCTGTTGTAGTGCCCGGGCATGACGTCGTGCCGGACGCGAAAGGCGGGAATGGAGAAGCTGTGGATGACATCTTCAGAAGCCATGGTCAGCTTCACCGGTTGGCCCACCGGAACGTGCAACTCGTCTATCTCGCGGGTGCCGTCCGGATACTGTATCTTCCACATCCACTGTTTACCGGTGACGAAGATCTCCATTGCATCTTTGGGCGGATTTTGAGCTCGATAGAAGATCTGCGCTCCCCAGGCAAACATCACCAGCATGACGAGGAACGGCAGTATCGACCAAGTCAGCTCTAATTTCGTTGAGCCTTCAATTTGCGTGGCGTGCGGATGTCTCTTGCTGTGATAGACCCAGGCGAAATAGGCGAGTGCCGCGAAGATGACAATCGTCATCACAATCGAAATGATGGTGATGAACCAGTACAAAGCGTCAATGCCGGGCGCCTGTTCCGAGGCCGCCACCGGAAACAGCGGAAAGTCCGCCAGAAGCGGGACGTTAGCCAACATGTCGCGCCTCTTTCCATGCTTTGCGCCGCGGCTGGTGCGCATTGTTATTCGTTCGCATGAGTAAGTAAATAAGGCCCGCCAGCAGCAGAACCGTCAGACAACCGGCGAACTTCAAGATGTTCAGAATGGCGAGCGTGTACTTGCCCTGCGCGGCATCGTAATGAAAGCAGAACTGCAGGACGTAATCCACGGGCGACGAAATCTTGTGCCTGGAAGCGTCCACCAACGCCATGCGCAGGTCGGTGGGTGAGTAATCGATGCCGTAGAAATAGCGCGACATCTTTCCGTCGGGCGTCGCCACCATAATGCCGGCAGCGTGAATGAACTGCTTTGTGGTGCTGTCGTATTTGTATCCGAAGCCGATGGCGGATGCCAGTTTCGAGATGGAGTCCTGGGCGCCGGTCAAGAAATGGAATCCGCTGTTGAACCCGGCGCGACCGAACTGTTTCTGATACAGGGCTTTCTTTTCGATTGCCAGCGCGGGCGTGTCGTTGGGGTCAAAACTCACGATCACCACGTCGTAATCGAGGCCCGGCACGAGTGGAACGCGCCTCAGGCTCACTACCGATTCATGCATGCTCATCGGGCACAGGCTGGGGCAGGTGAAATAGACCATTTCGAGGACCACGGGTTTGTCGCCGAAATAGCTCCGCAAAGGCACGCTCTGGCCGCTCTCGTCGTGAAAAATCAGATCGAGCGGAACCGGCGCATTCAATTTTTGTTCCAAGCTCACGCCGCGCGTGATGGCCGGGCGCGCATATTGCGCCGACAGGGGCGACACGGTTGCGAATGCTATCGCTGCGGTGACCAATGTGCTGAAGCATGTCCGCTTCGCGGCGAATGTGCTAACGCATGTCCGCCCCGCGGCCAACCACTTACTGCGCATGCTTCTTGATTTCTCCTTGGATGGTAGGCCGCTGATAGGGAGCGGGCATCGAGTTGATGCTGCCTGCAAAATCGCGCCCCTCGCCCCCCGGCGTTGTGATGCCCAACGGTGCCGTCTGTTGTACATTTAATCGGCCCACTACTGCACTCATCGCCTGATCGATGGGGATGTGGTGGTGCCCATCCGCATCGGGTCCTGAACTGTTCAAAAGCTTCAGCGCGTCTTGGCGCACTTCCGGCAATTCCTCCCAGGGACGCACCTGCAACTGCGGACCCGATGGAATCACGCGAGCGGGCGCGAGGGGGCTGGGCAACTGACCCTCAGGATTCCGCTGTTCCAGAATTTTTTGGATGCCTATGGTGATGGCAAAAATCACGACCAGCATCCCCGCGATCAGGCTAAGCGACCAAATAACGATGCCCGCTCTTGCGTCGCCGCCTTCGAAGTTGGTGCCCCCGTGCCCGGTGTGCGGCTCCGAATGAACTTCCTGCCCGTGCGGCGACACCAGGCGGTTCGGTTTGCCACGATCGTCTACAAACTGTTCGCTCATGCCATCACCTCCGGCATGGCGCGTGACACGCGTGGATCGCGCAACGGCAGCAGCGGCCTGCGCCGCAACTGGCGCAGGTAGGCGTAAATCCAGATCCCGCCTAAACCAAAGAAGGCCGCGAAATCAGTCCAGTAAATTGTGAAGCCGCGGCTGGTCGCGAGCGGCGCCGACGGGCTGAGGTTGCGGAAAGTCGGAGCCACAATCCAAAAAATGTCGACCGCGCGCGCTACCAGCAGCCAGATGGCCATCCTCATCAGTCGCCGCGGATCGCGTTTGCGGGCTTGCGACAGCAGCGCGAGGAAGGGAATTGCAAACATGGTGAGCGCGACGAAGACTGCGATCCATTTCCAGAACCCGTGCACGCGGTCGAGATACCACTGCAACTCCTGCGGCAGATTCGCCGGCCAGGTGATGATCAACTGGGATGCGGTCAGATAGGTCCAGAAAATCGTGAAGGCAAACATCATGTTGCCTAGGTCGTGCAGAATCGAGGGATTGATTCGGCCCCCAAAACGATCGCCGCGAGAAGCCAGAATCATGACAATGATGGTCAGAGCAAATGTCTGCATGACATCGCCGACCAGGATCATGGCGCCGTAAACTGTGGAGTAATACTGCGCATCGGCTGAAAGGATCCAATCGATGTAGGCGAAGGTTGCCGTCATTACGAAGATCAACAAGCCAGGCGCGCTAAGCTTCGTGAAACGATGGCGAATGCCTGGGTCACCGGTGGCATCCTGTTGGTCCGACAAGCTAGTCAGCCGCATTCCGAAGTACACCCAGATGGCGAAATAGATAGCCACGCGAGCGATGAAGAACGGAATGTTCAGGTAGTTCTGCCGCGCGTGCAGATAGGCGTTGTGGGCAACGAGGTCAGCATGCGTCCAGGGGTAGAGATCTCTCATACCTAGCAACAAAATCAAAAAGAACAGAAATACGATGGGCAGCGTCCGTATGGCCGCTTCGAGAAAGCGCCGCGCGGTTACTCCCCAGCTTCCGCCCACCGTGTTGTTCATCAGCAGAACGCACAAGCCGCCAATCGCAAAGCCGCTCCAATAGATAAGCGCGAACAGATACGACTGGAAAAACTGCTGCGGATTGGCCCAAAAACCCGCGGCACACAGGAATAATCCAACTATGCCTACTGCGCCTGAAATTCTCTCTACGCTGGTAGCGTTCGGGCCTAGCCGAATATCGGGTATTGGTAATCCGTCGTCGTGTTGGTGAACGTTCACTTAGTCCCTCCGGCCGGCGCGCTCGGCTGCGCGGGCGCAAGCTGCTGCGCCACATCCGCGGGAGCGTTCTGGCTCAACTGCAAGGCCCGGATATAGGCTGCAATGCGCCAGCGATCATCCACCGCGACGCGTGAAGCATAGCTATACATCGCGCCGTAACCGTTTGTCATAACGTCAAAAAAATGTCCCACGGGGGCGTTCATCAGCCGAGGATCGTAATAACTCGGCGGCTGGCGCAAGCCGCGGCTCACGATCATGCCGTGACCATTACCGGCGTAACCGTGGCACGGGGAACAGTAGATGTTAAATCGTTCCTGGCCGCGATGAACATCGGCCAGCGTAATCTGAATCGGGAAGAATTCGATGTCTTTGCCGTTCTGTTTCCCGGTGTATCGAGCCTCATCCACATGCAACTGGCCGCGCGCCACCGTATCTTCAATTGTCGGCCGCGCCGCGCGTCCATCGCCAAAGAAATTGGTTGCCGCTAGCGGCTTATAACGCGGCTGATTGTGCATGTCCTGCCGGCACGCGGTGGCGCACACTACGCTCAGCAGGACGGCCATGAAAGTGACTCTATGCCGGAACAACGTTCACCTCTTTCGCGCCTGTGTCCCGCAGAAATTGCAGCGTGTCTTCCACCCGAAACTTGGGATCGGAAGATTCGATGCACAAAAAGAACTTGTCTATCGATGCATGGTCGAAGGCCGGCACGTTGAAGACCGGGTGATACGGCTTTGGCAAGCCGTTCATTGCAAGCATGCTCACCAGGGCGGTGAGCGATGCAAACAGGATCATGCATTCGAATGTGATGGGGATGTAGGCCGGCCAGCTATTAAGCGGCCGGCCGCCGACGTTATGCGCATAGGCGACGACGGTCATCCATTCGAGCAGCCCAAATCCGAACATCGCGCCACAGATGCCGCCGATCAGCACGCAGAATGCAACCTTGTTGCGGCGGTAGCCAATGGTCTCGGCCAGACCTGCGACCGGCATAGGAGCGTAAGCGTCCATGCGGCGGTAGCCTGCCGCGAAAGCGCGTTCCCCGGCGTGCAATAACTCTTCAGGGGTATCGAACTCTGCCATGGCGCCGTGAATGGTCGGAAGTTCGCTAAGCGTAAGTTCCTGACTCATTGTCTCTCCTGCAAAGCCTCTTTCGGATGCGATTGATGGTGGACCACCTCGCGAACCTCAAAGATGGAGATCGAGGGCAGCATGCGCACGAAGAGGAAGATCAGCAGCATGAAGAATCCGAGTGTTCCGGTGTAAGTGGCCCAATCCCACTTAGTGGGAATGTAAGTGCCCCAGGAAGAGGGTACAAAATCGCGGGTCAAACTGGTTACGACGATTTCAAACCGCTCGAGCCACATTCCGATATTGACGACAATCGAGATCACCCACACGATACCGATGTTATGCCGCACACGCTTTGACCATAAGGCTTGTGGCAAGGCGATGTTACACAGGATCAGAAGCCAGTAAGTGAAAGCATACGGCCCTGTCATACGGTTCCAGTACATGAAGCTCTCGTACTTGTCGCCGCTATACCAGGCGAAGAACGCTTCCATCGAGTAACCGTAGGCAACGATTAATCCAGTGCCCAGCATCACCTTGGACGCGGCTTCAATGTGTCGCAACGTGATCAGGTCGCGCAGGTTGTACCAGGAGCGCAGCGGAATGATCAGCGTCAGCACCATGGCGAAGCCCGAATAGATGGCGCCCGCTACGAAATAAGGCGGGAAAATGGTGGTGTGCCAGCCGGGAATGATGCTGATGGCGAAGTCGAAGCTAACGATAGTGTGGACGGAAAGGACCAGCGGCGTCGATAGGCCGGCTAATAGTAAGTAGGCCTTCTGATACCGGCTCCAGTGAATGGCGGATCCGCGCCACCCGAGCGAGAGAAGGCCAAATATCCTCTGCTGCCACAAATGCGGCGCGCTATCGCGCATACTGGCTAAATCCGGAATCAGTCCGACATACCAGAACACTAGGGAAACGGTTCCATAGGTTGAAACGGCAAATACGTCCCACTCGAGCGGGCTGCGCGGCTGCGGCCATAGCCACATCGAATTCGGATACGGGAACAGCCAATAGGCGAGCCAAGGACGGCCCAGGTGGAGAATCGGGAACATGCCGGCGCAAGCGACGGCGAATAGCGTCATGGCTTCGGAAAATCGATTGATGGACGTGCGCCAGTCCTGCTTCAACAGGAACAAAATCGCTGAAATGAGTGTTCCCGCGTGGCCGATACCGATCCACCAAACGAAGTTGATGATGGCGAACCCCCAGCCGATAGGGATGTTCACGCCCCACACACCGATGCCGTGGAAGAACAACACGTACATTGCAAGCATCAGCAAATTGACAAAGCCGAATGAAATGACTGCGCCTATCCACCACTTACCCGGCCAGCGCTTCCAGGGCGTATAGACTACACCGCCGATTCGCTCCGTAACCGTGGCGTAGTTATGGCCAGGGCCAAGGATCTCGTCCTGGCCGGGGTCCGGTATGATCGGTTCCTGGTCTGAGTTAGGATTTTCTGGTGTTGCCACTGAGCGCCTCGTTGGAGTTCCGAACAAAACCTAGATAAGTCGTGCGCGGACGAGTGTTTAGGTCGTCCAGCAATCCGTAATTGCGAGGTAAAGCGTGTAACTTGGCTACCTTACTGCCCTTGTCATTTAGATCGCCAAAAGTAATAGCTTGCGTGGGGCATACCTGCTGGCAAGCGGTTTGGATCTCGCCATCCCGAACGCGGCGATTCTCCTTGTCGGTCTGAATCTTCATCTCCTGGATGCGCTGCACGCAGTAAGAACACTTCTCCATGACGCCGCGGCTGCGGACGGTTACGTCCGGATTGCGCACGCCATGGAGGGACTCCGTGTTCCAGTCGGAATACAGGTAGAAATTGAAACGCCGCACTTTATATGGGCAATTATTCGAGCAATAGCGCGTCCCAACGCAGCGGTTGTAGACCATCTCGTTGAGGCCTTCATTGCTGTGTACGGTTGCGGCGACAGGGCAAACCACTTCGCACGGGGCCTGCTCGCAATGCATGCAAGGAATTGGCTGGTTGTAAATCTCGGGGTTATCGATATCGTTGCCGTGATAATAGCGGTCGACGCGAATCCAATGCATGTGCCGGCCGCGCGCCACCTGATCCTTGCCCACCACGGCGATGTTATTTTCCGCCTGGCAAGCGATAATGCACGCGCTGCAACCTGTGCAGACGTTCAAGTCAATGGCCATGCCCCACTTATAGCCTTCGTACGGCCAAGGCGGATAGAGCGTGGTCGCTTTATCGAGCGGTGGTTCTTCGGCGGTGGGGAAGTTGGGAGTCTT
>Ga0213876_10001840_pt1 | contig 12779 bp, 15 predicted proteins | sample BarmaccomBMRX_R9_FD_160113 | JGI IMG/M metagenome (GOLD analysis project Ga0213876, IMG submission 160113) | Root-associated microbial communities from Barbacenia macrantha in rupestrian grasslands, the National Park of Serra do Cipo, Brazil - RX_R9 | ecosystem: Host-associated > Plants > Roots...
TGCTGTCAAGTACCGCCGGTTGAGAGATGGCTGCGGATGCCGAAGCCAAAGGACGCGTCGGCCTCCGTCGAATTGGCCGACAGCGCCGATGGAATTGGGCGGGATTCACGCGGCCAGTCGCAGTGGAAGCCGGTCGGGACAACGCCGTTCTAGAACGGATGTTGGTATCGGCTGCTACTGTTACTTCTTCGCACAACCCGTTCTCAACCGTCGCGCAACGAGTCGTTTGAAGCGATGCTCCCTTGCGCCGTGCAGCGCGTGTACGGTTCACAGTAACTCACAAGAGGAGTTGCTTCCGACCGGATTACTCGGAGTAAGCCTCACCGAGCAACTCGTCATACTGGCGCGCTCGGACCAGTCATTCTTCAACGCTCAACAGGCGGCCTATGCTAACGCAATCACCCTCCAGACGTTACGCGGTCCGGTGACGATTAGCAGCGGCTGGGTGTCCGTGGATGCCTCAGCGCACGAGCAGACGTTCCGGTTCATTACGACACACCTGTCGTCGATTGGACCACAGTTGTTGGGCGTCCAGCCGCAGCAAATGCAAGAGCTGCTTGCGGGACCCGTCGCAACAACCTTGCCAGTTGTTATCGCGGGCGACTTCAACACGCCGCCCGCCAGCCCGGCGCCTTCGGCGTACGCCGACGCCCTGAGCGCGGGCTTCACCGATGAATGGGTGGCGGCCAATGGCGCCAAGCCCGGCTTCACTGCCTTTCAGGTGTTGCCGACGATCAACAATACTGTTTCAAACCTATCGGTGAGAATCGACTACATACTCGGTCGTGGACGCATTTCGCCCAAGGATGTGGATCTGGTAGGCGAGACACCGTCAGCCCGCACACCCTCCGGACTGTGGCCGTCGGATCACGCTGGCCTGGTGGCAACGCTCAAGATCCGGGGTGACTCAGATCGGGACGACGACTGATATCTAACGCGCATATGACTCTATGCACGTGCGCATCAAGTACGGGTGGGGGCGGCGTCCCTGGAAACACCTGGTGATTGTGTGCATGGTATTAAGAGTGGGATAGGCGGTTGAGTTAAGTCGCGATAAATCCGCACAGCGAAGTCGCCGGCGGACTGACCGGAATGAAATCGAATGAATGATCGACAGCGAGCGCTCGCGTGTCATCGGCCGGGGGAATGTGGTTAACCCGAATGGTTATCCAAGCCGTCCGTGAGCACGGTCGCGCTTCCCAGATTCTGTCCGGCTTAGTCCGCTGTGGATAAGTCAGGCAGCGTAGTGCGCCATCCTCGCTGTGGGCAGGTGTGTCGCCAGCATTACGTGGGAGCCGATATACACCTCGACGCCCGGCGGCCGGACTGCCGCCGACACAAACGCTCCGGTCCATTGGCGATTGTCCCGTTAGAAGGCGTACCAGTACGGCCAATGACCTGCGCCAGCGGGTGCGCAGCGGCGGCATCCGTACCGCACAGGACATATTGTGGCGGTATATGCCGCCATCCGGATGAGGATGCGTTGGTGCGTCGATTTCGCGTTGAAATCCGAAGGCAGCACGATCCAGTTGCAGCCTTATTTCTATCGCCTCGTATCTTCTGTGTTCGGCGACTCCCGTTTTGTAGATGGCTCTCGCTGGGGTACCCAGCCGATCCTCCAGCACAAGGCGAGGCCGACGAATGCATCGGATTGTTCCGAACACGCGTCCAGATCCGCGAACATGGCGTCAACCTCAGCCTGCGAGGCCCGGTGCTGCTCGAGGACCGTTCGCTGGATCGGCCCCCTGGAATCGGACCCGCACGGAAACCGCGGCCAGCCGACTCGCAGCATCGCCTGAACCGAAGCAGCCGAAGCCAAGGAACCAACCGTCTTCTCACAGGCGCATTCACCCGCGCAACTGTATTCACGGGCACGGTCACATCGAGAACGTCGACCATAAGTTCTGATTTGATTTCGCCATGCTCTGGCGGAGGTGCATGGGAGTCGAACCCACCTACGAACAGGAAGCTCCCGTACGACCGTTTTGAAGACGGCTCAATGCCTGCTGCAGCGTGTTCCAGCGACCGCCAGCTGGCCGGATTCGAGTTCAAAACCGGCTCGCATTTGCGCCAGCGTGATCCTCGCTGCGCTAGCGTTGCATGCCGTTTTGCAGCAGATTTTGCAGCAAGAACTCTGGCCGGATGCCACCGCGAGCTGGTGGGCGTCGCGGTCAGTTGTGTAAAGGCCGGCGACCCTCGCACAGGCGGCCACTGGCAAGATGGCAGCCGGCACCAATGCATCCCTTGGCGCCAATCCAGAGCGTCAGCCCATGATGCGTCACTGCGATCCAGAAGGTCTGCTCCAGACATACGAGCGGCCATCCAACGCGCGTGTCATTGTGGTCAGCAGATAGCGTCTAACGGCCGAGGAGGATGTCGATGCCGACCAGCACCAGATCAAGCGTGCGCGAATTCACCTGACTTACCAGCTCGTCCAGCAATGAGCGATCAATTGAGACAATTGCCGATACGTTGGCCACCGAAGTGCACGGCAGGCCGGTCACAGCCTGCTCGAGCAGGACATTGCCAGGCATGTCGGCCAGGTGCAGGTTGCTGGTCAAGGGCACGACAACAACAGTACCGAGCGTGCTGCGGTTGAATCGGTTGGCCTGGACTACGAGAACCGGCCGGCGGAAGCGCGGCACAGAGCCGACCGGCATGGGCAGGTCGGCCCACCACACCTGGCCCTGCGCGAGCGCGCGCTGGCTCACCAGCCGTTGCGCAGAAGTGCATGGCGGCTTGCCTCCGCAAGATCGAGGTCCTGCCGGTTGAGATCGGGATGGCTCGCAAACAAGGCGTCGATCGCAGCAGTGATGGAGTCATCGCTGTGCCGAAGCAAAAATTCGCGCAGTGCCGCCGCGTACAGCCGGCTACGTGTCAGATTGTTGCACTCGGCATAGGCTTCGCCCTCCGCGTACAGGTCGTCTGGCAATGAGATCGCCGTTTTCATACCAGTAGTATAACCGGACCCTGTTGACGGGTCGCCCTCTCCCGAGCACTTGATGAGACGGTGACTTGACATACCGCGCTCGAGGTAGTCCGTTGGCACCCGCGTTGAGAATCTCGGCCCGGGCGGTCTATCGTAGCCCGAACCGGAAGTTCTGAGGTGGCCAGTCTCGACTTGGCAGGTGAGCGCGCTGAGCATCCTCCGCGACGTGGGGCCCCTCGGCGTTTGCTGACTCACCCCACACGTCTGATCGGCCGGGCCGCCGAGCTGGCCAGCCTCGTCGAGTTACTTCAGCACACCGAAACCCGACTGATCACCATCACCGGTCCAGGTGGTTGCGGGAAGACACGCCTTGCGGCCGAAGTGGCCAGCCTGGCGGCGACGCATTTCGCTGGTGGCGCGGTTCTGGTGGAGCTCGCGCCACTGCGCGATGCCTCCAGGTTCACATCCGCGATCGCCGACGCACTGGATATCCAGGACGTGGGCGCTCGCCCGCTGCTCGACAGCGTGCTTTCCACGCTGGCGACACTTGACCTGTTGATGGTCCTGGACAATTTCGAGCACATCCTCGCCGCCGCGCCGATTGTGGCCACCCTCCTCGAAACGTGTCCGCGGCTGACGGTCCTGGCAACCAGCCGCGAGCCACTCCACCTCCGCTGGGAGCAGCGCTTCCCACTCGCGCCGCTGGCGCTCGCGAGTGCAGACGAAGCGGCCGACCCACGGCGCCTGGAACGTGTGCCAGCGTGCAGCCTGTTTCTGGAACGCGCTCGCGCCGTCAACCCGACCCTTGTCATCTCGCCCAGCGATGCACCGGCGATCGCCGAGATCTGCGCCCGGTTGGATGGGCTGCCACTCGCCATGGAACTGGCGGCGGCACGCACGAATATTCTCAGCCCCCGCGCATTGCTCAGCCGGCTGCAGCCGCGACTGGACCTGCGCAGCACCGAAGTGGATCGCGTCGCCCGGCATCGCGGCTTGAGGGAGACGCTCGACTGGAGTTATGAGCTGCTTTCGCGCGAGGACCAGCTGTTGTTCCGGCGAATCGGGGTGTTCGCCGGGAGCGCATCGCTGGAGGCTATCGCGGCAGTCTGCCTGGATTCGGCGGACGACAACCGGATCCTCGATCAGCTCGGCACTCTGGTCGATAAAGCGTTGCTGCAGATGCGCGACTCGGATCCGACCGAACCACGCTTCGAGATGCTCGAGATCATCCGTGAATACGCCTGGGAGCAACTGGAGTCCAGTGCCGAGCTGGCGGAGATGCGTCGGCGCCATGCGCAGCACTACTCGGAAAAGATGCGTCGGTTGGATGATGACTTCTGGGGTCCGCGCATGCTGGCGTTGGCGGATGAACTGGAGCGAGACTTGCCCAACCTTCGCGCCGCGCTCATATGGAGCCTGGAATCCGACGCGGACATCGCAATCGGACTGAACATCGTCTCCTACCCATGTGTTGTCTGGGATTTTCGCGGTCATCTTGGGGAAGCCCGTGACTGGTTGGATCGGCTGCTCAGTCGTGTGACCGAGGCAACTCCGCGGCCGGCGGTTGCCCGCGGACTCGCGGCGGCCGCGTACAACGCCTTGATGTGCGGAGACGCAAACGCGTGTGCACGTCTGGTCCAGGACGCGGTTCCGCTGGCGCGCTCCGTCCGCGACCCGGGCACGCTCTGGTTGGCCTTGGCCGCTCTCGGACACGTGCTGCGCCACCACGAGGGCGCCCCGGGCGAGCCGTACTTGCGCGAGGGGTATGCGGTCGCCAAAGTCGCTGGATACCGTGCCGGGCTGGTTGGAAGTCCGTTTCTGATTGCCGACTGCCGTCGAGCCGCCGGCGACCTGGATGGCGCGCGGCAATTGTTCGAGGAGTGCCTCGAGACCTGTCGCCGGCTGCGAGCGCCATATGGCGAGCCGTGGGCCGAGCGGGGCCTCGGGCATCTGGATTGGATGGCCGGCGCGTATGCGCAAGCCGAAGCGCATCTCACCCATGCGTTGCGCCTGGACCTGGACATGCGGTTTGCGCGGTCGATGGCGGACGTTCTGGAGGGACTTGGTTGGAACGCCGCGTCGGCCGGCCAGGTCGATCGTGCCGCACGCTTTCTCGGAGCCGCGCAGCGGGCGCGCGAGTCCCTTGGCATCGGCATTCAGCCCGCCCACGTGGCGCCGCACCAGGTTGCCATCGAAACCTGTCGGACTCGGCTGGGTGCTGCCGCGTTCGCTGCCCTTTTTGAAGTCGGGCATGCAGCATCTCCCGAGCAGGCGTTCGAGTGGACCGAACATGCGCCCGCGGTAGAAGGCTCGCCGCGATTGACAGCGCGCGAACTGGAGGTCGTGCGCCTGCTGGCGCAGGACTACTCGAATCGAGAAATCGCCCGAGCGCTCGTGATCGCCGAGCGCACTGCAGAGACCCATGTCACCAACATTTTGAACAAGCTAAATTTCACATCGCGCGTTCAGGTCCGCGAGTGGGCGGTGGCGCAGAAGCTGGTCCCTGCACCGTGAGCCAGACACCCACGTGGATACGTAGTCGATCTACGTACTCCCACGATGAAACCGCGCCACGCTCGGGGCGATCGTAGGCGCATGAATGTTCGACTGCTGCTGACCGATCCCATACCACGCGCCTTCGCCGATCGCTTGCGGAGCATGTTGCCGGCGGGCGTCTCACTGGATGTTGTCTCGGACGACAGCGAGGCGGAGTTTGCGCGCTGTGCGCAGGACGCCGACGTGCTGGTGGTGGCCCACCGGCACATCGGCGCGCACGAGCTGGCGTTTGCACCGAACGTCAAGCTGGTCCACAAGCTCGGCGCTGGCTACGACAATCTCGACACCACGGCGCTGCGCGAGCGCGGTGTGGCTGCCGCCTACACGCCGGGCGTCAACGCGGGCGCGGTCGCCGAGCACACCATCATGCTGATGCTGGCTGTGGTCAAGCGCCTGGCCGAGGCGGAATCCGCCACGCGCGCAAACAGGTGGCCCGACCGACAGTTGATCGACGCAGGCATTGGCGAGCTTGCGGGAGCCTCAGTCGGGCTCATCGGTTTCGGCGCGACCGGGCGAGCCGTTGCCGAGCGGCTCATCGGCTTCGGCGTCGAGGTTCGGTACACCGCAACCCATCGCGCAGACTCCGAAGTCGAATCCAGGCTGCGCGCGAGCTACCTACCGCTGGACGAACTGCTCGGATGGTCAAGCATTGTCTCCGTGCACGTCGCGCTCACCGAACAGACACGGCGCCTGATAGGCGCACCCCAATTCGCGCGCATGCGACCGGGTGTCATCCTGATCAACACTTCGCGCGGCGAGGTCGTCGACGAGTCGGCGCTGCTGCAGGCGCTGGAGCGCGGCCATGTCGGCGGTGCGGGCCTGGACGTTCTCGAGCATGAAGCGCCCGGCGGGAATCCGTTCGCCGCCCACCCGCGCGCGATTGTCACTCCGCACATCGCCGGCGCGAGCCGCGGCTCCGTTGCGCGCGGCATGCAAATCATGTTGACCAACATCGGCCGCTTCGTCCAGGGCCAGCCGCCAATCCACCCCGTGCCAGGCACTGAGCAACAGACGCTTCACAGCGCCCACTGATCGCTGCGAAATAGCAGTTAACTGCGATGCGCCGGTGCGCATCACACGCAAGACTTAGCCGCGATCCCCGCTTTGACGGGAGTTCCTGCCAATGCGGCAGGCAGGGGCCACGCGTTCGTCGATGCACGGCGAACAATCAACTGGAGAAACAACCATGACTACTGAACAGGTTTACCGTTTGAGCGGCGGCGCGCTGTTGACGGGCGCGCTGCTTGCGGCGATTAGCTCCATTGCAAGTGGAGCCCTTTTGCCCGATCCGTCCGATCCGGCCGTGGCGAGTAGTGCGAATATCGCCCTCAACACGCTCAGCGCAGTGGGCAGCCTGCTCGCGCTGTTCGGCCTACCGGCGATGTACCTGCGGCACATGGGCAGCGGCGGTGCGCCGTGGCTCGTCGGCGTGCTGCTGATTGGCGTGACCGCGGTGTTGTTCGGCATCTTCATGAACTTGATGGGCGCGCTGGTGTTTCCAGTTCTGGCAGAAGAGGCGCCCCAACTCTTGCAGTTGGGTCCGCCAGCCGGGTTTTTCGTGCTGTTCATCGTCGGCGGTCTCGCCAACTTCCTGGGAGCGCTGCTCATGGGTATTCCGATGCTCAGCAAGCGGCTGTATTCGCATTGGTGCGGCATCGCCATGCTGGTGGAGGCGGCCTTCGCGCTGCTCGGGTTTGCGGTGAACGGCCCCAACTCGAGTGGCGTGCTCGCACAAATTTTCAACATCGTCTCGCCACTACCGCTGTTCGCGGTGCTGGTGTGGGCCGGCTATGAGTTAGCGTCCGGCGCGGCACACAGTGCCCCGGTGTTGACGCGGCAGCGCTACGGTGAGAGCGCGCCATAGTGACGGACCTCTCGAGCGACTGAATCCCGCACCTCCACCGTAAGACTTGCTCCCAACCCAACTTCTCAGGAGTTCCAGAGCCATGTTGCGCGTCGTCGTTTCCGTTGCCGCCGCGACCAGTGCGGCCATCGTTGCCTTTCCTCCGCCAATGCTGCGCCGGCCCCAGTGCCCGCGCCGAAGCAGGTCCATATTCTCGGGAAAGAATCATTCGATCCCGATGAGTTCTTCACCATCACCTATCACTTCACACCGCGCCACATCGACGTGGTGCAAGGCCAGACGGTGACCTGGGACAACCAGACAACCGACGCCCACACGATTTCCGTGCTAGCACCGTCGGATGTGCCGAAGACGGTAGACCAGGTCAACAACTGCGCGATCTGCAACCAGATTCAGGCTGACCACTTTCCAAATGGCTTCCCGCCGCAGGGCCAGCCGGTGCTGTTCCTGGACAACTTCAACGCAGGCAACCTGCCGGCCAGATTCGATAGCGTGGGCGACTCGTTGCTCACGCCTCCGCCGGGTTTGGGACTGCCGCTGAGCGTCTCGGCGAGCATCACCGCGCCGGTGGGCATCGAGCTGCACTACATTTGTGCGTTCCATCCATGGGATGCAGGCGACCATCCACGTGGTCAGCGCGCCTGATCCAGACACAAAGTAGTCCGGCACACTCGGGGGCAGGGGAATTGGACCGATGCGACCAGCGGAGTCCGTCCCACGGCCTGGGCGCAGTGGGCGCAGGTCCAGCCGAGTACCCCGATCGTGCTCGCGATCAATCCTCCGTTCGGCCCACCGGGCGGCGGAAACACCGCTACGATCACGGCCGCGAATGTGGACGTGCCAACCGCCGTGCTGTTCGGGAGCGCGGCCGCGAGCGTGACCCGAATCACGCACACCGCGCCGATGACGCCAATGGACGTGCGTGCCCCGGCTGGAGGTGCTGTCGACGATGTCACGGTCCTTTCGCCCGTGGCTACAAGCGCGACCACCGAACAGGATGAGTTTTCCTCCAATTTCGGGTCCGTTCCGGCGACTGGGAACCCATCGCCAGGACGATTCTCAACTTTCTGCTGAAAGAAGAGCCTGGAGGGGAAGTCGCCATTCCTCTTCCGACACGGCTGGCCTGAAGCGCGCGCTCTCGTGGCCTCGTTTGTTCGACGAGCGCGACAACGTGTCCACCGCAGTCGGGCCCAAAAGTCTGGGCTCATCTTCGGTGGTGCGGAGCAGACGGCCTCGGCGGCTGGCACAACAACCTCGCCCGTCGGCACCGCTCAGACCACAACCACAGGTACAACTTCAGCACCCGCCGCCCAAGCACAAGTGAGTGCCGCCGCAGCGACGGTGAAAGTCCCGAGTATCAGCAGTCCACGCGGTGCGGTCTCGACCAACGCGACGAGCTTCACGATCGAGGGCAGCGCACCCGCAGGCACCCTGGTGCGCATCTACCAGGACGCCAATACAAATGGAGTGGTAAACGCAGGCGAGCCCATGGTCGGCTCGCAGCATCTCGCCGCCGGTGCCACCGCGTTCAGCATCAGCGTCCCGTCGCAGACCGATACCCGCAATCGATTGCTGGTCACTGCGAGCAACACCGCAGGCACGACCTCCACCGCGGCGAAGGTGCCGGTCGTCCTCCTGGATGCAACGCCACCCACAATGGAGGGAGGCGTCGAAGCCGGACGGCCGGTTCGGACCCGGCGGCTCATGAGTCCCAAAATCCGACGGACACGACAGATCGGGATTCCGCTGGTTCCCAAAAATCCGCTGTTCGTCGATGGAATATTCCGCTGGTTCAGAGGGCGTGCCCCACTTGCGCACAGAAACAGCGGAATTCTTCTCCGTGGTCACACGGGCTTTTTCTGCGACGTCGCTTGCGCAACAACACAGAACACGGAGCCTCGCGCCGGTGATGCAGGCCTAGGTTGAGGGACTCTGAGCGACTAGCCTTGGCGCTCTTCGCAACTCGCGTGCAAGCCAATGTGCTTGTGTTACGTCAAGCACGCCGCGCGCGCTGGGGCTCGGTGAAGGGCGACCCGCCCATGCCGTAGACTACGTGAGCCCTTGCCCCTCTAGCTCAATGGCAGAGCAGCGGACTTTTAATCCGACGGTTGGCGGTTCGAGCCCGCCGGGGGGCACCTGAAAAGCGAGTTAAAAACAGACCACCCGCTGGGTAGTGGGTATCGATAACAGATCACTTCGGTCAGTAATTTAGTCAGTAGTTTTCTGCGCCGCTGTCGATTGTTGGCCTGCTGGCTGGCCGGCGTACGAAAGAACTCTGCGAGAATGAGGTCAGTGGGATGGGATGCACTCGAGCGGTGGGGCGACGAGGTCACGCGTATCGAAGCGCTCACTGGCGGAGTTGGCGTCAACGAGGTGTGGAGCGTGCGCGTCAACGGGCATGTCGCGGTCGGTCGTCTCGGTCGGAGAAGCGACGCTGACCTCGCGTGGGAGACCGAGCTCCTCCAACACCTCGACCGTGAAGGTCTAACCGTGCCGGTGCCCATTCCCACGACGGACGGACGGTTGTTCGCCGACGGTCTAGTGGTGATGACCTACGTCGAAGGCGGACCGCCCGAGACGGAGTCCGACTGGGGTCGCGTGGCCGACACGCTCCGCCAGGTGCATCGGTTGACGCAGGGCTGGCCGCAGCGTCCGGGCTGGCGGTCGTCGACCGACCTCCTGCACGCCGACACCGGGACGAAAGTTGACCTCGGCGCGATGCCGCCTGAGGGCGTGGCTCGATGCCGAGCAGCGTGGGCGCGGCTCATCGGACGTCAGACATGCGCCGTCCACGGCGACCCCAACCCCGGGAACATCCGAATGACCACAGACCGTGTCGCGCTGATCGACTGGGACGAGTCGCACGTCGACGTCCCCGACCTCGACCTGGTGCTGCCCTACAACGCCGCAGGTCTCGACGACGGCGCGTACGACATCGCCGCGCAAGCGTCGGCCGCATGGGCAGCCGCCGTCTGCTGGGACGACGCGTACTCAGTCAAGCGACTCGCGGAAGTTCGAGCGGTCTGAGCAGCGGAGCAAATCGAGTGACCGCTTCGATACCGGATCCTCGGCGCGCCTGTCGGACGGACCCACCGGACGAACAGGTCCGCGCTCCCTCCACACTCAGGTCAAATGCGGCGGTCCCGGTGAGACGAGGCCGGCCCTCGAAGTATGGACGTTGCTTGTCATGACCGTGGAGCATCACAACGGCTAAACGGAACTATCTCGTGGAGGGTTTGTCTGGTGTCGGGAAGTCCTCGGTGTACGAGGAACTGATCCGACGCGGCTACAAGGCCGTGAGTGCCGACCGCGTCTGGTCCTACTACGCCGATCCCGAGACCGGCCTCCCGGGTGGACCCCACAGATTCGACACCTGGCTGTGGGATCGGCAAAGGGCTCTCGCCGAACTCGAAAACCCAGAACCAGAGGTGTTGTTTGTCTGTGGAAGCAGCCGGAATAGTTACGAGTTCTTCCCCTACTTCACCAAGGTCTTCTACCTCCGCATCGACGACGACACGATGCGTCGCCGCCTCGAATCGCGTACGGAGGACGACTGGTCGAATGGTCAAGAGGGAGTCGAACTCATGCTCGAACTGAACCGGAGCGGCGGTGTACCGGCCGGAGCCATCGACATAGACGCCACACAGCCTCTCCACCGGGTGGTCGACGACTTGCTTCATCTAGCAATTTCAGAGTCGAACACCGGCTGAGCCAGCGCAGCGAAGCCGTGCTGGCACCGGTGTACGTGGCTAACACTTCTGGCAGCGCCGGGCTGCTCGGGTCGGCGTTCGGCGTTGGGTTGGTCCTGGGCGCTGCTGGCTTCGGCGCCGTCGGCCACTTGCTACCGCGACGGACGCTATGGCTGGCTGCTTTCGTGTTGCATCCCGTGGGGCTGTGGGCGTTGGGACTCCAGCCGCCGCTGCCACTTCTATTGGCCCTGATGATGCTTGCCGGCATCCTTGGCGGCGTCATCAATCCCTTGTTTGTGACAGTCCGGCACGAGCGGATTCCGGACGCGCTCCGTGGCCAGGTGTTCAGCACGACGGCAGCCGTGGCAACGGGACTCCAACCGGTTGGCATTGCCTTCGCCGGAGCCAGCATCGACCGTCTCGGCTTCGAGCCGACAGTGCTGTTGTTAGCGATCGGGGCCCAGGCGCTCGGCGTGGCGCTGCTGTTCGTGCCGACTCTGCACGCGCTGAACCAGACACGGGACGGCCCGACCATAAGCACGCACTAGGCACAGCTACTCGAAACCTTCATCTAGCGCCTGCCCTGCATCGTCGGCGAGGTATTGTCGGACGTTGTGCTCGCGCCGAGACACGGGGACTTGGCGCTGAGTATCTCCCGAGCCTGGCGAGGTGACGAAGCATTCGGCGATCTGGCCGAAGCGCTCACCAACCACGACATATGCCGCGGCGGCAGGCGTATTGATCACGATTTCGGCTCGGAGGTCCATAGACTCGCAAGGTAGGTCTTCGGACGCGTGGATGCGATTCCCATCGTAGGAAGTCTGCGGGCCTGGGTCGGACGTGGAGAAAGCAAGTCAGAGACGGTGCGATGATGTGTGGATTACGCCGGCCGGATGGATCTCATGCGCAAGTTCTGGCACACAGCCGCGGCCTGATCGTGGGGCGCGCACCCAGGGTTCATGGCGTAAACATCGCTCGCAGCCGATCGTGGGGGAGGCGATGCGCAGTAATGCCATCTCGCCCTGTCATCGACCGCGCCGACACGAGCGCGTTGACAATCGCCTCCTCGGTCGCTTCCACAACCGCCTGGAACAGGGGATTCATCGCTGAGTTGCGTAGCATCCTAATCTGAACCGACTCCTTGTACGAACGCGGTTCCGGCGGGAGTCCCTCGTTGCCGGTCGAAAACGCCAGAGCCGTCCGCGGTCGCCATTGGAGCAGGGTGTGGCAACGGTACTTCCGTTGCGGGGATCCGCTCGCCCGCCGGGACTCCGTTAATGGCACGGCGTTCGCGACGACCGTAGTTTGCCTGCACCAACACCCCTACCACGAAGTCACGGCTGTCCGGACTGGCCCTCGCCAATGACGAGAGGACCAGTCCCGGAGATGAGGGTTGTGTGGCCCAGTCGCACGCCTGGCACGTCAACGATGGCGTTGAGTGGACCTGTGGGTAGGGAGCCGATCTGGATGCCAAGGTCTCGGGCTCGAAGAGGCATGCCAGGATCGCAGTGAAGATGGGAACAGTCCAGTACTTCCGCGCACGGCTCTCGGGTTGATGGGCAGGCTACGGCCGGCTGATTGGGCTGACCGCGCGGCTTGGCGGCGCGCTGGCCGTTAGGGGAGGATCCACCGTTCGCATCACAAGTCCTTCACTCCACCAATTGGAGACGCCGACAACCAGACAAAGGATGTCAAGCCGCCGATGACTCCGGTGGCAATCGCCACACCCGGACCCAGTTGC
>Ga0213876_10001841_pt1 | contig 12778 bp, 8 predicted proteins | sample BarmaccomBMRX_R9_FD_160113 | JGI IMG/M metagenome (GOLD analysis project Ga0213876, IMG submission 160113) | Root-associated microbial communities from Barbacenia macrantha in rupestrian grasslands, the National Park of Serra do Cipo, Brazil - RX_R9 | ecosystem: Host-associated > Plants > Roots...
CGCGTTGCCAAGCGCTTTCGGCGCGAGCGCATAGAAAGGGTTGGCGATGGCATGCGCATCGGAGAGCACGAGCGCGCCCTGGCCGAAATAATTGAGCACGATGGCCGGCATGGCAACGAAGAGCCAAGCGCGCGTGATGGCTCTGCGGCCGAAGTGTCCGAGATCGGCGTAGAGCGCCTCCCCGCCCGTGAGCGCCAGGAACACGGCGCCGAGAATGGCGCCTGAAAGAAACGGATAGTGAAGCAGAAGCTCGAGCCCGTAGATGGGGTTGAGCGCCCGGAGCACGCTCGGATTACGGATGATCTCGAGGATTCCGAAAACGCCGATCGTCGCGAACCAAAGCAGCATTACGGGGCCGAAGAAGCGCCCGATGCCTTCGGTGCCGAAGCGCTGACTCACAAAGAGAGCGAGCAGGATGATGACCGTCAGCGGAACGACGAGCGTCTGCATCGACGGTGTGAAGACTTCCAAGCCCTCGACCGCCGAGAGCACGGAAATGGCCGGGGTCAGCATGCCGTCGCCGAACAGCATGGCCGCGCCGAACAAGCCGACGCCGAGCAGGATACGCCTCGAGCCGACGGGTGATCGATGCAGGTTGAGGAGTGTGATGAGCGCGAGGATTCCGCCTTCCCCGTCATTGTCGGCGCGCAAGACGACACTGACGTATTTGAACGTCACCGAAAGCGTCAGCGCCCAGACCACGAGGGACAAGAGGCCGAGCACGTCCGCCACGGAGGGCTGCGTCGTGCCGAGCGCTCCAAGCGCGGTCTTGAAGGCGTAAAGCGGCGAGGTGCCGATGTCGCCGAACACCACGCCGAGCGCGCCGATTTCGACGGCGAGCCACGCCGGCCTGCTTGCCGCGCGGACGCTCATTCGAGGAAATCGGGAGAGCCGGCTGGCGTCACGGACGTCTCGGCGCGCAGCGTCATCAAGGTTCGTCTCGGCATGAGCTCGTCTCCATATTCTCGACAAGCATGCCTGTTCCTCGCTCCCGCAACGCCTGCGCCCGTTTTTCCTTGATGCGAAGCATGGGTTATAGACACTTCTCCCGGACGAAGCGAGCGCCGTATCGCCAGGTGGTCAGGACAAAGAAACCTGCGGCTCTGGCTCCCCATTGAGGAAAATGGCGCACAAGGCTCAACAAGAAAGCGAGGTCGAATGCCGAAAGGTTATTGGATTGCCCGCGTCGATGTGCACGACCCCGAAGCCTACAAGGAGTATTTTGCCGCGAATGCGGCGCCCTTGGCCAAGTTCGGCGCGCGTTTCCTGGTGCGCGGCGGCAAGACCGAATGCGTCGACGGCGCGATGCGCGCCCGCAATGTTGTGATCGAGTTCGACAGCTACGAGAAGGCGCTCGCCTGCTGGAACTCACCCGAATATCAGCGCGCCGCGAGCTTCCGCCAGCCGCCCGTCGCTGAGGGGGATTTCATCATCTGCGAGGGATACGAAGGGGCACAGCCCGGCTGAGCTTCGGGGGCGCGATCCTGGCCGTGCCGACGTCACGCAACGCAATCTTGTCGCGAAGCCGACTGCGCTAAGCTCTCCCTCCTCCACGAATGGTGACGCGTGGTAAGGAGGGGGGCGAACGCCGGCCCGTTTGGATATGCGCTCTGACGAGAGTGGGAAAGGGAACTGCGCGTGCTTCAACCCAGCAGACTGTAGGCCGGAAGCGTGAGGAACTCCTCGAACTCCTTGGCGAGCGACATCTCGGAGAAGAGCTTTTCGGCCTCCGCGAAGCGGCCTTTTTCGTAGACACCGGCGCCGAGCGCCGTGCGCACCTTGCCCATTTCGTCGGCCATCACCGTCTTGAACAGCTCGGGCGTGACTTCGCGTCCGTCCTCGAGCTTCGCCTTGTGGAACAGCCATTGCCAGATCTGCGCGCGGCTGATCTCGGCGGTCGCCGCATCCTCCATCAGATTATAGAGCGGCACGGCGCCGCGCCCGCGCAACCAAGCCTCGATGTATTGGACGCCGACGCGGATGTTCTCGCGCAGCCCCGCCTCGGTGCGTTGTCCCTGATGCACCTCGAGGAGCTCATCGCGCGTGATCGATCGCGCCACGCCCGCCTTGTCGAGCTGATTCTTCTGCGGCATCAGCTTGTCGAAGATCTCGGTCGCGATCGGAACGAGATCGGGATGGGCGACCCAGGTTCCGTCATGTCCGTCCTTGGCCTCACGTTCCTTGTCGGCCCGGACCTTGGCGAAGGCGGCCTCATTGGCGGCGGCATCGTTCTTGACCGGAATCTGCGCCGCCATTCCGCCCATCGCGAAGGCGCCGCGCCGATGGCAGGTCTTGATCACGAGAAGCGAATAAGCCCGCAGGAACGCGGACCCCATGGTCATCGCGGCCCGATCGGGCGTGAGGAAGCGCTTGTTCTTTCCAATTCGCTTGATGAAGGAGAAGATGTAATCCCAGCGGCCGCAATTGAGCCCGACGATGTGATCGCGCATCTCGTAGAGAATCTCGTCGAGCTCGAAGGTCGCCGGCAGGGTCTCGATCAGCACCGTTGCCTTGAAGGTGCCGCGCCGGACGCCGAGCTCGTCTTCGGCATGCGCGAACACCTCGTCCCATAACTTCGCCTCGAGATGGCTTTCCATTTTCGGCAGGTAGAAATAAGGGGCGGTGCCCTTCGCGAGCGTGGCCTTGGCGTTGTGGAAGACGTAAAGCCCGAAATCGACGAGCGAGCCGGACATCGGCTCCCCGCCGACAGTGATATGGGCCTCCGGCAGATGCCAGCCGCGCGGGCGCACGAGAAGCACGGCGGGCTCGCTCGAGAGCCGGTAAGCCTTGCCGGTGCTCTTGTCGCTGAAATCGATCTTGCCGGCCCAACGGTCCTTCAGGTTGAGTTGACCTTCGATGATGTTCGCCCAAACCGGCGAGGTCGCGTCCTCGAAATCGCCCATGAACACTTTGGCACCCGAGTTCAGGGCGTTCACGATCATCTTCCGGTCGACCGGCCCGGTGATCTCGACGCGCCGGTCGAGAAGGTCGGCCGGGATCGGCGCGACCTTCCAGTCACCATCGCGAACCGCCCTGGTGGCGGGAAGAAAATCGGGAAGCTCGCCCGCGTCGAAGCGCGCCTGGCGCGCCTTGCGCGCCGCAAGCAGCTCCTTTCGTCGCGCATCGAATTTTCGGTGGAGTCCGGCCAGAAACGCGAGAGCCTCGGGCGTCAGGATCTCCTCGAAACGCGGCCCCATGCGGCCTGTGACTTTCGCGGTCTCTGCAGAGATGGTCATGTCGTCGCGGCTCCTCGGCGGCTTCTCGCCTGTGTGTCCGCCGTTCATGCCGCAAACGACGCCGCGTGAAAAGGGTGAAGGAATCGGCATGCGCGCATGCGCTGAGCCATTTGGCGGAAGGAGGCAATCGGGCAGCACACGCCACGACCGACCTCAAGATACTGCGAGAACGCTTCGACCGCCCACTTCCGGAAGCGAGCACCGATCCGCTTGAAGTTGTCGACGATCTCGTGCGCGCCGCCGACGGTGGGATCATCGCAGTACCGGCGGACAATTTTTCGGATGGGCCATCGGCGGAACGCTTCCGGCGGCACTTGCGGCCGATTGGCTCATGTCGGCGAAGCCGCCCGACGCGTTCTCGGCAATCTACCACCGAGCCACTAGGCTCTCGCGGTCAATTTGCCTCGAACGGAGCGGATCGTCGGCGCCACGCCCCTTCGTTCAATCCGCGGTCGAACCGGTTCCCCGGGTTGAGGAGGGGCCGCCCGGCAGGTCGAGCGACTTCTTGTTCTCGCGCGAGGCTTCCTGCGCCTGCTTGTCGAGCTGCAGGCAGGTGACCAGCTCGACATAGCTCGGAGCGCCCCCGATCCGGGTGACCTCGAGGCAATTCGATTGCGCGCTCGCCTTGAAGCTCGACCAGAGCTTCGCGAGCTCCTTTTGCGCCTGGCGCTCGTCGTCGACGCAGCCCCGAAAGGCGCTCTTTTCCCCGCCCGAAAGCGGTTGCGCGCGCCGGCAGGTCGCGTTGATGTCGAGCTTGGGCGGCGACCCTGCTTGCGCTGCCGTCGCCACGAGAAGGGATGCCACGAGGGCAACTAATCTCATTTCAGGATTTCTCTGTCAGGATGAGGTGGGTCAAATCACATATTGCTTGAGCGGCGCAAAGCCGTTGAAGCCGACCGACGAATAAGTGGTCGTGTAGGCGCCCGTGCCTTCGATCAGGACCTTGTCGCCGACCTCGAGGCTGATGGGAAGGAGGTAGGGTTCCTTCTCGTAGAGCACATCGAGGCTGTCGCAAGTGGGTCCGGCGAGCGCGCACGCCACCTTGCGGTCGCCGTCCCGCTCGGTGCGAATGACATAACGGATCGCCTCGTCGGCGGTCTCGGCGAGGCCGCCGAACTTGCCGATGTCGAGATAGACCCAGCGCAGAGGGTCGTTCTTCGATTTGCGCGAGACGAGGACGACCTCCGCCTCGATGATGCCGGCATCCCCGACGAGGCCGCGCCCGGGCTCGATCACGGTCTCGGGCAAGGCGTTGCCGAAATGTCTTTTCAACGAACGGAAGATGGTCTCGCCGTAGATGCGCACGGAGGGGCCCTTCCTCACATATTTCGCCGGGAAGCCGCCGCCGAGATTCACCATCGAAAGATTGATGCCGCGCTCGGCGCAGGCGCGAAAAACCCCGGCCGAGATGGCGAGAGCGGCATCCCACATCTTCGGATCGCGTTGTTGCGAGCCGACATGGAAGGAGACGCCGTGCGGCTCGAGACCATGGCGCTTGGCGTGCTCCAGCACCGCGACCGCCATCGCGCCGTCACAGCCGAACTTGCGCGACAACGGCCAATCGGCGCCCGCATTGTCGACGAGCAGGCGGCAGAACACGCGAGAGCCCGGCGCCGCCCGCGCGATCTTCTCGACCTCGGTCTCGCAATCGACCGCGAACAGGCGCACGCCAAGCTCGAAGGCGCGCGCCACGTCCCGCTCCTTCTTGATGGTGTTGCCGAAAGAGATACGGTGGGGCTGTGCGCCCGCCGCCAGCACCGCCTCGATCTCGGTGATCGAAGCCGCGTCGAAGCAGGAGCCGAGATCGGCGAGAAGGCGCAGGATCTCGGGCGCCGGGTTCGCCTTCATCGCGTAGAACACCCGCGTGTCCGGCAGCGCGTTGGCGAAGGTGTGGTAATTCTCGGCGATCACCTCGCGATCGATCACGAGGCAAGGAGCATCCTCTCGGCGCTCGCGAAGAAAGCTGCGAATGCGTTCGGTCATCTTTAGCACCCATCGACCTTGCGCGACCTCGGGCGAAGGAGATCGCTTGGTGGACCCACTCGTCCAGGGATTCGCGAAACAGTTTTCGCAAAACGCTTGGACAACGATCGCTTGCGGTTCTTGGTTGCCTTTCCCGCGCGGTGGAGACGCAGGGTTCGGTAGAGCCTCGAGACCGCGCCGGCTTGACGGCAACCTTGAAGGTCGACGACAACTCCGGCTGGTGCGCCGTAGCGGCTATCGATGCGGGTCCCACAAACGGGGTTCGAGGACCCTTTCGAGTAGCCCACGTAACGGATGAGAAACCCTCGTCCGCACGCCCGGCAAGAAGGACAAGCCTCTTCGGTAACCCGACCTTTGGAAGGGCCGGCTGGAGACCAAAAAAGCCCGCTCCGTCGTTGCTTCAAGCCGCGTCCACTCGTGGAGAACGAGTGTAAGCCGGTCGCCTCCGACCGCCGGTCTGGGTGTGGGGGCTCGACATCCCGAGGATTGGATCCTCGAGGACTTGGACCCCGGCGGCTGTCCGGCCTCTTGTCCGGATGCCCACCGACCGGCACGCAGCCACAGGCACGTGCGAATTAGGCAAGAAACACTTACGCAATGACGGCCGAAGATACAAGATGCGATTTCCCACAACCCTCAGTTTTTTGCCTCGTCGTTTGCGGGAAATTCATGCTGCGCATCCCCTTCACAAATTTGCCCGCGCGCCTTGCACGCGGGATGGCTGTTTCGAAGCGCGGATTGCTGATAAGAAAAACCCCACCCGTCCCGAACCCTCGTGCCGCTGCGAGCCGGAAGAATGTCACGACAATTCACGCGCCGCCGCGTCATCGAGGCGGGGCTCGCTTCCACGCTTACGCCGTTCGCGGCGCCGTTTGCCGGCTCCGGCTTCGCCCAGAGCACGGATGCGACAAAACCGCCCAATCCGCGCTTCGGCTACGAAGACGTGGTGCAGCGGGCCCGCGACGTCGCCACCGTGCCGTTCGATGCGACGCCGCCCCAGCTTCCGGCACCGATCGCCAATCTCGATTTCGACAGCTGGCGCGACATCCGCTTCCGGTCCGACAAGGCGTTCTTCCAGTCGCCCGGAAGCTTGTTCCAGCTTCAGCTCTTTCACCTTGGCTTCAATTTCAAGCGACCGATCGTCGTCAATATCGTGCATGACGGCATGCCGGCCCCCATTCCCTATTCGCCGAGCCTCTTCGACTTCGGGCGAACCAAGATCGACAAGCCCTTGCCCGTCGGCACCGGCTTTGCGGGCTTCAGGCTGCACTACCCGCTGAATGATCCGAAGGTGATGGATGAGCTCATCGCCTTCCTCGGCGCGAGCTATTTCCGCTTCCTTGGCCGCCGTCAGCTCTACGGCTTGTCGGCGCGCGGACTGGCCATCAACGCCGGCGTCGGGCGCCCGGAAGAGTTTCCGTTCTTTCGCGAGTTCTGGGTGGAGCAGCCGGCGCCCGATGCCGACCGCGTCACCGTCTATGCGCTGCTCGATGGGGAATCGGTCACGGGCGCTTATCGCTTCATCATCTATCCGGGCCAGGACACCGCGATCGAGATGCAGGTGACCCTCATCGCGCGGCGCCAGATCATGAATCTCGGCCTTGCGCCGCTGACCTCGATGTTCCTCACCGCCGAAAGCGACCCGCGCGTGCGCGACGACTACCGCGCGCAGATCCACGACTCCGACGGCCTCCTGATGCAGGCGGGCTCGGGCGAGTGGATCTGGCGCCCGCTCACCAATCCGCTCGAGCCTGCGACCTCGATGTTCCTCGACAAGGACATTAGGGGCTTTGGCCTTCTGCAGCGCGACCGCGTCTTCGATCACTACGAGGACATCGACCTGCATTACGAGCGTCGCCCGAGCTATTGGGTCGAGCCGTTCGGCACCTGGGGCGAGGGCGCCGTCGAGTTGACCGAGGCGCCGGCGCAGAACGAGGCGACCGACAACATCGTCGCCACGTGGCGGCCGAAGGCGCCGCTGGAACAGGGCCAGACCCTCGCCTACGGCTATCGCCTGCGCGCACTCCTCGACACGCCCGGCATGCCGCCCGGCGGGAAAGTGCGCGCCACCTTTCAGACCGTCGCGAAGGCCTTGGGCTCGAGCGAGGCCGACATGCCGGGAAGCCGGCGCTTCCTCATCGATTTCGCAGGGGGCGAACTCGATTACTATCTCAAGGCGCCGGACATCGTCGAGATCGTCGCCTCGGTCTCGAGCGGGAAAGTGCTGCGGACCTTCCTTTCACCCAACCCCGACATCAAAGGCTTCAGGGCCGGGATCGACATCGCGCTCGAGCCCGGACAATCGGCTGATATCCGCGCTTTTCTGCGCTCGCGAAGCCGCGCGCTCACCGAAACCTGGACAAGGCCGTGGAAAGCTCCATGATCACCGGGTGGAACCGGCGCCCTTTTCCCCAGGTTTGAGCGCTCGGCGCCCATGTCACACCCGGCCACCATTCGCCAGGCGACCCTTCGCCAGGCGACCCTTGCCGATCTCGACGCGCTCGAGACGCTGGAAAACCGCGTCTTCGACTCGGATCGTCTGTCGCGCCGGTCGCTGCGTCATTTCATCTTGAGCTCCAAGGCCTCGCTCATCGTCGCCGATCGCGGCGACCATCTCGGAGGATACGCGCTGCTCACCTTCCGCTCGGGCACCGCGCTGGCAAGGCTCTACTCGATCGCCGTCAAGCCGGAGACCGGTCGCACCGGCATCGGGCGCTCACTGATGCAGGCCGCCGAGAAAACCGCGATCGAGCGGGATTGCATCGCCCTGCGGCTCGAGGTGCGGGCCGACAACCGGGGCGCCATCTCGCTTTATGAGAAGCTCGGCTACAAGCAGTTCGGCGTCTACGAGCACTACTACGAAGACGATGAGGCGGCACTGCGCTACGAGAAGCTGCTCGTGGCGCAAATTCCGCCGCCTTCGCGCCCGCCGCCATATTATCGCCAAACCCTCGAATTCACTTGCGGCCCCGCATGCCTTCTCATGGCGCTCGGCTGGGCCGATCCGGACTTCCATCCGAGCCGCGTCGCGGAAGTCCAGCTATGGCGCGAATCGACGACGATCTTCATGACTTCGGGATTGGGCGGGTGCGAACCCTACGGCCTTGCCGTGACGCTCGCCAAGCGTGGGCTTCTGCCCTCGCTCTACCTCTCGCATGAGGGTCCTTATTTTCTCGACACGGTGCGCAATGCTGAAAAGCGCGAGGTCATGCGCCTGACGCAAGAAGAGTTCCGCCGCGAAGCCGAGGAGTGCGGGATCCCCGTCACGCTGGAGCCGCTCGACGCGCCCGCGTTGCAAGGCGTGCTCGATGAAGGCGGCGTCGCGGTGGTGCTCGTCTCCGGCTACCGCATGTTCCACGAAAAATTCCCGCATTGGCTGCTCGCCTATGCGGGCGATCAGCGCCATGTTTTCGTCCACGATCCCTATGTCGAAACCAACGACGAGGAGACGCTGGTTTCGGCGGCGAACCTGCCGATCCCGACGGACGAGTTTCAGCGCATGGCGAGATTCGGAAAAGGCAATCTGCGCGCCGCGATCGTGGTGCGGAAGGGATCACCCCGATGAGCTGGGTCATCGTCGTCGACAATCTCAAGGACTTTCCCAACGCCGACACGCCGCACAAGGTGATCACCACCTCCGAATACATCGTGCGCCCGAAGCTCTTCGAGACCGAACGCGCCAAGGTGGTGAATCTGTCGCGCTCCTACGCCTATCAGTCGAAAGGCTATTACGCTTCGTTGCTCGGCGAGGCGCGCGGGCATCGTGTGCTGCCCGAGGTCCAGACGATGCTCGAGCTGCGCGAGGCGAAGCTCTACGAGCACGCCATCCCAGAGCTCGAGGACGCGCTCAATCGCTGCTACGCCAAGACGCGGATGCAGAAGGCGACCTCGCGCATACTCGTCTGCTTCGGGCTCGTGCGCGAGGCGGGCTTCGAGAGCTTCGGCAAGCTTTTGTTCGACTGGTACCGCTGTCCCGCGATCGAAGTGTCGATCGAGGTCGATGCCGTGCCGTCCGGCGCCTGGGCCTCGATCGAGAAGATCAGGCCGCGGCCGATCGTCAAGCTCGATCCCGAGGAAACGCAATTCTTTCGCGATGCGCTGCACGCGCACACGAAACGCGAGTGGCGCGATCCGAAGGCGCGGCTGCCGGCGCGCTATTCGCTCGCGGTTTTGCACGACCCCGAGGAGGTCTTGCCGCCCTCCAACATCGAGACGCTCAAATATCTCGGCAAGGTCGGCGAGCGCCTGTCGGTGGACATCGAGCCGATCACCAAAAAGGATTTGTCCGATCTCGCCGAGTTCGACGCGCTCTTCATTCGCGAGACGACCTCGATCGACAATCACACCTACCGCTTCGCTCGCCGCGCCGCACAGGAAGGCATGCCGGTCATCGACGATCCGATCTCGATGATCCGCTGCACCAACAAGGTGTACCTGATGGAGCGCATGGCAGCGAACAACGTGCCCATGCCGCAGACCGTGATGCTCGCCGCCGAGGACGATCTCCCCAAAGCCGTGGCCGAGCTCGGCTTGCCGCTCGTCGTGAAGATCCCCGACGGCTCGTTCTCGCGCGGCGTGCACAAGGTCGAAACGGAGAAGGAGCTGCGCAAGCTCTTCGATGAGCTTTACGAGGACACCGATCTCTTGATCGCGCAGAAATTCATGCCGACGACTTTTGATTGGCGTGTCGGCATCCTCGAGGGCGAGCCGCTCTTCGTCTGCCAGTACATGATGTTCAAGGGGCATTGGCAGATCGTGAAGCACGAGAACGGCTCGGCGCCGAAGGAAGGTCGCTTCAAGACGATCCCGCTTGCCGACGCGCCCCCGAAGGTGGTCGAGATCGCCGTCAATGCCGCACGCACCATAGGCGACGGCCTCTACGGCGTCGACCTGAAGGAGACGCCCGAAGGCGTGTTCCTGATCGAGGTCAACGACAACCCCAATCTCGAGCATGGGGTCGAGGACATCCACGGCAAGGACGAGATCTGGGAAAAGCTGCTCAAATGGTTCATCAAGCGTATCGATGCGTGAGGGTGAGCGAATAGCGAGTGGCGAGTAGCGAATAGCGAATAGCGAGTAGCGAGTAGCGAATGGCGAATAGCGAGTAGACGGGCCTCGCTCCGCAGTCCTTACCTTTCAGTTCGCTATTCGCTATTCGCTACTCGCCCCTTCCCATCGAGAGCCCGACCCGATGCCCCCTCACACGCCCCGTCCGACGCGCCCTTCATCGAAGCCGGAGCGGCAGCGTTCGCGCACCATCTATGACGGGGTGATCCGCGCCACGACGCGAAGCTTCCTCCTGGCGCTCGGCCAATCGGATGCCGAGATCGAACGCCCGCATGTCGGGGTCTTCCACACCGGGGGCGAGATGAGCCCTTGCAACCTCAATCTCGCCGACCAGGCAGGTCACGCCAAGACCGGCATTTACGCGGGAGGCGGCATGCCTCACGAATGCCCCGTGGTCTCGGTCTCGGATGGCCTCTCCATGGCCCATTCGGGAATGCGCTTCTCGCTCGTCTCGCGCGAGCTCATCGCCGACAGCGTCGAGGCGAGCGTGCGCGGGCATCAGTTCGACGGCATCTTCGGGATCGGCGGCTGCGACAAGAACCTGCCCGGCCTGATGATGGGCATGGTGAGATGCAATGTGCCTTCCGTCTTCATGCATGGCGGCGCCGCCTTGCCGGGCCGCGTGCGCGGCGCCGACAAGACCGTGATCGACACTTATGAGGCGATCGGCGGCGTCATCGCCGGCACTGTCTCGAGGGCCGAGCTCGAAGCCTTGAGCCATGCCTGCCTGCCGACGGCCGGCTCCTGCCCGGGCCAGTTCACCGCGAACACCATGGGCATGGTGTCGGAGGCGCTCGGCCTCGCGCCGCTCGGCTCCTCGATGATCCCTGCCGTTTTTGCTCAGCGCGCGCCGCTCTTGCGTGAGGCCGGCAAGGCGCTGATGCGGGCGGTCGAATGGCAATGGCCCCTGCCGCGTGACATCGTCACGCGCGAGGCGCTCGAGAACGCGGCCGCGATCGTCGCCGCGACCGGCGGTTCGACCAATGCGGTGCTCCACATCCCAGCGATCGCCAACGAAGCCGGCATTGCATTCGACATGGATGATGTCGCGGCGGTCTTTGCGCGCACTCCGCTCATCGGCAATCTGCAGCCGGGCGGCAAATATCTCGCGCGCGACATCTTCGAGATCGGCGGCGCGCCTGTGATCCTGGCCGAGCTGTTGCGCGGCGGTTTCATCCATGGCGGCGCCTTGACCTTCACGGGCCAGAGCCTCGCCGAGGCGCTTTCTCGCGCGCGCGCCGCGGATGGGGAGATCGTGAAGTCCCATGATGCGCCGATCGCGCCGACGGGCGGGCTTACCATCCTCAAGGGCAATCTTTGCCCGGATGGCGCCGTGCTCAAGACGGCCGGGCTCAAATCGCTGACGCATCGCGGTGCGGCGCGCGTCTTCGAGGGTGAGGAAGCTTGTCAGGAGGCCGTGCAGAAGCGGCTCTATCGCGAGGGCGAGGTCATCATCATCCGCAACGAGGGGCCGCGCGGCGGACCCGGCATGCGCGAGATGCTCGGCATCACGGCGCTCATCTACGGGCAAGGCATGGGCGAGAAGGTGGCGCTGCTCACGGATGGCCGTTTTTCAGGGGCGACGCGTGGGCTTTGCATCGGCTATGCAAGCCCGGAGGCCGCCGCCGGAGGGCCGATCGCGCTCGTGCGCGATGGCGACATCGTCGCGATCGACGCGCGTGCCGGCGAAGGCTGGATTCGCCTCGAGGTCGACGAGAGGGAGATTGAGAAACGCCGGAAGGGCCTCTGCGCGGAACGATCCTCGTCGCTTGGCGGCGTGCTCGAGAAATACGCGAAAACGGTCGGTCCGGCGAACAAGGGCGCCGTAACCCATTCGGGGAATGTCGCCTGGCCGCTCGACCCTTGAACGTCGCTTCGGGTGCCTCGCGCCTTGCCGCTGCTGCCGCAAGCGGCGGGGTGCAAACGGGAGAGAGGGATGGAGCAGAAGCTTCGCGTCGCCTTGCTGTTCGGAGGCCGCTCCGCCGAGCATGACGTCTCCGTGCTCTCGGCCGGGAATGTCTTTCGTGCGCTCGATCGGCAGCGCTACGAGGTGACGCCGATCGCGATCACGCGGGCCGGCGCCTGGCTGCTCTGCACCTTGTCGGATGGCGAATTCCCGACTTCGGTTCCCGATCAGGGGCCGCGCGTCGCGCTTCTTCCCGGCGGCGGCGGACGCATGATGGTGATGCCCGAGGAGAGCGGCCCCGCCGACCTGTCGCTCGCGGTCGACGTGCTTTTCCCGGTGCTGCATGGCCCATTCGGGGAGGACGGCACGGTCCAAGGAGCTGCCGAGCTCGCCGGTGTCCCCTATGTGGGCTCGGGCGTATTTGGTTCAGCTGCCGCCATGGACAAGGACGCGGCGAAACGCCTGATGCGCGAGCGCGGCCTGCCCATTCCAGGCTTCCAAAGCTTCACCTTGGGCGATACGCCCTCATTCGAAATGGTGACGGCGAAGCTCGGGCGTCGGGTCTTCGTGAAGCCCGCGCGCCTTG
>Ga0213876_10001842_pt1 | contig 12778 bp, 9 predicted proteins | sample BarmaccomBMRX_R9_FD_160113 | JGI IMG/M metagenome (GOLD analysis project Ga0213876, IMG submission 160113) | Root-associated microbial communities from Barbacenia macrantha in rupestrian grasslands, the National Park of Serra do Cipo, Brazil - RX_R9 | ecosystem: Host-associated > Plants > Roots...
CCGCCAGCAACAGAGCCGTATCGATGGAAGATAGTTCACAATTCCAGATGCGCTCTCCGTTCTTGCGGTTGACGAAATGGTAGTACCAGCCCCGCACATGCTCCTGTTGATTCGCCAGGTGTCGGAGACAGGCGCGCGCCCGCTGCAGCACGTCGTTCGGATTTATCCAGCGACGCTCAGAAGCGATGCAAAGCGCGGTCAAATAGAATCCGGTAACGGCCGTGCTCGCCGCTTCCAGGTTGCGGCCCGCAATAGGAGTTCCGTCGGCGCGCACTCGATCGAGCACCAGCCCCGTATTCGGGTCCCCTTGCTCCCAAAAGAAGCGGAACGCGCGGCGCGACAAGTCTTCGAGGAAGTCGTCATCGGCGCGCGACAACCGAAATCCTCGTTTAGATGTTGCGATCTGCCCGAATCCGGGCTGCGCGGCCAAAGGCAGCACGGCCGCACTGCGCATAAGAGCACGGCGAGAAACGAGTCTCATCAGCTACTCAAAAGCATACGCGCTACGGTATGTTGATCTCAGACAAAGTTCACGATGCGCACTTTAACTGCTTTGGTTTTTGCTCTCTCGACCCTTGCGGCAGCCCAGGAAATGCCCACCATCACAGGCGCTCCTTCCATCCGCGTGCATGGCGAGGCTACCGTTTCCGCCGAACCCGATCAGGCACAATTTGATATCGGTGTGGAGACTCAGTCGCTGACCGCCAAAGACGCGACCGACAAGAACACGACGCAGACCAACGCCGTGGTTCAGGAACTTCGCGCGGTTCTTCCCACCGGCGATGTCAAAACGGTCAACTTCTCCGTTAATCCCAATTACGTTTACCCTCCCGGCGGTGGCGTCGCGAAGATCACCGGCTATACCGCAACCAATACGGTGCGGCTTCAGATCAGCGATATCGTCATGCTGCAGAAGGTCATCGACGTCGCCATGAAATCCGGCGCCAACAGCATCAACCGTCTCACGTTCTCGTTGAAGAATGAAGAAGCGATGCGCGCGCAGGCGCTGGGCAACGCGGCGGCGCAGGCCCAGTCGGGCGCGATTGCCTTGACCGCCGCGCTGAAGCTGAAATTAGGACGGCTTTTGCGAGTGGAGGAAGGTCAACCGGTCGTCGTCTCGCCGGCCCGGCAGATCAGTTTCGGACGAGCTCAGTCAACGGATGTGACGCCGATTTCCCCAGGCCGTATCGACGTCCATGCAGACGTGAACCTGACCTACGAAATTTTCGTGCAATAACGTGCGCTAAGCGAGAACCAGCACCGGCTCTTCGTTCGATACAACCACGGCCGCGGCGCTCAGGCGTCGCGTCACTTCGTCCATCGCCTCTCGCCACGTGTCAAACAGCGCGTAGCTGGGATTCGCGCCAAACTCCCTGACCACCCAATAAACGTATCCCAGTTCCGACCTGGTTTGAGACACCTTGAGCCGAGCTTTGGAGACCGCGGGGCGCGGCTCCGGAGTGGAAAGTTCGATGACCGGAGCGGCCACCATGGGAACTGCGACCGCAGCCTTCTTGGAAAGCAGATATTCAACGCCGGTCAGCACGCCGATCGCGCCGGCGAGCATACTACGCCCTCGGCGACCGCGGGATACACTCCGAACAACTTTGCCAAACATGTTTATTTGAAATACTCATACCACAAGTTGGCGATCTTGAGGAAAAAATCTCAGAGCTTAATGATGAATCTCACCCGCGACACTCACATGCCCGCGTGAGCCATTGCCGCTTGTGGGTAAGACGCAACCCGCGCCGACGGCATTCGCATGCCCAGATGCGCCAGTAACTGTTCGGAAACCCGGTTGGGCGTTCGCGACGCAACGATCTCGTGATAATTGCGCGCGCGGTAAAAATCAAGCAGTTCGGCGCAGGTGTTCTTGTGGAGTTCCAGCCGCTGGCGAATGGAAGCCGGACTATCGTCCGTGCGTTGGACCAACAATGCGCCATCTTTCTGACAGCGGATGAACTGCGCGTTCGGGTTGACGCTGTAAATCCGGCCGCACTTGGGGCAATGCCGGCGGCGCATGATGCGATGAATCAGATTTTCGATTTCCAACTCGAAGTTGAACACCACGGGTTCGGGCAGCTTCAACTGCTGCAGCAGGCTTTCGAGAAAACGCGCTTGCGCAACCGTCCGTGGGTAACCATCCAGAATGCAGCCCGCCTGGCAATCCTGTCGGCGAAGCCGCTCGTCAACGGCCTGATTGATGAGATCGTCGCTGACCAACTGTCCCGACGCCATCACACGCTCCAACATCTTTCCCAGTTCCGAGCGCGAACGGGCGGCTTGCCGCAGCATTTCACCCGTAGAAATTGCCGGAATGCCAAGAGTGGCTGATAGAGCGGCGGCCTGGGTCCCCTTTCCCGCTCCGGGGGGGCCGAAAAAGATGATCACTTGGCTAAGCGTCGGCATACGTGGCGTCCGGTTTTCAGTGTCTGATAAACCCGAACGCCAGCTCAACTAGGGTCGTCCGCAGCGGACCAGTTGTCCGTGACGACAGGTTCTACTGTGCCATGCTTAGGCGTAGACTCACGACAATCCCATGAACCTCAGCCGCCCCTCCGAACTGCTGCAGGAACTGCAACTCCTGATACAGGAACGGCGGATCGGCACCGGTATCGAGCTTTTGACCGAGCATGCGGCGGCGTTCGATGCTCTGGAGTCTACCGATCCCGTGGCGGGCTGGTCAATCGGCACCCTGGCGCAATGGCTGGATGTCGGCTTCGAAGATGACGGACTGCTCGGCCGCTTGCTCGCTCGCTTCGCCGGCGCGGAGCGTGAGAAGATTCCGCTTTCTGCTTACGTGCATATCCGCTTGGCCGAAGCGGTACTGGCAATGCGGCGCGAGGACCTGAACGAAGCTCTGCGCCATCTCGACACCGCGCTCAAGGTCAGTGAGGATCTGCACGACAGTCGCAACGCCGCCGTGGCCACGCTTTGGAAAGCGCGCTGTCTGCGAAAGGCCGGCGAATACGATCAGGCGCTTGCCGTCACCCGCCAAGGCTGCGAGATGGCAACCGCCAACGGCCTGCCCTATCTGGCCGCCGTTGTCGGCACGCTCGAAAGCTGGCTGCTGTTTCAAAAAGGCCGCACCAAAGAGGCGGTCAAGATTCTGCAGGATGCCGAGGCGGTACTGCGCAACACTGACGATCTCATCACGCTCGGAAACATTCAATCCACCTACGGCCGTATTGCGCTCCGCGAGGGCCGATACGACCACGCGGTTCGCTACTTCGAAGCCTCCATCGATCTGTTTCAGAGACGTCCAGCGCTCGAGGGCTACTTGGCACGCTCCTTGACCAACATTGCGCAGGCCAAGCGCTTCATGGCCCTGCAACTGCGGCGCAGCATCGACGCGCGGCATGAACGCGTGCGCGCCGGAAAAACGGATAGCGAAAAGACCGACAAACGCGGGCAAGCGGCCCAGCTCGAACGCCTCCATGAACTGCTGCGCAAAGCGCAAACCGATCTCGCGCAGGCCGACGCCATCTACAAAAGAGCCGGCAATCATCACGGCGCCGGAAATGTCGACGTCAGCCTCGCGCAGATCCACCTCGATCTAGGCGATTTGGATGAGGCGGAGAAACGAGCGTTAGAGGCGTTCGAACTGGGCGCGACGAAGGCTGATTATCTGCTGATGTGCCGAGCGCGCATCATCGAGGCGATGGTGGCCAATGCGCGCTATGAAGAGCAGATCGGCGAGGGCGCCGAGTTGAGCCGCTACGCCCAGTTGGCCCACGATTGCGCCAGGGAAGCCGTCGATCTAGGTGAGCGCACCGAGAGTCGTCGATTGCTCGCCCAAGCCCATATCTGCCTGGGCGCCACGCACGTGAACGGCTTTTTCACCAACACAGAAGCGGCGCGTGCCTGTTGTGATCGCGCCGAAGCGTTTCTCGATCACGATCGCCACGATGCTCTGTGGCAGGAAGTAGAGCTGCTGCGCTCGCGCATTCTGTATGCCGGGATTGAGGATCCAAATCTGCGCGCGTGGTCCCAGGGCGAAGTCGGCAACAAATCGCTCCAGGACGTCGTCGCCGATTTTGAAGAGTTGGTGATCCGCCGTGTTTGGGAGCACGAAGGCCGCAAGGTTTCACGCGTCGCGAACAAACTTTCAGTCTCACCGAAGAAAGTGCGTCGCGTGCTTCGCCATCTGGGGTTGATGAGCGAACAACAGCTTCGGGAAGAAGAAGACTCACTGGTATAACGGAAGGCTTCCGCTGACCCTCCCCCTGGTTGACTATTAACAGTGACCGCCACGCCGATATTCAATGTAGGGGAAACTCTTGCTCCGCTCCGGCCTATCGCAACCTGCAGCGCTGCCCGTCAACGAAGAACGGCGCTTAGAGTTCTTGGACAAGTATCGCCTCTGGCATACACCGCCCGATGCCGGCCTGGACCGGCTAACCCGGATCGCAGCCGAGCATTTCCAGGTCCCGACTGCTCTCATCTCCCTGGTCGGCCGTGACCAGCAGTGGTTCAAGTCAAGAGTCGGGCTCGCGGCCTGTGGAACATCGCGCGATGTCTCGTTTTGTGCCCACACTATCCTCGGCAGCGATGTGCTGGTCGTTCCGGACGCCCGCGAGGATCCACGATTCATGCACAATTCCCTCGTCACCGGAGCTCCTTGGATCCGCTTCTATGCAGGGGCTCCGCTCGAGGTAGATCCCGGTGTCCGGCTTGGCAGCTTTTGCCTGATCGATTACCAGCCACGGCCGCATGGATTTACACCACGCGACGCTAGTTTTCTAAAAGAACTTGCCGCTCTGGCAGTGGGCATTTTCGACCAATACCTGAATCGCAGTCTGTTCGAGTTCAGCCCGGCTCCCATTTATGTGTCAGACCTTGAAAAGCTTTCGGTGCTCAATTGCAATAGCTCCGCAGCTGACTTATTCGGCTACACCCGCGCGGAATTAGAGGAGATGAGATTGGCTGACCTGTTTGAGGCCGGCTCTTGTCCCGATGCGGCATCTCTGGAGCATCAAGCCAGCTCTCCCGAACACTCGTCAAAGCCACAGAGATACAGGGCGAAGGATGGAAAGCCGATCTTAGCCCTAGTTACTTCGCGGAAGCTCCTATACTTAGGCCGGCCTGCCGTGATGTCCATTCTGACAGACATAACGGAGATCACCGAGACGCAGGAGAAACTGCGTTTAGCCCTGCACGATGCCGAAGCGGCGGTTCTGGCAAAGAGGCAGTTGTTGGCAACCGTGAGCCATGAGCTGAGGACGCCGCTCAATCACATCATCGGAATGGCAACGCTCTTATCGAGCACCGACCTTTCAAACGAACAGCGAGAATATACGCAAACGATTGAGGCCTCCGGACATCATCTGGAAGCCATGGTCGGCGGCCTTCTGGAATATACAAGGCTGGGGAGTAGGGTGCCCAAACCTACAACGTTTTCGCCCGATTCGGTTCTTACCGCAGCCAGAACTAAGTGGCTCTCGCTCTGTTCGGAAAAGGGCATTGCACTAGAAGTGACAAGGCATTCCCCGGTTCCACCCAAGGTAATCGGCGATTTGGCCGCCGTCACCGGAGTTCTGGATAGGCTGATCGCGAACGCAGTGAAGTTTACCCTGCGAGGTAAGGTGCAAATTGAGCTGACACTGATTCACAAACCGGGAGCGGCACCCCTTCTGGAGTTTTGCGTCATAGACTCCGGCATCGGAATCTCGCCCGAATTTGCGCCGCAAATCTTCCAGCCCTTCGTTCAGGAAGACTCTTCTAATACACGCCAGTTTGAAGGTATCGGGCTAGGCTTAGCGCTTTGCAAACGGATCTTAGACAGGTTGAATGGTTCCATCGACTTCACCAGCTCAAAGGCGTCTGGTTCGAGATTTTGGTTCCGCGTACCGGTGCAGATAATCGAGACAAGCCGTTGAAGCAAGTTCCCCACGCGTTAGCATCATCGAGCAAGCAAGCAGCCTTTGCCGCCCTTATGCCGTCAAGCGCCCGTACTCTTCACCCGCCAACACGCTTTGAATAGCCGGTAACAGTTCCGACACCAATTTGCTCTTGACCACGTACCCTGAACCTCCCACACTGAATCCAGCTTCTCTATAGCTGCGCTCTCTATGTTCAGACACAAAAATGATCAAGATAATGGGGGAGGCTCGCTTGATTCGCCGGGCCGCTTCCAAGCCATTTATGCCTGGCATCGAAATATCCATCAAAATGAGCGTAGGGTCGAATCCTGCCGCGGCTGTAATACCGCTTTCGCCATCCGCTACGCTGGCGACAACTTCGTACTCGGATTCGAGAACACTTTCGATCGCTTGCCGCATCAAGGCCGAGTCGTCGACAATGATCAGCCGCGCCGGGTTCATGCCGCCGCTTCGTCCGGTAACGGAATCTCAACGGCAATTTCGGTTCCCGTCACGGGACTCGAGTGGATGGTAAGTTCGCCACCCGCTGCGTGTGCCCTTTCCTGCATATTGATAAGCCCCAATCCGCCGCGCCCGCGAATAGCCGTCACGTCGAAACCGGGTCCACGATCGCTGATAACAAGACGTAGCGAGTTCACTTTTGCTGTCAGTGAAATTTTTACAGGTGCATCAAAAGCATACTTTGTCGCGTTATCTAAAGCTTGCTGGGTGATACGGTAAATGGCGCTCGCATACTGCATTGGTATGGAAGCCGGTACATCTTCGCTCGTGAAATCTACGCCGGCTCGCCGGACCGCACCGAATTCTTCAGCGAGGCTCTTCAGTGCAGCAGTTAACCCAAGGTCTTCAAGGATAGCTGGGTGCATACGGTGCGACAGATCGCGGATGTCCGCCGTGAGTTCCGAAATGCGCTGGTGTACGGTCGCGAGGGTGTCACGCACCTGTGGTGGATAGTGCTCAGCCGCCCCGCTGAGGCGCAACTGATCTAACGTGATAGCCAGAACAGCCAGCCGCTGGCCGAAGTCATCATGCAACTCGCGCGCCATGCGCCGATTTTCCTGCTCGCGAGCGTCCATCAAGTTGGAGGCCAGCGCCCGTAACTCACCTTTGGTTCTGCCCAACTGGCTGGCAGTCTCCGTCAACTCTTGCTTCGCTGCTTCTTCGCGGGCGCGCCGTTCGGTGATATCTTCGAATGCCAGTAGAATGGCCGCTGTCTCGTTAGGCTCTCTGCTGAGTTGCCGGGCGTTCAGGAGCATGACGCGACGCCCGATCTCCGGGAATGTGTGGCTGACTTCGAAGTTTGAAAAAGTCAGATGGCTTGGCAAAACTTCCTTCAGCTGTGATTCCAACTTCGGGATACGCCACTGCCCATTTCCTAAGTCAAATAGCAGCTTGCCTTCCACTTGCCGCCTAGCGACCCGGAAGAACTCATAAAAGCAGGCATTCGCGCGATCCACTTTCAATTCAGGCGTCAAGATCAAAAGCGGCTCGCGAACAGTTTCAATTATGGCGTCGGCATAGCGCCGCGCCTTGTCCGACGCATGCAGCGCGTTTTGAATCGTATCCGTGTCTGTAAAGGTGAGGACAGCTCCCTCGATCCGGTGATCGGCACTGCGATAAGGCCGAATGGAAAGCGACCACCAGCGGCTCTCCCGGTCTTGAAAATCGTGCGTGGAAAATGTGAGCTGGTCGATTACTTGTCGTACCAGCAGCTCAATGTCGGGCAGGTTTCCCAGTTGTGGCTGGATGAAACGCACCGGGTGGTTGAGATCGGAGGGGCCAACGCCCAATTTCTCAGCCGTGGGCGTGAATCGCCGAATGCGCAATTCGCGGTCGACTCGCAGAACGGGTGAGGTCACCGCCGCAAACAGGTTGTTCAGATCGTCGTTCAGCGTCCCCAGCTGCCGATTGCGCGTATCCAGCTCTTCGTTGACGGTCGTCAGTTCCTCGTTCGCCGACTGCAATTCTTCTTTCGCCGTCTCCAGTTCTTCGTTACTGCTCTGCAGCTCTTCGTTCGCGCTCCTCAGCTCTTCGTTAAGAGCGCGCGCTTCCTCCATCGCGGCGTCGTGCTCTTCCGACATGCCGCGTTGAAAGGCTCGCGTGGACCAGAGCTCTTTTTCCAGCCGCCGTACGCGTTCATCGTTGCTCTCCGCCGCCACGGCCGGCTGATTGTTCGGTTCGGCGGCAGAAGCCTCGCGGCGAAACGCCACCATGTAAAACCGCTCCTGGCCCGTATCCCCATCGAGTGGGACTACTTCGACGGAAATGGTCCGCACCTGATTTCCCGATTCGACGCGTATTCCTTTCCTTTCGACCACGGCGTTTTGTTCAATGGCCGCAGACACCATCTCGCGCAGCAGATACGGCAACTCGCCGCGCGCCATGCGTAAGAGGTTATACGTCGCTTCGCCCGACGCCGGCTCCAGATAGAAACCGGTATGCCCCTGAAACTGGTGAATTTGCCACTCGCCATCGATCACCACCGCATCCGGCGCGTAGCGCTCGCGAATTATTTTCTCGATACGGGTTCCCAGCCGATGGGTCGTCGCTGCGCTGGCTACTTGCGCCTGCGTGAATGTGTCCGCAACGTTATTGCGCCAGCTGGCAAAGCGGTCCAGCTTTACCGAACCCGCTTTTCGAGAGAAGATTCTATACTTCTCGTTTATTGCCGCAAAAAGATCCGAGGCCGAGGAGGTAATGCCTTCGGCGCTTCCCAGGAACAATAAGCCCTTCAGATTGAGACCGTAGTGGAAGGCCGGTAACACGCCCTTTTGCAGCACCGAATCCAGATAGATCAGGACGTTGCGGCAGCTGATGAGATCAAGACGGGAGAACGGCGTGTCGCGTGTCACATCGTGCCGGGCGAAAAGGCACATGTCACGAATCGTTTTGCTGATTTGATACTGACCATCTTTTTCAGTGAAATAGCGGCGCAAGCGTTCTGGCGATATCTCGGCTGTAATGCGCGCCGGATAGACTCCTGCGCGTGCCGTCGCGAGTGCTCGTTCGCTGATATCGGTAGCGAAGAACTGAATATCGAATCCAGCGCCCACTTTTTCGCACAACTCGTGAAGGCAAATCGCGAGTGAATACACTTCTTCGCCGGTCGAACAGCCGGGAACCCAGGCTCGAAAAGAAGCGCGCCGATCCTTGTCGGAGTTCACGCGTTGCGATAGCTGTTTACAAATCGCTGTGAATGCGTCCGGGTCCCGAAAAAAAGCGGTGACATTGATTAAGACATCCCGAAAGAGCTCCTGTACTTCTTCCGGATGCTGCCGCAGATACACAAGATAAGAGCTAAGCTCAGTAAAGCGGTGCACCACCAAACGCCTGCCGATGCGGCGGCGCATGGTGGCTGTCTTGTAGTGACTGAAATCGACACCGGTGGTCCGCAGCAGAAGCAAAAATATTTCTGTCAATTCCCGGTCGCCTTCGGGCAGGACCTCTTTCTCATCCTGACCGGGAGACACGACAATGAACTCATTGCGGCTCAGCCGCGTCAGCTCCGCCGCGATTTCCTTCGGCGATAGGACAAAGTCCACAATGCCGGTGGCCGCGGCATTACGCGGCATGGAGGAATACGCCGCTGATTGCTCATCCTGAGCGAATGTGATTCCGCACGCGCTTTTTATCGCTTTCAGTCCTTCCGACCCATCCGCTCCCGTGCCGGAAAGCACCACCCCTATAGAAAGCCGGGCCTGGTGCTGCGCTAAGGCGCGAAAGAAATGATCTACCGTCAAATGGGATGCGACATCTGAACCCCGCGGAATCAGTTCGAAAGACTGCTCTGAAAACTGCAGCATGCTGTTCGGCGCGATGACGTACACCTGGTTCGCTTCGACGCGCATGCCGTTGGTTACTTGTTGAACCGGCATGTTTGTCGAGGTGCTGAGAAGGCTCGGTAGCTCGCTTCTGTGAATCGGATCCAGATGTTGAATCAAAACGAAAGCCATGCCGGTATCCGCGGGCATGTTTTGCAGTAATTCCTTGAAAGCATCTAGGCCTCCGGCGGAGGCGCCCACCCCGACAATCGGGAAAGGCGCGATCTGCGGGTCATGATCTTCGAACGGAACCGCTAAATCGGCGGTGGGCGGCGGCATATAGGAAACGCGTTACTCCTCCTGAGGCGCCTGCTGGCTGAACGCAGGGTCAGGTCGCGTCAACATCTCGCGGATAAGCGCCGCCTGCATTTTCTTTCGCTGCGCCTGTCGCTCATAGCCTTGCCTTCTTTCCTGCGCGTCCGTATGCAGCGCCGCCCGCTCGGCCAGCAGGATTTCTTCCTCCACCGCAAGCAGAGCCGTCCACAAGGTTCGTTCTGTGGTGACCAGGTGTTGTTCCAATAAACTTTCGAAGGAATAACGATGTCCCACCCGGCACACAAACTCTTTCGGATTGTCTTGTGGCTGTTCCCACAAGGGGCCTCGACATTCCGGGCACGTCAATCCGTTGAAATGAGCGCCCTCCAACACGTTTTTTGGGCGAGTCTCCATTCCTCCCTCCAAATTGCTTCCGCGCGCGAGTTTTGAAAGTAAAGGGGCCATCTCGGCCACCTTTAAAACGTAGTCGATCCGAACACTGTCTAGTGCACTTTGCGGCATGGAAGGATACGCCGCCTCGGCCGGATCTTGTACAATTGCGATCCCGCCATGCCGCTTGATCTCCCAAAGTCCCACCGTCCCGTCGTTCAGAGAACCTGTTAAAACAAGCCCCGCTACACGGTTGCCATAGGCAGCGGCAGCGGTGCGGAACAAAGTGTTAACTGAGGGCCGCGCGTTGTTCTCCTTTGGGCCCCGACTCACATGGACGTGGCCCGGACTGAGTATCAAATGATGATCCGGGGGAGCCACATAAATTTTTCCGTTCTCGATGCTGCCATCGTCGATGGCGTGACTCACGGGCAAAGTCGTGACCTGTTGCAAAATCTCCGGAAGGATGCTGGGATGCGCGCCCACATGCAGCACAATCAAAACGGCGGCGCGCAGATCGGGAGATAGGCCGTTGACGAGCGTTTGAAGCGCCTCAACCCCGCCTGAGGAGGCACCGATCACGACAATGTCGGTTGAGGGCATAACATGATACGGTCCTTTTTGCTGCCGCGTCACCGCGCGTCCAGCGATTGAGGGCGTGCTTCCTTCTGTTAAAGAGCATACATGAGTCGGGCGCAACCGGTTTGAACCGGTTGCGTGAGGGGATCCGGGAATGCGGACGCCGAGCACGCAGCTATCCTGGTGCTAATATGCCCACGCCGCTGATGATATTGGTTGCTGGCCCTTATCGGTCAGGCACGAACGATGACCCTGCGCTGATTCAAGCAAACGTTGACGCAATGACCTCGGTTGCACTGCGGTTATTCAGGATGGGTCACCTTCCAGTGTTGGGAGAGTGGTTTGCGCTTCCTCTGATAGAGCGTGCCGGGTCAAAGCAAATCGGCGACTCCATTTTCAATGAGATCTTTCACCCGATCTCCCGCGACTTGGTAGTACGTTGCGACGCATGTCTGAGAATTGGAGGAGCCTCGAAGGGAGCAGACGAGATGGTAAACCTTACGCGGAGCAGCGGGAGAAAAGTTTTCATGAGCATCGACGAAGTTCCAGCCGGGGCGACACGATAGTCGACTCTTTGCCCCCATCCAGCAACGCAGACCTTCACTTACCTGTAAGCCGTGCCGGCGTGATACACCCTTGGCAATCGGCCCGGTTTTCTGTTCGAATTGACGAGTGGCCGACCCTACGGCCACCAACCCGCGACATTTTCCGCAGCGCGATTCGTTCATTAACAACATCGCAAGCATACTGCCGTTTCTGCTGTCATACACTTTCGACGTGCGGCGATTGCACTTGTTTGAGTTCGGCGATCAGCATTGGTTCCCGCAAATTCTCCACGACGCGGAGACGGCGTATCTCACAGCGGCGTACCGCGTTTGCCCAGCGCTCGCACGGCAATGGGCTGAGAAGATCTCGACCGTTCTCCGGCCGAATGCAGCAGCAGAAATCGTGGATTTGTGTGCGGGCTCTGGGGGCGCGATGCCCCAGATCATTGAACACCTGCACCAGCGGAATTACGACGTCCGTGTCATCCTTACGGATCTTTACCCGAATCCGAACTCGGGCTTAGATTCGCGGACAACATGGCTGCTCGAGCCGGTAGATGCCATGCGCGTTCCGCCGAGCCTGACAGGCATGCGCACCATGTTCTCGGCGTTTCATCACTTTCGTCCGGATGCGGCTCGATCGATCCTAAAAGACGCGTTCGAGCACCGGCGGACGATCTGCGTTTTTGAGTCGGGATCTGGAACACCGCTGGGGATGGCCGCGATGTTGGGGGTGCCACTTGCGGTCCTGGTTCTAATGCCCTTGGCGAGACCATTGCGGTGGTCCCACCTGCTGTTCACCTACGTGATCCCAGTGCTCCCATTGCTGTTGCTGTGGGACGGCATGGTCTCAATGCTACGCATTTATTCCCCCGAACAGATGCGGCAACTTACAGCGGACCTCCAAGCGCCCGATTACCATTGGGAACTCGGGCACATTAAGGTGCGCGGGATTCCGGATAGGCTACCTTACCTGATTGGACGCCCGATCCCGTGAACTCCGAGTACCGTCCGGCACTCCCGGTCACTCCTAACGCGTTGCGATCGGGTTACGCGCTAACCGGAACCTGAGCGCGTCGTTCATAGGTGCATAGATCGAAATACGGTCTGCCGTCGGCGAACACGCCTCGACCGGTCAATCCCAGTGGTGATGATTCCTCTACCCTGGGCAACTACCCTGATCATTCGATCGCGTTCTACCCAGTTTGCTTCGAAGCACATCAACTATGATCGGCGCATACCCCGAGTCCTACGCAAAGTAGAGATCTGCCTCGAGGACCTTAGTTGCCTTTAACTTCGCACG
>Ga0213876_10001843_pt1 | contig 12771 bp, 11 predicted proteins | sample BarmaccomBMRX_R9_FD_160113 | JGI IMG/M metagenome (GOLD analysis project Ga0213876, IMG submission 160113) | Root-associated microbial communities from Barbacenia macrantha in rupestrian grasslands, the National Park of Serra do Cipo, Brazil - RX_R9 | ecosystem: Host-associated > Plants > Roots...
CCTCCGCGCCGGCGCCGGCCGCCACGGTCAGGACCTCCAGCGCGTAGTCACGGTTTAGCTGGTAACCGTCAAAGAAGTGCTCCGCATCGAGGAACACCCGTCGCCCCTCGGCGACGAGGAAGCTCACGGTGTCGCGGACCATTGCGAGGTTCTCCTCCAGCGTCGTCCGCAGCGCGCGCTCGACGTGACCGGTGTGAGACTTGGCGACCAACGTCACGACCGGGGTCTGCGCGTCCACCAGCGCACGAACCTGCGGATCATCCGCTGCCACCACGCCCGCCTTGCGGGTCGCGCCGAACGCCGCAAGGACGGCGTTGCGCAGCGCGAGCTCGCCAGCAGCAGCTCGGGCGAAGAAGGCCTTGTCCTTCGGATTGGCACCTGGCCACCCACCCTCGATGAAACCGACGCCGAGCTCGTCGAGGTGCGCTGCGACGGCGAGCTTGTCGTCGACGGACAGCGACAAACCCTCCATCTGCGAGCCGTCTCGCAGCGTCGTGTCGTACACGTGCAGGTCAGTGCTTGGCACTGTCGGTCCTTCCCGGTCGGGTGAGGCTCGCTTCAACACAAAACCCCCCGGCCCGAAGGCAGCGAGGGGTTGCGCGTCGACTGGTGGCCTAGTCGACGCGCTCCGAAATAATCGTCCAGCTGGTCATCACCTAGCAGTCTTCGGCAGATGTGGGGCGCGGGTCAAGTGTCAACCCCGTTGACCGGACCAGACGCCCACGATGTCGCGCACCGAGAGCATGCCGATCACGTCGCTGTTCTCGCAGACCACCAGGTGCCGGAACCCGCCACTGACCATCGCCGCGGCGGCTTGGTCCAGTGACCAGTCGGGTGCAGCCACAACGATGTCACCGGTGAGATGAGCATGGACCGGCTCGGTGTCGACGTCCTGACCAGCGGCGATCGCATCGAGCACGTCACGTTCGGTGAGGATGCCGGGCTGATCGTTGTCAGGGTCCATGACGACGACCGCACCGACCTTGCGCTCGGACATCCGCCGTGCTGCCTCGCGCAGCGTGTGCGTCGGGCCGATGAACAACACGACGTCGGACATCGCGTCACGCGCGGTGAGCTGGGACTCTTGCACCTGCATTGGCGCCTCCGGGTCGACCTAGCGGTCCCTCTTAGCCGTGATCATGGCACGCGGTGCAGCCAATTGTGCGGGTCTGGAACGCGCCCGTGCTGCAGGTCCACAAGCGCCGTCCGGATCGCGCCCGCGACGGGCGTCGCCTCGGGCAACCGCACCTGCCCACCCCGCCACCTCAGATCGCCGATGGACGCGATCACCGCAGCCGTGCCGCAGGCGAACACCTCAGTGATCTGGCCGGTGTCGACACCCTTTCGCCACTCGTCGATGTCGACTCGGCGCTCCTCGACGTCGCGACCGAGCTCAGCCGCGATCGTCTTGATCGCGTCGCGCGTCACACCCTCCAGGATGGTGCCGGTGAGCTCAGGGGTGACGATCCGGCCGTCGTCGAACACGAGCCAGAGGTTCATCCCGCCGAGCTCCTCGACCCAGCGACGCTCCACCGCATCGAGGAACAGCACCTGCTCGCACCCGTTCTCGATCGCTTCCTGCTGCGCGACCAGACTCGCGGCGTAGTTGCCGCCGCATTTCGCCGCACCGGTCCCGCCCGGCGCTGCGCGGGTGTAGTCCTCGGACAACCAGATCGCCACCTGCTTGTCACCGGCGGCAAAGTAGGCGCCGGCAGGTGACGCGATCACCATGAACGTGACGTCCTGCGCCGGCCGCACCCCGAGGCCCACCTCGGTGGCGATCATGAACGGCCGCAGGTACAGGCTGTCCTCGCCGCGGGTCGGCACCCAGACCGCGTCCTGCCGGATCAACTTGTCCGCCGCGTCGACGAAGTCCTCGATCGGCAGCGGCGGGAGGGCAAGGCGCTCCGCGGACCGCTGGAATCGTGCGCCGTTGACCTCGGGCCGGAACGTCGCGATCCCGCCGTCGGGCTGCGAGTAGGCCTTGAAGCCCTCGAAGATCGACTGGCCGTAATGGAAGATGTGTGTCGCAGGGTCGATCTCGAGCGGACCGTACGGGCGTACCCGTGCGTCGTACCATCCGGTCGCCGGAGTCCACCGCACCGTCACCATGTGGTCGGTGTAGTGCTTGCCGAAGCCGGGGGCGGCGAGGATCTCCTCGAGCCGACCCGGCGGGGTGGGTGTAGGCGTCGGCTCGACGCTGAACTCAAGAGCCATCTAGACAGATTAGGCGAGGCGCGCCGCGATCGCATCTCCGATCTCAGCGGTACGACGGGTCGCGCTACCCCGCTCTGCAAGGTCGGCGGCAGCTGCCGCCTCGACGCGACGGGCGGCACCCGAGAGCCCCAGCGAGTCGAGGAGCATCGCGACCGACAGCACCGTCGCGGTCGGGTCCGCGACGCCTTGTCCCGCGATGTCGGGCGCGCTGCCGTGGACGGGCTCGAACATGCTCGGTGCCGTGCCGTCCACGTTCAGGTTGCCGCTTGCGGCCAGTCCGATGCCGCCGGCGATCGCGGCGCCGAGGTCGGTGATGATGTCCCCGAACAGGTTGTCGGTGACGACGACGTCGAACCGCTGCGGCTGCGTCACGAAGTACAGACACGCGGCGTCGATGTGCGCGTAGTCGACCGTGACATCTGGGAAGTCGGCGTTGACCGCCTCCACGGTCCGCAGCCATAGCGAACCCGCGTGGGTGAGGACGTTCGTCTTGTGCAGCAGCGTCAGGTGCTTGCGTGACCGCGCTGATGCTCGGCCGAACGCGTCGCGCACCACGCGCTCGACGCCGAACCGCGTGTTGACGCTGTTCTCGGTGGCGACCTCGTTCGCCGTCGCGTGACGAAGGGCGCCACCGACACCGGCGTACGGGCCCTCGGTTCCTTCCCGTACGACGACCATGTCGATGTCGCCGGGTCCCACATCGGCCAGCGGTGTGCTGACTCCGGGATAGAGCTTGACCGGCCGCAGGTTAACGGCGTGCTCGAAGGCGAATCGGAGCCGCAGCAGCAGACCACGCTCGAGCACGCCGGAAGGAACGGTGGGATCGCCGACCGCCCCGAGGAGGATCGCGTCGTTGCCGCGCAGCTCCTCCAGGACGCTGTCCGGGAGAGTCTCGCCCGTCCGGTGCCAGCGGGCGGCGCCGAGGTCGTAGTCGGTGGTCTCGATCTTGACCCCGTCGGGCTCGATCGCCGCGGCCATGACCTTCAGGCCCTCGGCGACGACCTCCGGACCGATTCCGTCGCCGCCGATGACCGCAATGCGCTGACTAGTGCTCACGGCGAGCGAGAGTAATCGACACCTCCCTGGCCGGAACCGCCCGGGAGGTGTCATTCTCCTGCGGTGAGCGACGCCGAGGCACAGCTGCCCGCCACCCACCGCCGCTGGCTGTTGATCAACGCAGTCGGGATCGCGACCGTCCTCAATCTGGTGATCAACCTGCTGCTGGCGTGGAACCAGACCCGCGACGGCGAACACGTGAAGCTGTGGAGCGTCTCCGTGGCGCATCCCAGCGTCGGGACCGACATGCTCGGGACCCTGCTGATGCTGCCGCTGATCACCACCTTCCTCGCGTCCTGGGCGGTCCACCGCGAGCTGCGCCGGGGCGCCTTCGCGCCGCTACCGAAGACGGCAGTTCGCGCCTGGTCCTGGCTCGCCGTCCAGAACCCGAGACGTCGAGCCGGCCGGTTCGCGATCGCGACCTTCCTCATCCTCGCCATCCCAGCCGTTGACGTCCTCGAGATCGGCGCCCGGCACGGCATGAGCGCTCACAGCTTCGCGACGTTCCACGTGATCTTCGCTGTCCTGCTCGGCATGGTGGTCACGCCGCTTGTCATGTTGATCGCGATGACCGACGCGTGACGTCCCCAGACGCCTGGGAGCCGGGCGCTCCGTCACGAGATGAGATCTTGCCGAGCCTGATCGCCGGCGTGATCATCCCGTTGATCGCATATTTCGTGGCCCACAGCCGCACCTCGACCGTGAATGCGTTGATGATCGCCGGCGCATTTCCCGCCGCCTGGGTCTTGGTGCAGCTGGCCCGGACGCGTCGCGTCGACATCATCGGCTCGATCACGCTGTTCGCCTTCGTTGCGGGCGTCACGGTCTCGGTCCTGCTGGGCGGCAACGCGTTCGTGTTGAAGATCCGCGACGCCGCGTTCACGGTTCCGTTCGGTTTCGTGTGCCTCCTGTCGCTGCGAGCCCCGCGCCCGATGATGTTCTACCTCGGCCGCTCGATGTCGGCTGGCGACGACGAGCGGAAGATCGCGGCTTACAACCAGCTCTGGGAGATTCCCGAGGCGCAGCGCGTCTTCGGTGTCATCACCACGGTCTGGGGGTTCGGCCTGCTCGTTGAAGCCGGTGTGCGGATCGTCATGGCAGCCACTCTGCCGACCGGTGTGTTCGTCGTACTCGCACCGGTCTGGGCGGCGATCTCCTTCGGCAGCCTCTTCGTCTTCACCACGAAGTACAGCCGTAAGGCTCGCGCGGAGGGCGAGGCGAACCTCGCCGAGCAGGGCCTCGCGTTCCCGAGCGTGGTCCTCGAGGCCGACTCAGCGGGCTAGCCGGCACCCGCTAAATTCCGTCGCCCGTGACCGGCAGCGCCCATAGTGTCGTGGCGTGACGCGACGCGGCTGGGTGCTGTTCATCGCGATGTGCATCATCTGGGGGCTGCCCTACCTGCTGATCCGGGTCGCCGTCCGTGATCTGAGCCCGGCCACCGTGGTTTTCGCTCGTACCGCGATCGGAGCCATCCTGCTGCTGCCGGTCGCCATCAGCCGCGGTGTGCTCCCCGAGCTCAAGGGCCGCATCCGCTGGCTCCTCTTCTTCACCGCCGTCGAGCTCACCATCCCGTGGCTGCTGCTGACCGATGCGGAGAAGCATCTGACCGGCCTGCTGGTGGCCGCAGTGCCTCTGGTCGGTGTGCTTCTTGCTCGCATCTCCGGCCAGGCCGAACACATGACCACGCGGCGCTGGGTTGGCCTCGGCGTCGGCATCGCCGGCGTGGCCTCGCTCGTCGGACTTCAGGTCGGCGAGATCAACATGACCTCGGTCCTCGAGATCTTCGTCGTCGCGGTCGGGTACGCGACGGGGCCGTTGATCCTGTCGACCCGGCTCGCAACGGTGCCCAGCATCGCCGTCGTCTCCGTCTCGCTGTCGATCACTGCGGTGATCTACGCGCCGTTCGCGGTCGCGAGCCACCCGCACGACGTGCACGCGAAAGTGGTGTGGTCCGTGGTCGGGTTGGCTGTCGTCTGTACGGCGATCGCTTTCCTCGTGTTCTTCGCCCTCATCGCCGAGGTCGGCCCAACGCGATCCACGGTGATCACCTACGTCAACCCGGCGGTCGCCATCGCGCTCGGCGTCGCCGTACTCGGCGAGCACCTCACTGCCGGCATGATCGTCGGCTTCCCGCTCGTGCTCATCGGATCAGTGCTCGCGACCTCCAAGTCTGCGGCGGCCGCGAGCACCGACGCCGTTCCCATGTTGGGCGAGGAGCCGGTGGTCAGCCCCGGTTGACCGCAGAGACCAGGGCGTAGAGCGACGCGGTCGTGATGCTCGGCGAGATGCCGCAACCCCAGAGGACAGCGCCGTTGATGGCGACCTCCAGATATGCGGCCGCCTGCGCCTCCTCGCCCGCACCGGTCGCATGCTCGTGGTAGTCGAGCACCCGAGCATCGATGTCGACGGTGTTCAGAGCGTGAACCAGTGCCGCGATCGGGCCGTTGCCTTCGCCTTCGATGTCGCGTGCCTCGCCGTCCACGGTGACCTTCGCCCTGATCCGGTCGACGTCCCCGCCGCTGTCGATCGAGTAGGACTCGATCCGCAGTGGTGCGGTGCGCTCGAGGTAGGTCTCGCGATACATCTGCCAGATCTTGTCCGGCGCGACCTCGCCGCCTTCGTTGTCGCAGACCGTCTGGACGATCCGGGAGAACTCGATCTGCATCCGGCGTGGCACGTCAAGGTGGTAGTCGTGCTTCATGACGTAGGCGACCCCGCCCTTGCCCGACTGGGAGTTGACCCGGATGACCGCTTCGTAGCTGCGCCCGACATCCAGCGGATCGATCGGCAGATAGGGAACACCCCATGTGAAGTCCTCGACCGGTACGCCGGCCTGCGCCGCGTCACGCTCCAGCGCCTCGAACCCCTTCTTGATGGCGTCCTGGTGCGACCCGGAGAACGCCGTGTAGACCAGGTCACCGCCGTACGGGTGGCGCGGATGCACGGGTAGCTGGTTGCAGTACTCGACGGTGCGACGGATCTCGTCGATGTCGGTGAAGTCGATCCCCGGATCCATCCCTTGGCTGAAGATGTTCAGCCCGAGCGTGACCAGGCAGACGTTGCCGGTCCGCTCGCCGTTGCCGAACAGGCACCCCTCGACGCGATCCGCACCGGCCTGCACACCGAGCTCCGCCGCCGCCACCGCCGTACCACGGTCGTTGTGCGGGTGCAGGCTGAGAATGATCGAGTCTCGCCGCGTCACGTTGCGGCCGAACCACTCGATCGAGTCGGCGTAGACGTTCGGCGTCGCCATCTCGACGGTCGCCGGCAGGTTGAGCACGACCGGACGGTCGGGCGTCGGCTCCCACACGTCCATCACGGCTTCGCAGACCTCGACTGCGTAGTCCAGCTCAGTGCCCGTGTAGGACTCTGGCGAGTACTGGAACCGCACGTCGGTGCCGCCGAGCAGCGACTCGGAGTACTTCTGGCACCACTGCGCCCCGCGAACGGCGATGTCCTTGATCCCGTCCTGGTCCAGGCCGAAGACGACGCGTCGTTGCAACGTCGACGTCGAGTTGTACACGTGGAGCAGCGCCGTGCCTTTGAAACCGATGAGGGACTCGCAGGTCCGCTCGATGAGCTCCTCGCGCGCCTGAGTGAGGACCTGGATCGTCACGTGGTCGGGGACCACGTCGTTCTCGACGAGCGAGCGGATGAAGTCGAAGTCCGTCTGGCTCGCAGCCGGGAAACCGACCTCGATCTCGTTGTAGCCGATGTCGACGAGCAGGTCGAACATCCGGCGCTTGCGCTCGGCGTCCATCGGGTCGATGAGCGCCTGGTTGCCGTCACGGAGATCGACGCTGCACCACTGCGGCGGACCAGTGATCACCCTGTTGGGCCACGTGCGGTCCGGCAGGTCGATCGGTGCGAACGGCGTGTAGCGATGGGCCTTTGCCATGCCAGTCATGGGTTTGCTCCCTGTCACAGAATCAGTCGAAGAGGGATCGGGTGGCAAACCGGCTCGCTGCTTCGTGGTGACACAGCCAAACCCCGTAGCGGGGGGCCGGTCGAGAGGCCCCGCTACGGGCGGGTAAGAAGCAGCAGCGACGTCATCGATGTCACGGTACCAGCCGGGGCACGAATCGTCGCGACGAAATGATCACAGCACCGAGTACGGCGAGGGCCGCCACACCGTCGAGCCAGTAGTGGTTGGCGGTGACGACCACGACGTACGCGGTGAGGATCGGATGGATCAGGACGAGCCATCGCCACCGGCTCCGGCTGACCATGATGACCGCCATCGCCACCAGCACAGCCCATCCGATGTGCACGGACGGCAGCGCGGAGAGCTGGTCGGTGACCCCCTTGCCGAGACCGTCGTAGACCGACTGGTGGTAGCGAGCCGCAAGGTCGACCAGTCCCAGGTCCGGCACCAGCCGCGGCGGAGCCACCGGCAGCAGACCGATCAGGAGCGAGACACCGGTGAAGGCCACGACGAGGTTGCGCCATCGGGCGTAGTGCTCGCGATGTCGCCAGAGCAACCAGAGCAAGGTGGCCGCCAGCATCGGTGCGTGCGCCCAGGCGTAGAAGCCGTTGCAGATCCTCGACACCGTGACGTGACCGAGGACGGCATGCTGCAGTGTCGCTTCATTCGGCAGGTGAAGTGTCCGCTCGACGCCCCACAACCACCTGCCCCTGCCGAGCGCGCCGGCCTCATGGAACACCGAGACCTGACCGACGACCCGCCAGAGGATGAAGAGAACGTTCAGGATCAGGAACTCACGGAGCACGAACCCCCACCGGCCGAGCTGACGGCTGACCGTCGAGTGGTCAGTGGCCAGGCCCTCACCGAACCTGCGACCGCACGTCGTACACGCATCGGACGCCATCGGCACGCGGGCGTGGCAGCCCACGCACACCCATTCAGGCGCGACGGCGAGGTCGGTCACCTATGACCTATCGGCCGAACGGGTGAACGAACTTGAGCCGATTCAGCCGTGGCAGAGCACGACGCCGAGCACACACTTGTGCTTCGAGTGACCGGACTTGTGATGTTTCCGGTGCTTGCCGTGGTGAGGGAGCATCGACTTCGGCAGGCTGAACACCCCGACTCCCACCGGGATGGGGCGTTCCTTGCCTTTTGGCAGGGGGCTGCGGGTAGCCAACGGGTGATTCCCGACCCGGGCGACGAGGTCGGTCGACCCGCCGCCGTCGAGGGCGTAGGACCGCTCGGCTCCGAGATCGACCATGATCTCGGACATCTGGTTCTCGTCGACGCCCGCACGCTCGCCGCTCTTCGGGCTCGCGACGGTCGCAAGGATCAGCTGCGTGCCATGGTGTGCCCAGGCGAAGTCGGTCCGGGCGGCGTAGATCTCGTTGCGGTTGCAATACAACCCGCTCCGCACGTGATTCGGCGAGGCGACGACCTTGGTTCCGACGCCGTACGCCTGTCGGAACGGGTGATGGGTGTTGGACTTCGCGCGGTAGTTCAGGTCGATCGTGCTGTGTCCCCGCAGCGAGTCCATCCAGCTGAGTGCGCCGAGGCCATTTGCGACGAGCAGCACGCCATGAGCGGGCACGCGATGGTGGCGGCGCGTGTGGGGAATTGCACGGCCGTGGCGTACGACGAGAGCCCGTGAGAAGGGCGGCCGCGGAACTGGGTGCCGGCCCCACGCGGACGTGTAGAGCGACAGCCCCGACGGCGGCTCGATCTCGTTGATCGCAACCAGCCGCTCCCGGACGCCCTCGCTCGACACGGCGCTGCCCACCAACCACGCCCGACCGTCGCGGGCGCGGCCATCCTGGCCGATGCCCGCGATCCGCTCGTGTTCGGCGGAGAGCACGAGCGGGCCGCGAGCGCCGATGAGCGGCACGGTCGGTGAACCGAAGCTGAAGTTGAAGTACATCCCATTGGTCGCGGCCACGAGGTGCGGCTGCTTCGCGAGCTCGGAGAGCCGGTGGCGATGCGTCAGCCTCGTGTGCAGCGGGCTGACGGCGACGCGGCGCCGGGCCAGGTTGGCTCGTACGACGTTGATCCGCAACCGGTGCGGACCCGGGCGCAACGTCGCGGCTGACAGCGACACGCCTGGCGCTAGCCGGTGATGGTGCCAGACGGTCTTCGAGGTCACCAGGTTGCCCGCCGGCGGACAGTAGCTGTACTCCTGGCCGGCCATCGCGTGCTTCACCGGCGTCAGCGTCAGCGCGGTGAGCGCCAGACCGACGGCGACGAGCGCGGCCGCAACCCGGGACATGGTGTCCCTGTCGGCTGGTTTTCGCGCGCGGTAAAGCGCCGTTCGGCCCATGACCTGTCAACGACCAGCCGCCGATTTGGTGACGAGACCGGCTGCGCCGCCGGGTCGGCCTGCCCTAGTCGAGAAAGTCGCCGAGGGCCGAGCGGAACTGCTCCGGCTCGTCGACCCACGGGAAGTGGCCGGCCGCGGGGATCTCCACCACGCGGCTGTTCGGCATCAGGTCCGCGACGAGATAGCCAGCACGGACTCCGGTCAACCCGTCTCGGCCGCCCACCACGACCAGCACCGGCGCGGTGAGCTTCGACAAACCGGTTCGCAACGCGTCGACGTCGAAGTCCGCACCGGCACCGAAGGCCGCGGTCGCGCGCAACGACATCTGGCTGTCGGTCGACGCCGCGTGTTCCTGGCAACGCTCGTCCCACCTGCCGTACGCGAACATCCGCAGCTCGGGCGTCGGCCGGTTGCGGCGATGTGGCGGCAGCAGCTCGAGCTCTGCCTGGGCAGCCGCGGCGTCGGGATACCAGGACTCACCCGATCGCGATCTGCGGATGGCCTCGAGGTCGTCGCTGACGTCGCCGAAGAGGTGGGCCGACGGCGTCACCAGCACGAGTCGGCTGATCCGCTCCGGGTGGCGTGCCGCATAAGTCATCGCCACGATGCAGCCTGCCGAGTGGCCGAGCAGGTCCATGCGGTCGAGATTCCGCTGCTCGCGAAGCAGTTCGACGTCCTCGGCGAGCCGCGGGAAGGCCAGGCTGTCGCGGTCGGCAGGCAGCTCGGAGATTCCGGTCCCGCGCAGGTCGAACTTGACGAGCGAGTGGGTGTCCGACAAGCCGGCGAGGTCTTCGAGATAGACCGATGCCCGTCCGGGGCCGCCGGGCACGCAGACGACGGGGGGCCCGTCGCCCAGGATGTGGTAGCCGAGCTTCGTCCCGTCCGGGGCGTCGAAGCGCTCGACCCGGGCGTCAGGCACCCTCAGTCCTCCGGCAGGTACGCCGCACGGACGTCTGCGGCACCGACCGCCGCCGCGATTTCCGACAGCGTGTCCGGGGCGATCGCGGAGTCAACCGTCAGGACCATCAGCGTGCGGCCACCCTCCGCAGTACGGGCCACCTGCATGCCCGCGATGTTGACGGCCGCCTGGCCGAGAAGCTGGCCGACTGTCCCGACGATGCCGGGGCGATCGTCGTACGTGATGAAGATCATGTGCTGGCTGATCGCGACCTCGACGTCGAAACCGTTGACCTCGACCAGCTTCTGTATCAGCCGCGGGCCGGTCAGGTTGCCACCGACCGAGACCGTCTGCCCGCTGGCCAGCGTGCCGCGAACCGTCAGCACGTTGCGGTAGTCCGGGCTCTCCTCGGTCGACGTCAGACCGAGCTCGATACCCCGCTCGCCCGCGAGCAACGGCGCGTTCACAAACGTCACCTGCTCCTCCACCACATCAGTGAAGACACCCTTGAGCGCAGCGAGCTGGAGCACCGACACGTCGAACGCCGCGATCTCGCCCTTGATGTCGACGGTCAGGTTGGCCGGCACGCCGCCGGCGACCGCGGTGAACAGCCGGCCGAGCCGCTCGATGAGGGGCAGGCTCGGGCGCAGCTCTTCGGCGACCGCACCGCCCTGGACGTTGACGGCGTCCGGGACGAAGTCGCCGGCGAGGGCGAGCTTGACGGACTTGGCGACGGCGAGGCCCGCCTTGTCCTGGGCTTCCCCCGTCGATGCGCCGAGATGTGGCGTGACGACAGCACTCGGGTGCTCGAAGAACGGCGCGTCGGTGCAGGGCTCGCTCACGAACACGTCGACCGCTGCGCCGCCGATCCGACCCGCCTTCAGCGCCTGCGCCAGCGCGTGCTCGTCGACGAGTCCGCCGCGGGCGGCGTTGACGAGGATCGCACCGGGCTTCATCAGCCCGAACTCCCGCTCGCCGATCAGGCCTTTGGTCTCCGGGGTCTTCGGGAGATGGATCGAGATGAAATCGCTTTCCCGCAGCAGGTCGTCCAGGGTCACCAGCTGGACCCCGATTTGCCCGGCACGGGCAGGTGGCACGTAGGGGTCATAGGCGAGCAGACGCGTGCCGAAGGCCGCCATCCGTTGCGCGAACAGCACCCCGATCCGACCTAGGCCGACGACCCCCACGGTCTTGTCGGCGATCTCGACGCCGGTGAAGGATGACCGCTTCCACTCCCCTGCCTTGAGGCTTGCGTTCGCAGCCGGGATGTTGCGCGCCGCCGAGAGCAGCAGCGCGACGGCATGCTCGGCTGCTGAGGTGATGTTGGACACGGGCGCGTTGACGACGAGTACGCCGCGTGCGGTCGCCGCGTCGACGTCCACGTTGTCCAGCCCGATGCCGGCGCGGGCGACGACCTTCAGCTTGGGGGCGCCGGCCAGTGCCTCGACGTCGATCTGGGTGGCGCTGCGGACGATGACGGCGTCGACGTCGGCGAGCGCCGGAAGCAGCGCGGATCGGTCGGCGCCATCGACGTGGCGGACTTCGAGGTCCTCAGCGAGGACCTCGAGTGCCGAGGGCGCGAGTTCTTCTGCGATCAGAACGACTGGCTTGGACACCGGCCAACCCTACAGAGGCGGTTTCGCGCCCTACTGTTTGATCCAGCTCATGAGGCCACGGAGGCCTTCGCCGACCTCCTCGATCGGCTGTGCCGCAGCCTCTTCGCGGTACTTGGTGAACTGCGGCCGCCCGGCGTCGTCCTCGGCGATGAACTCCCGCGCGAACGAGCCGTCCTGGATCTCACCCAGGATCCGTTTCATCTCCGCCTTCGTCTCGGCGGTGACCACTCGCGGGCCGCGCGTGTAGTCGCCGTACTCGGCGGTGTCGGAGATCGACCAGCGCATCTTCGCCAGGCCGCCTTCGTACATCAGGTCCACGATGAGCTTCAGCTCGTGCAGGCACTCGAAGTACGCCGCCTCCGGCTGGTAACCCGCCTCCGTGAGGGTCTCGAAGCCCGCCAGGACCAGAGCGGAGACGCCGCCGCAGAGGACCGCCTGCTCGCCGAAGAGGTCCGTCTCGGTCTCCTCGGTGAACGTCGTCTTCAGCGTGCCAGGGCGGGTCCCGCCGATGCCCTTCGCGTACGCGAGGGACAGCGCAAGCGCGTTGCCGCTCGCGTCCTGCTCGACGGCGACGAGGCACGGCACGCCACGCCCCTCCTCGAACTGCCGACGCACGAGGTGTCCGGGGCCCTTCGGGGCGACCATGCAGACGTCGACGTTCGACGGCGGTGTGATGTAGCCGAACCGGATGTTGAAGCCGTGGCCGAAGAACAGCGCATCGCCGTCTTTGAGGTTCGGCTCG
>Ga0213876_10001844_pt1 | contig 12759 bp, 11 predicted proteins | sample BarmaccomBMRX_R9_FD_160113 | JGI IMG/M metagenome (GOLD analysis project Ga0213876, IMG submission 160113) | Root-associated microbial communities from Barbacenia macrantha in rupestrian grasslands, the National Park of Serra do Cipo, Brazil - RX_R9 | ecosystem: Host-associated > Plants > Roots...
GCCGTCCTGTTTGTCATTACCCGCATCGCAGCGAAGAGGCACTCATGAACAAAGACCTTTCTCCAGACGAACAACGCGAGTTCTGGACGCAGCTTTTCGCCGTAGTGATCCGACGCGAAGCGAGAAAGCGAACGGAATTGGAGGTTAGACTGGAACTCCTGGAAGACCTGCGACAAACTGAACCTACTAAAATATGAGCACACCCCCTACCAGCTCTGGATACATGCTTTTGTTCAAAGGTACGCTCTGGGATCGGGAACTATCGCCAGAGGAACTGCAGCAGGTTATGACTCGATGGATGGACTGGCTCGACCGATTGACCCAAGAAGGCAAGGTCAGATCAGCTCACCCGTTAGCAAATCAGGGTAGGATTATCACTTGGAAAAAGGGCTCACCGACAGATGGGCCATTCGCTGAATCAAAAGAAGCGATCGGCGGTTACTTCCTCCTGCAGGTGAGCGGCGAAGAGGAGGCGTTGGAGATCGCCAAGGAATGTCCAGCCCTTAAGTACGGCGTCGCGGTCGAGGTACGGCCGATAGTCGACCAGTGCGCATCCATGGAACGGGTTTATATGGAGAACTCGATCGGCTCCTCCAAGTAGTTTTCATCGCTGAAACTGCCGTGAGCGCCGAGATGACTGGCTCCCCGTTTATGTTGCTGTTTCGAGGAACCGATTGGGACCGAGGCCTTTCCGCAGAAGAAATCCAGGAGAGCGAGGAGCTTGGTCGCAGCCCGGATTGAAAGGGTTCGCAGTTCACCGTTCGCGGTTCATCCTGCACGGTTCACCGCTTACGGGTGCCGTGTTCAGCTATCTGACCTCGCGATCAGGCATAAACTTCAAACGTTCGCAAAAAGGACAAGGACGACAATAGTGAACCGCGAAGAGGGAACGTCGAACAGAGAACCGCGAACTCCGCCGGGAGAGGTTTCGCGGTTAGCAGAACATTTCTTTCGCCATGAGTCCGGAAAGTTAGTCTCGGTTCTCACGGGGATCTTCGGCATCGAGAGATTACAACTGGCGGAAGACGTTGTTCAGGAGGCGCTGGTGCGGGCATTGCAGACGTGGCCCTACTACGGAGTCCCCAACAATCCAGCGGCATGGCTAACTCAGACCGCCAAGAATCTAGCGCTGGACTTAATTCGCCGGGAGAAAAGCTTCCGGGATAAACAGACGGAGATCATTACTTTCATCGATCAATGGTCTTCGGATCCGGCGGCGGACGAATCACCCATTTTCGACACGGAGATAAGAGACGGGCGTCTGCGGCTGATGTTCGCCTGTAGTCATCCGCAGCTTCCGCCCGAAGCGCAAACTGCGTTAGCGCTTAAGACCCTTTGCGGATTTAGCACGACGGAAATCGCAATTGCCTTTCTTACCACTGAGGCCGCGATCGCGAAGAGATTGACTCGAGCCCGACAGCGAATTCGCGATTTGCATGTCCCGTTCGAGATTCCCACCGGTTCTGATTTATCGAGTCGTCTGGACGGTGTGCTGCAGACCTTGTATCTGCTGTTCAACGAAGGGTATAAAGCATCGACCGGTGAAGACCTGATTAGAGAAGACCTTTGCTCAGAAGCAATCCGTCTCGCGACGTTACTAGCGGAACATCCCCTAACCAATCAGCCTCGAATTCACGCTCTGATTGCTTTGATGTTGTTAGACGGAGCTCGGCTCCCCGCCAGGGTGGATTCGGAAGGAAACATTCTGCGGCTCAAGGAGCAGGATCGCGCGCTTTGGAATCGGAAGATGATCGAGCAAGGAATCCTTCAGTTGGGATTAGCTGCCGCCGGCGACGAACTGACTGAGTATCATATCCAAGCGGGAATCGCAGCCTGCCACGACACCGCCGCCGACTATAAATCTACGGATTGGCGAAAGATTTTAGGCTTGTACGACCACTGGGTGACAATTAACGACTCGCCGATAATCGCACTTAATCGGGCGGTGGCCGTCGCAAACGTCAACGGACCCAAAGCCGGTCTGGCAGCCATCGACCCGATCCGCAAGAGCGGACTACTGGATACCTATTATTTGCTCTACGCGGTAGTCGGCGAATTCGAATTTCGCGAAGGTCAATTCGCCAGCGCAGCAGACCATTTCCGACAAGCGATCAAACTCACCGATCTCAAGTCCGAGAAGGTGTTTCTAAATAAGAGATTGGCGGATTGCGAAGAAGCCGGACGCCCGCGCCACTCGCCTTAGGCTCGTGGCGAATAGCCGATAGCCAATAGCTTCGCCAAGCTGCCACCGAGGCGACTAGCGGCGGTCCTTGGCTATTGGCTATCGGCTATTCGCTGACGAGCCTAAGGCGAGTCAGCGACTACCAAAGCTGATGAACCAAAGGCCGGATCTGGTTCTTATAAATGTCCGCCAGGACTGCGCTCTGAGTTGAGCCCAGAGCTGCTGCTTCAACCGCTTTTATGTTCTCGAGCACTTGCGCGCTGTTGCGGGCGCCCGGGATGACACAACTCACCTCTTGGTGATCGAGAATCCAACGTAAAGCGAAAGTCGGCATGGTCACATTCGCCGGAACCTGCTCACGAACCTTGTCCACCGCGTCCAAGGCAACATCGAGATCGACGCCTGAAAACGTTTCTCCACGATCAAACTGCTCACCGTGCCGGTTGTAACTTCGGTGGTCGTCCGCAGCGAATTGAGTCTGCTTCGTGATCTTACCTCCGAGTAGCCCGCTAGCTAAGGGTAACCGGACCAGAATGCCAACATCTCTTTTCTGCGCAAGAGGGAAGAATATTTCCTTGGGCCGTTGCCTGAAGATATTGAAGATGATCTGCACGGTTGCGATTCCGGGAAACTCTGTGGCCTTGATGGCTTCCTCGATCTTTTCGACGCTAACTCCATAATGCAGGATCTTTCCTGCCCGCTTTAATTTATCGAGGGCTTCAAAGACTTCCGGCCGGTAATAGACGTCCGTGGGCGGGCAATGCAGCTGAACAATATCGAGCGTCTCGCGCTGCAAATTAGCCAGGCTCCTTTCGATGAAGGACGTCAGATTCGTTTCATTGTACCCGTCAGCCACGTGAGGTTGGAGGCGTCGACCGGCTTTCGTCGCTACGTAAATTTTTTCGCTGCGATCGCGCAACACTTGAGCGATCAGACGTTCGCTACGCCCATCTCCGTAAACGTCCGCCGTATCAAAGAAGTTGATGCCGTTGTCAATGGCGGCGTGGAGCAATTGGATGGAGTCCTTTTCCGAGACCGAACCCCAGGAAGCACCGATCTGCCAAGTCCCAAGGCTGACCTCTGAAACGTCAAAACCAGTCTTACCGAGTCTGCGGTATTTCATGAGAATGTAAACTGTAGCGACGTTACACCAATGGGCAATTGAGGATAAATCGGTGGCCCAAAATCGTCCTCGTCCTCGAGCGGGTTCGAAGCCGTGCGCGAAGATTTTGCTTGCACTATACTAACCAGTCAACTAAGTTGCGTGCGTGAGACGAGAAGGTGATACCAAGCAGAAGCTGCTGAGCACCGCTATCGAGCTGATTTGGGAGAACAGCTACGGGTCGATCAGTGTCGACGATATTTGCGAGCGGGCCGGCGTGAACAAAGGGAGCTTCTACTACGCCTTCAAGACGAAGTCCGATCTAGCAATCGCCGCTTATGACGAGTTCTCAAAGAATAAGCGGCCTTTCATGGACCGAATCTTCTCGTCGCAAGAGCCTCCTATCGTGAGACTTGGAAATTACTGCGATAATGTCGTGAACGACCAGATGGCGAAATACCAGAGCTTCGGCAGGGTGTTGGGTTGCCCTTTCGTCTCGGTCGGGTGCGAGCTTAGTACTCAGGATGAAGGAATCCGCAGAAAAATGGAAGAAATCGCGGAGGTAGTGATTCGCTACCTGACCGGGGCGATACGGGACGCTGTCGCAGAGGGGTCAATACGGACGGAGGACCCCTCCCAGCTCGCGAAGGAGGCTTATTACTTTGTTGTTGGTGTTTTGACCCAGGCCAAGATCCAGAACGATCCGGAGACGCTGAAGCGGCTTAAACCCGGTTTCGCAAGGATCTTAGGGATCCGATTCGAGGAGCCCGTACCAGCCTGAACTTTTTTTTTGCCTACTTACTAGACTAACTAGTCAATATAGAAAACTACACGATGGACTGCAGTCACTACAAAATCGCAGACCGAACTTCGCACGATCGGGCTCGCTTGGACAAAGTCGTGACTTTGTTGGAAGCGGCCAGATTGTCAGACCGGCTTGAGAGTGCCTCGGATGGCCTCCCAGCCAACCGCCGACGGTTCACCTTTACCATTCCTGCCGTACAAAACGTCGTCTCGTTGATCATCGAGTGACGAATGAGGTCGGGTCGGGGAAATAATTACGAAAGGAGCGGGTGGCTGAGATTGGACGGCCCGCAACAAATGTACGCTTTGATTGTTCTATCTGGATTTTCGCTCTTCCTGTTTTTTCTAGCGTTGAGCGGGGATCCGAATTTACCAAAACACCACTGAGTTCTTACCCGTCACAGCGGGTTATAGATCATAGCCCAGGGTCGAAACTTTTCGCCCCTGGGCTTGTTTTTTACCGCTTCGCCGACATTAAAGGTGCCTACTGTCCCTCTCCCAGACCGAGGGCATTCAGTGTCTCGTCATCAATCTGACCGGACGACCTTAAACCGTGCCGGGCCTGAAAAGCTTTGAGGGCACTTTCTGTCGCTGGACCGACTTTGCCATCGATCGGGCCGTGATAAAAACCGAGGTTAGCCAGCCTTGATTGAATCGCCGAGGTTTCGTCTTGGGCACCGGCAGAATCGCCGTAGCCATAGCCGCTGCCGTAGTTGCCGTAAGGATATTCACCCCAGGCCGAGTAAGGATACCAACCGCCCCAACCCCACCATCCCCAGCCATAGCCGGGCCACCAACCCCAACGATACCAATGGCCTCCATGCCACCAACCGCCGTGCCACCAACCACCGTGCCAGCCTCCATGCCAACCGCCGTGCCAGCCTCCATGCCAACCACCACCGCCGTGCCAGCCGCCGCCCCAGCCGGCGAAAGTCGAGCTTGGCGAAATCAGGAGAGCCAGGGCGGCTGATATCGAAAATAACAACCGTTTGAACTTCATAAACATTATTTCAGGTGTCGCTGCTAAAGAACCGCGGCCGAACCGAGCGGACTCTTAACCTTTCTTTTGACGTTGGAAGAGTCGCCAGGTTTCGCCGCGTTGGCATGATTAGTGCCAAAAAAAATTTATATCATATTCGCAGAGGCCAACAAAGAGAACCCAGGCCTATGGCATTCAGCGGACCTGGTCTCATCGGGACGTTTCGGACTTTTGCCGCGAGGCCGTAGCACCCGACTCGGACAAGGCGTTCTCGAAGATAGGACGGATCAGGCAATCGCCAGCTAAAGTCTGCCACAATTCATGCTGCAAACGATTGCGCAATCGATTGGTAGTTTTTTGCGCCGAAGCCGAGCGCCCAACAAAGGGCCTGGTGATCTTGGCTTATTCCGACCTGGCAACTAAGGCTTTTCTTAAATTCATTTCAATTAACCGATATGTGGTCTGAGCAGACACAGTTTGGGCTAAGATCAGCAATTTTGTGTTGACGTTAACGCGACTCGAATGGAAGCATCGCCTTGGCTCTACGGGACCTTTCTGCTCTCGTAGACGCACCCCCCTAACCCCTATTCTGACGAGAAGTCAGGCAATACTCTATGAGACACTCGAGCAAACTTGGACTGGCGGCAGCTCTCGGGCTGGCGTTAGTCGCGTCGGGCCCCACTCAGGCAGCAGACAAACATCTGACTATCCTGATGGCGGTCCCTGATCTAGCGTTTCCGTTCTTCGTCCATATGATTGACGAAGGTAAAGACGAAGCAAATAAACTGGGCAATATCGAGCTTATCATCGGCGACGGCCAACGCAGTTCGCCTAAGGAAACAGCGGATGTTGAAGCTGCTATTACTAAGGGAGTGGACGGCATTGTAATCTCTCCGAACGATGCCGACGCCCTCGCGCCGGGACTGCAAGAAGCAGTCGATGCTAAAGTTCCTGTCGTTACTATCGACCGTCGGGTCAATAAGGTCCCAGGTATCCTCGGGCACGTGGGGGCCGACAACGTAAAAGGCGGCCAAGCTCAAGGGGAGCTCATCGAGAAGCTGTTTCCGAATGGGTGCACGGTGATGAATCTGCAGGGGCAGTCAGGATCAAGTCCAGCCATCGACCGCAACAAAGGACTTCACGACGTCCTGGATAAAGACAAAGACAAATATAAGATCGTCTTCGAAGATACTGCCGGATTCGACCGAGCAAAGGGCCTCAGCATGACTGAGTCTGCCCTCGCCTCAATGAAAACCCCGCCAGATGTAATTGTGTGCGCGAATGACGACATGGCGTTGGGCGCACTCGAAGCACTGAAAGCGCGCAATCTCATCGGGAAAGTGAAATTGATCGGTTTCGACGCTCTACCGGAAGCATTGGGTCAAATTAAGGCCGGCAATATGACGGCTACAATCGAGCAGATGCCCGGCGGCCAGGTGAAAGGCGCTCTGGATACGCTGGTTTCATTTATCCGAGAGGGTAAGAAGCCGGCTCAAGCGGTAACGCTGCTAACGCCCATTGCGATCACCAGCGATAACCTCAATCAAGCTGAACGCTTGAACGAAGTGAAGTAGAGGACGGGTTCGGCGTGAAGGGCTAGCTGAGGCACGAAGCGCTGGCATTAAATTAGCCTAGGGCGAGTCTGCGAGCCCTAGGTTAACCGATCAAAAGGGTCAGCGCTGACGGCGCTCCGGAGCGTGGTGCCCCGCCGCGTTTTATCGAGCATAATGAGCGACCATTTTAACCTCGGCAATCGTCCTTGCGCGCTTTCAGCGCTATCTCTTCCTTACGCCATACCTAGGGCTGGGAGACTCACCCTAGGCTAAGTTCACGCCAGCGCTTCGCGCCTCGTTGTCACCGACCTAAACGCCAAACGCCGACACGCCAAACGTCCATGGAACCGCTCTTACGCATGAGCTCAATCCGGAAGAAGTTTCCGGGTGTCCAGGCGCTTGACGATGCCGGACTCGAGGTGCAGCCCGGGGAGATCCACGCGCTGCTAGGCGAGAACGGAGCCGGGAAATCGACGCTCATCAAGATTCTAGCCGGAGCACAGCAGCCAGATAGTGGAACCATCGAATTCGGTGGAGAGGATGTGGTGATGGTTTCGCCTCACGACGCGCAGCGCCGAGGGATTGCCACCATCTACCAAGAGTTCACTCTGGCTCCAAACATGACGATCGCGGAAAATGTCTTCATCGGTCGCGAACCCGGCCCGAGAGTTTTCGTGGATTGGGGGAAGATGGCCTCAGATACAAAGGCGATCACCAAACGCCTCGGCCTTGAGCTGCAGCCACTGGCGATTGTGCGCGGGTTGAGTGTGGCGGAGCAACAAATGGTCGAGATCGCGCGGGCGCTGTCGATGAAGTCCCGATTGATCGTCATGGACGAGCCGACTTCGGCCCTATCGTTAGCCGAAGTCGACAAGTTGTTTCGAATCGCTCGCGAACTGAAGGCGCAAGGCCTCAGCATTATTTTCGTCACCCACCGGCTGGAAGAAGTAATGCAGATTTGCGACCGGTACACTGTGCTTCGGGACGGTCGTTTAATGGGTAGCGGCTCAATCAAGGACATCACGATCGATGGCATTATCCGGCTCATGGTTGGCCGCGAGGTGAAAGAACTGTTTGCTCATCGGGACAGAGAGACAGGCAAAGATGCCGTGCTGCGAGTCGAAGGCTTGAGCCGGCTCGGAAATGCCAGAGACCAAAGTGCGACCGTATTGGCAGATGTCGGTTTCGAAGTGCGGCGAGGCGAAATCCTGGGCGTGGCTGGACTGGTAGGCGCTGGGCGCACTGAAATGGCACGATCTGTATTTGGGGCCGATCGATTCGATTCCGGTCGGATCCTCATTGAAGGCCAGGAGGTCCGTATCCGGTCCCCCAAAGATGCCATCCGGCACGGCATCGGACTTGTGCCGGAGGACCGTAAACAACAGGCGCTTTTCCTAGCTCTGGCGGTCCGCACCAATCTTAGTATGGCTTCTCACGGGCAGATCTTGCGCTGGGGTGTTTTTATCGATGAAACCGCCGAGCGCGCACTGGTCGAGGAATATCGCCAAAAGCTCAATATTCGTATGGCGACCCCCGAACAATTGATTGCCAGTCTCTCGGGTGGTAATCAGCAAAAGGTAATACTTTCCCGGTGGTTAGCACTTCGACCGAAAGTGCTCATCGTCGACGAACCGACACGCGGCATCGATATCGGTGCAAAAGTTGAAGTTCACAATCTTCTTTTCGAAATGGCTCAATCCGGGATCGCCGTAATCGCCATCTCCTCAGAGCTACCGGAGATCCTTGCGGTCAGCGATCGCATCATCGCGATGCGGGAAGGCCGAGTGACGGGTCAGGTCAAACGAGAAGACGCCACCGAAGAGCTGCTGATGTCGATGATGACTTTGAGCGCTAGGAACACTGAACGAAACCATGGAAACATCGACTGAGCACTCGCACTCCGGGGTACCCGGACGAACGAAGCTGGACATCTTCGGCATTCTGGCTCGTTTCGCGCCGCTGATCTTTTTGATCGTGCTGATGACTGGCTTCGCGATCTTCGAACCCCGTTTTCTCACACCGCTCAATCTTTTCAATATTCTCCGGCAGGTATCGATCTACGGCCTCCTGGCAGTTGGGATGACGTTCGTGATATTGACCGCTGGCATCGATCTTTCGATCGGTTCGCTGGTTGCCTTTGCCGGATTGGTGGCAGCGGCTGTATCGAAGGGCGGAATCTCCAATCGCTTCACGGTCGGGGCCGGTCAAGAGGCAGCTAGCCAGGGCTGGTATCTTGCCGCTCTGGCCGCTATCGCCGTGGGGGTTCTGGGTGGGTTCCTGCAAGGCTTCGCTATCACTAAACTTAAGGTTCCCCCTTTCGTGGTTACACTTGGCGGGATGTCCGCCTGGCGAGGCGCCGCCCTGCTTTTCGCTGCCGGTGGTCCGATTAGCGGATTTGAACCAAATTTCGTTTGGATTGGACAGGGACGAATCTTCGATCAGGTGCCGGTTCCCGTAGTCATCTTCCTAGCCTTTGCCGTGCTTGCTCACATCGCTCTCCGCTATACCCGTTATGGCCGGCAGATCTATGCCGTTGGCGGGAACCCGGAAGCGGCGCGGCTTACCGGGTTGAATGTGCCCGCTGTCACCACCAGCGTTTATGTGATCATGGGGTTTTTCGCCGGACTTGGGGCGTTTGTCTTAGATGCCCGGCTAAACTCGGCTGAAGCCGTAGCCGGCACCGGCTACGAACTCACGGTCATCGCCTCCGTCGTCATCGGTGGAACCAGCCTTTTCGGTGGGGTTGGAACAATTTTCGGTACGCTCATAGGTACGATTCTGATCGGGGTACTATTGAACGGCCTGGTACTAATGAATGTGTCGGCCTACATCCAGCAGATCATTATCGGGATCATTATCGTCCTCGCCGTCGCCTTCGATACTTTCGCGAAATCGCGTCAACGGGTTGGATAAGTACGTTTGGCATTTGGCGTTCGGCGTTTGGCGGGGGGAGGACTCGAGCTGCGCGAGATTGCGAGTAGAGCGAAAATTTCGGGCGCGTTGATTGCCGTCACTGCAAAGCGTTAATTAGCTATGCTCTTACCGCGCCGAGATTTTCGCCCTGGCACCGTTTCGTCCTTACGGGACAACACTGATCCACAAAATCGTTTACTAACGGCGAAGCGGTGTGCTGCGAAGAGAGAACATAAGTCCGCAATGCGGCTACGTCCTTAGGCAACGAAATCATCACTACTTTTCTCCCTTGGCTCATTGGGCCGATGAAACTTTCCGGCATTGCCGCGATGCCGACGCCGGCTTCAACGAATCCAAGCACCCCTTCCAGGGTTCCCATTTCCATGATGCGCTCCGGGCGAACTTTCTTTGTCTCCAGAAACGTCAGCAATCGCTCTGTGTAAGAACAACCCAATCGTTGGACCAGGACCTTCAGCCCGGTTCTATTCACTGCGAACAGGTCGTCTCTGGTCTTCACTTTCAAGGGTGCAAGAGCGACGAGCTTATCCGTGAAGACCAACTCTTCCCGAAGGCCGGGCGCCGCGAACGAACGCGATACAAAACCGGCGTCGAGTTCGCCTCGTTTAACTTGGTCGACCAAATTCGACGAGCTGCCTACGTGCACAGAAACATCGACGTGCGGCGATTTTTCAAGAAAACGGGACACCAAACCAGGTAACTGAACGGCCGCGACCGTTTCGATTGCTCCCACCCGAAGGCTCGCTTCCTTAGAAGGTTTTCCGCGGCCGAAAGCGTAGCCAAGATCGTTGAGGACAGCATCGAGTCTCATTGCCATCGGCAGAACCGCTTCTCCAGCGCTGGCAAGCTTAACCCCCCGAGCATGCCTGCGGAGCAGGGTCACTCCGAGCGCGTCTTCCAATTTCTTGATTCGAGCGGTGACATTGGATTGCACCATGTTCAGCCGCTCGGCCGCTTTTGTGATGGAACCACAGCGGGCCACATTCAGGAAGACGAGTATATCGGGCAGCAAATGAGCGTCCATAGCGACCCATCATCCACAATGATGGCTCCGATACCAAGAAATCATTATGCGCGTGGTGAACAGCAGAGCATGATGAGGCCATCTGAACTATGTCCCAGAACAATAGACCGCTCCTGATTTTGGTGGCCGGACCATATCGATCGAATACCGGTGATGACCCGGCTAAGATCGCTAATAACCTTAATGTGATGAATGTAGCCAGCTTGGAGCTATTCCGCTTGGGGCATATCCCCGTCACCGGTGAGGCGCTCGCATTGCCGCTGATTGCGGTTGCCGGTTCCAAGCGGATCGGGGATGAAATTTTTAACGAGATATTTCATCCAATCGCGCGGCGGCTTATCGAGCGAGTAGACGCGGTTCTTAGAGTCGGTGGACCATCCACCGGCGCGGATGAGATGGTGACCTTAGCGCGCGCCGCCGGCAAATTGGTCTATCTGGCGATTGATGAGATAGGAGAGCGTTGAGGGTTAGAGTGGGCAAGTCTTCCGGGTCTACTGCCAAATCAGCTCCGTAGGAGCGAAATCTTTATAGCTATGTGTATCGAAATTGCATCAAGCTCCGTAGGAGCGACATATTCTTGGTTGCCACGCGAAGGTCCATCCAGATGTCGCTCCGGGGCTAACCCGACTTTTGCGATGACGTTGCCATAAAGATTCCGCTCCTACGGAGCGGCCTTCGACGCCACTTCCCGGTATTCCGACAAACACCAACGCAACGACTACAATGGAAGACAGAATCAGAATAAAAGAGGTAAAAGTTCTCGCGGACGATTGGTCTATTCTTAAGAAGACCACCCTGGAAATCCGCCGCCGAGACGGCTCATGGCAAACGGTTAATCGTGAAACCTATGATCGCGGAAACGGTGCCACGATTCTGCTTTTCAATCGCGAGCAAAAGACCGTCTTACTTACGCGACAGTTCCGATTCCCTGCATTTGTAAATGGCTGCGAGGACGGAATGCTAATCGAAGCTTGTGCCGGGCTTTTGGAAAAAGATGACCCGGAAAGCGCGATCCGGAGAGAGACCGAAGAGGAAACCGGTTATCATCTCGGACCTGTCACCAAGCTATTCGCCGCTTATATGAGCCCGGGTTCTGTCACCGAAAAAATCCATTTTTTCGCAGCCGCATATACCACGGAACAACAGAAAAGCGCGGGTGGCGGTGTCGCCGATCACGGCGAAGAGATTGAGCTAGTCGAGCTCGGTTTAGACCAAGCACTCCAGATGATAGAAACCGGGGAAATCCAAGACGGAAAAACGATTATGCACTGCAACACGCCAAGTTGAAGAGGCTGGTTGAGTAACCCGGCAACGTCCGGCCTCGCATCCTCCTTCGCTAAAGCTTCGAAGGACAAACAAGAAAACCGCCTGCTCGCGGTATTTCAGCGAGCAGGCGCCTAGGGTCAACGACGCAGCTATAAACTGACGGTCTACGGAGCTGGGACTGATATCGCGAAAACGCCCAGACCGTGGGTCGCCGCCCGGAGAATTCGCCCGGGGCTCTGCAACTTCAGATCGAACACTTCAACATCGGGTAACCCGGTCCCATACAAAGCCCAGGTATTACCTCCGTCGGTCGAAGCGTAGACACCCTGATCGGTGGATGCGAATAGGTTTTGGGTGTTGAGCGGATCGACCACAAAACCGTTCACCGACGTCGCAAAGGAAGTCGGTGGGCCGATCGTTAGGAAATTCGCCGCATTAGGGTTAGCTACTGCTGCCGAAAGGTTCGTGAGTTCCACAACCGTCAGCACATTGTTCGGACCAGTGAGCAGGTAACCGTTGTAGCAGATATACACTACGTCAGGATTCACCGGGTCCATGACGATGCGGGTGACGTACACAGGAAGCCCCACATTCAGATTCACTAGAGCGCCACCCGTAACCGTCGCATAGATGTCGCCGTTATTTAGCCCTACAACCCGGATGTTGTCGTTCAACGGCGAAATTCCGATAGCACTGATCGGGACTCCAGCCTCGATCGGCGTGGCGCTCGCAGGGAACATCGTATTGCCTCGATCATCGGAGCGATACAACGTGTCCGTACCGAAATAGACGGTGTTGGGGTTCCCCTGTGCGCCCGGTCCAAGAGCCATCGGGGCATAGAAGTTCACACTGTCCGTGAGTTGTATGCCGTTGAACCGGTCCGTTGTTCCGTCGCAATGCACTGTGGGATCAACGTCG
>Ga0213876_10001845_pt1 | contig 12755 bp, 13 predicted proteins | sample BarmaccomBMRX_R9_FD_160113 | JGI IMG/M metagenome (GOLD analysis project Ga0213876, IMG submission 160113) | Root-associated microbial communities from Barbacenia macrantha in rupestrian grasslands, the National Park of Serra do Cipo, Brazil - RX_R9 | ecosystem: Host-associated > Plants > Roots...
TCCCGCGGTCCTCAAGCGCGGCAGCCGGGTCTCGGAGGTCTATGGCGGCGCGATCGAGATTTCCGAGCGCCACCGCCATCGCTACGAGGTCAACACCGCCTACAAGGACCGCCTGGAGCAGCGTGGCCTGAAATTCTCAGGGCTCTCGCCGGACGGCATTTTGCCCGAGATCGTCGAATATGAGGACCACCCCTGGTTCATCGGCGTGCAGTTCCATCCCGAACTGAAGTCGCGGCCCTTTGAGCCGCATCCACTGTTCGCGTCCTTCATCCAGGCCGCGATGGTGCAGAGCCGGCTGGTGTAAGTCGTCAGATGCAAAGCGTTGCGCGGCATCATCGTGCCGCGCCCATGCGATTGCGTCTCAAGACAGCCTCCCGGTCAGCCGCTATAAGCGGCCGGTCACCAGGGAGGAACCAGGCAATGATCTACGAGAGCCGCGTCTATCGCTGCATCCCCGGCCGTCTGCCGGCGCTTCTGAAGCGGTTTGAGAACGTCACGCTAAAACTCTGGGAGAAGCACGCGATCCGGCCGGTCGGCTTCTTCACGACGCTGATCGGCGAATCCAACCAGGAACTGACCTATTTCCTGGCCTGGGAGTCGCTCGCCGAGCGCGAAACCAAATGGACCGCGTTCCAGACCGATCCTGACTGGATCTCCGCGCGCGCGAAAAGCGAGGAGGACGGCCAGATCATTCAGAACATCGTCAGCCAGCTTCTGGTGCCGACCGCGTTTTCGGCGATGAAATAGGCCGCGGAACGGCCGCGTCGGCGCAACCCAGCCAATTTTAGACCGCCGACGCCCAAAGCCGATAATCGCTTTTCGACCTCACGTTTCAGGCCCTATGGCCCACCGACAATTCGGGGAAAATACCGTGGATGCCCAAAATTCCGCTTCACCCGTGGTGACCGCAGGCTCGGTTGCCTTCGGCAACAACCTGCCGCTTGCGGTGATCGCCGGCCCCTGCCAGCTCGAAAGCCGCACCCATGCGCTGGAAGTCGCCACCGCGCTGAAGGAGATTTCCGGCCGGCTCGGTATCGGGCTCGTCTACAAGACCTCGTTCGACAAGGCCAACCGCACCAGCGCGTCGGGTCAACGCGGCCTGGGACTGAACAAATCGTTGCCGATTTTTGCCGAGATCAGGTCTTCGCTCGGCCTGCCGGTTCTGACCGACATCCATGAAGCCGCGCAATGTGCAGAGGTGGCGGAAGCCGTCGACATCCTGCAGATCCCGGCCTTCCTGTGCCGGCAGACCGATCTGCTGCTCGCCGCCGCTGCGACCGGCAAGGTCGTCAACGTCAAGAAGGGGCAGTTTCTGGCGCCCTGGGACATGGCCAATGTGGTGACCAAGATCACCGGCGCCGGCAATCCCAACGTGCTTGTCACCGAGCGCGGCGCGTCTTTCGGCTACAACACGCTGGTCTCCGACATGCGCGCGCTGCCGATCCTTTCGCGCACCACAGGCGCGCCGGTGATTTTCGATGCCACCCATTCGGTGCAGCAGCCGGGCGGGAAGGGGACTTCCTCGGGCGGCGAGCGCGAGTTCGTCCCGGTGCTGGCGCGCGCCGCGGTCGCGGTCGGCGTCGCGGGCGTCTTCATCGAGACCCATCCGGACCCGGATCGCGCGCCATCCGATGGCCCGAACATGGTGCCGCTTGCCGAGTTCGAGGGCCTGATCCGCACGCTGATGGCGTTCGACGCGCTGGCCAAGCGCAAAGCGGCCTGATGCATCGGACGCTCGCGCGACCGCAGACCGGGCGGCTGCCGCCGGCGCTCAACATCATTGCGCTCGCAAGCTTTGCCGCGAGCCTGTCGGTGCGCGCGCTCGACCCCGTGCTGCCGCATGTCGCCGCTGATTTCGGCATTAGCATCGCGAGGGCCGCCGGCTTTGCCGCCGTGTTCGCCTTCACTTTTGCGATCATCCAGCCGCTGATCGGCGCCGCCGCCGACCTGTTTGGCAAGGCGCGGCTGATCATCGTCTGCCTTGCGCTGCTCGGCCTCTCCAATGTGCTCGGCGCCCTTTCGGACTCGTTCGCGCTGCTGTTTGCCACGCGGATTCTCGCCGGCGTCGGCGCGGGCGGGGTATTTCCGGTGGCGCTGGGGCTGACCAGCGACCTGGTGGGATCAGAGAAGCGCCAGATCGCGATCAGTCGCACGCTGGCCGGCTCCATGACCGGCAATCTGTTGGGCGCCTCGGTCTCCGGCCTGATCGGCGACTTCCTCGGCTGGCGCGGCGTACTCGCCGTGCTCGGCAGCCTGGTGCTGGTGGCGTCCGTCGCCGTCGCGCTGGGCTTCCGCGGCGCTGCGCTGACGCATCCGCCAAAAACCAGTCTCTCGGCCCTGAAACAGGGCTACCGTACGATCTTCGCAAACCCGAATGCGCGCATCTGCTATTCGGCGGTCTTCATCGAAGGCTGCTGCGTACTCGGGCTGTTTCCCTACATCGCCGCGTTCCTGGTCGAACTCGGCGAGCCCTCGCTGTCGGTTGCGGGCCTGGTGATCGCCGGGTTTGCGATCGGCGGATTATTCTACACGATGACCGTGTCGCGCTTCCTGCCGCGGCTCGGCGTCAAGCGCATGATGATCGCGGGCGCCTCGCTGGTCGGCTTGCAGCTGGCCGCGATCGCCTTCGGTCCGGGCTGGAAGCTGCAGTTCGTCAACATGCTGGTGATGGGATGGGGTTTTTACATGATTCACGGCTGCCTGCAGGTGTTCGCCAGCGAGCTCAGCGTGGAGGCGCGCGCCACCGCATTGTCGCTGCATTCGTTCTTCTTCTTCATGGGCCAGACCGTCGGCCCGATCGCCTATGGCTTTGGCCTGCACACGATTGGCAAACTCGCGACCTTGCTCACGACCGCGACCATCATCATCGTGCTCGGCCTCGTCTGCGCGGCATTGCTGCGGCCGCGTGTGCCGGCCGATGCGGTGAGGCGGCCTGACGTGGCCGCCTAGCCCCGCCCGCGATACGGCGCCACGCCCTGGTCGGGCACCCAAAGGCCGTTCGGCAGCTTGCCGGTCTGCCAGAACACGTCGATCGGGACGCCGCCGCGCGGATACCAGTAGCCGCCGATGCGGAGCCATTTCGGCTTGATCTCTTCTGCGATCCGCTTGCCGATCATCACGGTGCAGTCCTCGTGGAAGGCGCCGTGATTCCTGAAGCTCGCGACAAACAGTTTGAGGGATTTCGACTCCAGCAGAAACCGGCCCGGCGCATAGTCGATGACCAGATGCGCAAAGTCCGGCTGGCCGGTCACCGGGCAGATCGACGTGAACTCCGGGACCGTGAAGCGCACCAGATAGTCCGTGCCGGCTTGCGGATTGGGCACGGCATCGAGTTTCGCCTCCTCGGGCGTTTTCGGCCATTCAACGGCACGGCCGAGCTGCAACGGGCTTTGCACGGTTTTTTTCGTCATGTCCTCACCTAACCGGGCAAGGACATTGGCGCAAGGCGGCATGCAACGTCAGGCGGACGCGATCGAATCTCACGCAGCACTCTGGATCACGACCAGCCGGTCGTTGCCGGACTCGCAGCCCCACACTTCGCCCGGCCTGCCGTTCAGCTGCCGGACGTTGGCGCCGATTTTGTCGCTCGGGAATGCGGTGAACTTTTCAGTCGCGGGATCGAAACGCACGATCGCGTTCGCCGTGAAATCGGTGAGCCAGACCTTGTCGCTGCCATCGACATAGACGGCGTAGGCGTGGGGATCATTGCCGGGAAGTTTCCAGGTCTTCCACGAGCCATCGGCCGGATCATGCACCGACACCTGGCCGCTATTCCATTCGCTGACCCAAATGCGGCTCCTGGAGTCCGACCACACGCGCCGCGCGCCCTGGCGCGGCGTCGGCGGCTCGACGATGCTTGCGTTGCCGGTTGCGAGGTCGATCTTGGCGATATAGCTGCCTGCGAGCGAGGCATACCAGACGTCACCTTGGGGCGTGACCGTGATGCCATAAGGTCCAAAACCTCTGGGTGCCTTGAAGACCCTCATCTCGCCTGTGTTCGGTACGAGATGGCCGTAGAATCCGGACTGGCCCGTGAACCAATAAGTGCCCGCCTTGTCGAACACGCCGGTGTTGAGATTGGCGTCGGCGGCGTCCTTCGGCAGGCGGAACAGCGTGACCTTGCCGTTGCCGGGATCGACGCGCGCAATCGCGTTCTGGCCGCCCTCGGTGATCCATGGCGCGCCGTCAGGCCCGAGGGTGACGCCGTGCGGGGCGGCGCCTTTGCCCAACGGGAATGTACTGAACGAGCCATCGCGCGGATCCAGTCGGCCGAGCAGGCCGCTGCCCTGGCCGGTGAACCAGACCGTGCCATCGGCGGCGGGCGCGACATCATGCAGGCCGATGCCGGCCCTGATCGGATAATATTTTGTCGGGAAAGGCGCTTCCTGCGCGGTGGCCCGACGCAATGCGGGCGGGATCAGAATTGCGGCCGTGGCGCTGGCGAGAAACTGGCGGCGATTCATTGCGTTACCCTTAATGTCTAGAGAGTTGAAATCGGGTGCGCAGATCAATCTCGCGTGAGCATAGCCCCGACGCGTCAGAGCCGTCAGGCTAACGCAGTCCCCGAGCGTTCACATTTGCTTGCTCGCCGTGTAAAGACGCTACCCAAACCCGTCCACCAACCAACGGAAACGCAACTCATGACTGCCATCGTCGATATCATCGGCCGCGAGATTCTGGACAGCCGCGGCAATCCGACCGTCGAAGTCGACGTCGTGCTGGAGGATGGCGCCATGGGACGGGCCGCGGTGCCCTCGGGCGCTTCGACCGGCGCCCATGAGGCGGTCGAACTGCGCGACAATGACAAGTCGCGTTATCTCGGCAAGGGCGTGCGCAAGGCGGTCGACACCGTCAATGGCGAGATTTTTGAGGCGCTGACCGACCGCTCGGTTGAAGACCAGGTGCAGATCGACCAGACCCTGATCGAGCTCGACGGCACGCCGAACAAGAACAGGCTCGGGGCCAACGCGATCCTCGGCGTGTCGCTGGCCTGCGCCAAGGCCGCCGCCGCCTCCTTCGACATGCCGCTGTATCGTTATGTCGGCGGCACCTCGGCGCGAACGCTGCCGGTGCCGATGATGAACATCGTCAATGGCGGCGTGCACGCCGACAACCCGATCGATTTTCAGGAATTCATGATCATGCCGGTGGGGGCTACGACCTTCGCCGACGCGCTGCGCTGCGGCTCCGAGATCTTCCACACGCTGCGCGGCGAATTGAAAAAGGCCGGCCACAACACCAATGTCGGCGACGAGGGCGGCTTTGCGCCGAACCTGCCGTCGGCCGATGCCGCGCTCGATTTCGTCATGAGCGCGATCGGCAAGGCCGGCTACAAGGCGGGCGAGAACGTGATGCTGGCGCTGGACTGCGCCGCCACCGAGTTCTTCAAGGACGGCAACTACGTCTATGGCGGCGAGGGCAAGACCCGCTCGCGCTCCGAACAGGCCAAGTATCTCGCTGACCTGGTCGCGCGCTATCCGATCGTCTCGATCGAGGACGGCATGAGCGAGGACGACATGGAGGGCTGGAAGGAGCTTACCGATCTCGTCGGCAAGAAATGCCAGCTAGTCGGCGACGATCTCTTCGTCACCAATGTGACGCGGCTTGCCGATGGCATCAGACATGGCCGCGCCAACTCGATCCTGATCAAGGTCAACCAGATCGGCACGCTGACCGAGACGCTTGCCGCCGTCGAGATGGCCTACAAGGCCGGCTACACCGCCGTGATGTCGCACCGCTCCGGCGAGACCGAGGATTCGACGATCTCCGACCTCGCGGTCGCGACCAATTGCGGGCAGATCAAGACCGGCTCGCTGGCGCGCTCGGATCGTACCGCAAAATACAACCAGCTCTTGCGCATCGAGGAGCAACTCGGCAAGCAGGCGAAATACGCGGGCAGGGCGGCGCTGAAGGCGCTGGCCTAAGCTGATCAACGACGAGAGCAGGAGTGACCGATGAGTGACGGCAGAAGCGGGCTGCAGCTGCGATCGCTGATTAAAAAGAGCGGCGAGCTCGAAATTTCGCTGGTGGGCGTGCCCACGCCCGAACCCGGACCCGACGAGGTCGTGGTGCGGGTCGAGGCCACGCCGATCAATCCGTCCGACCTCGGGCTCCTGATCGGCGCAGCCGACATGGCGACGGCGAAAGCGTCCGGCTCCAAGGACGCGCCTGTCATCACGGCGCGGGTCCCCGAAGCGGGCATGCGCGCGATGGCCGGGCGGCTCGACGAATCCATGCCGGTTGGTAATGAGGGCGCCGGCGTCGTGATTGCGACGGGTTCATCGGATGCCGCTAAAGCGCTGAAAGGCAGGACCGTCGCGATGATCGGCGGCGCAATGTACGCGCAATATCGCTGCCTGAAGGTCGGCGAATGCTTGCCGCTGCCTGCCGGCACCACGCCGGCCGAGGGTGCCTCCTGCTTCGTCAATCCGCTGACCGCACTCGGCATGACCGAGACCATGCGCCGCGAAGGCCACAAGGCGCTGGTGCACACCGCGGCCGCCTCCAATCTCGGACAGATGCTGAACAAGATCTGCCTGAAGGACGGCATTGCCCTGGTCAATATCGTGCGGAGCCAGGAGCAGGCCGAGATTTTGCGCAGCATCGGTGCAAAATACGTGGTCGACTCGACCTCGCCGACCTTCATGGATGAGCTGACCAGCGCGCTGACCGAGACCGGGGCGACCATCGCCTTCGACGCCATCGGCGGCGGCCGCCTCGCCGGCCAGATCCTAACCGGTATGGAGGCGGCGGCCAACAAGACCGCAAAAGTCTACAGCCGCTACGGCACCAACGTGCACAAGCAGGTCTACATCTATGGCGGCCTCGACACCCGTCCGACCGAGCTGGTCCGCTCCTTCGGCATGGCCTGGGGGATCGGCGGCTGGCTGCTGTTTCCATTCCTGATGAAGATCGGGCAGGCGGATGCAGCAAAGCTGCGGCAGCGCGTGGTCGACGAGCTGAAGACCACCTTTGCCAGCCATTACACCAAAATCGTGTCGCTGCAGGAGGCGCTCGATCTTGCGAACATCGCCGTCTATGCCAAGCGCGCCACCGGCGAGAAGTTTCTGATCAATCCAAATAAGCCGGGATGAAGCCGGCGCCTCAGGTGTTGACACCCTGGGCGAGCGTGTTGTTCGCCCGGCACGTACGATCATTTCACATCGTGCGGGTGCGAACGACAAGAGCTGAGGGGAGAGTTTGAACATGTCTGATGTGAGCCGACGTCAATTGCTGGCCGGAGCCGCGCTGGCCGGAGCCGCTTGTGTGCTGGGGTCACGGGGAATGCCGACGGCACGCGCTGCGGTGCAACCGTCGGGAGCCCAGGCGCCCGGCTTCTACCGCTACAAGGTCGGCGACTACGAGTGCACCTCGATCAATGACGGGGCCCGGTCATTCCCGATGCCCGAAAAATTCGTGACCAACGTGGCCAAGGACGAGGCGCTGGCGGTGGCGGATGCGGCCTATATGCCCAAGGGCATGGTGACGGTGCCGTTCAACCCGCAACTGATCAACACCGGCTCAAAACTGATCCTGATCGACACCGGCAATGGCGTCGGCAATCTCGAGCCGAGCAAGGGTGCGGTCGGCCGCACGCTGCAGAACCTCGCCGCGGCCGGGGTCGAGGCCAAGAGCATCGACATCGTGATCCTGTCGCATCTGCATCCCGATCACACCAACGGCATCCGCGCCGCCGATGGCGGGCTCGCGTTTCCGAACGCGGAGATCATGGTGCCGGCCAAGGACTGGGAGTTCTGGGCCAGCGACGAGAACGCCGCCAAGGCGCAGTCCAGCGAGATGATGAAGAACTATTTTGCCAATGTGAAGAAGACCTTTGCCGGCATCGAATCCAAGGTGACGAGATATGACTGGGGCAAGGAGATCGCGCCCGGCATCACTTCGATCGCAACGCCCGGCCACACGCCGGGGCACACCTCCTTCGCCGTGGCCTCCGGGAGTGCGAAGGTGCTGATCCAGTCTGATGTCACCAACATCCCTGAACTGTTCTTGCGCAATCCCGACTGGCATGTCGCCTTCGACGTCGATGGCGACCTCGCGCAGCAGACCCGGCACAAATTCTACGACATCGCGGCGGCCGAGAAGGCAACCGTGGTCGGCTTCCACTTCACCTTCCCCTCGATCGGCCATGTCGAGAAGGACGGCAACGGCTACCGGTTGATCCCCTCGACCTGGAATCCGACGATCTGAGAGGTCGCCACGCTTGGAAAGCGTGGCGGGTGGGGGCGAGCATCTCGCGAACACGAGCGCGCTGTCCACGTTATGCCCCCACCCCAGCACTCCTCGGAAGCGGGGAGCGCGGTTCATCTGCGGCTCGGGTTGATCTCGTGATGTTCGGCTCACACGGCCGCGATCATCTCCTGCTGGCGAACGCTGCGTTTCCAAAACCGCCAGTTCATGCACTTGCATGTTTCTGGCAGCGAGGCTAGGGAAGACGGCCGTTCCCTACCCAACAAGGACATGCCATGGCCGCTCCGTACTCCATCGTCGTCATCGTCGGCAGCCTCCGCAAGGAGAGTTTTTCGCGGAAGATCGCCAATGCCCTGGCGAAACTCGCGCCCGCCAGCCTGAAACTCGACGTGACGACGCTGCACGACATCTCGTTCTTCAACCAGGATCTCGAAGCCAGCCCGCCGGCCGACTGGCTGCCGTTCCGCGAAAAGCTGCAGAAATCCGATGGGGTCATCTTCGTGACGCCCGAATACAACCGCTCGATCCCCGGCGTCTTGAAGAACGCCATCGATGTCGGCTCGCGTCCCTATGGCAAGAGCTCGTTTCTCGGCAAGCCGGTCGGCATCATCTCGAACTCGCCGGGTCCGCTCGGCGGCGTCAGCGCAGCGAAACACCTGCAGAACATCCTGCCCGGCATTTGCGGTCCGATCATGGGCCAGCCGGAGACCTATCTGAATGCCGTCGGCGACGCCTTCAACGACAAGGGCGAGTGCGTCAAGGAGACCCTGCAGCAGATCCTTGCGCAGTATCTCACGGCCTTTGCTGCCTTCGTCGAGAAGCAGAACGGGTAACAGACAAGCGGCGCCATCTATCGCTGTCATTGCCCGGCTTGTACCGGGCAATCCAGTAATCCGCGGCCCAACTCGTGCGGAAAACTGGCGCCTCGGATTACTGGATGCCCGCTTAAAGCGGGCATGACGAGCTGTGTCTCGGTCGCCTCTTAGCACTCCATTAACCGCATCCCTCCATCCTCCGGCGCATGGTCACGCGCGCCCGCCTGAAATCGTTTCTCACCGGCCTTGCCCTCTACACGATGGCGGCGGCGCTGGTCGGCTATTTCGGCGTCAACGCCTATACGGGCAGGTACGGGCTGAACGCGCAGCAGGAGCTCGACCAGGAGATCATAGCGCTCACCTCCGAGCTCGCGCGCCTGAAGAAGGAGCGGGCCGAAAGCGAGCAGCGCGTCTCGCTGCTCCGCTCCGACCATATCGATCCGGACATGCTGGACGAGCGCGCCCGTTTCCAGCTCGACTACGTCAATCCGCATGATCTGGTTCGGATGAACACGCCGAACTGAAGCTGCATGATTGATCCGGCATCTGAAAGATGTGCGTCATGCCCGCGCTTGCCCGCCTTCGCTCAAGGCACGATCTTGATTTTTTGCAACCAATTGCCATAAATATGGAAATATGGGTGTCTGATTGAATCTGTTCTCGCCGAAACCATGTACTTGCTGGCGCGCTACCCGAGGGCGCAGGACACCATCTTGGAGCTGATCCAAAATGGGGCACTAAGCGTTGCCTTCCGGCTCGAAGAGAGCCTCGCCGAGTTGCGCAAGCTGCTTCAGAAGTACAGGGACACGCCGATGTCCTTGGCTGATGTGTGCATCGTTCGTATGGCCGAAATCCATGATCGACATGGCGTCTTGACGCTGGATTCCGATTTCCTGATCTATCGAAAACGCGGGCGAACTTCGCTGACGCTCATTCATCCAGCGGCATAGCAGTCCGCTTCTGTCATGCGGTCGAAGTTTGATGCAGATCAACTCACCCGTCTATGCGCGCCCCGCTATGGGCAAGCTGACGGCCGGTGCGAGCGGCGCGCAGATCCATTCAGGCGACGTCTCTACAACTGTTTCTCCAGCAAGATCTGCAATCCCTTGCCTTCTTCAACAAAAGTGTCGACGATTTCAAATCCCGATTTGAGATTCAAAATGATCATGTCGCGGAATCGATTCTGGGTCTTGGTCCGCACTTTGACAAATCCCAGAGCTTTGAGCTCCTGATGCTGGATCAGCATCAGGCGTTTGCCGAGGCCAAGCCTTCTCTGTTCCGGATCGACTCCCCCAATCCAACTGTAGAAGACACCGCTGCCGATGGAGAAGCCGGTCTTGAAACCGACAATTCCGCCGTCGGAATATGCGTGGATGGAAAGGAAAGCGTCCTTCCCGGAGACCCGTTCCCTGATTTTTCCCAGCGCAAATGGATGCTCAAATACCCGGGCTTGTATCTCGTGTATCTCTGCGATGACGCTTTCACCCGCGCTGTTGAATATTCTTGTCTCCAGCATCTTGAATTGGCTCCCGCGCGCAGGTTCGACCGACGAACCCTCCTCGTCGTCGCAGCAGGGCATAGCATGCGAACGGTACGCGCATAAGCCGCGCGATGTTCAGCCGCTTGCCGAGCAATGCTGAGCGCCGGTCTTCCAACAGTGCCACAAGGTGGAATTTTCGACACCAGTCGTGTTCCCTTCGCCGAGCACTATGACAAGTTCACCGGCGGCAAATTCGTCGTGCCGCGCGGGCGCATGGGGCGTTCGGCGGCTACGAGCAAGCGGCATCGGACGCGACCCACAAGATGATGCTCGACCATTATCAGCAAGAACCTCCTGGTCGGGTACATCGCCAAGACGCTCGCTTTCTCTGATCGCTGTTCTGATCAACAAGCCGGCGGCGCAACGCCATTGCGCCGCCGATTGCTTTTTTGGAATAAATGCGCACATCGCCTTCCATGGTTAATGGAAGCGGTGTTGCAACCGGACGCAAGCGCGGAGCGTAGCGGGGCCGATTTCGCGTCGCATTGCACTGCGGCAAAGGCAGAGCTTTTCCTTGTCACGCAATCCTTTCACAGCGGTTTGAGTTGGGTTAGAGAGGGGCCTTCATTCTCTCACCCGGAATTGCCATGGCCGTACCCAAGAAAAGCGTCACGAAGGAATCAGGGCAGGACAAGGGCCAGGAAAAAGACAACGGCTCGCCGCCGGAATTCACCAGAGAGCAGGAATTGACCGCGCTGCGCGACATGCTCCTGATCCGGCGTTTCGAGGAGAAGGCGGGTCAGCTCTACGGCATGGGCGCGATCGGCGGCTTTTGCCACCTCTACATCGGCCAGGAAGCGGTCGTGGTCGGCATGCAGATGGCCCTGAAAAAGGGCGATCAGGTCATAACCGGCTACCGGGATCACGGCCACATGCTCGCCACCGGCATGGAGGCGCGGGGCGTGATGGCCGAACTGACCGGCCGCCGCGGTGGCTATTCCAAGGGCAAGGGTGGCTCGATGCACATGTTCAGCATCGAGAAGAATTTTTATGGCGGTCACGGCATCGTCGGCGCGCAGGTCTCGCTCGGCACCGGCCTCGCCTTCGCCAACCGCTACCGCGGCAATGATTTCGTCAGCCTGACCTATTTCGGCGATGGCGCCGCCAATCAGGGCCAGGTCTATGAGAGCTTCAACATGGCCGAGCTGTGGAAGCTGCCGGTCGTCTATGTGATCGAGAATAACCGCTATGCGATGGGGACATCGGTGGCCCGCGCCTCCGCGCAGGCCGATTTCTCCAAGCGCGGTGCTTCCTTCAACATTCCCGGCGAGCAGGTCGACGGCATGGACGTGCGCGCCGTGAAGGCGGCGGCCGACAAGGCGGTGGCGTGGTGCCGGGCGGGCAATGGTCCCTTCATCCTGGAAATGCAGACCTATCGCTATCGCGGTCACTCGATGTCGGATCCCGCAAAATATCGTACGCGCGAGGAGGTCGAAAAGGTCCGCCACGACCAGGACCCGATCGAGCAGGTGCGCAACCGTCTGCTGGCGGCCAAGGTCAGCGAGCAGGAGTTGAAGGACATCGACGCCAAGGTGCGCGAGATCGTCAACGACGCTGCCGATTTCGCCCAGCACGATCCCGAGCCGGACGTATCCGAACTCTATACCGACATCTATCACTAGAGACCGCTCGCGCGACTTTCGTAAGACGCGCGATCCGCGACGCAGGACAAGCCAAAAAGACTGATTTCCCGGAGCCACTATGCCAATCCAAGTGCTGATGCCTGCGCTGTCGCCCACCATGGAAAAGGGCAATCTCGCCAAATGGCTCAAGAAGGAAGGCGAGCCGATCAAGTCCGGTGACGTGATCGCCGAAATCGAGACCGACAAGGCGACCATGGAGGTCGAGGCGACCGACGAGGGCACGCTCGGCAAGATCCTGATCCCCGAAGGCACCGCCGACGTCGCCGTCAATACGCCGATCGCAACCATTCTGGCCGACGGTGAGAGCGCCGCCGACCTCGCCAAGGTGTCGTCGGCCCCCGCCAAGCAGGAGAAGGCGGCGGAGTCCGCGCCGCCCGCTGCCGCCAAGGCCGAGACGCCGGCTTCGCCTGCACCGACGTCCACCGCGCCCGCCGCTCCGCAAGCCGCCGCCGCACCCGACCCGGAAATCCCGGCGGGGACGGAGATGGTCACGATGACCATCCGCGAGGCGCTGCGCGATGCCATGGCCGAGGAGATGCGGCGCGACGG
>Ga0213876_10001846_pt1 | contig 12755 bp, 5 predicted proteins | sample BarmaccomBMRX_R9_FD_160113 | JGI IMG/M metagenome (GOLD analysis project Ga0213876, IMG submission 160113) | Root-associated microbial communities from Barbacenia macrantha in rupestrian grasslands, the National Park of Serra do Cipo, Brazil - RX_R9 | ecosystem: Host-associated > Plants > Roots...
AGGCGAGTGCGGTGGTGCGGCTCGCGCGTCCAACCCCAACCAGCACACCGACCAGCGTCGTCCCCAGTCCGACGCCGACCGCGCCGGCCCCAACGCCGAGCCCGACGCCGCTGCCCGCCGCCGGCGGACCGCGGATCGGCGCCTGTCCGCTGCTGCCGGCCGACAACATCTGGAACACACGGGTCGACCAGCTGCCGGTCAGTCCGAACTCGGCCAGCTATCTGGCCAGCATCGGCGCCAGCGTCGGCCTGCACCCGGACTTCGGCACGGTGTGGAACGGTGCGCCCAACGGCATCCCGTTCGTGACGGTGCCCGGCTCGCAGGCGCGCGTGCCGGTCAGCTTCACCTATGCCGACGAGAGCGATCCGGGTCCGTACCCGATTCCGCCCAATGCGCCGATCGAGGGCGGCCCGAGCTCGACCGGCGACCGCCACGTGCTGGTCGTCGATCGCGACGCCTGCGTGCTGTACGAGCTATGGTCGGCGTACCCGCAGGCCGACGGCAGCTGGTCGGCCGGGTCCGGCGCGGTCTTCCCGCTCACCTCGGACGCCTTGCGGCCCAGCGGCTGGACGTCGGCCGACGCGGCCGGCCTGCCAATCCTGCCGGGACTGGTCCGCTACGACGAGGTGAGCACAGGCTCGATCGGCCACGCGCTGCGCTTCACCGCCGCCGTCACCCAGCGCGCCTTCGTCTGGCCGGCCAGGCATTTTGCGTCGAGCAACACCAGGCCGTCGGTGCCGCCGATGGGGACCCGCCTGCGCCTGAAGGCCAGCGTCGACATCTCGCACTTCAGCGCCAGCAACCAGGTGATCCTGCAGGCGCTGAAGAGGTACGGCATGATCCTGGCCGACAACGGCAGCAACCTGTTCGTGAGCGGCGCGCCGGACTCGCGCTGGGACGACGCCGACCTCGGCACCCTGCGCCAGATCGTGGGCAGCGACTTCGAGGTCGTCGACGCGTCGTCGCTCCAGATCAGCCCGGACTCGGGCCAGGCGCGCCAGTAGCGGCCGCGCCGCGCCCCGCTGCTTCCAGCGGCACTTCAGCAATTTCCATGGGTTCGCTTCAGGATCGCTTCAGCTTCCGCCTGCACACTGGATCTACATCGATCCTGATCGTGGAGGTGCTGAGGCCATGTGAGCCCGCGCTGAGCGGTACAACAAGTGAATACAGATCGCGGCAGGGTTGCTCCGCTGCCTGATGGCGCCCAGTGGGCGGGCGGCTTGAACTCGGTGTACTGGCCGAGCGCGCGGAAGCCGAGCCGCTGGTAGACCGACTGGCCCTGGGCCGAGGCCTGGAGCGTGGCCACGGCCGCGCCCGCCGTGCGCGCATCCAGCAGCACCTGGGCCACAAGGGCGCTGGCGACGCCGCGGCCGCGCACCGCCGCCAGCGTGCAGACGCCGTAGACGCCGGCGATCGGGGCGCTGAGGCACAGCTCGGCGGCGGCGACCGGGCGCTCGGCGAGGTAGCCGACGTACAGGTGGCAGGGTGACTCGGACGTGAGCAGCGGCCCACTGGCCGCGGCGTAGTAGGCCAGCACCCACGGGTCGGCGGGCGACCAGTTGGCGGCGACGACGGCCGCGTAGTCCCGCACGCCCGCCGGTTGCCGCACCCGCTCGATGCGCAGCCCAGCCGGCATGGGCGGAGCGGCCGGCACGGGCCCGAGGTCGGCGACCATGGCCTCCTCCGTCTCGTCGGCGACCAGGCCGGCCAGGCGGAGCGCCGCGCCCAGCGCCGCTGGCTGATCGAGGGGGCCGACCCACCAGGCGAACGGCCGACCAACCTGCTCAAAGTACCGGCAGGTCTCGACGGCGCGGCGGTGAACCTCGGCCGGCCGGAAGCGGGCGCGGCACACCACGTTGAAGGTGTCGGTCGCCAGGCCCGAGTCGACCAGCAGCAGGTCCGGTCCATCGAGCACGCGGGCGCCCGGCAGCCGCGCCGGGAGCCAGGCCACATGCGTGACGAAGTTCGTCTCCATGGCCGCGAGCAGGCTGGCGCTGGAAGCCGGAGTGTGCATGACTGGAGCGTGCCGTGGCCCAGCGTACGCGCTCGCCCGGGCGGAGTCGAGCGCGGACGCACCGACTCCGCCCGGGGGTGCTCACGGTGCGGGGATGAAGCCCGTCACGTCGACGATGACGTCGGCGGCGGCCTGGCCGGCGTCGACGCACACCTGGTTGGCGCTCACCCGTAGGACGGCCCCATTGGCGATGGCCGCTTCGTCCGGATCGAAGTTCAGCGTGCTGGTTGGCGGCAGCGCCTGGCCGGCCGGGTAGAGCGTGAACCAGCCGTTGGCCGCCTGGCCCACGGCGGTGGCGTTGACGATGACGCCGCCGGCGGTGCCGGGGACGCCGCTGAGGCCGCTCAGGCTGAAGCAGCGGTCCGGGCCCGGGCGAAGCTGGCCGCCCGGCCCGCCGAGGCCGATGCGCGTGTCCACCAGGCGGACCGGCGTGATCAGCGGCAGTTGGCTCGCACCGCTGCTGGTCACGTAGCCGGCCACGTCGAGGATGGCGTGCGCGGGCGTGTGGCCGGCGTCGACGCACACCTGGCCGCCGCCGAGCTTGATCATGGCGTTGTTGGCGAAGGCGTACTCGCGGTTGTCGAAGTTGAGCGTGCTCGTCGGCGGCAGCGGTTGGCCACCGGGATAGACGGTCAGCCAGCCGGAGCTGGCGAAGCCGGTGGCGGTGACATTGAGCACGACGCCCGAGGCATCGGCCGGGATGCCGAAGGCGCCGGCCAGGGTGAAGCAGCGGTCCGCACCCGGCACGATCGGCCCGGCCACGGCGCCGACGCGCGTGTCGACCGCGCGCACCGGATTGGCCAGCAGCGGCAGCGCGGTCGGCGCGCTCGACGTGAGATAGCCGGTCACGTCGACGATCGCCTGGGCCGGGCTATTGCCAGCATTGACGCACACCTGCCCGTCCGGTCCGAGACGGACGGTCGCACCGTTGGCGATCGACCACTCATTGGGGTCGAAGTTGAGGGTCGAGGTGGGCGGGACGGACTGGCCGTGCGGATACAGGGTCAGCCAGCCGATGCTCGTCTGGCCGACGGCGGTCAGGTTGACGACGACGCCGGTGGCGTCGAGCGGGATGCCGAAGAGCCCAGCCAGCAGCACGCAGCGGTCGCGGCCCGGCAGGATCGCGCCGCCGCTGACGCACGAGTCGAACGGGCGCTGCGGGGCTGACAGCAGGACGATCGGTCCGGCGGCTGGGTTCGGATCGACCATGAAGACCGCCCCACTGTTGGTGTCCGTCCCGTCCGGCTGGCGGCCCAGACGCCCGGCGGTCCCATACAGCTTCCCGTCACGGGCCACCAGGAGCGGGGCGAAGACGTCGATGCCGATTTCACGCTGCGGGATGGCCGTGACACGCTGGAGGGTGCCGTCGAGGCCGACGGTGACCAGGTTGTTGGACAGGGCGGCGCCGTGCGTGGTCGTCCACAGGTTCCCGTCCGGCGTCTGGGCTAGCGTGTCGGCATCGCTGGCGGTGCCGCTGCCGAACAGGAAGACCTGCTGGAAGACACCGCCGAGACTGACGCGGTAGATAACCCCCGGGCTGATCTGGACGCCGGCGCCGAAGGTGGGGTTCGTCACGCCGTAGAGGTTGCCGTCGCCGGCCTGGAGCAGCGGCCCGCCACTGCGGAAGCCACTCACGTCCGAACGGCCGGGGTTGTAGAGGGTCGTCAGGCTCCCGCTCGGGGTGATCTGAAAGATGGTCGGGCCGATGACGAAGGCGCCATCGGTGCGACCGTACAGGTTGCCGTCACGGCCAACGATCAGGCCGGTCGTCGGCGCCATCCCATCCGACTGGCAGGCGCCGGGCTGGCAGAAGTCGTGGAGCTTCTGGAACTGCCCGTCCTTGCTGATCTTGTAGACGCTGCCCTGATTGTTGAAGCCGCCGGCTGAGGTGGTGCCGTACAGGAAGCCGTCAGGTCCCTCGGCCAGCGCCCCGGAGGGTGCGTTGCCATTGGCGTAGGCGCCGGTCGGGTTGTCGTGAGCGAAGGTGTGCAGGACCGTGAACTGGCCGGCCGGCGTGAGCTTGAAGACGGTGCCGGCGCAGCCATGCGCACACTGGTTGCCATCGTCGCCGCCCTCCGGCGCCGTGCCGTAGAAGTTCCCGTCCGAGGCCTGGATGAGGGGGGAGTGGGTCCCGAAGCCGTCCGCGCCGCGGAACGCGTGGAGCTCGGTGAAGGTCGGTATAGGCACCGCGGCCTGCGCAATGGTGGTTGCCGAGAGTGGTGTGCCAACCTCCACAACAACGACGAGCGCGGACACGATCCCCAGGCGAATGCCATGCCACACGTGCATGGCCGCCTACTACAGCAGGTGCGTCTTCCTCGTAGCTTCCCGTCGACCGCTTCGGCGGGCCATCGGTGTACGTATTTCTGGGTCAGCGCAGGTGGTGCGTCGTGAGCTCCGCCCGCGAGGCCAGGCCGGACTTGCGCAGGATGCGACTGACGTGGGTGTCGACGGTCCGCGGCGACAGCGACAGGCTGGTCGCGATCTGGCGGTTGGTTGCGCCGCGCACGAGCAGGGTCGCGATCTGGCGCTCGCGAGCAGTCAGATGGCCGTCGGCGGTGTGGCCCGCCGGTCTGGCGCCCGGCGATGCAGCCGCCTGGGTGAAGGCGGCCAGCGCCGCGTCGATGGCCTCGTCCAGGGGCAGGGCGCGGCCGGCTTGGAACGCCGCCTCGACGGCGGCCGCGCCCAGCGCCGCGCACAAGCGCTGGCGGCACGCGTCGAGTAGCCGCTGATCGGGTGGCTTGACGATGAGCCCGGTGGCATCGGTGACGGCCTCGACGCAGCCCAGGAACTGGGCTGCCTGGGCCGGCTGATTGCGCTGTTCGAGGACCAGGCTGGCGCCCATGAAGCCGGAGATGACGCCCCACATGACGCCGTGGGTGCGGGCCATGGTTAGCTCCTCGGCAACCAACACCGCCGCGCGGTCCGTGTGGCCGCGCAAGGCGAGGACGAGCCCCAGGAAACTCGTTGCTACGCCGATGCCGAGCGCGTCACCCATGTCGCGCCACACGCGCAGGCAGCGTTCCAGTGCCTGCTCGGCGCCGTCCAGGTCGCCCAGATGCAGCAGCGCCACGCCGCGGTTCCACCAGGTTCTGGCCATGCCCACCTCGTCGCCGAGGGTGCGACGCAGGGCGAGAGCTTCGTCGGTCAGGGGCAGCGCCTGTTCGTCCAGGCCGGCCGCGGTGGCGCATTGGGCGAGGTGATCGAGCACGCGGGCGACGCGGACGTGGCGCCCCAACTGGCGTTCCAGCGCCAGGCTCGCCCGGGAGTGGCTGAAGGCGACGGCGACGTCGCCGGTTTCCCGCGCGAGGTTGGCCAGGCCCAGCAGCGCCACGGCCCGCGCGGCCGTGTCACCGTGGGCTAGTGCCTCCTCAAAGCGGTCGGTGGTGGTGCGGACGTCGCCCTGGTGGAAGGCGAACCAGCCGGCGCCGAGCAGCGCGCGGACGCGGACCTGGGTGGGCACCGTCCGCGAGCGTGCGTCACCCAGGAGTCCCTCGAGCCAGCGCCGGCCCGCCGCGACGTCGCCGCGCATGTACCAGTAGGCCCACAGGGCGCCGGCCAGCCGCAGCGCCGGCTCGATCTCGCCACGTTCGAGGCAGCCCGCCAGGGCGGCCAGCAGGTTGCCCTCCTCCGCCTGCAGATCCTCCAGGGCGGCCGCCCAGTCGGGCGTGTCGAGGGCGGTGGCGCCCGCCTCGGCCACCGCCAGGCACCAATCGCGGTGGGCGTGGCGCAGGCGGAGCTCGTCGCCAGCGGCGCGCAGGCGCTCGAGGCCGTACTGGCGGACGGTTTCGAGCATCTCGTAGCGCGCCTCCTGGGCGCCGCGGTCGACACCGATCAACGACTTGTCGACGAGGCTGGCCAGCAGGTCGAGCAGCGGACGGCCGGCGCGAGCATGGTTGCCGTCATTGTCGGCATCGTCGAGGTCGTCGCGGGCATGCTGCTCGGCGTCATCGAGGTCGTCGCGGGTGATGCGTTCGGCGGCGTCGCGGGTGAAGCCGCCGCTGAAGACGGCGACGCCGCGCAACAGCGCCTGCTCGTCCGGCGCCAGCAGACGGTAGCTCCAGTCGAGGGTGGCGCGGACGGTGTGATGGCGGGCCGGCGCCGAGCGCTGGCCGTAGGCCAGCAGGCCGAGCAGATCGCCGAGCATGGCGGCGATCTCGTCGGGCGACAGCACCTCCAGGCGCGCCGTCGCGAGCTCGATCGCCAGTGGAAGGCCATCGAGACGTTGGCAGATGCGCGCCACCGCCCGGGCGTTGTGCGGGCCCAGCCGGAAGTCCGCTTGGACGCTGCGGGCGCGGGCGACGAACAGACGGATGGCGTCGTAGCGGGCCAGGGTCTCGATGGGCAACGGCCCCTCTGCATCGGGCGCGACAAGCGGCGGCACGCGCCAGGCGCGTTCGCCCGCGCAGCGCAGACGCTCGCGACTGGTGGCCAGGATGCGCACCTCCGGGCAGGCGCCGAGCAGGGCCACGACCAGTGTTACGCAGGCGTCGAGCACATGCTCGCAGTTGTCGAGCACCAGCAGCAGGCGCCGCCGGCGCAGCGCCTCCACCAGCGTCTGGCGCATGCTCCAGCCGGGGCGCTCGCCGACGCCCAGGCAGCCGGCTACCGCCAGCGGCACGAGCTCCGGATCGACCAGTGGGGCGAGCTCGACCAGCCAGACGCCGTCGGCGTACGCCTCGGTGAGCGCGGCCGCGACTTCGAGCGCCAGGCGGGTCTTGCCGCAGCCGCCGGAGCCGATCAGGCTCACCAGGCGCGAGCGCTCCAGGAGTGAGCGGACCTCGGCCTGTTCGGCCTGCCGGCCGACGAAGCTCGTCAGGGCCGCCGGCAGGTTCGTGCGTGGCGCGCTCGACCACACGCCCATTGGCGTGTGGCGATCGAGGTTGGGGCCAGCCGGGCGGGGCGCTTGGAGCTCGCGCCGCAGCGCCAGCGTGCCTGGCCGCGGCTCGGCGTCGAGGTCCTTGCGCAGCGAGGTCCGCAGCGTCTCGAACTGCCGCAGCGCCTGATCGCGGCGGCCGACCAGGGCTAGCAGGCGCATCAGCGCCACCTGCGCGTCCTCGTCGGTCGGCTGCGCCAGCACCAGTCGGTTGAGCAGGTTGATGGCGCGCTGTACGTTGCCGAGCGCCTCATGGGTCTGGGCGGCGTCGCGCAGGAGGTCGGTGTACTGCTGGCGCAGGTGGTCGCGGCGGCGGATGATCCAGTCGTCGTAGCGGTCGTTTGGCAGCAGATCGCCGCTGTACAGCACCAGGGCGGCCGCGTAGTCGTCGGGATCGCGGCTGCACCTGGCCAGATGGGCGGCGGCCTCGAACGCCTCGACGTCGATCCACACCGGCGGAGCGTCGTCCGGCGCGCGCAGGCCGAGCACCTCGCCTTGGAGGCCGAGATAGGCCGAGGCGCCACGCGCGAAGAGCGCCGGCTCGGAGGCAGCCCGCGGGGCGAGCGACGACGCAGAGGCGCCACGCGCGCCGAGTGCCGGCGCCAGGGCGCGGCGCGCCAGGTGCAGCGCGCGATACACATTGGTGGCCCCCGCCTGGCGGCGCAGGCGGGGCCACAGTGTCTCGATGACCTGGTCGCGGTGCAGCCGATGGCCGGGCGCCAGGGCGAGCAGGGCAACCAGTTTGGCGGCCGCCTGCCGCCGCCAGGCCGTCTCCGGAATCCTCGTCTCGCCGACGGTGACCGCGAAGCCGCCCAGGAGTCGCAGGCTGAGGCCGGCCGGGTCGGCGGCGCCACCCGTCCGCGCTGCGATCACCCAGCCCCCCATGCGGGCCAAGGATGCGCTCTTGCCGTGTGCGGCGCAACACCCGACGGCACGCGTCGCGAGGCGGCGACGAGGCGGCCCGATCCGGTACGCTGTCGGGGCCATGCACCGGCTCGTCTACGAGCGCAGCATCTGCCCCCCGCCCCGCGTCTGAGCCGGGCGTCGCCGGGCGGTCGCGACGACGCCCGCTGCTGAGTGGACCGAACGGCCCTGATGCAGTGGAAACGCGGGGTGTCGTGTGCGTTGCGTGTCTTTGGGCCACGCCGCTGAGCGGCGTGGCGTTGTGCTTGTCCTGCTGGCGGCGGTGCTGTGGGGCACCGTGGGCGTCAGCGCCCAGGTGGCCTACGGCCTCGATGGCCGGCTCACGCCCCTGGTGATCGGCTTCTATCGGCTGCTGGTGGCCGCCCTGGCCATGCTGTTGGCCCACGCCGTCCGGCCACGCCAGCAGGTACGCTGGCGCATCGCCGCCGGTCGTACGCTGCTCGGAGCGGTGCTGGCCGGGGCGCTGCTCGGCGGCTACCAGGCGTGCTACTTCGGCGCGGTGCGCGGCGTGGGCGTGAGCCTGGCCACGCTCATCACGCTCGGCCTGGCGCCGGTGCTGGTCACCCTCGGCACCAGCCTGGCCGGCCAGCGGCCGAGCCGTCGGGCGCTGCTGGCGCTGGGTCTGGCGCTGCTTGGCTTGCTGCTGCTGGTCGGCCTGCCGACGGCCGGGGCCGAGGTGACGACCGATCGTCTCGGGGTGCTCCTCGCCCTCGGCTCGGCCACCGGCTACGCCGGACTGACCGTGCTGGGCCGCTGGCTGGCGCCGCGCCTGGGTCCGCGTGAGGTCAACCTGGTCAGCTTCACGACCGGAGCGCTGGTGCTGCTGCCGTTTGCGCTCGGCAGCGGGAGCGGACTCCGTGTCGACGACGTTCGGGCGCTGGCACCGCTGGTGTACCTCGGCCTGGTCCCGACGGTGCTGGCCTACGGCCTGTTCTTCAGCGGTGTGCGGACTGTCGCTCCGGGCGTGGCCACCACGCTGACGCTGGTCGAGCCGCTGACCGCCACGCTGCTGGCGGCGCTGCTGCTGGGCGAGCGCCTGTCCGGAGGTGGTCTGACGGGCGCCGCCCTGCTGCTCGGCGCGGTCGCGCTCCTGTCGCTGCAACGACGCAGCCCGCCCGCCGCGGGTGGCGGACGGCTCTGTTACACTTGCCGACGCAGCTGATCGACTGGGAGGGTGCAATGGGCACCGCGTACATGTCCAACAGGACCGCAGTTTTCGCCAATGGAGCAAAGGACATGACACGTGGCACGAGCCCTGAACCTTGGCATCTTGGCCCACGTCGACGCTGGCAAGACGACGCTGACCGAACGGCTGCTGTTTACCGCCGGGGTCATCGACGCCGTCGGTCGCGTTGACGACGGGACGACCCAGACCGACACACTGGCCCTCGAACGGCAGCGCGGCATCACCATCAAGGCCGCCGTCGTCTCGTTTACCACCAACGACGTCGCCGTCAACCTGATCGATACGCCCGGCCACCCGGACTTCATCGCCGAGGTGGAGCGCGCCCTGAGCGTCCTCGATGGCGCGGTGCTGGTCATCTCCGCCGTCGAGGGCGTCCAGGCCCAGACGCGTGTCCTGCTGCGGACGCTACAGCGCCTGCACATCCCGACGCTGCTGTTCGTCAACAAGATCGACCGCCGGGGCGCGCGAGAAGCGGGCGTCGTGGACGAGATCGCGGCGAAACTGACGCCGTCGATCGTGGCCATGGGGCGGACGCGCGACCTCGGCACCCCTGGCGCTGCGGTCGTGCCGTACGGCACGGCCGACGCCGACTTCAGCGCCCGGCTGACCGATACGGTGGTGGAGCACGATGACGCACTCCTGGCCGCCTACGTCCAGGACGAAGCGGCGGTCTCGTACGCCCGGCTCCGCCAGGCATTGGTGGAGCAGACGCGGCAGGCCCGCGTATATCCGGTGTTCTTCGGCTCGGCCATCAGCGGGGCTGGCGTCCAGGCGTTGCTGGACGGCCTCACCGAGCTGTTGCCGGCGACCGACGGCTGCCCGGACGGCCCGGCCGTCGGCCGGGTGTTCAAGGTCGAACGCGGTGCTGGTGGTGAGAAGATCGCCTACGTGCGCCTGTTTGGCGGCACCATCCGCACGCGGGACCGGCTGTGCTTGGCGCGTGACGGCGCGGACACCGCGCCGCGATCTGCCGGCCGCACGGTGACGGCGATCCGGGTGTTCGACCACGGTACGGCGGAGCCGCGGGCGATGGTGGCGGCCGGCCAGATCGGCAAGGTGTGGGGCCTCAGCGACGTGCAGATCGGCGATGTGCTGGGACCACCGGGCAGCGCCGCTGGGCGCCAACGCGTCGCGTTCGCGCCGCCGACCCTCGAAGCGGTGGTCGTGCCACGTCGGGCGGCCGACGGCGGCGCGCTCCACACGGCCTTGACGCAGCTGGCCGAGCAGGACCCGCTCATCAACCTCCGCCAGGACGATACGCGGCACGAACTGTCCGTGTCGCTGTACGGCGAGGTCCAGAAGGAGGTCATTCAGGCCACCCTGGCCAGCGACTACCACCTGGAGGTCGACTTCCGCGAGACCGTGCCGCTGTGCATCGAGCGTCCCATCGGCAGCGGCGCGCACCTCGAGGTGTTGCGGACGGCGACCAATCCGCTGTGTGCTACCGTCGGGCTGCGCATCGAACCGGCGCCGCGCGACAGCGGCATCCAGTTCCGTCTGGAGGCGGAGCTGGCAACCATGCCGCTGTTCATCTATCGCTCGGTCGACGAGTTCGCCGCGGCCATCGAGGCGGCGGTGCGGCAGCGCCTCCAGCACGGGCTGTACGGCTGGCCGGTGACCGATTGCCGCGTCAGCCTGACCCACGCCGGGTATATCTCGCCGACCAGCACCGCGGCGGACTTCCGCAAGCTGGTGCCGCTGGTCCTGATGCGGGCGCTGGCGCAGGCCGGCACGGTGGTCGGCGAGCCGATCCTGCGCTTTCGGCTGGAGGGTCCGGCCGATGCGCTCGGGGCGACGCTGCCGGCGCTCGGCCGGCTGGGCGCGCTTCCGCTGGAGCACGACCTGCACGGGGCGATCTTCGTGCTGGAGGGTGAGATCGCCGCCGCGCGCCTGCACCGCTTGCAGCAAGAGGTGCCGCGGCTGACGCGCGGTGAGGGTGTGCTGGAGTCCACACTCGACCACTACGAACCGCTGCGCGGCGATGCGGCGGCGGTTACCAGGCGCGCGGGCGAGCGCTGGGAGGCGTGACGGCTGCCCGCGTGAGGGCTCATGAGCGAAGGCGCTCGTCGCCCAGGGCCAGTCGCCGAGCCCGCAGATGACGGTCGAGGTGATGGGCCGCTACGCCACCACCCCGGCCTGACTCAGCTGGTGGTGTGGCCGTTACTGGCGGCGACGCCCGCGGACTGGATGAGGCGCCACAGGCGTTCGGGGGTGGCGGGGATGTCGACGTGGCGGATGCCGAGTTGGCGTAGGGCGTCGCCGACGGCGTTGGCCACCGTCGGCACCGAGCCGATCGTGCCGGCTTCGCCGATGCCCTTGACGCCGAGTGGGTTGGAGGGCGTCACGGTCACCGTGCGGTGGTTCTCCAGCATGGGTAGCATGCCGGCCCGCACGGCCGCGTAATCGCCCAGTGAGCCGGTCACGAGTTGGCCACTCTCGGGGTCGTAGACGATCTCCTCGAACAGCGCCTGGGCCGCGCCCTGGGCCACGCCGCCCTGGACCTGGCCGTTGACGAGGAGCGGGTTGACGACGTTGCCGCAGTCGTCGACGGTCACGTACTTGACCAGATTGACCTTGCCGGTGTCCGGGTCGACGTCGACGACCGCGACGTGCGTGCCGAACGGGAAGGTGAAGTTGGGCGGGTCGAAGACGCGCGTGAACTGCAGGCCCGGCTCCATGCCGTCGGGCAGCTTGACGCCGTTGTAGGCCTCGCGGGCGATGGTGGCGAAGGGGATCGAGCGGCCCGGCGCGCCCTTGACGCGAACGGTGCCCTCGGCCAGTTCGACGTCCTCGAAGGCGACTTCCAGCAGGTGGGCGCCGATCTTGAGTGTTTTGTCGCGCACGTCGTCCATCGCCAGTCGCAGGGCGCTGCCGCCGAGGGCCAAGGAGCGGCTGCCGCCGGTGCCGTTGTTGGAGTACGGCGCGCTGGAGGTGTCGCCGTGGAGGACGGTGATGTCCTCGAGGTCGATCTCGAGCGCATCGGCTGCGATCTGGGCGAAGGCCGTCTCGTGGCCCTGGCCGTGGGCCGAGGTGCCGGTGGCGACGGTCACTTTGCCGGTCGGCTCGACGCGGGCGCTGGCCGTCTCGAAGCCACCGGCGCCCATGATCTTGGACGGACCGAAGGCGCAGATCTCGACGTAGCTGGCCAGGCCCACGCCGCGCAGCTTGCCCTGCTTGCGCAGTTCGGCGGCCTCCGCCTTCAGGTCGCGGAAGCCCGCAACCTCCAGCGCCGTGTCCAGCGCGTGGGCGTAGTCGCCGCTGTCGTACACCAAGCCGAGGGGCGTGGTGTAGGGGAATTGGTCCTTCTTGATGAAGTTGCGTTTGCGCACCTCGACCGGGTCGAGCCCCAGGTCGGCGGCGATCGCATCCATCATGCGTTCCTGGAAGTAGGTCGCCTCGGGCCGCCCAGCGCCGCGGTAGGCATCGGTCGGCACTTTGTTGGTGAACACCCCGTACAGGTCGTAGCCCAGGTCGGTGAACAGGTACGGCCCGGTCCCCATGAGCGTGGTCAGGGTCGGGATCTCGGCGGTGCCGAAGTACAGGTAGGCGCCCAGGTCGGCCAGCAGGCGGCCCTTGAGGCCGAGGACGGTGCCGTCCTTGGCGCAGGCGGCGCTGATGTAGTCGATCTGGTCGCGGCCGTGGGCCATCGTGGCCAGGTTTTCTGAGCGCTCCTCCAGCCAACGGACCGGTCGGCCGAGGCGCATGGCCAGCCAGGGGACCATGATCTCGTCGGGGTAGACGTTGGCCTTGGCGCC
>Ga0213876_10001847_pt1 | contig 12751 bp, 8 predicted proteins | sample BarmaccomBMRX_R9_FD_160113 | JGI IMG/M metagenome (GOLD analysis project Ga0213876, IMG submission 160113) | Root-associated microbial communities from Barbacenia macrantha in rupestrian grasslands, the National Park of Serra do Cipo, Brazil - RX_R9 | ecosystem: Host-associated > Plants > Roots...
CGTCGCCCAGCGCCATGACCGCGGCGGCCGACACCGGCATATAGCCACCATTGAGCCCAATTACGGCAGCGTTCATCAGCAAGCCGAGTCCGAACGCCGCGACTCCAGGCATGTTTCGGTTGGCCACGATTACGATGGCAACGAGCAGAATCGTCGCGACGTGGATCGCAACGGCCCAGGCGTCCAGCGCTGAGGCAAGCGGTGACGCGAACAGCACGACCTGCGTGAGCCAGGCGATTCCCGCCAGCCACGCCAGGCGGATGTGTAGCTGACCCAGCCGGCCCAGGCTTCCGCCGCGCAGCACGCCGATCAGGCCCCCAAGGAAAACGGCAGTGACGGTGGCGTAGAGCACGGTTCGGGCGCATTCTCGCATAATGCGAATCGGTGGGCCCGCACGCTGCGTTCGCTACGCCCGGTCCGGCTCTGCACGAGGTTCGGCGCGAGCGACTGCTGAAGGTTTTGCACGAGCAAAGCTCGCGGGCGTTGGTTCTCCTGATTGCCCCCGCGGGTTTTGGCAAGAGCACGCTGGCGGCGGCCTACGCGCGCGAGAGCGAAGCCGCCGTGGCGTGGCTCACGCTCCACTCAGGCGACGCCGACGTCCAGGTGCTCTTCGCTCGGTTGTGCGCCGCGCTCGAATCAGCCTTCGCTGGCACCCACGCGTTTGCGAGCCTGCGAAGTGGTCTCGACGCGGGAGCTGATGGAGTCGGGCTGGCGCGTTTGCTGGAGGCCGACCTCAACCGCGCGCCCGCAGCGTTCATGCTGATTCTGGACGACTATCACCTGGTCCAGGAAACGGATGCCGTTCACGAGGCAATTGATCTACTGGTGCGCGGCATACCGGAGTTTTCGCAGATTGTGATCACGGCGCGGGATCCGCCGCCGCTTTCTATTCACGGCCTGGTAGTTAATGATGCGGTCCTCGTCCTGGGGACGGAGGACCTTCGCTTCACGCCGGAGGAAGTGGCGGCACTGCGGCAAGGGCTCGGTGGTGACGCCACGCGCGATGAGGAAGCTGACGGCTGGATCGCCGGCATCCTGCTGGGCGGAGCGCCGCGTCAGTTGGGCCTTTCGGGAGCAGGTCCGCTAGAGGCTTACGTGGAGCGGGAGGTGCTGCGCCAGCTCGGAAGGACTGAGCAGCGCTGGCTGGAGGTGCTCGCGGTGCTGGAGATCATCACGCCCGCCGCAAGCGCACAGTTGCTTGGACCTGGCGACTGGAAGACGCGACTGACGACGGTTGCGCAGCGATGCGCGTTTGTCGCGGTCGGCGAAGATGGCACGTACCGCCTGCACGCATTGATTCGCGCAGCGCTGCTCAACCGGTTGCACCGCGGAAATGGCCGCCGCCTGAGACGAGTATGGTCGATCGCACGCGCGTTGGCGGAGGAGCGGCACGACGTCCCCGGAGCGGTGCGTGCGTGCCAGGAACTCGGTGATAGCGAAGGCGCGATCGCGCTGGTTCGACGTGCGGCGGAGGTCGGGCTGCGTGCTGGACGGTGGCCGGCGGTTCTGGCGTCGCTGTCCCTGGTCACTGAAACCGAGCGGCGGGGCCAACCGGACCTCTGTCTGATCGAAGCGCACGCGCTGGTGCAAAGTGGTCGGCCGGAGCCGGCACGCCTGGCAGCGGAGTCCGCACTGGAGCACGCGAGCTATTCGGGGGATGTCTCAGTGCAGATCCGGGCGTTGCTGGAGCTGGCCAATATCGGTCGTTACTCTGGCGATCTCTCGGCGGCGGAGGATTGGCTGTCGGCGGCAAACTACCTGTTAGTGCACACTCCGCTGCCTCCACCAGAACGTCGGAGCCTGGAAGGGCGGTTGCTTGGACTACGCGGCGTGTGTCTGGCGATTCGCGGCCAGACGGCAGAAGCGCGTGAGGCACTGGAGTCCGCTCAACGCGTGCTGATGGTGGATGGAACCTCACGCGAGCTGGCGGTGGTCCAGAACAACCTGGGGGCGTTTTATATTCGCGCGGGTGATTACCGGGCCGGTCGGGTGGCTCTGGCGGCGAGTACCGGGCACTGGCGTGCCGCGGGCGATCGCGCCACGCTCGCCACCACCCAGCTGCTTCTCGGCAACCTGGACCTGCGTCTGGGCGATCTGGAGTCGGCTGGAGCAGCGCTTTCGAAAGTCGTCGAAGAGGCGCGCCTCGCCGGAGTGCTGCGGATCGAGGGTTTCGGCTGTGCCGCCATGGGAGCCTGGCACCGCGCCAACGGTCGGATCAAGGACGCCGCGGAGTGGTTCGACGCAAGTCTGCGTCTCGCCGAAGACATTGGTGAACGGGACCTCCTGGTTCGGGCGCTGCGTCAGCGCGCCGAAATGGCATTGCTCGACCACGATCTGGAGCTGGCCCGCCACCTGCTGGCGCGCGGTCAGACTGAAGCACAGCGACTAGGGCCCACAGTTGATCTGGCTGCGATCGAGCGGGCAATTGGCCGACTTCAATTGGCACTTGGTGACGCGCGCCGAGCCGTCGCGCACTTCGAAGCCGCGCTGGGCATGGCGCGTCAGAGCTGGGAGCCGGATGAATCCGCGCTCACGCTGTACTGGCTGGGCACTGCGCGCCTGATGCTTAGGGAAGCTCACCAAGCCGAGGTGGCGCTACGGGAAGCCCTGCGTATCGCGGACTCGTCCGTGGGATTCAGCATCATTGCCAGCGCCGCGTCGGAGGACGACCGGCTGATGCGGTTCGGCCTCCAAACGGGGGTGGCACCGGCGGATCTCGCACTGGTGGAACGTCTGGCCGCGCGTCGACGGCCGCTCAACACTCCGCTTCGGATTGTGACAGATCTCCGCCCGGAGCGCGTCGATTCACCGCGTTTCGAGGCTCGCTTGTTTGGCGCATTTGTCATCCATCGCGACGGTCAGCTCATGGAGCTTGGTACCAAGCGGGACCGCGTGCATGAGCTATTGGCGTTGCTGCTGCTCCATCCGGATGGTCTGCCAGCGCGCACCATCGCCGATCTCTTGTGGCCCGAGATGGCTCCGGAGCGAAGCCTGCACAACCTGCGCATGACCGTCTACTTGCTCCGGGTCATGCTCGGAAGCAAGACCTCTTTGCGCCACGCCGCGTTGGCTTACCGCTTAGATCCGGGCCTCGCCGTGTGGGCCGACGTGCAAGCGTTCGACGCCGCGCTTGCCCGCTCGCGGCAAGCTGTCGACGACGTCGCGGTCCGATCGCTGGAGGAGGCGGTGGACCTGTACCGAGGTCCGCTCCTGGCGGATACCGGGTGGCTCTGGGTGGAATCGTTCCGTGAAGCCTACGCGTCACGGATGGTCGACGCGTTATTGCGGCTGGCATTGCTGGTTGCTCCAGCGGACCTCCACCGCTCGGATGCGCTCGCCGAACAAGTCCTTGCATTGGAGCCGGACAATCCCGCCGCACAAGAGCTGCTCCAACGCAACGCTCGCACGCGACCCGGCTCCCGCGCCGCGTGGAATTGACCAAGAGTGACGTTTGTCACTGGAGCGCTGCCGATGATGCGGCATGCGCTTGTCACGATCTCAATTGGCTCTGCGCCTTCTGGGGCTGGCGACCTTTGCCCTGGCGTTGCTATCGGCCGTTGGCGCGAATGATCCCTGGACAATGTAGAGAGTCTGACCTGGCTAGAGCGATCGACCCCACATGCGGTCCGGGAGGCTGAGCTCCGGCGGCGCATCAGCCGCGCGGTGTGGCGAGCGCTCGCGGAGCCGGCCTATGCTCGGGCGCTCCTGGCGGATCCGGCCATTCTGTTGGAGGGCGCCGGCTGTACCCCTCAGCAACGCCGCGATATCGAACGCCTCCGAGCCCCGACCATCGAACAGTTCGCGCGCCAGGCGGAAGCGACTTTCTGGCCGGATCCGCTGCGCATGGACCAAACGCAGAATGAGGCTGCGTGGTCGAGCCTGACGAGTCGGACCACGCGTGGCTGGAGTCCTGGACAGAAGCGCAAACAATCGTAACGAGCTGGGAGGCGCAGATCGGGCGCGTTCTGGCGACCCGCGAGGCGGCAGAACTGACGCAGGCGGTTGCGCGCGCGCTGTGGGCCGCCTACCAGCGCGGAATTGCTCAACGCGAGGAATAACCTTTCGACGGCTCCCAGGCGTTCGGCTCGCTTGCCAGCTCGTGCACCACCGCCGGAAGCGCGTTGGTGGCAACATCTTTCAACGTCACTTGCTCAAGCACCTTGCGAAGGCTCGCGCGTACGGCAATCCACACCTCGCACAACGCCTCGGCTGAGCCGTCGTACTTGACCGCTTCAGGTGAGTCGCCGCGCACATTCGCCAGCGGCCCGTCCACTGCCCGGATGACGTCGGCGATCGTAATGCGCTCGGGCCGCAACGTGAGCAGGTAGCCGCCGTCGTTGCCGCGATGTGTGGTGACCAGGCCGGCTGTGCGCAGCTGCTGCAGGATATTGGCCAGAAAGGTGACAGGGATATGCTGCGCGGTCGCAATCTGCTCGCGCTTCAACGGCTGACCGCCCGAAGCGGCCAGCTCGACCAGCGCGCGCACCGCGTAGTCCGCCCGCGCCGAGACATGCATCTGCTGGTTTCCTGTTGTAAACCCCTTAGTAGCATAAGCAGCGTGCCAACAGGTCGCGAGTTGCGCAGCCAGCGCTTGCGCCGGGTGAATTTCCAGGGCGATGCCCTGCGCCTCGGTATGAACTGGACCGAAGAGGACCTGGCCAAGCCGCAAGTGCTGGTGGACAGCGCGTACGGCCACGGCCACCCGGGTACGTTCCACTTTCGCCCGTTGATCGAGGAGGTCAGCAACGGCGTCTTCGAGTCCGGCGGCAAGCCCGGCGTCTTCACCGTCAGCGATATCTGCGACGGCGTTGCTCAGGCGCACGCTGGCATGAGCTACTCGCTCGTTTCGCGCGACGTGATGGCGGCGATGATCGAAATCCATGCCCTCGGCCATCCGCATGACGGCATGGTCCTGATCTCGGGCAACGACAAGTCCGTGCCGGCGCACCTGATGGCCATTGCACGCTGCAATTTGCCGGCCATTCACTTGCCGGGTGGTACGCAGCTCAACGGCCCGGACTACGTCACCTCAGACCAGATGTGGGCCATGGGCGCCGCGGTCCAGCGCGGCGAGCTGCCGCCGGAAGAGCTCGAGCATGCCCAATCCATCGCTTGCCCGACCTGTGGCGCATGTCAGTTCATGGGCAGCGCCAGTACCGGCCAGGTGCTCGCGGAGGCCCTTGGCTTAGCACTGCCGGGTTCCGCGCTGATTCCGGTGCCGCTCACCCGCCACCTGCGCTTTGCCCGACTGGTCGGCAAACAAGTGCTCAAACTGATCGCCGAAGACATCACGCCCCGCCGCATTCTGACGCGTGAAGCGTTCGAGAACGCAATCGTGCTGCATGCCGCCATTGGCGGCTCCACGAATGCACTGCTCCACCTGCCGGTGATCGCGCGCGAGGTTGGCATCGAGCTGCGGCTGGAGGACTTCGACCGCATTCACCGCCGCGTACCGGTGCTGGCGAATGCAAAGACCACCGGTCGCTATCCAGTGGAATACCTGTGGTACGCCGGTGGAGTGCCGGCGGTCATGCTCGAACTGCGCGACATCCTCCACCTGGACTGTCTCACCGTAACTGGCAAGACCCTGGGCGAAAACCTGTCGAACATCGAACGAAGTGGATTTTTCGAGGAAACGCGCGGCTATCTCAACAACGTCAAAGTCACGCGGAACGAAGTCCTGCGGCCACGCGCGGACCCATTTGGCCCGGAAGGCGGCATCGCTATCCTGCGAGGGAACCTCGCGCCATCTGGGGCGGTGGTCAAGTACTTCTCGGTGCCGCCCGAGATGCACGTGCACGTTGGTCCAGCGCGAGTATTCGACTCCGAGGACAGTGCCACCCACGCGCTGCTCGCGCGAGAGATCAAACCCGGCGACGTGGTGGTGATTCGTTACGAGGGCCCACGCGCCAACGGCATGCCCGAGATGTACTTCGCAACTGCCATTATTGCCGCGGATCCGGCCTTGAATACCTCAACCGCAGTCGTCACCGACGGGCGTTACTCAGGTGCGGCCAAAGGCCCTGCTGTCGGCCACGTCTCGCCGGAGGCCAGCGAGGGCGGCCCCATCGCGCTGGTTGAGGATGGGGACTTGATCGAGATTCACATACCCGAGCGGCGACTGGCCGTCGTTGGCATCGATGGCCAGCGATGCACGTCCGAGCAGGTGGATCAAGTGCTGGCGGAACGCCGCGAAAGGTGGAACCCGCCGCCGCAAAGGCATACCACGGGAATCCTCTCCCTGTTTGCGCGCGTGGCAGGAGGCTCCGACGTGGGCGCACCACTCACTTGACGTAAGTCTCCCTTGGGACCCATTCTTCTGAAGAAAAATTTTCTCTCTTCTGTGGTTGTAACCCTTGGGCCGTAAACCCCGAACGCCTCCACCGCAGGAGATCACGAACCTTCCTCTGCAACAGTGCAACTCTCCGCCCCGAGATGACGCAGGCGGCCAGGTCCCACTAGACTCGAATTGATGAGAGCTGTCCAGCTAGTTGCGCCTCAAGAACTTCGCTTCGTCGACGTCCCCGAACCTGGATTAAACCTCGCCAGTGGCGAAGTCCTGGTGCGCATGGAATACCTGGCTGTGTGCGGCAGCGACCTGAAGTTTTACGATCGCGATCTGCCGCGGGACAGCTACCCGCTCCCGCCCGGCCGCCCCTGCCACGAGTGCGTCGGCATCGTTGAAGAGAGCAACGTGCCAGAGTTCAAGCCCGGCCAGCGCGTGATTGCGCTGGTTCGCAGCGGCGGCCTGGTCGAGCGCGCAGCCGTCCCGGCGGACTCGCTGGTATTGCTGCCAGATAACACCGACGTCGATCCCGGGCTCTGGGTGTTGTGCCAGCCGATGGGCACCGTCATGTACGCCGTCGATCGACTCGGCAGCGTGATGGGCAAGCGTGTGGTGGTGGTCGGCGCCGGGCCGATCGGCCTGTGCTTCACCGACCTGCTCGCGCGGGCGGGCGCAAGCCAGGTGATCGTCACCGACGTGCACGACTATCGGCTGGACGTCGCACGGCGTGTGGGCGCAACCGACGTGATCAATGCCGCCCGAGAAGACGTGCGCAAGCGCATCGCCGAAGTCACCGATGGCGCAATGGCAGACGTCTCGATCGAAGCCTGCGGCCTGCGCGAGACCTATCAGCAGGTCTTCGACGTGATTCGCCAGCAAGGCACGGTCATCATCTTCGGTATTCCGCACCTCGAGGACGTCATGCCGTTCGATTGGCAGGCCGCCTACTCGAAGCTGCCAACCATCGTCGTCACCAATAGCGCTGCCGCGGGGGTGCGCGGTCGCTTCGTCAGCGCATGCGTCGACATGGTGGCCAACGGCCGGCTGGACCTGTCGTACCTGGCGACCCACCGCTTCAACTGGGATGACGTCCCCCGCGCGTTCGCCAGTTACGCGGTCGAGAAGGACCGCGCGCTGAAGGGCATCATCGCGGTCACTCCCGCCGCGCCACAGGCCCAGGCGGTGACCGATCGTGCTGCCGTGGCGGTGTAAACTGGTAGATAGATGGGCACAATGGCCGCAGGAATGACTCGCATTCGCCTCGTCTGAGCGGACCCGCTCAACGAAGGCGATTGCCTGTACGAGGTGATTCCGATTCTCTTCATGAGAAGGTCATCCCTCCCACAGCGTTGAGGCGGTCGGTGCCCTAAGCCCGAAGCGCCTCAACACCGCGAGGGAAAGACCAGGATGAATCCCAGATGTACTTGAATTGAGATAGCGGGTTCCGCTCAGCTACCGCACCACCGTTTCTGGTGGCGCGGTTCTTTTTGCCTTTTCTGGCAGCTGAAAGGAGCCCGTACACGGTGCAACGTCCCTCTAGAAATGTTCTGGCGCATACGCAAAACTTCCTCCGCAGCGGCGCTCTCGTCGACCGCCTGCTGGACGCATCCAGCATCCATGCTGGCGACCTGGTCCTGGATCTTGGAGCCGGACTCGGTGCAATAACTCGTCGCCTTGCATCGCGCGGCTGCGAGGTTTTCGCCATCGAAAAGGATGCGGATCTCTGGGAGCGTCTCCAACAAACCATGGTCGATGTTCCCAACGTGCGTGTACTGCACGCCGATCTGGTCGAACTACGCCTGCCGCAGCGAGCGTATAAAGTCTTCTCGAACATCCCGTTTGACGTCACCGCCGACGTCGTTAGCCGGCTGACTCGCGGTACGTGCCCACCGGAGGACGCCTACCTGGTGGTGCAGCGCGAAGCCGCCGACCGGTTTATCGGCCAGCCGCGTACGACCCTGCCAGCGGTGTTGTTGTTCCCGTGGTTCGAAGCATCGCTCTTTTACCGCTTTCGGCGTACCGACTTCGCGCCTGCGCCGCGAGTGGAGGTGGTGATGCTGCGCCTTCGCAAGCGTGGGCCCCCGCTTGTGGCGCCGACCGAAGCCCAGTTGTACCGCGACTTCGCCGTCGCGCTCTTTACCAGTCACGCGGCCTGCATCACGGATGCGCTGCAAACGGTTCTCGGCCACCAACGCGCACTCCGTTTGGCGCGAGCGTTGCAGATCGGTCCAGAAACCTCGACGGATCTCCCACCCAGACGATGGCTGGAGTTGTTTCAAGCAGCCGCCCACGTCGCGGGTGAGGAACTGCGCTGGCGCGTCACACACGCGGAGGGTCGCCTGCGCGAGCAACAGCGCAAGTTGCGCAAGCTCCATCGCACGCGAGTCCGCCGACTGGATCGCGCCATCGAGCATGCTCCACCTCAAAGCAGGATTCCATCAAGCGAGAGGTCCAGGACCCTTCCTGGTTTGTGTGTTGCTACTGCATAGAGCACTCAAGGCGTACGCCGCCGACCTTCGCTGCGCAGTGACCAGTGAAACTTCCCTCGAAGACTGGATAAGAGCAGACTGTCAACCCACGGCGGCGTGCGGGTTTACCATGGGGCGGGCTCATGACCAGTCAGGCTGATTTCGACGAATTGCGCGACATTGTGGCGGCAGAGATCGCGCGCACTCGGGTTCCGGGTGTTGCGGTCGGCTTGCTGCGCGATGGCGAAGAATTCACGGCCGGCTTCGGCGTCACCAACGTTAACCATCCACTGCCGGTTGACGGCGACACCCTGTTTCAAATCGGCTCTATCACCAAGACGTTCACGGCCACCGTGGCGATGCGTCTGGTGGAGGAGGGACGCCTTGACCTCGATGCGCCGGTCCGACGCTGGTTGCCGGAGCTCCAACTGGCCGATCCTGACGTCGCGGCGTGCGTGACTCCGCGCCACCTGTTGACGCATACCGCTGGGTTCGTTGGCGACTACTTTTCCGATACCGGTCGGGGTGATGATGCCTTGGCGCGCTACGTGACAGAGCTGGCTGACCTCGAGCAGCTGACACCACCAGGGATCGTGTACTCCTACTGCAATTCCGGTTTCTCGCTGCTCGGCCGGGTGATCGAAGTCATCACCGGCGAGACATTTGAAAAGGCGTCGCAGCGACTGGCGCTGGCGCCGCTCGGACTGGAGCGCTCGTTCCTCTTTCCCGAAGATGCGATGACGCATCGCTTTGCTGTCGGACACGCCAATGTGCAGAACAACCCGGTGGTGCTCCAACCGTGGCAGCTGACGCGTTCAGCCACTCCTGCAGGAGGCATCATTGCGAGCGTCCGGGAGTTGCTGCGTTATGCCAGTCTGCAATTGCGGGATGGCCGGAGTCCGAGCGGTGAACGGCTGCTGTCACATGAATCGCTGCAGGCCATGCGCCAACCGCTTGTGCCCTCGACCGGTCTGCCGGATCGATCCGTGGGCCTGGCGTGGAACGTCGCGCCAAGCAACATCAACCACAGCGGCGGGACGCTCGGGCAGCGTGCATTTCTGATGGTCTGTCCAGACCACGCTATTGCGCTGGCAGGCCTCACCAATGCGCGCGCGGGCGACCGGGTGATGGCGGCCGCGGCACGGTGGGTCGGCGCCAACCTGCTGAAGCTCCCCAAGCCGCCTGAGACACCACCGATTGTCGCGGATGACGGACTGCTTGATGCGTGCGTCGGTCTGTACCGTGCGCCCACACGCAACATCGAGATTGGCCGACTGGGGGATGCACTGGTGTTCCGAGAAATTCCACTCGGCGGCTTTCCGACGAAGGACAGTCCAGAGCCCCCAGGTCCGCCGCCGCCGCCCATTCGCGTTGGATTCTATGCCGAAGGCCGCCTGGTCGGCCTGGACCCACCGTATACCGAGCTACGCGCCGAAATCCTCCGCGGCGACGACGGCAGCGTGAATTGGCTGCGCTTCTTCAGTCGGATCCACAAGCACGTGCAGTAACGTGGATCTTTCTATCAATCAATCGGGGAGTAACTACCCCACCGACGTGACAACCTACGGACGGTCGGCCCCAACCGGTGCGCCGATTTCATGCGGCGGAGGTTGTCGCGCCCTGTGACGCGCTGAGCGGGAGCTCGACGATAAAGGTGCTCCCGTGGCCGACTTCGCTTTCGGCCCAGATACGTCCGTGGTGCTGCTCGACAATCAAGCGTGTAATCGCGAGGCCCAGCCCCGTTCCGCCTTTCGCGCGTGAATCGCTTGCGTCGCCTTGCCAGAATCGCTCGAAAATGTGCTCGAGTTGATCCTCGGGGATCCCGCGGCCCTCGTCACGTACCTCGATCCGTGCTTGCCTTCGCGTCGCGTCGACCGCCGCGGAGAGCGCGATGGTCGTACCAGATGGCGAAAACTTGATCGCATTACTCAGCAGGTTCGTCAGCACCTGGACCACCTGATCCGGATTGGCACGCACGCGCGCGGACGTCGGGTCCACCAACAAACAAATGCCCGTTTGATCCGCCGCAGACCGCATGGTGTCTGCCGCCTGGAGGATGAGCGCGCCCAATTCGGCGTCAATCATTTCAGGCTGAGAGTGACCGGACTGCATCCGCTCCAGGTCCAGCAGGTCGTTGACGAGGCGCACCAAACGATCGGTATTGGACACGGCAATATCCACCATGCGCTGGCCTCGCGGTGGTAGCGGTCCGAGCAATCCTTCGGCCAGTAACCCCATCGATGCGCGCAGGCCGGTGAGTGGCGTCCGCAGCTCATGCGAGACGATCGAGATGAACTCGTCTTTCATCCGATCGACGGCCTTCCGTTCGGTGACGTCGAGCGCTATACCTGTAAAACCGATCAGTTCGCCATCATCGGCATGCATCGCGGACATCGTCAGCGAGCCGATAAAACGCGTGCGATCCTTGCGGATAAACGTCCACTCGCGCGTTTCGGATCCGCCATGGCTCGCGGCGTGAACAAATACGCGTAGAGCTGAGACACCCAGCTTCTCGGCCTGTGCGCTGACTTCGGCTGGATCGTGGAACATCAGCGGAGAGCGTCCGATCACTTCATCCGCCTGGTAGCCCAACATACGCTCCGCGCCCTCGTTGAAGAACATGATGTGGCCTCGGAGGTTGACGCCAATGATCGCGAATTCGGTCGCGGCGCGGAGGACGGCCGCCAGCTCGCTTGCGGTGCGCTGAAGGCGCTCCTTGGTGTCTACCAGGGCGGTCTCAGCGATTTGGCGCTCGCCTGCCATGCGGTCGAAGTCGATACTCAAACGACTGAACTCATCCGGTCCACGCATACCGGCTCGATGCTGCCAATCGCCCTGCGCCCAGCGCGCCGCCGCAAGCTCCATGCGGGCCACCCATCTCGCGAGACGCTGCCACAGAAAGAACAGGAGAAGCAGGCCGAGTCCGCCCATGCCGATTGCGGTCGCGAGGCGGCGGTTGGCCTCGAGCTGGACCGGTGCCAGAATCGTTGTTTGGGGGATGTCCACGACGGTGAGCCATGGTCCGTCACCGACGGTGGCCGCGGCGCGCAGCCGCGGCGGGACGCCGAGGTCGTCCGCGGTAATTGAACGGCCGCTCCCGGTGGCAAGCTCCGCCAGACCGTTTGGATCGAGTGCTTTACCCACCGGAGTGGCGCCGCTGCCACTGGCCGCCAGGATGGCGTCTGTCCTCAGATCGACAAGCATGACGGTGGAATCGGACGGCAGTGGCATATCCTCCCACACACTCGGGAGTCGGTCCACGTTTAGAGCGACCATGAGCAATCCGGCTGGAGACGGTTGTCCGTCCGGTGCGAGCGGAACCGCAATAGGCAGCACGCTCGTTCCAGTCTGGAGTCCAGTGAGCGGTCGGTCGGAGGGCTGGATTTGACCGCTGGCCAATGCGTCGCGCGCGTACTGTCGAGACGAGAAGTCGGCGTGAGTTGGGCCCGGGCGGAACGAGGAGCCATGTTCTTGCAGGTCAGGTGTCGCAAACGCCAGCGCGGTCAGGTACGGACGCATTCGGGACAGCAGGGCAAGCTGGCGGTCACGGTCGGTGTCGTCACCAGCCCAGAAAGATTCGGTACCGTCGATGGTCGCCGCGATCGCCTTGAGCTCGTCGTAAAGGTCGCTGACCTGAGCAGCTGAAAGCTCGGCGGCACGATTGGCACTGTCGGTTGCCTGCGCGAGTTGCTGGGAACGGTCCTGCCCGACTTCGACGAGCGAAACCACGATAGGCAGGAGGGTCGCGACCACGAATGCTATGAGCAGTTGCGCGCTCAACGACGAGAGTGCCTGGCGAACTCGTCGTGCCGCCCTATTTCCGCCCACGCCCCTCTACAGCGCCAGCCAACTTGCAAGAATCGCGCCTGACGGGGGTCTGCTTCTCTGCTCTGAAAATGCGGGGCGAACGCTCTTGCTGCCGCAGGCAAACGCGCGTCAGCGCTCCGCACCCTGGACCCTCCGTGGGACGAGGTTTCATTCCCGCTGGTGGCCCGAG
>Ga0213876_10001848_pt1 | contig 12750 bp, 11 predicted proteins | sample BarmaccomBMRX_R9_FD_160113 | JGI IMG/M metagenome (GOLD analysis project Ga0213876, IMG submission 160113) | Root-associated microbial communities from Barbacenia macrantha in rupestrian grasslands, the National Park of Serra do Cipo, Brazil - RX_R9 | ecosystem: Host-associated > Plants > Roots...
GGTCGGTTTTGCCGACGTCGCCATGCTCGACAGGCCCGCCCAGTCGGTCGATACGATCGAGCCGGGCCCCCGGGTGGTCGCCGCCTGACAGCGCTTAAACCTCCTTCGCCTCCGCCTGATGCAGGGCGCCGCGCAGCCGCCGCGCCAGGCGGAACAGCGTCGTGCTTTGCTTGATCCGATGCTTGGCCCGCGCCACCGTGGACATGGCGGCCGCCGCGACCGCGCCGCGCGCGCTCAGCGGGACAAAACTGTCAAAGATCGCCTCGTCGTCCTTGCAGAACAGGCGCTTGTAGTCGTCCGATCCGATGCCGAGATCGAGTGCGCGATAGCCGCGCCCGGCGTAATGATCGATGATGTTGCGCATCAGGATCAGGCCGGGGCTGAAGCGTGCGTGCTCCGACAGCGTGTAGGTGTTGAACATCATCGAGTAGCGATGGCCGTCGGCAACGCCTGCAAATAGCGCGATGACCTCCTCGTCGCAGGCGAGCGCGTGGATGTCGATCGCGCGGTTGCCGCCCGGAAGCCGCGTCATGCAGGCGTCGCGGATGAACTCCTCGACGCCGGCCTCCGCGAACACGTTCGGCAGCTTCTGCTCCGCCATCCGCAGCGGCTTGACGCGAAAGAACCAGTCCAGCAGGCCACTGATCTCGCCATCATCAGAGGCGACGAAATAGCGGTAGCCCGGCAGCGCCTGCAGCTTGCGCTCCTTGCCGCGAAGCCGCCTGCGGAACGAGTTGCTCAGGAGTTGTGCGCCCGGCGCCATCGGCAGGACCGGACAGGCATTCACCGAGGGCTGACGCGGCAGCAGGGCAAACGGGTTCGCCTGCTCCTGCCAGCGGAGCGGCTGCTGGGTCAGCACCAGCAGATCGGCCTCGCAGCGTTCGCGGAAGCCGGCGATCAGCATCGTGATATCCGATGCGGTGGCCTCGCGCGCAAAACCCGCGTCCCAGAGCGGCATGTTGAAGGTCGAATGCTTGCCGCCCATGAACGCGGCGATGCTGACCCCGAACTGCCGCCGCAGCGTCAGCGGCAGCAGCATCAGCGGCCGCCGTTCGCCATCATAGGCGATCACGATGAAAGGCTGCGCGTTCTCGGTTTGGCCGACCCGGCATTGCCAGGGATTGAGGAAATCGAAGCGCTGATAGGGCGTCGCGAATGGAACGCCGGCTTCGAATGCGCGCCAGACTCGTTCTGCGGCATCGAGCTCGGTGATGACCTCGATGCTCGCGATGCGGCTCGCCTGCGACCGCACCGGCGCAGCTGCGGTCGGGCGATCGATTGCGGCGGCCAATGTCATCGCAAAATCCGTCTTAAGAGAAAAAATACTTTTGCAGCCAGGTGACCTTTGCAAAGAAATGTCAACAAAGGGTAATGAGGTCCGTCGTGGGAGAGGGCAGGCGATTTGGCGTCCGACAGCAGCTGGTTTGAGAGTTTTCGGCTCGAACTCGCCTATTTCAGCGGCCGCGCTTTTTGGCGCGGCGTCGGTGCGGGGGCGATCCTGCGGTTCGAGCGGGTGCGTCCGCCGCGGCGGGATCGTTTCCAGCCGCTCAAGGCCGGCGAGATCAGCCCAAAATTCCTCGATCGCACGATCCGCGCGCTGAAGCGCTGGCGCTACGACATCGTCACCATGGACGAGGCCTGCCGGCGTGCGATGACCATTCCGCAGCGCCGCCGCTTCGCCTGCCTGACGTTTGACGGCGCCTCCAAGGACCTCATCACGCATGCCTATCCGGTGCTGTCGCAGCATCGCGTCCCCTACACGATCTACGTGCCGACCGCGTTCCCGGATGGTGTGGGCGAGGCGTGGTGGCTGGCGCTGGAGGAGATCATCGCGCGCGAGATCCGCATCAGCCTGACCATCAACCAGGAAGACCGGCACTTCATCGTCCGCACGGCGGCCGAGAAGATCGAACTGTTTACCTTCCTCCACGACTGGCTGCGCGCGCTCGCGCCCGGCGACCGTTCCGCCGCGATCAGGGACCTCTGCAGCCGCTATTCGGTCGACCTCAAAACCCTGTCGCGCGCGGCTTCGATGGACTGGGCCGATCTTGCACGACTAGCGGCCGATCCGAACGCGACCATTGCCAGCGCCACGGTCGAGTATCCCGTGCTGTCGACCATGAAAGATGCGGACGCGATGCGGGAAATGACGATGGGCAAGCGTGTCGCCGAGACGGTGTTCCACCGCGAGGTCCGGCACTTTGCGTTTCCGTTCGGTGATCCCCAGAGCTTCCGCCGCGCCCATGTCGTCATGGCGGAGGAGGCGGGCTTTCACAGCGCGGTCTCCACCATTCCCGGCATCGTGGACGCCGATAGCCGTACCAATCTGCATGCGCTGCCGCGCATCGCCTGGGATGGCCGCTGCCGCTCGCTGCGTGTCATGCGCGTGCTGCTGTCCGGCGTCACATTTGCGCCGGTGAAGCCGACGCGCGCCGGCGTCTAGCGGTCTGGGCGCGACATCCAGCTCACGATCGGCATCGCCGGCAGCACCCAGCCCATGCCGGCCACCACATAAAAGGCTGCCTGCAGCCAGCCAGAGTTCGCGAGCACCGGAATCTGTGCCACGGCCATGCCGGTCAAGGACCACACCGCCGCCAGAAGCAGCAAAAAGATGGTTCCGAAGAATTTGCGGGTGCGGATGGTCATGACGGAACTGTGCGGGGGCGCGGCTTGCGCTGAAGACGCGGGGGACTATAAGGGGCGCGTCTAATCCTTCAAGCATCGATCTCATGACGGATCTTTCGGCCTCATCTGCCCTGCCATCGTCGCATCTTGGCGCCGTCCGCTGCTGGCTGATCTCCGTCGCGGTCCTTATCGCGGCCATGGTGCTGGTCGGCGGCGTCACCCGGCTCACCGAATCCGGCCTGTCGATCGTCGAGTGGAAGCCGGTCTCGGGCGTGCTGCCGCCGCTCAGCGACCAGGCATGGACGGATGCGTTCGAGGCCTACAAGCAGATCCCGCAATACCAAGAGATCAACGCCGACATGACGCTGTCGGAGTTCAAGACCATTTTCTGGTGGGAGTTCAGCCATCGGCTGCTCGGACGCGTGATCGGCGCGGCCTACCTGCTGCCGTTCCTGTTCTTCCTCTGGCGCGGCGCGCTCACAGGCGAATTGCGCAAGCGGCTGTGGTCGATCTTCGCGCTCGGCGCGCTGCAGGGCGTGATCGGCTGGTGGATGGTTGCCTCGGGCCTCACCGAGCGGGTGGAGGTGTCGCAATATCGGCTTGCGACACATCTGGTCCTGGCGCTCGTGATCTTCGCCGCGATCGTCTGGACTTTTCGGGAGATCAAGGGCGAGGTCCCCCCAGACGCGCCGCCGCGCGTGAAATTTGTCGGCCGGGCCATCCTCGTCGTCACCTTCGTGCAGATCTATCTCGGCGCGCTGGTCGCGGGCCTGCGCGCCGGGCTCGTCTACAACACCTGGCCTGCGATCGACGGCGGCTTTGTGCCGACGGCGGCGCGGCTGTGGTACGAGGACCCCTGGTGGCGCAACCTTTTCGAGAACGCGCTGACGGTGCAGTTCGATCATCGCATGATGGCCTATGCGCTGTTCCTGCTCGCGTTGTGGCACGCCGTCGATGCGACGCGGTCGCGCGCGCCCTCCGCCATCAGCAACGGCGCCTGGCTGTTGTTCGCGGCGATCATGGTGCAGGCGGTGCTCGGCATCCTCACGCTGCTGGGCCAGGTGCCGCTGCCGCTGGCGCTGACGCACCAGGCCGTTGCGATCGTGGTGCTGACGCTGGCCGTGCTGCAGGCGGAACTGCTGTCGCGTCAGCCGGCGACGACGGTCGATAGCGGCGTGGCGAGGCCGGCCGGAGCGTCCGCTACGCCCTGGCGCGAGGTGTCGCCCGGCGCGTGAGCTTCCGGGCTCCGGCTGTAGAGTGGGCAAAGGTGCGCTCTTGCGCGCCATGCCCGCCATCGAGACCGAGGCTCGCTGAGAGATGGCGGGCACGGCGCAAACGCGCCTTTGCCTCCGGCCTTCCCTGCGCAACGGTTTTAACGGTGTCTTCGTGCTCTCCCCGGAGAACCGGGCTTTCTTGCCCTCGTCACCCGCCTGCGCTTGAAAAGCCTCTCACGCGCTTGGCCCCAGCGTCGGGGTGCGCGAAATTGCAGACCTTTGCGACGAGGGCTTGGGCGTTCATGGCGGGTTCGGAAGGAAGGGATTGATGAGGACGAGTGATCCAAAACTGCGGCCAGTTTGCAGGTCCTCGGTGTAAAGTCTATCGCAACCGGCGTCGACCGCGGCCGCGACGATCAGAGCATCATGAATGTGTAGGCCATGGTCGCGTGCGAGCGCGACCGCACTCGTGTGGGTTGCCGCAGGGTGATCGGCACAATCTCATCCAGCGAGGCTCTGAACAAGCTGAGCGCCAGTTCGATCTGCGGCCAATCGTGACGCAGCTTCTGTCGCGCGACACGGACAAACTCGTTCAGGACCTGAACGCTGGTCAGACCGCCATTGCGCAAGCAATCGAGGCAAGGCTATCATCCACCTTGAAAACCTGCATGTTCGCCTCGCTGTGTGATGGCTTATCCATCATGGGGTTGACGGCACGCGGCTTCAAGACGTCTTGGCGGCGCGGCCGCGCGCGCTTCGCAGGCCGTATCTTCGGATTAGCTGACATCCGCGCCAGCAGTGCACTCGCCTTAAGGCTTTCGCACAAACGTCGAGAACTGAAATTTCTGCACCGATCCCCACGGTGTCGTGTGTTCGTGCCGGCGCGTGTCGACCGAGGCGAACTCCGCGCCGAGCAGCGCGCCGATGGTCTCGGCGCTGTGGCGGGCGACAGGGAGGCCAGAGCATTTCTCCGGCCCGTCCAGCGCAAAGGTCGCAATGATGGCGTGGCCGCCGCCTCGCAATGCAAGCTTTAGCCGTTCGACATAGGCGCGCTGGCCTTCGGGCTCGGTGAGAAAGTGGAACGCGGCGCGATCGTGCCAGAGGTCGTAGCGAGCCTCCGGCTGCCAGGTCGTGACATCGGCGGCGATCCACCTCACCTTGGTCGCGCTCTCGCCAAGCCGCGCGCGTGCCTTCGCCAGCGCGGCTTCCGACAGGTCGAGCACGCTGAGATTCTTGAAGCCGCGCGAAAGCAGTGCATCGACCAGGCGCGAGGCGCCGCCGCCAATGTCGATGATTCCTGAGGCAGGCGTCGCGCCGGCATGCGCAATCAGTTCCAGCGAAGGCTCCGGATTCTCCTGGAACCAGCTGACCTCCTGGTCGCCCTTGTGGGAATAGACTGCCTCCCAGTGAGCCTGCGGACCATCGGGCATGATGACCTCCGTGGAAAGCGGTTTCGATATTGGCACCAGCGTACCTTCGAAGCTATATCATTCGTCCGTCGATCTGGACGCGCGCCCGTGCAGCGGCGATCAACGGGACCGGAAGATCGCGCGATGCGCCAGATGCATCTCAACCTGTTCATCCAGGGCCGCGGACACCATGAGGCGGCCTGGCGCCATCCGAAATCGTCGTCGCTCCCTCTGACCGACATCAACTACACCGTGGAGCTCGCGCAAAAGGCCGAGGCGCATTGTTTTGATGCGATCTTTCTCGCCGACGTGCTCGGGCTCTGGAACGACGTCGAGGGGACGCCGTTCAACTGGCTCGAACCGCTGACGACGCTCGCAGCGCTCGCCATGGCGACCAGCCGCGTCGGGCTGATTGCGACCTGCTCGACCACCTACACCGAGCCCTACAACCTGGCCCGTCAGTTCGCCTCGCTCGACCATATCAGCCGCGGCCGGATCGGCTGGAACATCGTCACGAGCTGGGCGCCGCAGGCCGCCAGCAATTTTGGCGGCGCCGGGCAGATCGGCCTGGCCGACCGCTACGAGCGGGCCGAGGAGTACATGGCGGTGGTCAAGGCCCTCTGGGACAGTTGGGCCGACGATGCCGTGCTCGACGACCGCCTGGGCGGCCGCTATGCCGACCGGACGCGGGTGAAGGCGATCAAGCACAAGGGCGCGCATTACCAGGTGCAAGGGCCGCTCAACATGCCGCGCTCGCCGCAGGGGCGTCCGGTGTTCGTGCAGGCCGGGGCGTCCGACACCGGCAAAAGGTTCGCGGCGCGCCATGCCGAGGTCGTGTTCACGGCGCATCTCGACGAGGTCAGCGCTAAGGCATTTTACACGGAACTGAAGCAACTGGTCGCGGCCGAGGGCCGCCACCCCGACCAGGTTCTGATCCTCCCGGGCCTGAGCCCCATCATCGGCGCCTCCGACGCCGAGGCCGAGCAGTATGCCGAGGCGCTCAACGAGCTCTCCGATCCCGAAATCGGCCGCGCCAGGCTGTCGCAGCGTTTTGGCGGGTTCGACTTCTCGCATCTTCCTCTCGACACGCCGTTGTCGGTGAGCGATTTCCCCGATCCAGGCAAGAACGAAGCCTCGCGCAGCCGCATGGAGGCGGTCGTTGCCGTGGTGGCGCGGGAGCGGCCGAGCTTACGAAAACTGCTCGCCAAGCTCGCCGGTGCGCGCGGGCATTTTACGCTCGCCGGATCGCCGGAGAAGATCGCTGATGTCATGCAGGCATGGTTCGAGCGAGGGGCGGCCGACGGCTTTAACCTGATGCCGCCAGTGCTGCCGCATCAGCTCGATCTTTTCACCGCCGAGGTGCTGCCGCTGCTCCAGCAGCGCGGTCTGGTCCGGCGTGGCTATGGGGGCGAGACGTTGCGCTCGCATTTCGGTCTGGCACGCCCCGCGGTCAGCTCCGGACAACCGGAGGCGATGCCCTATGATCAAGGTGCATGACATGGACCAGACGCAGGCCGCCGCAATCCCCGTCCGCTTCGTCAGGGCGACATCGCTCGTGCTGTTCATCGTCTGCCTGATGTACCTCATCACCTACATCGACCGCGTCAACATCGCCACGGCCGGCCCGCTGATCCAACGAGAGCTCGAACTTTCCAACCGCGACCTCGGCATCGCGATATCGGCTTTCGCGTATCCCTATGCCTTCTTCCAGATCGTTGGTGGTCTTGTCAGCGACCGCTTCGGGCCGCGGCTGACGCTGATCGTTTGCGGCGCGATCTGGTCGTTGGCGACGGTCGCGACCGGATGGGTCGGCGGGTTCGCGTCGCTGATCGCCGCGCGCCTCCTGCTCGGCATCGGGGAAGGCTGTGCATTCCCGGCCGCGACGCGCGCGCTGTCGGCCTGGATGTCCAAAGCTCGACGCGGCTGGGCGCACGGCATCACGCATTCCTTCGCGCGTCTTGGCAACGCGCTGACGCCGCCGCTGATCGCAGCTCTGATCGGGCTTGGTTCGTGGCGCACGTCGTTCTTCATCGTCGGTAGCGCGAGCTTTCTCTGGGTCCTGTTGTGGGCGTCGTATTTCCGCGATGACCCCCGCGACCACAAGTATGTGACCGCGGACGAGCTCAAGGTCCTGCCGGACGTGAAGCCGCATCCGAAACGAACATCCATGCCGTGGCGACGGCTGCTGATCCGGATGCTGCCGGTGACGCTGACCGATTTCTGTTATGGATGGACGCTGTGGGTCTATATCAGCTGGATGCCGTCGTTCTTCCTGGACGAGTACAAGCTCGATCTGAAGAACGCGGCGTTCTTCGCCTCGGCGGTGCTGCTTGCCGGCGTGGTGGGCGATACTGTTGGCGGTGTGCTTTCGGACGTTATCCTGAAGCGAACGGGAAGCCTCGTGCTATCCCGCACGGGCGTCATCGTGCTGGGCTTCCTCGGTGCGTTTGCCTGCACGGTGCCAATCTTCTTTGCCAAGGACCTTTATGTGATCGCGGCCTGCCTTGGCGGCGCGTTTTTCTTTGCGGAGCTCATCGTGGCCCCAATCTGGGCGGTTCCGATGGACATCACACCCGAATATTCCGGCACCGCGTCAGGCTTCATGAATCTCGGGTTCGGAATCGCCAGGATGGTCTCGCCGGTTACATTCGGCTGGATCATCGATGCGACGGGCCGCTGGGATCTGCCGTTTCTGGCCTCGCTCGGCTTGCTCCTCATCGGAGCGCTGCTTGCATTGACGATGCGGCCCGGGCGGCGTTTGCAGATTGAGGGCTGATCGCTGCATCTCAGGTGTACGGTGGGCAAAGCGAAGCGTGCCCACCATCTCGCATCAGCGATCGACTGCCGGTGGGCACGGCGCGAGGCGCCTTTGCACACCCTACGCACTACGCCCTGATCGCGCGAAGCTCAGCAATAGCCGAGCACGCCGCAGGCGTAGGGCAGGCGGACGAAGTAGGGTGTGTACGGGCCGCCGTAATACGCGCCCTGATAGGTGAAATCGAACGGGCGGCCGTAATAACCGGGCAGGGTCGAGGAGCCCGGCAGCAGGATCGGCGTGGAAAGGCTCGGCGAGATCAGCGCGTCGGGATCGCGCTCGACCACGACGGCCGTCGGCGGGGCAATCGTGGTGCGGTAGCTGTAGTGTGGGCGCGGCAGCCCGGCTGGCAATAGCCTCGCCGCATGCGCCGTCTTGTGATGGACAGCCAATTGGTCCGCGGCGAAGGCGGGCCCGCTCGCGGCGAGGGCGGCCAGCACGAGGACTGTTGGGCGCGACATTGAACACCTCCGAATCACCGTCGACCGGCGCCGCAGCATCGCAAGCCAAGCTGGAGCGATGGTTAACGCGCTGATGATGCGGATGGTACTCCGTTCATGTTTTCTTAAAAGTCATCTACCATGTTACCGCGATCCTCAGCACGATAATACCAAACCCCGTGTTCTTACTGACTCTTTGGGGATCGAACCAGGAAGGTTTTTGATATGTCCGATGTTGCGGTTTCGGTCTCCGTGCGGCGGCCTCGTTTGTCCCTCAAAACGCCGTCCAAACCGGCGGTGCCGCGCGAGGTTGTGCCGGTCGCCGAGCCCGAGCGCGACGCGACGCCGCGGGACCAACCGTCCGCTTCGTCCGCGCCATCGGTCGACCGCGCTGCCCGCATCGACGATATGCTACGCGAGCTCGCCAGCGCCGCCGACATCCTGCAAGCCGCAAGCGACGGCATCGCGTCGCTACAAAAATGGACGCGCGTCGGCTGTGCGATTGCCGAACTGATGCGCGAGGCCAGCCATGCGTTTGAGGTCACGAAGGGGGTCGTCAGCGAGCCCGAGCCCGCACTGCGGGCCCTGCTCGCCAGCCTTGTCGTGCAGCACAACACGGTGCTGGGGCAGATCGACGGGGTTGCGCGCGATGCCCTCCGTGGCGGCGTCAATCTTCTGATGGGCGATACGCTGACGCTCGCCTTCGACGAGACCGGGACATCGATGCTCGCGATGGGCGGCTCGGTCTGCGACGCGGCCGGTCTCGGCCTCGCGCCGCTCGCGCCTGGCACCGACCTCGCACCGGCCGCCGAGACCGTTCTCGCGGCGCTGCGGGCCGCGAATGCGGTGCTGCGGACCCAGGCCCAGACGATCGCCGCAAACCTTGCGACGGTTCGCAGCCGTCAGCTGTTTTTCGCCACTCTGCAGAGCATGCTCGATGTCAGCCCCTCGCCCACGCGCGCGGCGACCACCAGCGAGGAGGCCGCCAACAGCCTCGCCTTGGCGACGCGCCAGGCGATCGCAACCTCCGCACTCGCGCTCGCCCAGGAATCGCAGACCAGCATCTTGCGGCTGTTGAACCGCTCGAACTTTTTCGGGCAGGGAAGTTAGCATATCAAGTGCCAGCGGAGGTCTTCACCTCTCCCCGCTTGCGGGGAGAGGTCGCCGCGCTCTTGCGCGGCGGGTGAGGGGGCCTCCCCGCGATCTCCAATGTGGAGAATCCCCCTCACCCCAAACCTCGCAAGCGGGGAGAGGGGCGCACCTTGCGGCGGCGCTGTGGGTGAACTCAGCAGATTCTTCTCAAGCCAGCGCCTGTTCGAGATCGGCGATCAGATCCTCCTTGTCCTCGATCCCGATCGACAGCCGCACGATGTCGGGGCCGGCGCCGGCCTTGACCTTGGCGGCGTCGTCGAGCTGGCTGTGCGTGGTGGACGCCGGATGGATCACCAGCGAGCGGGTGTCGCCGACATTGGCCAGATGCGAGAACAGTTTGAGGTTCGACACCAGTTTGACGCCCGCGTCAAAGCCGCCCTTGAGCGAGAAGGTGAACACCGCGCCCGCGCCCTTCGGGCAGTATTTTCGCGCGACACTGTAATATTTGTCGCCCTCCAGCCCCGCATAATTAACGGATGCGACCGCCGGATGGCCGGCGAGATATTCGGCCACCGCCTTCGCATTATCGCAATGCTTCTGCATGCGCAGCGGCAGCGTCTCGATGCCGGTCAGGATCATGAAGGCGTTGAACGGCGACAGCGCCGGCCCGAGGTCGCGCAGGCCGAGCACCCGGCAGGCGATCGCAAAAGCGAAATTGCCAAACGTCTCGTGGATCTTGATGCCATGATATTCCGGCCGCGGCTCTGACAGCATCGGATACTTGTTGTCCCGCGACCAGTCAAAAGTGCCGGCATCGACGATGACGCCGCCGATCGAGTTGCCGTGGCCGCCCAAAAACTTGGTCAGCGAGTGCACGACGATGTCGGCGCCGTGATCGATCGGGCGGATCAGATAGGGCGTGGCCAGCGTGTTGTCGACGATCAGCGGCACGCCGGCCTTGCGCGCCACCGCCGCGATCGCCTCGATGTCAGTGACGGTGCCGCCGGGATTGGCGATCGATTCGGTGAAGATCGCCTTGGTGTGCGGCGTCACCGCGCGCTCAAAACTTCCAATGTCATCGGTGTCGGCCCACACCACGTTCCAGCCGAAACTCTTGAAGGCGTGGGTGAACTGGTTGATCGAGCCGCCATAGAGTTTTCGCGCGGCGATGAACTCGTCGCCGGGTTTCAAGAGCTGCTGCAGCACGACCACCTGCGCGGCGTGGCCGGAGGCCACCACCAGCGCCGCGGTGCCGCCTTCCAGCGCCGCGACGCGCTCCTCCAGCACCGCATTGGTAGGATTCCCGATTCGCGTATAGATGTTGCCGAACGCCTGCAGGCCGAACAGCGAGGCGGCATGGTCGGCGTCGTTGAAGACGAAGGACGTGGTCTGATAGATCGGCGTTGCGCGCGCGCCGGTGGTGGGGTCGGGCTGCGCCCCGGCATGCACGGCAAGCGTGGAAAATCCCGGTAGCCGATCGGTCATTCTGTCGTCCTCTGCAATGGCCTGTCCTTTGACGGGCAGACAATCGCGGCAGAGGCGGCTTGCGTCAAGGCGCGTCGGTCGGCGCCAAGCGACATTGGAAAGGCGCGCTGCGTTTCGTCGCGCGCTCGAAATGATCGTTTCGCCTTTGCTTCAGGACGACTCGGTCTTGTTTTTCGCGGCGCGATCCGCGGCCGTGGTCGCCGCCCCGCCGAGGCTCGTGCGATTGAGCGACAGCCGCATGCCTTGCGTCGGGATCGGCGCGCGCTTGGCGCTGATGGTGCGCGAATTGACGCCCATCCAGGAAATCTCTGACGACAGCCTGCCATATTCGATCTTTGGGCAGCGGTTCATCACGACCTTGATCCCCGCGGCTTCCGCTTTCGCGGCGGCCGCATCGTCGCGCGCGCCGAGCTGCATCCAGATCACCTTTGGCAGCGGCGCTGTTGTCAGCGCCTCGTCGACGACCGGCATGATGTGGGCGGATGAGCGGAAGATGTCGATCATGTCGAACGGCCGGCCGATATCCCCGAGCGAGGCGACAAAAGGCCGGCCGAGCAGGGTCTTGCCGACATGGCCGGGATTGACCGGGATCATGTCATAGCCGCGCTGCACCAGATATTTGAAAGCAAAATAGCTAGGCCGCGCGTCGACCGGCGAGGCGCCGACCATCGCGATCACCTTCACGGAGTTGAGGATGCCGCGGATATAGTCGTCGGAATAGGTATCGTGATTCATCGATGTTCGATCATGTTCGATGTTACCCCTCATGGTGAGGAGCGCGCCCTTGCGCGCGTCTCGAACCATGAGGCCCGAGCCTTGGCCTCCTTCGAGACGCGGCGAGGACGCCGCTCCCTGGGGATGAGGGGATGGATTTGCGCCCGCTTCACTATTCATCCTTCCAGGTCGGCACGCGCTTTTCGATGAAGGCGCAGATGCCTTCCTCGGCGTCGCGTGCCATCATGTTGTCGGTCATCACCTCCGCCGCATAGCGATAGGCCGCGGCAAGATCCATCTCAGCCTGGCGATAGAACGCAGCCTTGCCGAGCTTGACCGTATAGGCCGATTTCAGCGCGACCTTTTCGGCGAGCGCAATGGCCTCGGCCCGCTCGGTGCCCGCGGTCACGACGCGATTAACGAGCCCGATCTCGCGCCCACGCGCCGCGGAGATCGGCTCGCCGGTCAAGAGCATCTCCAGAGCCTGCTTGCGCGGCACGTTGCGCGACAGCGCGACCATCGGCGTCGAACAGAACAGACCGATATCGACACCCGGCGTCGCAAAGCCCGCGGCCTCGGATGCGACCGCCAGATCGCAGCTTGCCACGAGCTGGCAGCCGGCCGCGGTCGCAATGCCCTGGACGGCGGCGACCACCGGCTGCGGCAAATGGACGATCGCCTGCATCATCGTGCTGCAGGCGTTCATGAGTTTTGCGAAATAGGCGCGGCCACGGTCGGCATCGGCGCGGCGCGCGGACAACTCCTTCAGATCGTGTCCGGCGCAGAAGGCCGGGCCGTTGGCCGCGACGACGACAGCACGAACGGTTCCGTCATCGGCGATCTCAGTGAGCGCGGCATGCAGGCGCGCGATCAGCGCTTCCGAAAGGCTGTTGCGCTGCGCCGGACGGTTCAACGTCAGCACGGTGATCGGGCCGACCTGTTCGCGCAGCAGGATC
>Ga0213876_10001849_pt1 | contig 12750 bp, 9 predicted proteins | sample BarmaccomBMRX_R9_FD_160113 | JGI IMG/M metagenome (GOLD analysis project Ga0213876, IMG submission 160113) | Root-associated microbial communities from Barbacenia macrantha in rupestrian grasslands, the National Park of Serra do Cipo, Brazil - RX_R9 | ecosystem: Host-associated > Plants > Roots...
GGCACGATCTCTGTCAGCGCTTCCATATTGATAGACGGATCCTCGACATAGGCGAGGCAGGCATCGATCACCTCGCCCAGATTATGTGGTGGCACGTTGGTCGCCATGCCCACGGCGATACCGCTGGCGCCATTTACCAGCAGATTGGGAAAGCGTGCAGGGAACACCACCGGCTCGCGCTCGCTGGCGTCATAATTGTCGCGGAACTCGACCGTGTCTTTGTCGAGATCTTCTGTGAGCGCGTGCGCTATCTTGGTGCGACGGACTTCAGTGTAGCGCATCTGCGCCGGGCTATCGCCGTCGACCGAACCGAAATTGCCCTGGCCGTCGATCAGCGGCGCACGCATGGAAAAGTCCTGCGCCATGCGCACCAGCGCGTCGTACACCGCCTGGTCGCCGTGGGGATGGTATTTGCCAATCACGTCGCCGACGATCCGCGCGGATTTGCGATAGGGCTTGTTCCAATCGTTGCCGTTCTCGTGCATCGAGTAGAGGATGCGGCGATGCACTGGCTTGAGGCCGTCGCGCGCATCGGGCAGCGCACGGCTCACAATGACGCTCATCGCATAGTCGAGATATGAGCGGCGCAGCTCCTCCTCGATCGCAATCGGGACGGTGCCGGGTATAGCCGGGGGAGCTGGTTGTTGTCCTTGTTCGCTCAAAAAAACGGTCCTTGCAGGCGGTCGCGATGAATTGGCAAGCGGCCGCGCGAGTCAGGAAATGTCTAGCATTTCAATAGCAGGGTTCGCCAGCCGAAGGCACCGGCGGCCGCGCCGGCGTACAGGATTTTACCCGCCTTCTGCCACGCCGATCAGAAGGGTATTTCGTCTTCGAGATCGTTGCGGTCAAAGCTTTGGGGCGCCTCCGACCCGGCCATGCGAGCCCCACCGCCTGCACCTTCGCCGCGAGCATCCAGAAGCACCAATTCCCCGCGAAAGCGGTTCAGCACGATCTCGGTCGAATATTTTTCCTGACCATCCTTGTCGGTCCATTTGCGCGTGGTGAGTTGGCCTTCAATGTAAACCTTGGAGCCTTTGCGCAAGTATTTTTCGGCGACGTCGGCGAGGTTGGGATTGAAGATTACCACCCGGTGCCATTCGGTCTTTTCTTTGCGCTCGCCGCTTGTCTTGTCACGCCAGCTTTCGGAGGTGGCCACCGAGAGATTGACCACCGGATCGCCGCTCGTCAGGCGTCGAGTTTCCGGGTCCCGCCCGAGATTTCCCACAACAATGACCTTGTTGACGCTTCCTGCCATCTTGTCCTTCCCGGATGCCTGTACACACCCTAGCTGTCCTGCCGCGGCTGCCGCCACCGCAACGGCAATCGGTCCACATGGTTCCTATTCTGTTCTCGCGCCGCGGTCAACCTTAGAACACTGAGGCGAACAGCGGCACCAACTGGTTGGCACCAAAAACGCTCAGATGATGCGCATCGCGATAGAGTGGCCGGCCATTAAGCGCGACTCGACAGGCGCTTAGACTGCAAAGCACCCGATCGGGATAGACAACCTGCGCGCCGAAGCGCTTGCGCATTTGTGCAAACGCCCACAACACGAATTTCTGCCGCTCGCGATACGCGCCCGCCCGGGTCGTTAGTCGTGTTGACGGATTGGTCATCTGGGCGCGCGCGAGGTAAGCGGGCACCGGGAAGCCTACCTCCGGGACAGAAGCGACCAGCACCACCTTCTTGCCGGCACCAGTAAGCGCACGCACCGTTCGTTCGAGTCCCCGGTAGAACACCGCCCGCGTTTCGTCTTCCGTACGGCCTTCCGATAGATCGTCGAAGATGCGCACGCGATCGGGTGGCTCCTGGCCGAACGATGTGCCTTCGGCGTTCTTGGCCCAGCGGGCTTCCAGAATGACCTCTTTGATGGACTTGCTGGTCGCGATTTTCGCCACGGCATCGTTGAAAGCCGCGCACTTGCTGGTATCGGCGCGCTTGACGCCAAGCAAGGGCGGACAACTGTCCGTGCCGGCGAACAGGCCGCCTCGCCCCTGCCGCCTCGCAACGCTCTGCACTGCCGGGATCAGTGCGTCGGCATGGGAGTCGCCCCACAAAATAAAGCTCGCTTCTTGAACTTTAGCGCCAATCGGACAGAGCCGCCCCTTGCGCACATCGTCTGCCGTGAGCCCGAAACACTCACTCATGTGTGATTCGTGATCGGAAGCCTCGGCGAGAATTGCGCGGACTTGAGGGCTAAAGCGCTGCGGCAGGCCATTTCCAAGCACGAGAATGGCGGCGCAAGCCACCGTCGCAGCCATTGCGATCCCCGCTTTTTGAAAAACAGCGGGCCACGGCCAGCGGGAACTGCGGTCGCGAAAGGGCCGCTCGACATAGCGCCACGACAGCACGGACAGCGCAACCGAAGTAGCGATCAGCACAATGGTTTCGGTTGCGGTCGGAGCGCGGAACATCGCCGCGCGGGCGAATACATAGACCGGCCAGTGCCACAGGTAGAGCGAATACGAGATCAGGCCGCCGAACATGATAGGCCTTAGGCTGAGCGCGCGATTGAAAGCGGCACGATCCCCTGCTGCGATGATCAGTGCGGTTCCCAGGCACGGGACAAGCGCAGCCGAGCCCGGAAATGGTGTCGCATATGAATAGCGGAACACGCTGTAGGCGATGAGCACCAGCCCACCCAGCGACGTCAGATCATTCAACTTCAATCTTGCAGGAACGTGGGCAGCGCCGATGGCAAGAAGCGCCCCGAGCATCAACTCCCACATGCGCGACGGAAGCATGTAATAGCCTGCGGCTGGGGCATGCCCCGCGCTCCAGATGCTGAAAGCCAGCGAAGCGGCGAATATGGTGCCGATTGCCACGGTCAGACGCAGCCTGGATCGCGCACCGAAGAACAGAAGCAGCGCAGGGAAGATGAGATAGAACTGTTCCTCCACCGCGATCGACCAGAGGTGGAGAAGCGGCTTTTGATCGGCGGATACATCGAAGTATCCCACCTCGCGCCAAAATTCGAAGTTGGCGGAAAAGAAGGCCGTTGCGAGCAGCGATTTGCCGAATTGCGCGAATGAGGCCGGGAAAAACAGGATTGCAGCGGCCATCGTTGCCGGCGCCAGCATGGCGAACAGGGCGGGGACGATGCGCCGGATGCGCCGCTCGTAAAACTGCCGCAATGAGAAGCGGCCCGCGCATGTCTCTTTGAGGATCAGACTTGTGATCAAATAACCGGAGATGACAAAGAAAATATCGACGCCGACAAAACCGCCGCTGAAACCGGGCACCCGATAGTGAAACAACACCACTGCGGCCACGGCGAGCGCTCGCAGACCGTCGATGTCGGGGCGGTAGCTCAGTGTATTGCGGGACAACCTTTGCCTTTCGTCTGGTTCAATACTAACGCCTGACCTGCTCCGCTGCCCATCGGCCGCGACATGAACTTTTCAGTGTTCCGTCGACAAATTGTTCTTACTATGTTCTTTGATAGGTGAAACAAAAGATGCTTGCAAAGCTGCGTGTTCGCCACCATTTCTGGAAGTCGCGCCAGTGCGCGGAGTCGGATACCCGCATGTTACTTTCAACGTGGCGTTGACGCATCGAGGGGCGCCAGCACCGTCCGCATTTGCGCCATACCAAGAAACCTTACTGAGTCCGATGCTAAAGAATATTTCCGTCCGCGGCGCGCGCGAGCACAATCTCAAAAACGTGGACGTGGAAATTCCTCGAGACCAGTTGACGGTCATGACCGGGCTTTCGGGCTCCGGGAAGTCGTCGCTGGCGTTTGACACGATCTATGCCGAGGGCCAGCGGCGCTATGTGGAGTCGCTGTCCGCCTATGCGCGACAGTTCCTGGAGCTGATGCAGAAGCCCGATGTGGACCACATCGAAGGGCTCTCCCCAGCCATTTCCATCGAACAGAAGACGACGTCGCGAAACCCGCGCTCGACAGTGGGCACCGTTACCGAAATCTACGATTATCTGCGCCTGCTCTTCGCGCGCGTGGGTGTGCCATATTCGCCGGCCACGGGACTGCCGATCGAAAGCCAAACCGTTAGCCAGATGGCGGATCGCATTCTCGCGTTGCCGGAAGGCACGCGGCTTTATCTGCTGGCACCCATCGTTCGCGGCCGCAAGGGCGAATACCGCAAGGAATTGGCCGAACTGCAGAAGAAGGGCTTTCAGCGCGTCAAGATTGACGGGAAATACCACGAGATTGGCCAATCGCCGGCGCTCGACAAGAAGCTGAAGCACGACATCGAAGTGGTGGTCGACCGCATTGCCGTGAAAAAGGACATCGGCAACCGCCTGCCCGATTCCATCGAGACCGCGCTTGGCCTCGCCGACGGATTGGTCATTGCCGAGTTTGCCGACGAGAAAGAAAAGAATGGCGACGCGCGCCGATTGCTGATGTCGTCCAAATTCGCCTGTCCGGTATCCGGCTTCACCATTCCGGAAATCGAGCCGCGGCTGTTCTCGTTCAACAATCCCCACGGCGCTTGCCCGGCGTGCGATGGTCTTGGCACACAACTCTATTTCGATCCGGCCCTGGTCGTGCCGGACGAAACCCTCACCTTGCGAAAAGGGGCGATCGCGCCGTGGTCGAAAACCTCGTCGCCATATTACCTGCAGACGCTGGAGGCGCTGGCACGGCATTACAAATTCTCGCTCAACGAGCCATGGGAGGATTTGCCAAAGAAGGCTCGCGAAGTGATCATCTTCGGTTCCGGCGAGGATGAGATCAGGTTCATCTACGACGATGGCCTGCGCCGTTACGAAACCAAGAAGGCATTTGAAGGCGTGGTTCCCAATCTGGAGCGGCGCTTCAAGGAGACCGATTCGTCCTGGATTCGCGAAGAGTTAGAGCGTTACCAGGATACATCGCCGTGCGAAGCGTGCCATGGCTACCGGCTGAAGCCCGAGGCGTTGGCGGTGAAGATTGCGGGGCTGCACATTGGCGAAGTGTGCGAAAAGTCCATCCGTCATGCCGATGAGTGGTTCCGCGACGTCGACAAGAAGCTCAACAAGCAGCAGCGGGAGATTGCTGCCCGCATCCTGAAGGAAATCCGCGAACGGCTGCGCTTCCTCAACAATGTGGGACTCGACTATCTCACCCTCAGCCGCAATTCCGGTACGCTTTCCGGGGGAGAGAGCCAGCGTATTCGCCTCGCGTCACAGATCGGTTCGGGCCTCACGGGCGTTCTGTATGTGTTGGACGAACCTTCCATCGGACTGCACCAGCGCGACAACGCCAAGCTGCTGGAGTCGCTGAAAGGCCTGCGCGATCTCGGCAACACCGTGGTGGTTGTGGAGCACGATGAGGAAGCGATCCGCACCGCCGACTATGTGATCGACATGGGGCCGGGTGCCGGCATTCACGGTGGCGAGATCGTCGCCGAGGGCACGCCGGAAGACATCATGCGCAACCCAAATAGCCTTACGGGAAAGTATCTCATTGGCATCGAGCAGATTGCGGTGCCGGCGCAGCGGCGGAAGCCAGCGTTCAATAGAAGAGTGAAGATCGCCGGCGCGCGCGGGAACAATCTGAAGAACGTCAGCGCGGAAATTCCACTCGGCACCTTCACGTGCATTACCGGCGTTTCCGGTGGCGGCAAATCCACCTTGATCATCGAAACGCTGTACAAAGCGGCGGCGCGGCGGCTCAACGGCGCCCGCGAGCACCCCGCGCCGCACGACCGCATCGAGGGTCTCGAATTCCTCGACAAGATAATAGACATCGACCAATCGCCCATCGGACGCACGCCACGCTCGAACCCGGCGACCTATACCGGTGCCTTTACGCCCATCCGCGACTGGTTCGCCGAGCTGCCGGAGGCCAAAGCGCGCGGCTACGCGCCTGGCCGATTCTCGTTCAACGTAAAGGGCGGCCGCTGCGAGGCCTGCCAGGGCGATGGCGTCATCAAGATCGAGATGCACTTCCTGCCGGACGTGTACGTGCAATGCGACGTATGCAAAGGCAGGCGCTACAATCGCGAAACGTTGGAAGTAAAGTTTCGCGGCTATTCCATCGCCGATGTGCTCGATATGACGGTGGAAGCCGGCGCGGAACTGTTCAAGGCTGTGCCCAGCATCCGCGAGAAGCTGGATACGCTGAAGCGGGTAGGGCTCGACTACATCAAGATCGGCCAGCAGGCGACGACACTCTCTGGCGGCGAAGCGCAGCGCGTGAAACTGTCGAAGGAATTGTCACGCCGCGCCACCGGCCGCACACTCTATATTCTGGATGAGCCGACCACTGGATTGCACTTCCACGATGTGCGCAAGTTGTTGGATGTGCTGCACGAGCTGGTGGACAGCGGCAACACCGTGGTCGTAATCGAGCACAATCTGGAAGTCATCAAAACCGCCGACTGGATCATCGATCTCGGGCCCGAAGGGGGTGACGGCGGCGGCGAGATCGTGGCCGCCGGTACGCCGGAGGAGGTAGCGAAGGTCGCTCGTTCCTACACTGGCCAATACCTCAAACCGCTACTGAAAACAGCAGGGCGAAAATCTGCGGCCCAGAACCTTCACGCCGCCGAGTGAGCTAGCCTGCGGCTGGTTTTGCGCCTGGTTGTGCACCCGCTGCCAGTGTTCGATAGCCGAACGCGGAGGCGCTTACGGCGAGACCGATACTGAAGGGGGCGAGTATCAGCGTCAGCCCCAGATAGCCCGGCATATGCCGACCGATCATCGCAAACCGCTGCATAAGAGCTTGCTGCGCCTGGGCGGTTTCGGGCGGAAGAGGCGCGAAAAGCTGTGGTCCGGCGATTGCGATCAGTCCAATCAGGTACAGCAGATAGATCGGAAGCAGGACCCCAAGCAGCACAGCCACGATCCGCCAGAAATTCCCCGCCGTGAGCATCCAGCCGCGTATGAGGCTGACATGATTTTCGACGACCGTTACCGGCGCGATCAGATAGCCGAGCCGGACGATGGCATAGATGATTCCCAGAAGAGCAGCGAGGACGATCAGCGCGAAAACCAGGGCCAGAATCGCGTTCTTACCCATCGTAAGCGTGATGCCTCCCAACACCAGGCTGAGAAGGCCCATTCCCACAATCATCGCCATCATGATCAGTAAAAACAGCACGAAGGCACCGAACAACCGGAACTCGGTCATGCCCAATGAAAAATGCCACAATGCCGGTCCTTTGCGTAACCCCAGTGCCTGCTGCGTTACCGGCACGTAGATGATGGAGTAGAGCAACAGCATCAAAAGGGTGCTGGCGAAATTTGTCAGGCCGCGGTGTCCCTGCGCCGTCGCGTTTTCCGGGGTCGCGAAAGGGTCTCCGCCAAATGCATAGGGGAGAAATTGCAGAACGGCGATCAGGACCAGCCCAACCCAGGAGAGTCCAATTATGGTTCCAAGGTTTGTAAAGGTGAAACGATAGGCGGACGCAATGGTCTCGAGAACGGGAATTTTGTTCATGGGGTTTTCTCAAAGAAAGTCAGCAAACATGCAAGCGCGTTCCAAACGGTTCCCCAGTTTGGACGGAGTAAGCGGAATACTCGGGTGCTACTTAGACCATGATTAGCGAGATTCACATCATCGGCGGCGGGCTCGCGGGCAGCGAAGCGGCGTGGCAGTCGGCGCAATGTGCTGTCCCGGTAGTGCTGCACGAGATGCGGCCCCTGCGTTTGACAGATGCGCACAAGACCGACGGATTCGCGGAGTTGGTATGCTCCAACTCCTTCCGCTCCGACGATTGGGAGAACAATGCTGTGGGCCTGCTGCACGAGGAGATGCGCCGGGCGAACTCGCTGATCTTGCGTGCAGGGGATGCGCACAGGCTGCCGGCCGGCGGAGCGCTCGCGGTAGACAGAGATGGGTTTTCGCAGGCCGTGACGCAAGCGCTGGAAGAACATCCCTGCATCGAAATCCGGCGTGAAGAAATCGATTGGCCCCCCGAAGGCTGGAGCTCTGTCATCATTGCGACCGGCCCGTTAACCGCGCCGGTGCTGGCGGAAGCAATTCGGACCTGCACCGGCGAAGACTCGCTCGCCTTCTTCGACGCCATCGCCCCTGTTGTCTATCGCGAGAGCATCGACATGTCGGTCGCCTGGATGCAGTCGCGCTACGACAAGGGCGACGGTGCCGATTACATCAACTGCCCGCTCGATGAACCGCAATATCGGGCCTTTATCGCTGCGCTACTTGCGGGCGAGAAGACGGAATTCAAGGAGTGGGAGTCGTCCACTCCGTATTTCGAAGGCTGCCTGCCGATCGAGGTGATGGCGGCCCGTGGCGAAGATACCCTGCGCTTCGGTCCCATGAAACCCGTGGGGCTCGCCAATCCCCGCACCGGCGGTCGGCCTTATGCGGTGGTGCAACTGCGCCAGGACAATGCTCTTGGTACGTTGTGGAACATGGTCGGCTTCCAGACCAAGCTTCGCCATGCGGAGCAAACGCAAATCTTCCGCATGATTCCCGGGCTGGAGAACGCCAGCTTCGCGAGGCTCGGCGGTCTGCATCGCAATACGTTCATCAATTCGCCGCGGCTGCTCGACGGGCAGTTACGGCTGAAACGCGACTCCCGTATTCGCTTTGCCGGACAGATCACCGGGGTGGAAGGCTATGTCGAAAGCGCCGCCATCGGTTTGCTGGCCGGCCGATTAGCGGCAAGCGAACTTCTCGGCCGCGGCGCAGAACCGCCGCCGCCGACCACGGCGCTCGGGGCGCTGCTGGCGCACATCACGCATGGCGCAGACGCGAAGACGTTCCAGCCCATGAACGTGAACTTTGGCCTTTTCCCCGATCTGCCGCCCGCAGGACGCGTGCGCGGGCGAGACCGCAAGAAGGCAATGGCCCATCGCGCACTCGCCGATCTCGATAGTTGGCTCACGCGAGCGCGTGCCGCGGCAGCCCAATCTAGCCGATGATCATGTGCGTGGCGCCGACCATGCAAAACAGCATCGGGATCGAGAGCATCGTATTAATGCGGCTGAACATGCCGGCGGTTTTCGCCGCGGCATCCTTCTGCGGCTGCGCCAGATCGGGATAGCGGTTGTCGATGTTCAGCGCCTTCTGCTGATTCGGCCAGATGACGAACCAGACGTTGAACCACATGATCGTGCCGAGCCACATGCCAATGCCGATGATGATGGTCTTGGAGTTGGAGAAACCCTCCACGGCATCGAGGGTGTAGGCCTGCAGCAAATACCCATAGATCGATGCCAGCCCGATACCCAGAACGATCGTCGCCATCGCTGCCCAGCGAAACCAAAACAGGGCCGCCGGCGTGATGAAGCGGCCCAGCGCCGGTTTCAGTTCAGCCGGAATATTCGGCATGGTCGGCGTGGAAACGAAATTGAAGTACCACAACAGCCCAATCCACATCACGCCCGCAATCACATGCAACCAGCGCATGAGGAAGGGCCAGAGCGTTGCTCCGTTCAGTGCCTGAAGCTGCCAGGCGATGACGAACACAAGCAGCGTGATGATCAGACCCGCGACGACCGTGTTGCGGAGATTGCCGAAAAATGCTGGCACGGACGTACCCTCCCGGAATGAGTCTCGAACAGTCTAGCGCATTTTCAGGCGAGTTCGAGGACCTAGATGGCCAGCCGCTTCGGACGACGGATTTCCAGCCAGCTTACGACCATCAGGCGTGTCACCATAACGGCCGTAAAGAACGAGGTGATGATGCCGACGCCCAACGTCACTGCGAAACCGCGCACGGGTCCCGAACCCAGTTGAAAAAGAATCAGCGAGGCGATCAGGTGGGTCATGTTGGCGTCGATAATGGTGGCCATGGCTCGCCGGAAGCCCGTGTCGATGGAGGCAAGCATGGTGCGGCCATTGCGCTGCTCCTCCTTGATGCGCTCATAGATTAGCACGTTGGCATCCACGGCCATGCCCATGGTGAGAACGATGCCGGCAATGCCGGGCAGGGTAAGCGTGGCGCCGAAAAGAGTCAGCGCGGCGAACAGCAGCACGACGTTAAGCGTCAAAGCGACATCGGCGAACAGGCCGAATAATCCGTAGCGGACGATCATGAACAAAGCGACCAACAGCAGGCCGCCGAGGGCCGAGTATTTTCCTGCCTTGATCGAATCCGCACCGAGCTCGGCCCCTACGGTTCGCTGCTCGATAACCTTCAACGGCGCGGGCAGGGCGCCTGCCCGCAACAGCGCAGCGAGGTCTCCGGCGCTCTGGATGGTGAAATTACCGGAAATTTCGCCTGAACCGCCCAGAATGGGCTCGCGGATCACCGGAGCTTCTATCACCTTGTTGTCGAGCACGATGGCAAAGCGGCGGCCAACATCCTGCCGGGTCACGTCGCCGAACTCGCGGGCCCCGACGCTGTCGAAGCGGAAATTCACGACGGCCTGCCCCGACTGCTGGCTGAAGGTTCCGGCCGCATCGGTCAGCCGGTCGCCCCCGACCATCACACGCTTTTCCACCACCATTGGGATAGGCGCCTGACCCTTCTGCGGATTGTCCTGGTAAAGTAGCTCGTCACCGATCGGCACGATGCCTTTTACCGCCTGTTCCGGATTGGCGTTGTCGTCGACCAGCTGGAACGTCATCTTGGCGGTCTTGCCAAGCATTTCGATCAAACGCTGAGGATCTGAAAGGCCCGGCACCTGGATGAGGATGCGGTCTTCACCCTGGCGCTCGATCGTTGGCTCGCGGGTGCCAAGCTGGTCGATGCGGCGCCTTACCACCTCAATCGACTGATTCACCGTCTGCTGGCGCATTTGGGCCAGATAGGCTTCCGTCATCTTCAGGGAGACGGTGTTGTTGCCGGGCTCCGCCAGCTCATAAGCGCGCTCGCCCATGCCCAGTAGAGAACCGCTGGTCACGGGATTGAGATTCTTCAGGATGCCGAGCGCATCGCTGTAACGCGCCCGGTCAAGGATCTGCACCGATACGCTGTCCCCATGCGATTCGAGGTTGGTGTAGCCGATGCGCGCCTTGCGCAGGCCGACGCGGATGTCGCCCATGAGCGACTCCAACCGTTCCTTCTGGACCTGGTCGAGTTCGACTTCTTCAAGCAGGTACGACCCACCCTGAAGGTCCAGTCCTAACGCCACCGTGTTTGCGGGCAGCCAATGCGGCATCCTCGCAAGGACGTTCGGCGGGATGGCATTGGGCAGAGCGATCAGCAATCCGGCCAGCAGCACGAGCCCGATCAAAACGCGAAGCCATGTGGAGATTTGCAGCATGGCCTATTCCTTATCGTTCGTCGGCTGATTTTTTGGACGGACTTCGCTGATTGTGTTCTTCAGCACCTTGGTATGTACCCCGTCGGCGATTTCCACTGTCACGTGCTCATCTTCCGGTTTCACCTGCTTGGAGACGGTGGCGATATGTCCCCCGGCCGTGATGACGGTATCCCCCCGACGGATATTCGAAATCGCCGTCCGCAACTGCTTGATGCGCTGCTGCTGCGGCCGCATCAGCATGAAGTACATGACGACGAGCACGAAAATGAGCGGTACAAAGGGGCTGGTAAGCAAGTCCTGCATAAGTTCCGCGCGCGATTGATGTTCGGAGCCGTCAATATAGGGACGCCGCGCCGAATGGCGAGGCGCGGCGGAGTTATAGCCGCCAAGCCCCTCTTTGCAACCGAGGCTAGCTCTCGCGTGCCGCCATTAGCAGGGGCTTCGGGTCGACAGGTTTTGCGCCCTGCCGGATTTCGAAATGGAGCTGTGGCGTTCTTATATCGCCAGTCGCGCCGGAGTAACCGATCACGTCGCCGCGAGCGACATGGTCGCCGGACGCCACAAGAATGCTCTGCGCGTGGGCGTAAGCGGTGATGTAGCGATTGTCGTGGCGAACCAGGATCAGCCGGCCGTAGCCTTTGAGCTTGTCAGCGTAGATTACCGTCCCGCTGGCGGCGGCGTGGATCGGCGTTCCGGGCTCGGCGGCGATATTGATGCCGTCATTGCGCAGGCCACCGCCGTCCCGGCCGAAATGCGCGATCACCTTTCCTTCGATAGGCCACTCAAATGCGACGCCGGTGTTTTGTGCGTCCGGCTTCTCCAAAGCGGCTGGCCCGACGCCCATCGCGCGCGGTCGGGGGATGACGACAGGGGCGCGTTGCGGATTCGCCGTGCGGATTGGCACTCTCAGCGTCTGCATCTCAACACGCGCCTTCGACACCCCGACGCCGTGCCGAACGGGGGGAAGAGGGATTGAAGCGATCTCAGCGGCTTTGGGAGAGGCAACGAACTCCGGCTCCTCCGGTGGAGCCGTTTCGCAACCGGCCAACAGGAAAGAAAAAAGCAATCCGGCCGCCGCTGCAGTTCTTCGCCTATTTTCTTGTCTCTCCATCCGAATTTACCTGCGGAAGGCCTGGAACCATTGGCACGAACACCACGGGGATGAGCGATTGGCGGCTCGTCCCCTCTTCGGTTCGGATAATCTTCACCAAATCTTGCGAATTGCTTTCCGCCGAAACTGGTTTTCCCACCGGTGCGACCAGAATACCGCCTGGTTTGAGCTGGTCGATCAGGGTCGGCGAAAGGTCCGGAATCGCGGCTGTGAGCAAAATCCGGTCGAAGGGCGCCTGCTCAGGCCAGCCCTGAAACCCGTCTCCATGGCGGGTGACGATATTGTGCAGCTTGAGCTGCTGGAAACGTGAATGTGCCAGCTGCATCAACGGTTTGTGCCGTTCGACCGTGTAGACCATACGACACAGCTGGGCGAGGACGGCCGCCTGGTAACCGGAGCCGGTCCCGATCTCCAGCACCCTGTGGTTCGCCTGGATCTCCAGCTCCTGGGTGGATAGCGCCACTATGTAAGGTTGGCTGATCGTCTGCCCGCACGCGATAGGTAGCGCGCTG